>ODAK010000551.1_pt1 | contig 43027 bp, 38 predicted proteins | sample 1539591 | NCBI WGS metagenome assembly ODAK01 (sample SAMEA3539303, study PRJEB22396) | soil metagenome | biome: tundra; feature: field; material: soil | place: USA | collected 2010-05 | depth 0.15 m
AACCGCTGGTGCTGCCGGCGCGCTTCCCCAACCTGCTCGTCAACGGCTCCTCGGGCATCGCCGTCGGCATGGCCACGAACATTCCGCCCCACAACCTGCGCGAGGTGATCGACGCCACGATCGCCTACATCGACGATCCGGAGATGGACGTCGAGGGCCTGATGCGCCACATCAAGGGCCCGGACTTCCCGACGGGCGGGATCATCCTCGGCCGCGCGGGCATCAAAGACGCCTACGAGACCGGCCGCGGTCGTGTCCGCATCCAGGCGCGCGCCCACATCGAGCCGCTCAAGCAGGGCAAGGAGGCGATCGTCGTCACGGAGCTGCCCTTCATGGTCAAGAAGGGTGGACCCGGCGGGCTGATCGAAAAGATCGCCGAACTCGTACGCGAAAAAAAGATCCCCGAGATCTCCGACCTCAACGACTACTCGGACAAGCGCGGGATGCGTCTGATGATCGAGCTCAAGCGCGACGCGATTCCCAAGGTCGTGCTCAACAAGCTCTACAAGCACACCCCGATGCAGAGCACGTTCGGCGTGAACATGGTCGCGCTCGTCGACAACGTCCCGCGCACGCTGAACCTGCGAGCAGTGATTCACAACTACGTGGCCCACCAGCGCGAGGTGATCGTCCGCCGCACCAAGCACGAGCTCTCCGAGAAGGAGGCCCGCGCGCACATCCTCGAGGGCCTGCTGACGGCGCTGGAGCACCTCGACGCGATCATCGAGCTGATCCGCGGTTCGCGCGACCGCGACGCGGCACGCGAGCAACTGGTCGAGCGCTTCCAGCTGAGCCACATCCAGGCGACGGCGATCCTCGACCTGCGTCTCTCCCAGCTGACGGCGCTCGAGGCCGACGGGATCAAACAGGAGCACGCCGACGTGACCGAGCGGATCGTCGAGCTGCGCGCGATCCTCGGCGACGAGTCGCGGGTGCTCGCCGTGATCAAGGAGGAGCTGTCGGAGATCTCCGAGCGCTTCGGCGACGAGCGGCGCACCGAGATCAGCCACTCCGAGGACGAGATCGACATCGAGGATCTGATCGCCGACCAGCAGATGGTGATCACGATCACCCAGACCGGCTACATCAAGTCGCTGCCGCTCGCGACCTATCGCCAGCAGCAGCGCGGCGGCCGCGGCGTGACCGGCATGGACATGAAGGACGGGGACTTCATCGAGCACCTGTTCGTGTGCTCATCCCACGACTACCTGCTGTTCTTCTCCAACCGCGGCAAGGTCTACCGCTCGAAGGTCTATGAGCTGCCCGAGGCCCAGCGCACCGCCAAGGGGCGCGCGCTCGTGAACATCCTCCCGCTGGCAGAAGGCGAGCGGATCCAGGCCGTCGTCTCGACCCGTGATTTCTCCGAGACCCAGTACCTCGTGTTCGCCACGCGCAACGGCACAGTCAAGAAGACAGAGCTGGCCACCTACAACACACCGATCAAAGCCGACGGCATCATCGCCATCAACATCCGCGACGACGACGAGCTACTGGCCGTGCGGGCCGTAGACCCCGAAGACGAGATCATCATGGTCTCCCGCGCCGGGCTCACCGTGCGCTTTGCCGAGTCAGACGTGCGCTCGATGGGCCGCGACACCACGGGCGTGCGCGGGATGGACGTCGGCAAGGGCGGCCGCGTGATCGCGATGGACGTGGCGCGCGACGACATGGACCTGCTGGTCGTCACCGAGAACGGCTACGGCAAGCGCACCCAGATAAGCCAGTACCGCAAGACCAACCGCGGCGCCAAAGGCGTCAAGACGATCGGGCTGACCGAGAAAAAGGGTGGCCTCGCGGGAGCGCTCGTGGTGCGCGACCACCACGAGCTCGTGTTCATCAGCGTCGGCGGGATGGTCCAGCGGACCTCCGCCGCCGGCATCTCCCAGCAGGGTCGCTCGGCCACGGGCGTGCGCGTCATGAACCTCAAGGACGACGATGTCGTGAGCGCCGTCGCGCTGGTGGTCGACGCCGGCGAGGGCGCCCCCGGCGTGGAGCTCGATGGCGAGGGGCCGGGCGTCGCCGATGACGTCCTCCCCGCAGAGGCCGCAGAGGTCTCACTGGAGGAGACCGACGAGGGGCAGGAGCAGCCCTAGCTCGCCACCAGCTCGCGCTCCCCGGCGTGCGGATCGCCACGAACGCGATCCCCGTCCAAATGTGGCATTTCGCACGGACTACGGATGGCGGGCGCCGCGGCTACTGATGCCCACGGCGTGAAGGACCGCAGACCTCGTCCCACCCGTCCAAATTCACGGCTGGGCGCTCAGACAGTGAGCAACCACGTCCGACAGACTGAGTGTGAAGCCCTCGGTCAAGATCCTCGCCACCACCGTCTCGATCCTCGCCTGCGCCTCGATCGGCGCTCTCTCCGAGACACCCGCCGCGCTGGCCTCCGGACCGATCGCAGTGCAGGCAGGCGTCCACCACACCCACGCCAAGCGCACGCACCGAGGCGCCTGCTCCTCGGCAGGCCCGCGCCGCACCAGGCGCACCTGCCGCTCGAGGACACACCACCCCCGTGCCCGCACCCGCGTCAAGGCGCACCCCACCCCCACGAGCCACCGTGTCACGGTCCCCCCGAGCTCCGTGGCTCCCGCCGGCGCTGAGGAGCGCGCCGCCGTGGCCGCCGCGCTGTCGGCCCCGTGCGCCAACACCGAACTGACCCCCGAAGAGGGAAACATCGCTCTCGTCCGCGCCGCCGTCCTCTGCCTCGTGAACCGCGAGCGCGCCCAGGACGGGGTGCCCCCGCTGCGGCTCAGCGGCCAGCTGGAATCGGCCGCCGAAGGTCACTGCAGCGAACTGATCGCCGACGACTACTTCGCCCACGTCTCCCCCAGCGGCGAGACCCCCGTGGACCGGGTGAGCGCCAACGGCTACATCCCCGGCCCTTCGGTCGGCTACGTGATCGGAGAGAACCTCGCCTGGGGCACCTACGGCCTCTCCACGCCGCAGTCGATCGTCGCCGCGTGGATCGCCTCGCCGGGCCATCTGGCCAACATTCTCGAAGCCAAGTACACCGAAACGGGCGTTGGGGTCACCCCCGCCGTTCCCGCCTCCCTCGCAGGTGGCGCCCCCGGCGCGACCTACGCGCAGGAGTTCGGCGTGATCATCCGCTGACCCCTGCAGTCGCGTTCCGGCGCCCACGTCAGCTCCGTTCGCTACTCTGGCGAGACCAGAGAAAGGAGGTGGTCCAAACGTTGAGTGACAGTTCTTGCGGGACCCTGGAGGTGACCGGCCACTAGGTCGGGAGGCTGGTCCGCCTGGCGGAATCCAACCCGGGACACCCCGAGACGACTGCCGGTCCTGGTCCCTCCGGCAGCTGTTCAGTCGATCTCGGTCTTTCCAGTCAGAGCCGTATCGCGAAGGGCGCTTCAGTCGAGGCGCCCTTCGTGTTTCTCGGAGCCTTACTACCTGTCAGGTGTTCAGGCCGCATGCGGCCTGAACCGGGGCCGCACATGTGCGGCCCCGCCGGCTGGCACATGTGCCAGCCGGAACAGAGATCAGCTATAGCCCGAACTGTGCACGCGTTCAGGCCGCCTGCGGGAGGTACTGCAGCCAGGCCGTGGGGATCGTGGGGCTGGCGACGTGGATGAAGATCTCGGCGCGCGGCGTGCGGGGAGCCTTGCGGGGATGCATCCCGGCCTGGCGCGGCAGGCGATCGCCCTTGCGCCGGTTGCACGGGGCGCACGAGGCCACGATGTTCTCCCAGTTCGATCCGCCGCCCTTGGAGCGGGGGATCACGTGATCGACCGTGAGGTTGGAGCGCGCGCCGCAGTACTGGCAGGTCCAGCTGTCTCTCGCAAAGACCGCCCGCCGCGTGATCTTGCGGCGGTGCGCGTCGCGCGGGACGTTGACGTAGCTCACCAGCCGGATCACGACCGGGCGCGCCAGGGTGGAGCTCTCCGAGTGCAGCTCCCAGCGGCTGCGCTCCAGCAGCTCGGCCTTTTCCTTGAGCAGCAGCACCACCGCGCGGCGCACCGTGCACACGTTGATCGGCTCGAACGTGGCGTTCAAGACAAGCACCCGGCCACCCATCGCCGTTCTCGGCGATGATTCAGGTCCGTGCCGCTGGTGCTCTGAAGGCGACACGGACCCCACCGGCTCTGGTGGGGCTGTGCTCTCCATGTTCAGCGCCGAGTGTAGCGGGGGCGCTGACGGCGCGCAGCGCCCGAAACGGCCAGAGCGCTCACGCGGGAGGCTCCTGGGCACGCGGTGCGGCCGGGTAGGTGCCGAGGACCCGGACCTCTTCGCAGATCTCCTCGAGTCCCCTGATCGCCTCGGCCACGCCCGCATCCTGTGCCCGTCCGCTGAGGTCCACGTAGAACATGTAACTGCCCAGGCGCCCGCGCTGGGGGCGGGACTCGATCTTCGTGAGGTTGATCTCCCGCCGTGCGAACTGCTCCAGGCAGCCCAGCAGCCAACCCGGGCGCCCGGCCCCCGCCCCCCAGAACACGAGCGAGGTCTTCCACGCGCGTGCCGTGCCGGCGAGCAACGGCGGCGGGCTGGCGGCGTCGCCCTCCCGCGCGAGCCACACGAACCGGGTTTCGTTGTCCTCGCGGTCCTCCACGCCCTCGCGGATGACCGTGGCGCCGTAGATCCTTGCCGCGAGCACCGTCCCCAGGGCGGCGCGGCCGGGGCCGGGCTCCTCCACGATGCTGCGCACCGCCTCCGCGGTCGAGGCGGCGGCCAGCACGCGTGCGCTCGCGAGCTCGCCGCGGAGCAGGCGGGTGCACTGTCCCGGCACCTGGGGGTGGGTGATCACCGTCTCGATCTCATCGAGCGCGAGCGGTTGCGCGGCGATCAGGCAGTGGTGTACACGCAGGAGCGCCTCGCCGACGATCCGCACGTCGCTCGCCTCTCCCGCCAGCAGGTCGAGCGTGACGTTGATCGACCCCTCGAGCGAGTTCTCGATCGGCACGATCGCAAAGCGCACCTCTCCGCGCCGCAGCGCCGAGACCGTGTCGTAGATGCTGGCAAGTGCCACCGGCTCGAGCGCATCGGCGGCCGCGCTGTCCAGCAGGGCCTCCTCGCTGAAGGTTCCCTGCGGACCCAGATAGCCGACACGTGCGCGCCCGGCCGGCGGCTCAGGCGCCTTGCTCATCTCCGGCGGGACTCTGTCCTGCGGCGAGAGCCAGGCGCACCGCCTCGGCCTCCTCGGGCGAGAGCTCGAGCTCGCCGCGCCCGCCGCGCACCTGCTTGCCGTACACGCGTGCCTGGTCGCGGTGGTGGATGCACGACAGCACGATCCCCGACTGCTCGTCGTCCAGCAGCGCGATCGACATCGACTGCTGCCCCGACAGCTCGTTGTAGGCGTCATAGCGAACGAGCGCACGATGGGAGATCGTCCCGCGCAGCGCCGCCTCCACGCCCGCGAGGCGCCCGTCCAGGCGTGCTGCCGCCTCGTCCAGGTACTCGCGCAGCGCCTCGAAGGCCTCCTGCATGCTGGCCGCGTGCGCCACCACGTCCTGGCGGTCGTGCTCGCCGAGCACCATCCGCTGGGCGCCGCGCAGGCGGCGCACGCTGATGCTCAGCGCGATGCATCCCAGCAGGGCCGCCACAGCCACCGCGGCCGCGGCGATCGCGATGATCCCCTGGGTGTCCGTGATCGTGGCCGGAGGCATCGCCACAAGTTAGCCGCTCGCGAGGGCGTCGCGCCGAGCAAGCGTCCCCGGCGCTGCGAGGCGGGCGGGCCCCTGCGGCGATCTACTGGCCAAAGATCGCCAGATAGGTGCTCTTGTTGTTTTCCAGGTCGTTCTCCCCGGGCACGCCCTCGATGCTCACCTGGATCTTGGAAGCGACCGCGAGCGGGATCCCGGTGACGGGGATTTCGACGTTGAGGGTCTTGCCCGGTTCTGTCTTTTCGATCACGTGCGACGCTTTGTACTGCTTGCCCGCCGCCGTGACCGTGATGTCGACTTTGACGTTCGTCTCGGAGAATTCGCCCGAGTTTTCGACCTGGACCGTGAATGTCGGGTTGCCGCCGCCGCTGATGTGGTTGAGGGTCGATTCCGGTGCCAGCGTGTTCGTGCCCACGCTGACCGCCTTCAGCGCGCTGCCGTGGTTGCCGGTGACCGTCGCGGTCTGCGACGAGCTGGTGCCCTGCCCCGTTATGCGCGCCTGCACCGTGTTGGGTTCCAGCCAGCCGATGTTGGGCAGGAACCTCGAGGAGGAGGTGCTGAGGCCCTGGATCCCGCTGCTCGCGAGGGTCTGCTCGACCAATGGCGCCACGCGCTGGGAGTAGATGACGTCGGAGGCCAGGAAGACCTCCATGTCGCCGGCTATCTGGGCGGTGGCCTGTTTGCTCTTTCCGCCGAGCGCCTGGGGCACGAGCGCCGCCAGCTTGGTCATCCCTTCCAGGCGCAGGTCCAGCGCGAGCAGCAGCATGCGCTGGGCACCCGCCATTTCGCCGGGCACGCTCAGTCCCTTGGCGTGATTGGCGATGTTCTGGGCGGCGATCCGCAGCTGGTCGATCTGCTCCTCCACGTTGAGCGCCGGCTTGCCCGAGGCCCCGGCAAGTGCCTGGAACAGGGGGCCCGCGACCTGGGAGTCGGATTCTTCGGCGAGGCGGCTGACTTCACGGTTGTAGTCCTTCAGCGACTGCTGCTTCTGACTTTTCACGCAGCTGTTGATGACCAGCACGATCACGATCAGCACCACGACGGCCACGCCCGCAGCGATGCGCCGGCGCACCATCAGCGTGTGCTGGTCCAGCCCGGGGGGGCCGCCCGCGTGCTGGGGCCGGCGCGGCCGCGGCCGCTGTGGTGGACGGGATGACGGCCGAGCGGCTGTGTCCTCCTCGCCATCGTCAAAGAACGACAAAAGCCAACCGCTCCTTTGCAGGGACTTTAGGGAGGGCCCCAGTATGACTGCAGGTCACATTGGTGACGAGCCTGCAAGTTCTCGGTCAGAGCGCTTCTTCCTGCCCTCGGCGGCAGGGAGAGCCCCGTAGGCGGCGAACGCGGGATCCGGTGGAGTCTTCGAGAACCCTCGTTCAACCGGCCCGAGGAGCCCTTGAGCCGGAGCTCGTGCTCGGCCGCTATCGGCTGCTCGAGCGCCTCGGCTCGGGAGGCTTCGGCGTCGTCTGGCACGCCCACGACGAGATGCTCGACCGCGAGGTCGCGCTCAAGCGCATCTGGCTCGGCCCGGACGGAGACCGCGAGCGCGCCACCCGCGAGGCCCACGCCAGCGCGCGCCTATCGCACCCGGCGATCGTCGCCCTGTATGAGGCATGTGTGGTCGAGGAGGCCTTCTACCTGATCTCCGAGCTGGTCGAGGGGAGCACCCTGGCGCGGCTGATCGCATCCGGCGAGCTCTCCGACGAGGAGGTGCTCGAGATCGGCCTGGCGCTCGCGGGCGCTCTCTCCCATGCCCACGCCAGGGGTGTGATCCACCGCGACATCAAGCCCCAGAACGTGCTCGTACCCCACCGTGTCGGCAAGGGCGGCCAGGCGGCCAAGCTCACCGATTTCGGCGGCGCCAGCCTGGTCGGCGAGGACGCCCTGACACGTACCGGCGACGTGCTCGGCACCCTCGCCTACATGGCGCCCGAGCAGTCCGAGGGGCAGGCGGTCGGCGAGGAGGCCGATCTCTACGCGCTGGCGCTGGTCCTCTACGAGGCGCTCTGCGGCGTCAACCCGGTGCGCGGCGCCACGCCCGCGGCGACCGCCCGCCGGATCGGGCGCCCACTCGAATCGCTCGCGCGGCGGCGCGGCGATCTGCCCCGCGCGCTCATCGACGCTCTCGACGGCGCGCTCGCCCCCGCCCCCGAGGACCGCGGCTCGATCGAGCACCTGCGCCTGGCGCTCGAGGACGTGCTCGAGCAGGGCCTCGCCACCGCCCGCCCTCGCCCCTCTCGCCCGCGGCGAATCGCTGCTGCGCACACCCTCGAGGCGGCCGAGCCCGCCCGTCATGCTCTGCCCGGCGCCCGCGCGGCGGCGCTGGCGCCGGCCGAGCGCGGGGAGCCTCTGCCCGCCCCACACCCTGACGCGGCGGCCGAGCCCGCCGAGCCTGCCCAGCGCCTGGCCCTGCCGCGCGCTGTGTGGATCGCGTGCGTGACCGCGGCCGTGGCCTGGCAGTGCTGGATCGGGCACTCCGGCGTGGCGCTGCTCGCCCTCGCTGCGCTGGCGCCGCTGCTCGTGCTCCCGGCAGAGCCCCGCTCCACGCGCGTGGGGGCCGGATGGCTCGTGTGCGCGCTGGCGCCGATCCTCGGCCTCGCCGGCCTCGCCGGCGCCTTCCCCGCAGTTGCCGGCCAGGGCTCGCGCTGGCGCGAGCGTGCGGTCCACGGCGCGCTCGGCTACTGGTGGCTGCTCCTCGCCGAGCCGCTGCTGGAGCGGCGCCTGTGGCTCGGGTTGCCCGCCGGCGCGCCCGCACGCGGCGCCTGGGAGGGCTCGATCGCGACCACGGCCTCCCACGTGATCGGCCCGGCCCTCAGCCTCGGAACGCTGTTCGGGGCGCTGCTGTGGGGGTGCGCCGCCGCGGCGCTGCCGTGGCTCGTGCGTGGCCGCAGCGCCCCGCTCGACGTGATCGCCGCGGTGGTCTGGTCGGCCGCCCTCGTCGCCGCCACGCCGCTGCTGGACAGCGGGCTCGCCGCCCACGGGGCCCACCCGGATCCCCGCGGGCTCGTGCTCGCGGCGATCCTCGGCGGCGTGCTCGCGGTCGCGGCCCGGGCTCTGCGCGGCCCCGTCTGACGTAGGCTGCGTAGCATGGCTCCCGGTTGCCGAGCGTTCTCCGATCGATCGGCCTAGCCGTCCGCCGATGAACCTGCTCAAGAGCGTCGAGACCACGATCGCCAACCTCGTCGAGGGCGCCTTCGGCCGCGTGTTCCGCTCGGAGGTCCGTCCGATGGAGCTCGCCCGCAAGCTCGCCCGCGAGATGGACGCGCACCGAACCGTGTCGGTCTCGCGCGTGTACGTCCCCAACGAGTACTCCGTCTGGCTCTCCCCCGAGGACCGCGAGCGCTATCAGGGCGTCGAGCACGAGGTGATCGACGAGCTATCCGCCTATCTGCTCGAGCACGCCCGGCGCGAGGATCTGATCCTGGCCTCGCAGCCGCACATCGAGTTCCACACCGACGAGCGCCTGGCGCTCGGCGAGTTCGGGATCCAGGCGCGATTGGTCCGAGCGCCCGGTCACAGTGACGAGCATCCCGAGCCGCCCGTCAACGAGGAAGAGCACGGCCAGACCATGATCTACAGCACCTCCGCGCGAGTCCGGGGGCCGGTCGAGGAGATCCAGGCCCGCCGCAGGACCCCCCGCGCCCTGCTCGTGGTCGGAGGGCGGCGGCTGCTCGTCCCACCGGCAGGAGGGGTGATCGGCCGCAGCCGCGACTGCGAGATCGTGCTCGACGACGCCGGCGTGTCGCGCCACCACGCCGAGCTGCGTCCCGCCGGCGACGGCTGGACGATCGCCGACCTCGGCTCGACCAACGGCGTGCTCGTCAACGGCGAGGGAATCCGCGGCGCGCACGCCGTCCAATCGGGCGACCGCCTCGAGATGGGCTCGACCGAGATCCTCTTCGAGCTGGGATGAACACGCTCGAACCCGTATCCGTCGCGCTCAAGTTCGGCTTTCTGGCCGTGCTCTACCTGTTCCTGCTGTGGGTGGCCCGCAGCGCCCGCCGCGACCTCGGCGGGAGCACGCCCCTCGGTGCGCCCGCGGGACATGATCCGCGGGCGATCCCGCCGGACGCCACGGGCCTTTACTCGGCCTCGACGCTCGGCAGCGCCGGTGCGGTCCGCGGCGCCCCCCGCCTGGTCGTGGAGCGCGCCCCCGGGCACGATCCGGGGATGATCTACGACCTCGACGGCGAGATCATCCTCGGGCGCGGCGAGCGTGCCGAGATCCGCCTCGAAGACCCCTTCGCCTCGGCTCGGCACGCGCGTCTGTACGAGCAGGGCAACATAGTGGTCATCGAAGACCTGGACTCCACCAACGGCACCTATCTCAACGAGGAGCTGCTGCAGACGCCGCGGCCGCTGCACCCCGGCGACCGGGTGCGCATCGGCGACAGCGAATTCTCCTACGAGGTCGACTGAGGTGCTGCGCGTGGCAGAGCAGTACGCGGGCACCGACACCGGCCGCCAGCGTCGCGCCAACGAGGACTCGCTGCTCGCCCGCTCTCCGCTGTTCGTCGTCGCCGACGGAATGGGCGGGGCGCAGGCCGGCGAGGTCGCCTCGCGGATCGCCGTCGAGTCGTTCCAGCCCGGCCTGCGCGACGCATCCGAGCCCGAGCTCGCGCTCGCCGAGCTCGCGCAGGCGGCCAACGCCCGCATCCACGAGCTGTCGCACTCCAACGCCGAGCAGGCCGGGATGGGCACGACGCTCACCGCGGTCTACGTGGGAGAGGAGGAGATCGCGATCGCGCACGTGGGCGACAGTCGCGCCTACTGCATGCGCGACGGCGAGCTGCTGCGCCTGACCGACGATCACTCGCTCGTGGACGAGCTGATGCGCCAGGGTCGCCTGACGCCAGAGGAAGCCGTCGAGCACCCGCAGCGCTCGGTCATCACCCGCGCGCTCGGGCCGGAGGGGACGGTGGAGGTCGACACCCGTTCGTTTCGCGCTCGCGCAGGCGACGTCTACCTGCTGTGCAGCGACGGGTTGACCACGATGATCTCCGAGGAGCAGATAGCCGCGGTGCTACGCGCGCGCACTCGCCTGCACGACGCCGGCGAGGCGCTGATCGCGGCCGCCAACGAGGCGGGGGGACGCGACAACGTCACGGTGCTGCTGCTGCGCCTCGAGGAGGTCGTTGCGGGGGAGCCCCCCGGGCTGCCCGAGCACGTGACAGCGACCGGCATGGCCGCCGTCGTGCCCCCGCAGAGTCCCGTGCCATCGCAGAGTCCCGTGCGCCCGCCGCGTCGGCCGCGTCCCGGCGGCGAGCCCCCCATCGCCGCCGCGCACGGCTCTCGTCGCAGGGGGCTGCGCCGCGCGGGCGCGCTCGCGGTGACGCTCGCGATCGTGGGCATCCTCGGAGCGGGCGCCTACCTGGCGCTGCAGTCGGTCTACTTCGTCGGCACCGACGGCCGCGGGCTGGTCACGCTGTTCCGCGGGGTTCCCTATCGGCTGCCCGGCGACCTGGAGCTGTACAGCAGCGACTACGTCTCCGGGGTGAGCGCTTCCACGCTCTCGCCGCAGCGCCGCCATACGCTGCTCGATCACTCGCTGCGCTCCGAAGGCGATGGCGCCTCGCTGATCCGCAGCCTCGAACTCGGGCAGCTCGAATGAGGCCCTCGCCGTGAACCGTCCGATCATCCGCCTCTACGGCCTCGTCGCGCTGCTGTTCGCGTTGCTGATCGCGTTCACCTCGCGTTGGAGCGTCTTCGAAGCGTCATCGCTGCGTCACAACGGCCTCAACGCGCGCAACCTGCTCGAGCAGCAGCGGATCGACCGTGGGCCGATCGTTGCGGGGGACGGCACGGTGCTGGCTCGCAGCGTGCCGCGTGGGGAAGGAACCTTCGAACGCTCATATCCCACCGGGGGCGAGTTCGCCCAGGCGGTCGGCTACTACTTCACGACCCTCGGCAGCGTCGGCCTCGAGCGCTATCGAAACGCGCAGCTGAGCGGGGAAGGCGCGAGCAACCTGCAGACGATCCTCAACCAGCTCCAGGGCAAGAAGCCGGTGGGGGAGAAGGTCGTCACGTCACTGGACCCCGCCGCCCAGAAGGTCGCCAACGCGGCGCTCGCCGGGCACAAGGGCGCCGTTGTCGCGCTCGAACCGCGCAGCGGCTCGGTCGAGGTGATGGCCTCCTCGCCCGCCTATGACCCGAGCTCGCTGCGCTCCAGCGCGAGCGCAGCCGCGATCAAAGGCGATCCCAGCGGCCGGCTCATCAACCGCGCCACGCAGTTCGGCTACGCGCCCGGCTCGACCTTCAAGGTGCTCACCGCCACCGCCGCGATCGACACGGGAGCCTTCACGCGCGAATCGACCGTCAGCGGGCGCAACAACGTTCCCATCTCCGGTGTGCCACTGAAAAACGACGAAAACGAGAGCCTCGGGCAGATCACGCTGACGCAGGCGCTCGCCAAATCCGTCAACACCGTGTGGGCGCAGGTGGCCGAGCGCCTCGGCAAGCGCACGCTCGCGCGCTACATGGATCGCTTCGGCTTCAACCGCAAGCCCGAGCTCGACTATCCGGCTGACGAGATGTCCGCCAGCGGCGAGCACGAAGGCGAACGGGTGATCCCGCCCACCAGCCCGAGCGTGGACGTCGGGCGCATGGGCATCGGCCAGGACAAACTCGAAGTCACTCCGCTGCAGATGGCCGAGGTCGCCGCCGCCGTGGCCAATCGCGGACGCTTGATGGTTCCTCACATGACACAGCGGATCGTCGACTCCGAAGGCCGCACCGTGGAGCGGGTCGCGCCGCGGGTCCAGTCGGTCGTGATGAAACCATCGACGGCCGCGGCGGTCACGGCGATGATGGAAGCGGTCGTCAACGAAGGCACCGGCACCTCCGCCCAGATCCCCGGCGTGCAGGTCGCGGGCAAGACCGGCACGGCCGAGACGCAGATCGGCAACACGATCAACAACGTCTGGTTCATCGCCTTCGCGCCCGCCGCCAACCCGCGGGTGGCGATCGCCGTGACGCTCCAGGGGGTGCCGGGCCAGGGCGCCGCGTTCGCCGCGCCGGTCGCTCGCGAAGTCATCGAAAGGCTCCTGCATGATTGATCCGGAGACGATCATCGACGGCCGCTACCGCGTCATCTCGCGCCTGGGCTCTGGCGGCATGGCCGACGTCTACCTCGCCCAGGACCAGCTGCTGGGCAGGGAGGTGGCGGTCAAGGTCCTTCACCACCACTTCGCCGAAGACCAGGAGTTCGTCGAGCGCTTCCGCCGCGAGGCCTCCAGCGCGGCCGCGCTGTCGCACCCCAACATCGTCGGGATCTTCGACCGCGGCGAGTGGAACGGCACCTACTACATCGCCATGGAGTACGTGGCCGGGCGCTCGCTGAAGACGATCGTGCGGGAACAGGGGCCGCTCGAACCGGCGATGGCGATCGAGATCGTGATCCAGATCCTGCGCGCCGCCCGCTTCGCCCATCGCCGCGGCGTCATCCACCGCGACCTCAAGCCCCACAACGTGATCATCGACGAGGAGGGCCGGGCGCGGGTCACCGACTTCGGGATCGCCCGTGCCGGAGCCTCGGACATGACGCTGACAGGCTCGATCATGGGCACCGCCCAGTACCTCTCCCCCGAGCAGGCGCAGGGCTACGCGGTCAGTGGCGCCTCGGATCTCTACTCGGTGGGAGTCATCCTCTACGAGCTCCTGACCGGAGTCGTGCCATTCGAGGGCGAGACCGCCGTGGCGATCGCCTTCAAGCAGGTCTCCGCCACGCCGCGGGCGCCCAGCGAGCTGAACCCGGCGCTGCCCCCCTCGCTCGACGCCGTGGTCCTGCGCGCGCTGGCCAAGGACCCCTCCGCGCGCTACGCCGACGCCGATGAGCTGATCGTCGCGCTCCAGCACGAGCGCGACGCGCTCCCCGCCTTCTCCGGCGCCGCGGTCGCGAGCGCCTACGAGCCCCGCCACGTCCCGCCCGCGACCCCGCCGATGGATGGCCCGACGGGTGCGCTGCTGCTCGCGCCGGGCGGGCCGCTCAGAGAGGAGTACCCCGCGGGCGAGGAGAAAGGCCGCAGGCGCCGGGCCCTGTGGTGGGCGCTCGCGGCGCTGGCGCTGGCGGGCGTGGCCGTGCTGGTGTTCGTGCTGGCGCAGTCCAAGCACACCGTCACCGTGCCCGACGTCACCGGCCAGAGCGAACTGAGCGCCGGCGGCATGCTCAGGCGCGTGGGCCTGGAACCGGAGTCCTCGTTGTCGCCGAGCACCACGGTCGAACCCGATCGGGTCATCAGCCAGTCGCCGTCGCCCGGTAGCGCGGTCGCAAAGGGCAGCCGCGTGAAGATCGTCGTCTCCGAGGGCCCGGGCAGCGCAGCGCTGATCGACGTCACCGCGCTGACCGGCACGCAGGCCGTCGCGAAGCTGAAGAAAGCCGGCTTCAAGCCGACGACCAAGAAGGAGTCGAGCTCCACGATCTCGGCTGGGCGCGTGATCGGCACCGAACCCTCCGCCGGAACCGAGCTCCAGGAGGGCAGTGCGGTCACCGTGCTCGTCTCCAGCGGGCCGGCGCCCGTGCGCGTGCCCGACGTGGTCGGGGGGTCGCTGTCGGCCGCCGAAGCGACGCTCACCAACGTCGAACTGGGCGTCGGCACCGTGACCCAACGCGTCTCGAGCAGCGACTCTCCGGGGACGGTGCTCTCGCAGTCGCCCACCACGGGCTCCTCGCTGCACGCCGGAGACAAGGTCAACCTGACGGTCGCTCAGGCGCCGAAGGAATCGGCGGTCCCGAACGTGGTCGGGCAGAGCGAGACCAAGGCCGCGGCTGCCCTCGAACAGGCGGGCTTCAAGCCGAAGGCCGTGTCCCAGTCCACCACCGAACCGGCACAGGCCGGGATGGTGTTGGAACAGAATCCCGCCGGCGGCGCCAAGGCCCGCAAGGGCGCCACGGTGACGATCACCGTCGGCGTGCTCACCACGACGACGACCACCCCTACCACGACGACACCCACCACGCCCACGCCGCCAGCGCCCACGCCGCCGGCCGCATCCGGGTGATGGCGGCCGTGAGCGCCGAGCCGATCGAGCAGCCGCTGTGGGTCGCCGTGCTCGCCGGCGGGCGCTCCTCCGAGCACGAGGTGTCGCTCGCCTCGGCCGCGAGCGTCGGTGACGGGCTGCTCGCCCGCGGGCACCGCGTCCTGTGGGTCGAGGTCGGCCGCGACGGTGCCTGGCGCCGCGACGGGCAGGAGCTGAGCGTGACCCCAGGGGGCGGTCTGCTGGGCGTCGACGTGGTCTTCCCGGTCCTGCACGGCCCCTTCGGCGAGGACGGCACCGTGCAGGGGCTGCTCGAGACTCTTGACGTGGCCTACGTGGGGGCCGGCGTGGCCGCCTCGGCGGTGTGCCTGGACAAGGTGCTCTTCAAGGAGCTGATGTCGGCGGTGGGGATTGCGCAGGTCGACTACGTGGGCGTCCGCGCCGAGAGCATCGCGCGAGGCATGGAGCAGATCCCCCGCCTCGGGCTGCCCGTGTTCGTCAAGCCCGCGCACCTCGGCTCCTCGGTCGGCATCGTGAAGGTGGACGATCCGGCGGAGCTCGAGGCGGCGCTGCGCCAGGCCTTCAGCTACGACAGCCTGGTGATCGTGGAGGCGATGGCGCGTGGCGTGGAGGTCGAGTGCGGCGTGCTCGGCACCAGGCGCCACGAACGCGAAGGGGGCGGCCCGCTCGCGTTCGCATCCGAGCCCGGAGAGATCGTCCTGGCAGGAGAGTGGTACGACCACGAGGCGAAGTACTCCGCCGGCGGCATGGAGCTGAAGATGCCCGCCGGGATCTCCGCGACCGCGCGCGAGCGGGTGCGCGAGCTGGCCGTCGAGACCTTCCTCGCCAGCGGCTGCGAGGGCCTGGCGCGCGTGGACTTCTTCGTGGACGGCGAGAGCGTCGTGGTCAACGAGCTGAACACGATGCCGGGCTTCACGCCCACGAGCGTCTACGCCAAGCTCCTCGATGCTTCCGGGGTCCCCTACCCGGAGCTCGTGGAGCGCCTGTGCACGCTCGCCCGCGAGCGCCACGAGGCGCGCCGCGCCTACAGCTTCTGACCGGTCAGGGACGTCCTCACCTGAACAGCGTCAGATCGGCGATCGTGGCCGACTCCCTGCTGGGCGGCAGCGCGGTCATCCACATGAGGTAGTAGCGGTAGGCGCGCCCGCCGAGGTCGAGCTGGATGCGCTGCCCGTTGCGCACGTATCCGCTCGAGCCGACCGGCCCCTGCCACCCGCGCGCGGCGAGCGACTCCGAGGAGCCGTAGGGCTGGGAGAGGTCGATGTGGTTGGCCACATACAGCTGGGTGGCGAAGCCCGGGGTCGGCGTCTGGATTTCCAGGGCCTTGGCTGCCACCCTCGGGGCGGCATCCAGATACAGCCCGAGACCGACGCCCCCGGGCTTGCGCAGCGAGTGTTCGTAGTACTGCTCTGTGCTCCAGGTCGTGTTGGGGTCGTTGTCGACCACGTTGTCGATGAGGTCGCGGTTTTCAGGGCCGGTGCCGAACGGGTTGTAGTCATGCGCCGCCGTCTGGCTGAGCGCCACCTGCTCGAGCCCGGGGCGTTCCGGGACGTTGGCGGCGACGCCGGTGCCTTTGTGCGTCTGTCCCGCCAGCACCACGAGCACGATCGCCACCGTCGCGCCCAGCAGGGCCAGCGAGACGGCCCAGCGCGCCGGGTGACGCATACGCCATGGCAGACGCCTGCGCGTGCCCCCGGGAAGCGAGCGCAGCACCGTGGTCACCTCGCCCGTGGCCTGGCCGGAGCGCGCCGCCTCCAGGGCGAGCGCGTCCTCGAGGTCGGCGAGGAGGCTCGCAGCGTCGGGGTAGCGGCGGGAGAGATCCTTGGCGACCGCGCGATCGACCACGGCGGCGGTCGCGGCCGAGAGCGCCGGGCGGCGCAGCTGCACATCGGGAATGTCCTCGCGGACATGCTTCATCGCCACCGCCACGGGCGTCTCGCCGTGGAACGGAACCTCGCCGGTGAGCATCTCATAGAGGACCACGCCGAGCGAATACAGATCCGACTGCACCGTCACGGGATGTCCGAGCGCCTGCTCGGGCGAGACGTAGTCGGTCGTCCCGAGGACCCTCCCGGCCATCGTGAGGCCCTCCTCGGTGAGCGTGCGCGCGATCCCGAAGTCGGTGATCTTGGCGCCGCCTTCCTCGCTGATCAGGACGTTGTGCGGCTTGACGTCGCGGTGGACTATCTGGCGCTCGTGCGCCGCCCCGAGCGCTCGCGCGATCTCGATCGCATAGGCGAGCGCCTGCGGTATCTCCAGTGGCGCTTCGCGGCGGATGACGTCCTTGAGGGTCTCGCCCTCGATGTACTCGAGCACGATGTAGGGAGTCCCGACGGCGCCAGCCGGGCCGACCGGCGTGCCGTCGGGGGACGGCTCCTCGCCGGCGTCGATCACCCGCACCACATGGGGGTGGTTGATCTGGGCCACCGAGCGAGCCTCCCTGCGGAAGCGCTCCAGCTGATCGGAGTCGGCCGCGATCTCGCGGTGCATCATCTTGATCGCCACCGGGCGTTCCAGAACGATGTCGAAGGCGCGATACACCGTCGACATGCCCCCCCGCCCGATCTCCGCGTCGAGCCTGTAGCGCCCACCGATCAGCGTTCCGAGAATGCCCACCGCCCCTACCCCGCGCGCCGCAGGCGGATCATCACCGCGCCGGCCAGCAGGCAGCGGTAGAGCGAGTAGGGCGCCAGCGAGCGGGTGCCCCCCGTCCGCCTCAGCACCCGCGCGCTGAGCGCGGTGGAGAAGAACGCGCTGGCGGTGGCCGCCGCGAGCGCCGGGCGCGCCTGCGGCGGCGGCGCCCCGCGGCCCGACAGAAGGCGGGAGCCCTTCAGCACGCTCGCCGCTCCGAGCACCGGCAGCGCGACCTCCCACGACAGCGTCTGCGCGTCCCGCCGCGAGAAGCCGCGCACGCGCGCGGCGGTGAGGGTGGCACCGTTGCGGGAGACCCCCGGGATCAGCGAGGCGGCCTGAGCGATGCCCAGCGCCAGCCCGTCGCACGGGCCCGCCTCTGCGCTCGCGCGGCCCTCGGCCGGGCGGCGGGCGTCAGCCAGCGCCATCGCGATCGCCCCCAAAGCCAGGCCCGCGGCGACCGAGCGCGGGCCGCCGAGGCGGCGCTCGATCGGAGCGCGCAGGAGGAATCCCGTGAGCGCGGCCGGCGCCAGCGAGAGAGCCATAACCGCCGCCCGATCGGAGCTCATGCCCCGCGCCTGCGCGAGCAGCTCCCGGCGCATGTCGATCGCGAGGGCCGCCCCGGCTCCGGCGTGCAGGGCTACCTCGAAGGACTTGCGCAGCTCTCCGTCGAGCTCCGCGTAGGGCCAGCCGGCCAGCCAGGGCAACAGCGTGGTGTGCCCGGAGGATGAGACCGGCAGCAGCTCCGCGGGACCCTGCAGCAGGCCCAGCGCCACGGCGTGGCGAATCGAGAGGGCGCTCTCAGCCGGCCGCATCGGTCGCCGGCTCGCGGCGTCCTCGCCGCCGGCGCACGACGAGGTACACGACGCTGATCACCACCAGCGCGACGATCGCGTAGTCGACGTACTCGAAGCCCTTGCGTGCGCTCTTCCAGTCGCCTCCGAGCGCATGACCGGCGAGCGCCAGACCCAGCACCCACGGAACGGCGCCGATCAGCGAGAAGACGGTGAAGCGCCCGAGCGGCATCCGCGCGATGCCCGCCGGCAGCGACACGAAGGCCCTGACCACCGGGACCAGGCGTCCGAACAGGACCGCGGGCTCGCCATAGCGCTGGAACCAGCGGTCGGCCTTCTCGATCTGGGCCGGCCCCATGTGCACCCTGTGCCCGTGGCGTTCGAACAGCTCCAGGCGCCCGCCGCGCCCGACCGCGTAGGCCACCCACGAGCCGATCATCGTGCCGAGCAGCCCGGCGAGCACGATGCCGAGCATCGTCAGGTGGTGATGGGAGGCGCTCTGGCCGGGATCCGCGACGGCGAATCCGGCGAACAGCATCACGATCTCCGACGGGATCGGGATGCAGGCGCTGGAGATGGCCATCAGCGCGAAGATCCCCGGCAGGCCCGCGTCGCGGACGAAGTGCGAGGTTTCGTTGACCAGCGTTTCCGATATTGACGCTATGACGAGCACTGGCCGGCCAACGATACCGGCAACGCACGGCGACACCCGCAGACCCCGCCGTCCGTCGATCGTTACCGTCCGTCGCCGATGCGCGTCTGGATCGACCTGACGAACAGCCCCCACGTGCTCGTGATGCGCCCGGTCGTGGAGCTCCTGCGCGCCGACGGCCACGAGGTGGCGGTGACCGCGCGCGACTTCGCCCAGACGCTCGAGCTGTGTGAGCGCCTGGGGATCGCACACACCGCCGTCGGCCACCACCGCGGCGGGCGCGTGGCGGCCAAGGCCGTGGGGATGGCGTCGCGCACGGCCGCGCTCGTGCGCTGGGCCAGGGCCGACCGCCGCGCGTCCGGCGGTCGCGGCTTCGACATCGCGCTCGGGCACGGCTCCAACGACGTCACGCTCGCCGCTGCCCTGCTGCGGATCCCCAGCTCCACGATGTTCGACTACGAGTGGGCGACCGTCCAGCACAACGTCAACTGCCGCCTGGCCGCCGCGGTCGTGGTCCCGGACGCGATACCGCCGGCGCGCCTGGACCGCTATGGCGCCCGCGGCAAGGTGCACGCCTATGAGGGCCTCAAGGAGGAGTACTACCTCGCGGACTTCGAGCCCGACGGAGCGGTCCTCGACGAGCTCGGCCTCGAGGCCGAGCGCCCGATCGTGGTCGTGCGCACCCCCCCCGTGGTCTCGCTGTACCACCGCTTCGAGAACGACCTGTTCGCACGCGTGCTCGACCGCCTGCAGCGCGCGGCATCCGAGCTGGGGACCCAGACGGTGGTGCTCCCCCGCGTGGAGTCCCAGCGCGAGGAGCTGCGGGCCGCAGGCGGCTTCGTCGTGCCCGAGCACGCAATCGACGCCCAGTCCCTGATCGCTCACGCGGACCTGGTGATCTCGGCCGGCGGGACCATGAACCGCGAGGCGGTGGCGCTCGGCACGCCCGTCTACACCACCTTCCAGGGCCGTCTCGGGGCGGTCGACGAGCGCCTGATCGCCGAAGGCCGGCTGCGCATGCTCACCGCCCCCGAGGAGCTCCCGCTCGGCAGGCGCGAGCGCTCCGCCGCGACCGCGCGCGTCCGCCGCGACCCCAGGACGCTCCTGGATCTGCTGCTCATGCCCCTCGGGCGAGCCTCCGGTGCAAGCGCCCCGGGCGCGCCCGAGTCCGCATAGGCCCTTACAATCTGCACAATGCGCCGACGGATCCGCTCGGCGGCCCTACCCCTCCACCGTCACTCGCTGCCGCAGCTCGCAGTGGACGGGGCGCTGGTCGCGCTCGCGTACTACCTCGCCTTCCAGCTGCGCTTCGAGCATGGCCCGACCGGCTACTACGAGCACCTGCGCGAACGGACCCTCTGGTGGGTGCTCGGCGGGAGCCTGCCCGTGCTGGTCCTCTCGCGCGTCTACCAGCGCCGCTGGCGCTATGCGGGACAGCGCGACTACGAGGCGGTCGTGCGGGCGGTGGCGCTGATCGTGCTGCTCGTGGTGGTCGCGATCGTGGTGATACGCCCGGTCGAGCGCGCCACGCACCACGGCACCTCGGCGATCCTGCTGCCCAACGGCGTCACCGTCCTGTTCGCGCTGCTGGCGCTGGTCTTCCTCGTGGGCATACGCGCCTTGGCCCGCAGCGTCTACGAGCGCCGCCCGCTCGCCGCCTTTCGTGGCGGGGGCAAGGGCCAGCGAACGGTGATGATCGCCGGCGCCGGCGAGGGCGGGCGGATGGTCGTGCGCGAGATCCTGCGCAACCGCGAGCTGGGGTTGCTGCCCGTGGGCTTCCTCGACGACGACCCGGGCAAGCGGGGGCTGCGGATCGACGGGGTGCGCGTGCGGGGCAACACCGAAGGCGAGCTCCCGCGGATCCTCGACGAGGCCGAGCCCGACGAAGTGATCATCGCGATCCCCTCGGCGCCGGGCTCCACACGGGCTCGGATCGTGCGCGAGTGCCGCGCGCGCTCGATTCCCGTGCGGACGCTGCCGACCGTGTTCGAGCTGCTGCAGACCCGGGGTGCCCTCGCGCGCCAGATGCGCGAGGTGCGCGTCGAGGACGTGCTCGGGCGCGAGCCGGTGCACATGGAGCTCGAGCGCGTGGGCGCCTACCTGGCCGGCGAGACCGTGCTCGTGACAGGCGCCGGTGGCTCGATCGGAGCCGAGCTCTGCCGCCAGATCGCGCGCGTGGAGCCGCACCGGATCGTGCTGCTCGACCACGCCGAGGACAACCTCTTCTCGATCCAGCGCGAGCTCGAGGACGAGCGTCACGTCCCGCCCTCGATGCTGGCGGCCGTGCTGGCCGACTGCAAGGAGGAGGAGCGCATGCGCGAGGTCTTCGCCGAGTACCGCCCCACGGTCGTCTTCCATGCGGCCGCCTACAAGCACGTGGGCCTGATGGAGGCGAACCCGGTGGAGGCCGTGCGCAACAACGCGATCGCGACGCGGCTCGTCGCGCACGTGGCCGGCGAGCTCGGGATCGCCCGCTTCGTGCTCGTCTCCACCGACAAGGCCGTCGCGCCCGCCACGGTCATGGGCGCCTCCAAGGCGCTGGCCGAGTTCGCCCTCGAGGCCGCCACCGCCCGCTTCCCGGGCACCCGCTACGCGGCGGTTCGCTTCGGCAACGTCCTCGGCTCCTCCGGGAGCGTGGTGCCGATCTTCCGCCGCCAGATCGAGCGGGGCGGTCCGGTGACGGTCACCGACGAGCGGATGACCCGCTACTTCATGACGATCCCCGAGGCCGTCCAGCTGATCATCCGCTCGGGCGCCCTCGCGGCCGGAGCCGGGGACGCTCGTCCGAGCGGCGCGGCCAGCGGCACCGCACGCAGGGGAGCGGACGTGTTCGTGCTCGACATGGGCGAGCCCGTCCGGATCGTGGAGCTTGCACGCGCCATGATCGACCTCTCCGGGCTGGATCCCGACCGCGACATCGACATCGAGATCGTCGGCGCGCGCCCGGGAGAGAAGCTCCATGAGGAGCTGTTCAACAGCTATGAGCGCCCGCGCGCCACCGAGGCCGAGAAGATCCTGCTCGCCGACCGCGAGCCCCTGGCCGTGCAGGCGGTCGAGTCGATGTTCGCGGAGATCGGGCTGCTGGTGCTCGAGGGCGATGCCGCCGGCCTCGCCGCCAAGGTATCCGAGCTCTCTGCCGAGCGCCATGTGGCGCCGGGCGAGCAGCGAGACGCCCCCGGGCGTCCCCCCACGCCGAGTGGCGGCGCAGCCGCCACCGCAGCTCCAGCCCCCGAGAGTCAGCGCGAGGCGCCTGCTCCCCTCGTACACTCCCCGAATTCATGACCATCTCGCCGCTCGCGCTCTCGCTCTCGAGCACATTCACCCAGATCGGGGCGATCGTGGCCTTCGCCGCCCTGGTGGGCATCGCGGTGCTCTCGCTGCTCGTCTTCTCACAGGGGCGCGAGCTCAAACGCCTGCGTGAGTGGGCCGGCAGGGCCCCCGAGCGGGACGCCGACGTGGAGCAGCGGGTGGCCGCCGCCGCGGCCGCGCGCCTGCAGCAGCAGGGCGCAGCGGCCCAGGGAGTGCGCCCGGTTCCGCGCGCAGCGCCCATCCACAACCGCGCCGCCGCCACGGGCGCGGGTCCCGCCACGCGCGTGGCGGGGGCACCGGCGCCGCCGGTCGCGGCCCCAGGGCAGGCGCTCACCGCGGCGGGAACGCCTGCGGTGCCAGTGCCGGTGCCGGTGCCAAGTGCGCCCGGCGCTGCGACGACGGCTGCCGCGGGATCGCCCGCGCTGCCCGCCGCTCCCGGGCGCGCCGCCGTGCCGGGCCAGCCCGCGCCGGCATCCGGACAAGCAGCCGCGCCACCTGCACAGCCGGTTGCCGGCCAGCAGCCGGCATCGGGGCAGGCCGCCCCGGCCGTGCAGCCGGGGACCCCGCCGCAGAGCCGGCCGGGAGCGCCACCTGGGCAGCCCGCTTCGCCGGTAGGCGCGGGGGCGCCGGCTTCGGCTGCGGGCGCCGCGCAGGCGGCGAGCGCAACCCCAGGCCTGCGTCCCCCGGTTCCCGCTCCCGCCCCGCCAGCGCAGAGCACGCCGCCCGTGTCGGCCTCCCCCCGCGCCCCGGTCCCCGCCACCGGCCCCCCGACCTCTGCAGCCCCGGCCCCGGCTCAAGGTCCCCCGACCTCCGCGGTCCCGGCAGCCGCCACTCCGCGGTCGCCTGCCCCCGCCACGGCGGCCGCGGCGGCGGCAGCGAATCCCCGCTCTCCGAGCCCGCCGGCCGTGCCGAATGGGCCACGCCGCCCGCCCGCTCCACCGGCGCCGGTGGCCGCCCGTCGCCCCGACCCCCGACCGGCGGCCGCGCCGGCGCAGCCCGCTCGCTCGAGGTCCTCGGCGGAGCGCCGTCCGGGCGTCGCCTCGCAGCGCTCCCCGCGCAAGACCACCCTGCTGATCCTCGCGGCGGTGGTCGCGGTGGCGGTGGTCGCGGCGGTGGTGCTCTTTTCGGGAGGAGGCTCCTCGGGCAAGGCGTCCTCCACGGCTTCGACGCTCGGCTCGACGACCGTCGGCAAGACCAAATCGACGGCGCGCCACAAGGCGCCGTCCAAATCCTCCAAATCCTCGGCGCATGCCGCCAATCCCGCCGAAACGATCGTGACTGTGCTCAACGGCACGGAAACGGCGGGCCTGGCCCACCGGGTATCGGGACAGCTGCAGCAGCGCGGCTACTCCCAGGCGGCCGCGCTGAGCGGCAGCCCGAGTGGAACGCACCCGGTCACGGTGGTCCAGTACGCGAGCGGCCACCAGGCCGATGCGGAAGGCGTGGCGCACACGCTCGGGGTCACGCAGGTGCAGCCGCTGGAAACCGCTGTGGCCTCGCTCGCGGGCACGGCCAAGGTGGTGGTGGTCGTCGGCGCGGATCAGGCCGCGAAAGTCCCATAGCCGAGTTCCTGGACATCCCGGCGCGCTCCAGCAAGCCGCGCGATCACGGCATCACCCACGTGATCGACCGCGGGCTGTCGGTAGCGGAGGTCGAGGGCCTGATCGAGGTGGCAGGGGATGCCGTGGACATCGTCAAGCTCGGTTGGGGCACGGCGCTCGTGAGCGGCAATCTTCGCGCCAAGCTCGACCGCTACGCGGCCCACGGCATCCCGGTGGTCCTCGGCGGAACCCTGACCGAGCTGGCGATCCGCCAGGGCAGGGTGGAGGGCCTCATCGCATGGCTGCGTGAGCTGGGGCTGCGACACGTGGAGGTCTCCGACGGGACCATCGCCCTCGACCCGGGGGTCAAGCGCGAGCTGATCGAAGAGCTCGCCGGCGAGTTCACGGTGCTCGCGGAGGTGGGCAGCAAGGACGCGGACTTCATCATGGCGCCGTACGTGTGGGTGGAGCAGATCGAAAGCGATCTGCGGGCGGGCGCGTGGAAGGTGATAGCGGAGGCGCGCGAGTCGGGCACCGCGGGGATCTACCGCGCCACGGGCGAGGTGCGCACGGGGCTGATCGACGAGATCGTGCATGCGGTGGAGCCCGAGCACCTGATCTTCGAGGCGCCCCTGCGCGAGCAGCAGGTGTGGCTGCTCAAGCAGTTCGGCACCGAGTGCAACCTCGGCAACATCGCGCCCGCGGACGTGCTGTCGCTGGAGACCCTGCGCCTCGGCCTGCGCTCGGACACGGTTGAGCGATTCGCGCTGGGCGGCGGGGATTGACCGGCGCGTCGGTCGCGCCGGGGGGCAGGGGGGAGCAGGGCCGGAGGAGTGAGTCCGGCGGAGATGGGCTCGCGCGGGCGGTGTTCGTGCTGCTGGTCGTGGCCTGCTTTGCGGCCTTCTTCATCACCCAGCGGCTCAAGCACACGCCGACGGCGGTCACGCTCTTCCAGATGGAACCGCGCTTCTCTCCGTTTCCCTCCGGGCATGTCAAACAGGAGGCGATCTCGTTCAAGCTGACGCGGGCGGACACCGTGACGGTGACCGTGATCGACGCCCGGGGTCAGACGGTGGCGACGCTCGTGCGCGACCACCATGTGGTCCGCTACAAACAGTTCTCGCTGCGCTGGAACGGACGTAGGGGAAGCCCCAGGGGCTACGGCGAGATCACGACGCCGGGCGGGCGCACGATCATCGTTCCCAGGAACACGGGCGCGCTGGCGCCCCCGGGCGAATATCGCGTAGAAGTGAGCCTGCGCGAACAGCACCGCACGGTGCGCTCGCCGCGGAGCTTCACGCTGGTGGGCGCGTGAGCGCGGGCGGGATCCTCGCGCCGGCGACGAGCCTGCCGGGCGCGGGAACGCTCGCGGTCGGGGGGGCGGTCGCGCTCGTGGTGATCGCGGCGCTGGTCGTGCTGATGCGCAGGCGCAGCGACGCCTTCCCGCTGCTGGCGATCCTCGCGCTGCCGTTCCGCCTGCCGATCTCGGCCGACGGCAAGACGGTCAACCTGCTGATCCCGCTCTACCTGGTGGTGGTCGCGGGCACGCTGGCCCATCTGCTGCCGCGCCTGCTCTCCTCGCGGGCGCCCGCGCCCGCGCCCGCGGCCATGCAGCCGCCCGACACTGGCGCTGGCAAAAGTGCCGGCGAGCGGTCGCCCACCCCGCGACAGCTCGCCTTCTGGACGTCCGCGCGTGGCCTTCGGTGGCTGCTGCTCGCCACGGTCCTCCTGTATGGGCTGCAGGCGATCTACTCCTCCGACCACGCCCGCGCGGGGGAGAACATCGCCTTCTTCTACGTGCCCTTCGGCCTGCTGTTCGTGCTGCTGGGCGAGGTCGGCTGGACGCGTGAGCTGCTGCTGCGCTGCCTCGCGATCACGGTCGCGCTGGCTGTGATCTTCGCGGGGGTGGGCTTCGTGGAGTATGCGCGCAAGTCGCTGTTCCTCAACCCCAGGGTGGTGGCGGCCAACGAGTACGACAACTACTTCCGGGTCAACTCGCTGTTCTTCGACCCCAACATCTACGGGCGCTTCCTTGCATTGGTGATGATCGCGGTCACGACGGTCGTGCTGTGGAGCTCGCGACGGCGCGAGATCCTGATCGGCGGGGCGATCCTCCTGTGGCTGCTCGGTGGCCTGGTGACGAGCTTCTCGCAGTCGAGCATCGCGGCGCTGCTGCTGGGACTGGCGGTGCTGGCGGCATGGCGCTGGGATGTGCGGGCGACGATCTACACGGCTGTGGGCCTGCTGGCGCTCGCAGGGGCGGTGGTGCTGCTGGCGCCGGCCAGCCTGCACTTCGGGCTGAAGGGCTCGAACGGATCCACCAGCAACGCGACCAGCGGTCGCACCAAGCTGATCTCGGGGGGCCTTGACCTGTTCGCGAAACGTCCGCTCGAGGGCTATGGCTCGGGCTCCTTCGAAGTGCAATACAAGCGCCACAGCAGGGTGAGCGAAGCCAGCGCCCAGAACGCGACCTCGGCCTCGCACACGATCCCGGTGACGATCGCCGCCGAGCAGGGGATCCTCGGCCTGGCGCTCTACATGGCGCTGCTCGTGTGCGCCTTCCTGGTCCTCTTCCGTGGGGCCGGGCGCTCCCCGCCACGGATCGCGATCGCGGCCTGCTTCGCGGCGCTCGTGCTGCACACCTGGACCTACGCCGACTTCCTCGAGGACCCCTTCACGTGGGCGCTGCTGGCGATCGGAGTGGCGCTGGCGCGAGCGGGCGAGTCGGGGGAGGCACGTTCGCGTGTCCCCTCGTACGGCGTTGCGGGCGCCGGCCACGACAGCCGGTGACGGTCGGGCGCCCCCGCATGGCGCCGGGTAGGTTCTGAGCCGTGCTCGGCTACCTCAAGCGGTTGGTGACGACGGGCGCGGCATATCAGTTCGGGGACATCCTGGCCAAGGGCCTGGCGCTGCTGACGCTGCCGCTCTACACCCACCACCTGAACCCCGAAGCCTACGGCGCGGCTGAAACGCTGCTGACGGCGGTGATCCTCTCGAGCATCCTGCTGCGCGTGGGGGTCGGCGAGGCGTTCATCCGCTTCTACTTCGACGACGCCGACTCAGAGCGCCGCGAGCGGATCGCGCGCACGGCCACGGCCACGGTCGCCTGGACGACGACGCTGGCTGCGATCGTGGCGCTCGTCTTCGCGGGCGATCTCTCGCGCCTGCTGCTCAACTTCCGCGACCCGCTGCTGTTCGACTGCGCCGTGCTGGGGCTGTGGGCGTTCACCAACCTGGAGATGGCCTATGCGCAGCTGCGGGTGGACGAGCGGGCTCGGGCCTACATAGTGGCCTCCGGCGCGAACGTGGGCATGACGGTCGCCTTCACGGTGGCGCTGGTGGTGTTCGCCGGCCAGGGCGCCCGGGGTCTGCTGCTCGGCAACTTCGGCGCCTCGGCGCTGGTCGTGCTCGGTCTGTGGTGGGTGCTGCGCAGGCGCTTCTCGCTGCGGGTCAGGTGCGCCGACCTGGGGGCGATGCTGCGCTTCGGGCTGCCGACGGTCCCGGCGGATGCGAGCGTGTATGCGCTGCAGGTGGCCGACCGCTTCTACCTCTTCAGGGCCTACTCGCACACCTCGGCCGGCCTGTATGCGGTGGCGATCAAGCTCGCCACGGTGGTGTTCGTGGCGGTCCGCGGATTCCAGTACGCGTGGCCGCCGCTGGCCTACTCGATCGAGAGCGACGAGGAGGCCGGGCGCCTGTATGCGCTCGTGACGACCTACTACGCGCTGGCGACGGGCGTGGTCGTGTGCGGCGTGGCGCTGCTGGGGCGCTGGATGGTGCGGCTGCTGGCGGCGCACAGGTACCTCGACGCCTACCGCGCGCTGCCATGGCTGGCGCTGGGCTGGGCGCTGTACGGCCTGTACCTAGTGTTCGTGGCGATCGCCGGGCGCGCGCGCGTGACGTCGCGCAACTTCCCCGCGGCGGCCGCGGGCCTGGCTGTCAACGTGCTCCTGCTGCTCCTGCTGGTCCCGTCCTCGGGCGCGAACCTGGGGATCGCGGGGGCGGGGGTGGCGCTGTGCGGCGCCTACGCGGCGATGCTCGCCGTCATGTACCTGCTCACGCGCGGCCTGTTCAGGGTGGGCTTCGAATGGCTGCGCCTGGGGCAGCTGACGGCGATCCTCGCGGGCGTGGCCGTCTCGGGCGAGCTGCTGCTGGCGACTCATGGGGCGGTCGGCTTCGCGACTCGGCTGGCCTGGCTGGCGCTGGCGCCGGTGCTGCTCGTGGTTACGCGCTTCTTCCACCCCCACGAGCTGAGCGGCGCGCGGACGCTGGTGGCCGACGGCCGCAGGCGCGTGGCGGCCTTCCGTGCCGGGCACGGCGACGTGGAGGCCTATGCCGAGGATCCTCTACGTGATCTCTGAGCGGAGCGCGATCGCCTCAGCCGAATAGCGTCAATGTCCGCGAGGTCACGGCGGTACTCAAGTGTCAGGCCGCGTGGACCGATAGCGGCACAAATGCGCGAGCCCTCCGCAACCGCCGAGCCGACCGCGGCCAGGCACAAGCCCGTGGGCGCGCTCGAGCGCCTGCGCCGTGCCGAGGCGCTGGCACGCCACCACGAGGACAAGCGCTCGCGCAGCGCGGCCTCGGCGGGCGAGCTCGGCTATCTGCGTGCCCAGCTGCGCCTCGCCACACGCCTGACGGCGCGCCTGGCGGCGACCAACGACGTACATGAGATGGTGGAGCTGGTGGTCGAGGAGCTCCACGGCACCTTCGCGTTCTACCTCGCCGCGGTCCAGCGCGTGGATCGTGACGGGATGCTGCGCCTGATCGCGGGGACCGGCGCCCTGGCGGAGGTGATGAGCGAGTTCCTGCTCGTGGAGCAGTCGCTGAAGGACGGCATCAACGGGCGTGTGGCGCGCTCGGGCGTGAGCGCGCTCGTGGCGGACACGCGCCTCGACGCGGACTACGTGGTGCGCGACCCCGAGACGGATCCGCGCTCGGAGCTGAGCGTGCCGATCACGGTCGACGGCGGCGTGTGGGGCGTGCTCAACATCGAGGCTCCGGAGCCGGAAGCGTTCACCCAGGCGGACGCGGTCCTGGTCGAAGCGATCGCGGCGAGCCTCGGCTCATCGCTGCACCGCGCGCTGCTCGTGGGCGATCTGGAGCAGACCTTCACGACCACCCTCACCGCGTTGATGAGCACGGTGGAGGCCAAGGACGAGTACACGGCCTCCCACGAGCAGCAGGTCGCCGAACTGGCCGAACGCGTGGCCCTGCGTCTCGGCGAGCCCGACTGCCGGGCGCGGGACGTGCGCTATGCGGCGCTGCTGCACGACGTGGGCAAGGTGGCCGTGCCCCACGAGATCCTCTTGAAGCCCGGCCCGCTCGACGACGCCGAGTGGGTGGTGATGCGCAGCCATGCGGCCGTGGGCGGGCAGCTCGTCGCGAGGATCCCGGCCTTCGCGCACCTGGCGCCCGCGGTGCGGGCGTGCCACGAGCGCTGGGACGGCGGCGGCTATCCGGACGGCCTCGCGGGCGAGCAGATCCCGCTGGCGGCGCGCATCATCGCGGTGTGTGACACCTATGAGGCGATGGTCACCGACAGGCCCTATCGCAGCGCGCTCTCACCGGCGCAGGCGCATGCGGAGCTGCGCCGTGTGGCCGCCTCGCAGCTGGACGCGGGCGTGGTCGGCGTGCTGCTGGAGGAGCTCGGCGTCAGCCGCCGGCGTTGTATCGAGCGGCCGCCTCGCGCAGGCCGTCGCCCCGCTCGGGGTGCAGCGTCGCGGTGACGTGGCGCCAGTAGCGCCTGGGAGTGTGACCGGGGAGGGCCAGCGCGGCGAGGGCACGTACCGCGTATGCCCAGGCGGTCAGCCAGCGCACGGCCAGCGCGCCGGCGGCGGAGTGGTGCTTGCGCATGTACAGCTCGCGCCCGCGCGCCAGCTCGACGATCCGCCGCTCGGGCACGGTGTCGGTGGCGAGCTGCTCGTGGTGCACAGCCACGGCCGCCGGCACGTACACGCTGCGCCAGCCCGCGTCGCGCAGCCGCCGGGCGAAATCGACCTCGTCCGAGTAGACGAAGAAGTCGGGGTCGAGGTAGCCGACCTCGGCGGCGGCCCGGCTGCGCACGAGCAGCGCGGCCGACTGGCACCAGTCGACCTCGCGCGTGTGCTCGCCGGTGCTCTGGACGGTGAAGAGGCGGTGCAGGAAGAGGGCGCCGGCCAGGGCCGTGAGCGGTCCGGGAAAGCGCCACGCGCACGCCTGCGGGCTCCCGTCGGGGCGCAGCAGCCGCGCCCCCGCGCAGGCCGCGTCGGGGCGCTCCTGCAGCGCCTGCCACAGCGCCAGGGCCGCGCCGGGGCGGAGCTCTGAGTCCTCGTTGAGCAGCAGCGCGTAGCGCCCGCGCGCGCGCCGCAGCAGCTCGGAGTCGTTGAGCGCCTTGCCACGCCGCTGCTCCAGCGCGATCGTGTCGGTGACGGCGGGATGCGCGCGGGCGGCCTCGGCGGAGCCGTCGCGCGAGCCGTTGTCGAGGACCAGGACCTCGCTGGCGAACGGAAGTCGCTCGCGCTCCCGGGCGATCGCGTCGAGGCCGCGCACCAGCAGATCGCGCTGGGAGGTGTTGACGACGCAGAAGCTCAGCTCGATGTCCGACACGCGCGAGCGGACCCTACCCGCCGCAAGGTGCTGGCGTCCGGAGCCGGTGTATAGCCATGGTTATACACCGCTCGCGAAGGGACATACAGACCCCCCGCCCGCAGTCGCCGCCTATTGTCCGTGCGGTGCGCGTCCACATCGTCGACCCGTCGGCCTACACGCCGCCCTACGACCATGCGCTGAGCGCGGCGCTGGCCGCCGCGGGAGCCGAGGTGGAGCTGTATACGAGCCGCTTCGCCTACGGCCCGGTGGCCGCCGCGCAGGGCTATGCGCGCGTCGAGGCCTTCTACCGCCGGGCGGCGCGCGTGGACTCGCCCGCCATCCGCCGCGCGGTCAAGCTCGCAGAGCACGTGCCGGACATGCTGCGCTACCGCCGCCTGGCCCGTGCGGCCGAGATCGTCCATTTCCAATGGCTGACGGTCCAGCACCTCGACGGCCACCTGCTGCCGGCCGGCCGGCCGCTGGTGATCACCGCCCACGACATCCTGCCGCGCGAGCCCCGCCCCGGGCAGCGGGCGGCGCAGAGGCGGCTGTACTCGCGCTTCGATGCGGTCGTGGCGCACTCCCGCCATGGGGCGCAGCGGTTGGCCGTGGAGGTGGGGCTCGACCCGGACCGCATCCATGTGATCCCGCACGGCGCCTTCGAGCATCTGGCCGCCGCGCGCGAGGATGCCCCGGCGCCGTTCGAGACGGACAAGCCGGTGGTCCTGTGCTTCGGCCTGATGCGTCCCTACAAGGGCATCGATCTGCTGCTGGAGGCCTGGGAGGGGATCGTCGATGCAGAGCTTTGGGTGGCGGGCATGCCGCGCATGGACATCGCCGGGCTGCGCGCCTCGGCGCCGCCGGGCGTGCGCTTCGTGCCCCGCTTCATCGGCGACGACGAGCTCCCGGCGTACTTCCGCCGCGCCGATCTCGTCGTGCTTCCATACCGCGAGATCGACCAGTCGGGCGTGCTGTTCACGGCGCTGGCATTCGCCAAGCCGCTGCTGCTGAGCGACGTGGGCGGCTTCCCCGAGGTGGCCGCCACGGGCGCCGCGCGCACGTTTCCGAGCGGGGACGCCGCGGCCCTGCATTGGGCGCTCGTCGATCTGCTCGGCGACGAGGCGGCGCGCGCGGCCCTCGCGGCCGGAGCCCGCGCGGCGACGGCCGGCCCGTTCTCCTGGCGGCAGGCGGCGCGAGCAACGCTCGAGCTCTACGCGTCGCTGCTGCGCGAGGCCTCCCTGCGATGAGGATCGTCCTGGAGGTCGTGTTCTGGCTGTCCTGCGGGCTGATCGTGTGGACCCAGGCCGGATACGCGCTCGCCCTGGTCCTGCTGGCTCGAGTGCTGGGAGCGCCGCGCTCGGCGCCTGCGACGGTGACCGGGACGGACCGAGCCCCGAGCCCCGAGCTGCCGAGGCTGTCGCTGATCGTGGCCGCCCATGACGAGGAGGGGGTGATCGCGACCAGGGTGGCCAACGCGCTTGCGCTCGACTACCCGCGCGATCGGCTCGAGCTGATCGTGGCCTGCGACGGGTGCGCCGATGCGACCGGCGCCCGTGCGCGCGAGGCGGGCGCGGATCTCGTGCTCGAGCTGCCTCGGGGCGGCAAGATCCGCGCGCAGGACGCGGCGGTGGAGCGCGCAGGGGGGGAGATCGTCGCCTTCTCGGACGCCAACTCCTTCTGGGAGGCGGATGCCGCGCGTGCGCTGGCGGCGGCCTTCGCCGATCCGCGCGTGGGCTACGCCTGCGGCCAGGTCCGCTTCGTGCGGGGTGCCGGCGAGTCCAACCAGGAGGGGGTCTACTGGCGCTACGAGCTGGGGATCCGCGCCCTGGAGTCCCGGCTCAGCTCGATCACGGCGGGCAACGGCGCGATCTATGCGACCCGTCGCGACGCCTACGTGGTCGTCGACCCGATCATGGGACACGACCTGTCGCTGCCGTTCAACATGGTCAAGCGCGGCCGGCGCGCCGTGTACGTGCCGGGCGCCCGCGCCAGCGAGAAGATGGTGCCGTCGCTGGGCGGGGAGTTCGCGCGCAAGCGGCGGATGATGAGCCACACGTGGCCGATCGTGATGCGCGGAGGGATGCTCTCCCCCCGCGGCTACCCGCCCGGCTACGCGCTGATGATCCTCTCGCATCGGCTGCTGCGCTACGCCACGCCGGGCCTGCACCTGCTCGCGCTGGCCGCCAACGTGGCGCTGGTCCTGACGAAGGCCGAACCTCTCTACACGGTCACGCTGGTCCTGCAGCTGGCGCTGCTGCTCGCGGCCTCGCTCGCGGGGATCGTGCCGCTGCGCCCGCTGCTGATCGCCCGCTACTACGTGATGACCACGGCCTCGCTCGCGGCCGGCCTGTGGGACTGGCTGCGCCACGGCACAGAGGCTGCGTGGGAGGCGGCCGAGGGCACCCGCTGACGGCCGGGAGCCGGCGCGATGCGGCGTCCTCGGTCGCTCGCGTGCCATGCACGCCACGCGGGAGGGCGGGCTATCGGATTCCTTGCCTCGCTTGACTCCCGGCCGTCAGATGGCCGTATTGTCCGGGCGGTGATCCGCCGCGCGATCGACATAGTGCTCTCCGCCTCGGTGCTCGTGCTGAGCTCGCCGCTGCTGGCGCTGGCGGCGCTCGCGATCCGCCTGGAGAGCCCCGGTCCGGTGATCTACCGCCAGCGGCGCGCCGGCCTGCACGGACACCCCTTCGACGTGCTCAAGCTGCGCACGATGGTCGAGGGCGCGGAGCACATCGGGGCGGGCCTCGCGGTCAACGAGAACGACTCGCGCATCACGCGCGTCGGGGAGCTCCTGCGCAGGAGCTCGCTCGACGAGCTGCCCAACCTCGTGAACGTGCTGCGCGGGGAGATGTCGCTGATCGGCCCGCGCCCGACGCTCCCGGCGCAGGTGGAGCAGTACACCGAGCGCCAGCGTGGACGCCTCGACCTGAAGCCGGGCATCACGGGCTGGGCGCAGGTCAACGGCCGGGCGTCCCTGCCCTGGTCGCAGCGGATCGAGCTCGACCTCTACTACATCGAGCATCGCTCGCTGGCGCTCGACCTGCGGATCCTGTGGCGCACGGCCACGATGGTGGTGGGCGGCTCGGGTCTCTACAAGGGTCAGGCGGGCGGCTGGGAGGGAGAGCTGTGAGCCGCCCGGCGATCCTGCTCACGGGTGTGGGCAAGCGCTATGACATCGTCTCCTGCTTCGCACGGCTGACCACGACGGTGGCGGCCGATCCCTCGCCGCTGGCCCCGGCCCAGTACGCGGCGCAGGTCCGCGTGGCCGTCCCGATGGTCGAGGATCCCGACTACGTCCCTGCTCTGCGGCGGCTGTGCGAGCGCCACGGCGTGGGCGGGGTGCTTCCGTTGACGGACCTCGACATCGAGGTGCTCGCTCGCGCCAGGGAGGACGGGCTGCTCCCCGCGCTCGTTCCCTCGAGCGAGGTGGCGCGAGCGACCTATGACAAGTACGAGACGCATCTGCTGCTCGGGCGTCACGGGCTTCCCTCGCCCCCGACCGTGCTGGCGCACGAGGACCTCCAGGAGCTGGAATACCCGGTGATGGTGAAGCCCAGGCGCGGGTCGGGCGCCCGCTCGATCCACCGCGCGGCCGACGCCCGGCAGGCCCGGTTCTTCGTCGACTACGTCGAGGAGCCGACGATGGTGCAGCGCGCGATGAACGGCCCAGAGCTCTCGATCGACTGCCTCGGCGGCCTGGACGGACGCTGCCTGAACGCGATCCCGCGCACGATGCTCGAGTCGCGGGGCGGGGAGTCGATCAAGGGCGAAGTGATCCACGACGAGGAGCTCAGCGAGCTCGCCAGGAGCACGATGGAGGCCCTGCGCGTGGTCGGTCCGGCCACGATCCAGGTGTTTCGCGACCCGGATATCGGCCTTGGGATAACCGACGTCAACCCCCGCTTCGGGGGCGCCTTCCCGGCGCCTGCCTACGCGGCGCTGGAGGGTCGCACATACCCGGAGCTGCTCGTGCGGATGGCGGCGGGCGAGCTGATCGAGCCCCACGTCGGCGAGTTCCGCGCGGGCATGACCTTCACCCGCTACTACTGGCAGTTGGAGCTCGACGAGACGCTCTCGCCGAGCGGTCGCGAGATCGTGCCCGGCGGGCCACCCGCGCCACGCTGAGCGCGCTCGGGGCGCCAACCGCACGACCCCGACCGCTGTAAAGCTAGAATGCGAGCCAGTGGCCACCGTGCTAGCCGACTCCCCGCCTGCTCCAGCCAGCGAGCTGGGGCCGGCAGGCGCCGCCACAGGCGCCCCACCAGAGCCGCCCGTAGGCGCGCCCGCGTCCCTGCCTGCCGCGAGCGCCTGTGCCCAGTGCGGCGCGGCGATGGCCCCCGGACAGGACTGGTGCCTGCAGTGCGGCGCCGGGGCTCCCGGCGGGGGCGGATCGCCGGGCTGGCGAGGAGCCGCCACGATCCTCGGGGTAGCGGCGGTGCTCGCCCTCGGAGCCGCCGCGGCCGCATACGCGGCGCTGAGCAGCGGCACGCCGAAGCCGCGCACGGTCACCACTGCCGTGGCGCAGGTCACACCCCCGGCCGCGACCACGCCGGTCACGCCTGTTCCCACGATCCCGAGCATCAAATCGACCCTGCCGCCGATCACGGTCAAACCACCCAAGATCCCGCTGACGGCGACCCCCACCCCGAAAGGCACGAACACGAGCGCCACTCCCTCGCCGAGCGGGGAAGGCACGACGACCACCAAGACGACGCCGTCGAGCACCAACGCGGGAGGCGCGGGTGGCGAAGAAGCGCAGCCGAGCGCGATCCTGCTGGACACGAACGCTGCCTCGACGTACAACCCCTACAACTATCCCGAAAGCGACTTCGGCGACCCGAGCCTGACGATCGACGGCGACGCCACCACGGCCTGGACGGCGATCGTGGAGCCGGCCGCGGCGCCCAAGATGGCCGACGGCGTGCTGATCGAGCTCAAGACCCCCCACAGGCTCGGCGCGCTCGAGCTCGTCACCTCGTCCCCCGGCATGACCGTGCAGGTCTACGGGGCCGACGCAAAGACGGCTCCCACGTCGATCACCGATCCCGCCTGGGTGCCGCTCAGCCACTCCCAGGTGGTCGCCAAGAAGCACGTGCGGATCAAGCTGCGCAACCAGAAGAAGCCCTTCACCTTCGTGGCGCTGTGGATCAGCAAGGCGCCGGCTGCTTCAGTCGGCACCCCTGAAGCGCCCGGCCACGTCAGCGTCAACGAAATCGAGCTCTTCCCGGCGCACTGAGCCCTCGCGTCGGCTCGTGGCCGCACCGCGGGCCGCGGCGGCGATCAGCCTGAGCTCGTGCGCGTGCGCTTGGCCGTGGCTCGCCTTGCCGGCCGCTTGGCCCGTCCGTCGGCGGGCCCTCCCCAGATCTCGTCGAGGAAGGCGGCGATCTCGCCGGTCAGGCGCTCGGGCTGCATGCGCAGCTCGACCAGCGAGTTGGCTTCGAGCAGGCGCGCGTTGGGCATCTCCTTGGCGAGCATCCCGGCGTCGGAGAAGGGATGGACGGGGTCGCGCTGATGGCCGAGCACGAGCGTTGGGGTCTGGAACGTCGCGCGCTCGCTGCGGGGCGGGGCGATGCGCCCGAAGAAGAGTCCCTGCAGCAGCGCGCCCCCGGGTCCGGGGTCCTGGCGCACGAGGTCGAGCAGCACGTTGCCGTAATGCGGGAGCAGCCGCCTCGGCACGGTCCGCGTCACCCGCGCGAGCAGCCTCATGGCGGGCTCGCCGAACGTGAGCGAGACGAGCAGGGGGGTGAACGCCAGGGCGCTGCCGAGCAGGCCATTGTCGAGCACGGGCATCTCGATGACCATGCCGCGCAGCCGCTCGGGCCGTCTCGAGGCCGCCTCGAGCGCTGCATTGGCTCCGAGCGAGGTTCCCATCACGGCCGCCTGCTCGACCTGCAGGTGGTCCATCAGCGCGATCACCTGCTCGCCGAAGCTGGGCATCGAGTAGCGCCACATGTCGCGCGGGCGATCGGAGGCGCCATGGCCGAGCAGGTCCAGCGTGATCACCCGGTTTCCGCGCGAGGCAAGCTCTTCGGCCAGCGGCCGGTGCATCTCCTGCGAGAGCAGCAGCCCGTGGAGCAGGATCAGCGGCCGGGCGGCGGCCGCGGCGCTCTTGGCGGTGCGCCCTCGGCCCCCCGTCGGTGTCACCGCGGCGGGGCCGCCGCCGAACTCGGTGTATGCGATGCGCTGCCCCTCGTAGGTGAAGAACGGCATACGGGCACCCTACTACCAGCCCGTGGCGCGCCGGCCTCGGCGGAGCGCTAGCTTTGCGGGCGACTTCATTCCCAGAGCACCCAGGAGGGACCAATGGCAAAGCAGCCCCGCATCCTCGCAGGAGAGACAGCCGCCGTCACGGGCGCCGCACGCGGGATCGGACGTGCGACCGCCGAAGCGTTCCTGCGCCACGGCATGAAGGTGGCGATCGGCGACGTGGACCTCGAGGCCGCACGTGCGACCGCTGCGGAGCTCGGCGCGAGCACGGTGGCCCTGCCGCTGGACGTGACCGACCGCGACTCCTTCGCGGCCTTCCTGGACGCTGCCGAGGAGCAGCTGGGACCGCTCGACGTGTTGGTCAACAACGCCGGGATCATGCAGGTCGGTCGCTTCATCGACGAGGACGACCTGACCGCGCGGCGCATGGTCGACATCAACCTCCACGGCGTGATCCTCGGGATGAAGCTCGCGCTCGCGCGGATGATCCCCCGCGATCGCGGCCACATCGTCAACATCTCCTCGCAGGCCGGCAAGTTCGGGGCGCCGGGGGGCGCCACCTACTCGGCGACCAAGCACGCCGTGGTCGGCCTCACCGAGGCCGTGCGCGGGGAGCTGCGCCTGATGGGCGCCCACGTCGATCTCAGCTATGTGATGCCGTTCGTCGTCAACACCGAGCTCGGCTCGGGCCTGGGCGAGGCGCGCGGGATGCAGAGCCTGGAGCCGACGGACGTGGCCGACGCGATCGTGGAGGCGCTGCAGCTCGGGATCGTCGACGTGTGGGTGCCGAAGTCGGCCAAGCGCACGAACGTGCTCGGCGCCGTGTTGCCCCGCTCGCTCTCGGAGGGCATGGCGCGCGCGATGAAGGCCGACCGGGTGCTGGCCGGAGCGGACCTGGATCGCCGGCACGACTACGAGCTGCGCGCCGCCCGCTCGGAGCCGGGCCTGGAGCCCGCACCGGAGCAACCGCAGATCCCCCAGGCGGCCGCCGGCGGCGGCGACTGACCCTCCGCGCTCAGGCGCTCGTCAGCCACCCGGCGATCAGCTCGCCGATCAGCGGTCCCTGATCCTCCTGCAGGAAGTGACTGGCGTTCTCGATCGTACGCGGTGGCGGCTGCCCGATCGCCTCGGCGAAGCGCTCCCCGGTGCTCAAGGGGAGCACGGGGTCGGAGTCGGCCCACAGCATCAGCGTCGGACGCCGATCGTCGCGCAGGGCGTCGAGGACCTGCTGCCCAGCCTCGGCTCCGGGGGCGTCTGGGGTCTGGGGGATCAGCAGGGGGAAGGCGCGGGCGCCGGCCTTGGACGCCGCGTCCGGGTAGGGCGCGTCGTAGGCTGCTATGACCTCCTCGCCGGGGTCTGACTTGCAGGCGCCTCGCACGAGCATGCCCACAGGGAGATCCTCGGTCCGCGAGACGAAGTCGCGGAAGGCGATCCAGGCATCGGACATCTTCTGGTGCCCGGTGAACAAACCCGTGTCGAGGATCACCAGACGCTCGATCCGCGCGGCCTGCTCGACCGCCAGGCGCAGTCCGATCGGGCCGCCCCAGTCGTGAACGACGACCGTGGCGCCGCTCACGTCGAGGTCCTCGAGCAGCGTCGCGGCGAGCTCCACGTGGCGGTCGTACGTGTAGAAGTCGATGTCTGTGGGCTTGTCCGAGCGCCCGAAGCCGGCGAGGTCGGGCGCGATGCAGCGAAAGCCGGCGTCGCGGACCGGGGGAATGACCCTGCGCCACAGAAACGACCACGTCGGCTCGCCGTGGAAGAAGATCACCGGTGCGCCCTCGCCCTCGTCGAGATGCGCCAGACGCAGGCCCTCGACAGTGCGGTAGTGGGACACGAAGGGGAAGTCCGGGAGCCCCTGCAGCGTCTCCTCAGGCGTGCGCACCACGTCGATCATCTCCTCGCGGAGCATACCCTGTGCCTCATCGGCTAGGCTCGCGCCCGATGCACACACTGGCCCTGCAGCTCACGCCGATCGTGGCGGCGGAGAAGAGCAAAGTCCCCTTCTACGTCGCGGGCGGGCTGCTCGTCGCATGGGCGCTGCTGCTGTCGCTGGTGATCGGCGCCCGCCGCAGCGACTTCCCGGCCGACATCGGACAGCAGCGCGGCGTGATCGCGATCACAGCGATCCTCGTGATCGCCGCGGTCTCGATGGCGGTCGCCACCTCCGGCGGATCGACGTCGAAGGCGGCCGCCTCCACACAGACGAGCACAGCCGGCGAATCGGCGGGCACCCCCGCGAAGGGCTCATTGAAGCTTGCCACCAACGCCGAAGGCCAGCTGAGCTACGACACCAAGCAGCTGAGCGCGAAGGCGGGCACCGTGACGATCGCGCTGGCCAACTCCTCGCCTGTGGAACACAACGTGACGATCGCCGAAGGCACCAAGGTGCTCGGCGCGACCCCGACGTTCACGGGTGGCTCGAAGGCCGTCACGCTGAAGCTGAAGCCGGGGAAGTACACCTTCTACTGCTCGGTGCCCGGACACCGCCAGGCGGGTATGGAAGGAACGCTGACGGTCTCGTGAAGCTGTATGTCTGCTGGGGGACCTTTCCTACGCCGCGCCCCGGCGGACACCCGTGCGCGAACGCCTATCACGCGCTCAAGGACGCCGGGCACGCCCCCGAGGTCGTGCGCTCCTACGGGTTCGCGCCCCTCCCGGGCCTGTTCAACCAGACGCGCGGGCGGCGCGAGGTGCAGAAGCTGACGGGCAACCGCTGGGTCCCCACCCTGCTGCTCGACGATGGCACGGTGATCGACGATTCGCACGCGATTGTCGAGTGGGCGCGCGCCAACCCCGCGTAGCTCTGGCGCAGCGACGCCCCACGGGGCGGCGAGGCCGAGACGCGCTCGAGCAGCTGCGCTTCCGTCTCACGATCCGCGTGCCCGGCGGCTCGGCCCAGCGCGATCGCAAGCGCTGCGCTGAACCCAGTCGCGGCAAGCCCCAAAGCGACGACGACGATCACGGAAATCACCCCATGACTCTCTGCCAGCTCAGCCTCCGAGATGGACACTCGCACAGCCCCCGGACGCGAGTCCAGGCGGCCAGTGCGGGCGATCTCGCTACGACCGTTGTTTTCTGCGCCGGGCGGGCACTGTCCTTCTCCCGTAACCCCAAAAATCCGACAGAAGGGAACGTGCAATGGATGTCTTGATAAGGCTTGACGAGGCCCGTGCGTCGATCAACGTGCTCGAGCACCCGTTCTACCAGCGCTGGAGCGCCGGAGAGCTGAGCGCGGAGGAGCTGGGCTGCTACGCGGCCGAGTACCGCCGCGCCGTGGTCGCGCTCGCGCAGGCCTCGACCCTGGCGGCGGAGAGGGCCGAGGCGCCCTATGCGGAGGGGCTTCGCCGCCACGCCGCGGAGGAGTCCGATCACGTTGCGCTGTGGGACCAGTTCGCACGAGCGGCGGGCGCCCAGGATGCCGGCGCGCCTGGCCTGGCCGAGACCGAGGAGTGCGTGAGCGCGTGGAGCGCCGGCGGCGACGTGCTGGAGCACCTGGCCGTGCTGTACTCGATCGAGGCGGGCCAGCCCGAGATCTCCCAGACCAAGCTGGAGGGGCTGAGCGCCCATTACGGCTACAGCGAGGAAGGGCCGGCGACCGAGTACTTCGCGGTGCATCGCCTACGCGACGTGGAGCACGCCAGACAGGCCCGCGAGCTGATCGCCGAGTTGATGGCGAGCGTCCCCGACCCCGACGAGCAGGCGGAGCGCATGCTCGCCCGTGCGGGTGAGGCCTTGCGCGGCAACTGGCGGCTGCTCGACGGCGTCGAAGCCCACGCGCGCGGCTAGAGCGCGCGGCTCAGGCGCCAGGCGAACAGCACGGCCGCCACCGAGGTGGCCAGGTTGAGGCTCGAGACGCCTGGTCGCATCGGTATCGAGATGCGCGCCTCGGCTCGGGCCCTCAGCTCGGCGCTCAGGCCGTAGCGCTCGGTGCCGAAGGCGAGCACCGCGCCGGGATCGAGCTCGGCCGGGTCGAGCGGATCGCCTGCGGGATCCACGGCCAGCAGGCGCCGCTGCAGCGCGTCGAGCCGATCCAGGCACTCGAGACGTGCGACGGGCAGGGCGAAGTGCAGGCCCGCGGCGCCGCGCAGTGCATCCGGGTGCCAGGGATCGTGGCTGCCGGTGGTGAGCACGCCGGCGACGTCGGCGGCGGCCGCGACACGTACGCAGGCACCCATGTTGCCGAGGTCGCGGGGATCCTCGAGCAGGACGACCGGAGCGTCGCGTCGTCGGCCGAGCGTCCCGGGAAGCTCCACCACGGGGCGCTCGGCCAGCGCCATCACCCCGGTGCTGGGTGTGAGCGGCGCCAGCTGCTCGAACACGTCCAGGGGGATCTCGCGTACGAGCGTGCCCAGGCGCTCGGCGAGATCGGGCGCGAGCAGCCCGGCCAGCCGTCCGAGCGCGCCGGCGTCGGGGGTGAGCACCTCGAGCACGTTGGCGTCGAAGCGCAGGGCGTGCTTGAGCGGGTGGAAGCCTTCGAGCACGACGAGCGAGGGATCGCGTCGCGCGCGTCCGAAGCGCGGTATCAGCGATCCGTCTTGCACGGGGCGATCATGGCACGACGGATAGAGTTCGGCTCAAGCGATGAAGCTCGAGGGAATCCATCACATCAGCGCGATCACCGGGGACGCGCGTGGCAACGTCGAGTTCTACGCGGGCGTGCTCGGGCTGCGAATGGTCAAGCGCACGGTCAACCAGGACGAACCGAACGTGTACCACCTGTTCTATGGCGACGAGCACGGCTCGCCGGGGATGGACCTGACCTTCTTCGAGTATCCCGGCGCAGCGCGGGGAATAGCCGGCTCGGGAATGGTGCACCGCATCCTCTGGCGCGTCTCCTCGCCGGATGCGCTCGGATTCTGGCGCGAGCGACTCGAGGCGGTGGGGGTGAGCGCGGAGCTGACAGGCGACAGTCTCCTGTTCGCCGATCCGGAGGGGTTGGGACACGAGCTCGTAGCGAGCGCGAGCCCCGACGAGCCGCTCAGCGCGATCTCGCCCGAGATCCCGCCCGAGCACGCCCTGCAGGGGTTCGAGGGGGTGCGGGCCTACGCGAGCCAGCCGGTGCGCAGCGAGCGCCTGCTCGGGGACGCGCTGGGCTTCGCGCGCAGGCAGGGCGAGCACTGGGAGGTCCGCGGAGATCGGCGCGGCAGCTTCTACGCCTACGATCCGGCGCCACCGGAGATCAACCGCAGGCAGGGCGCGGGAACCGTGCACCACGTGGCCTTCGCGTCGCAGCCGGATGACCTCGAGGCCTGGCGCACGCGCGTGAGCGACGCCGACGCCCGCCCGACGCCGGTGATCGACCGCTTCTACTTCAAGTCGGTCTACTTCCTCGAGCCGAGCGGAGTGCTGTTCGAGCTCGCGACGATCGGCCCCGGCTTCGCGGTGGACGAGGACGAGAGGCACCTCGGTGAGCGGCTGTCGCTGCCGCCGCCGTTCGAGCCGATGCGGGAGGAGCTCGAGGCCAAGCTCGAGCCGTTGCCATACCCGCCGCAGTGGCGCGTCCAGCAGCCATAGCCGTCCGCTCAGGCGCGAGGAGCAGCGTCCGGCCGTTTGCGGTGGCCTGAATCAGGCGGCCGCGTCGCCGAGCCGCCGCGAGCGCGGGGAGCGCTGGGCGAGCACCGCGCCCCAGTCGGCGTCATCGATGCCGCCCGGCTGGGTCTCCGCCAGGAACGCAAGCATGAGCGCCGAGAGCGCGTCCGGATCTTCGAGGTGGGGGAAGTGGGCAGCCCCGGGAATCGTCCTGAAGACGCTGTGGGGGATCGCCTGGTGGGCCAGCCGTCCGTGCTCGATCGGGATCGTGCGGTCGCGCTCACCCCACACGATCAGCGTGGGAATCGACTCGAGCAGCCCGAGCCGGTCGGTCGCGCTGACGCGCTGCCCGTGCATGTCGATCACGGAGCGCAGCGTGTGCAGGAAGGCCTGGCGGGCATCCGCGTTCTCCAAAGGCCGCAACGCCCGCGCGATCGCCTGCAGGTAGACGCCGGCGCCGATGCCACGCTCGCGCAGGCGCGTGCCGCTCGTGTGCAGCGCGCCGAGCAGGCGCGGATGGATGGTCAGTGACAGCAGCGCCGACATGCCCGGCAGCGCGGCTGTGCGCAGCATCGGGCTGACCTCGCGCCCGAGGCCGCCGCTGGAGATGAGCACGAGGCGCTCCACGCGCTGGGGGAACTGGTAGAAGAACTGCATCGCCACGCCGCCGCCGAGGGAGTGTCCGACGATGCTCGCGCGCTCGATCCCGATCGCGGCCAGCAGGTCGCGGATGCTGGCTGCATGCGCTCCAAGCGAGTAGTCGCCGCGGGGCGCAGCCGAGTCGCCGTGGCCGATCAGGTCGGGGGCGAGGACCGTGTACTCGCCGGCGAGGCTCTGGGCAACGGATTGCCAGTGACTCGAGGAGTTGAGCATGCCATGGATCAGCACCACCGGCGGCCCGCTGCCAGCGACCCGGTAGATCACGCGGCGTCCGTGCAGCGCGATCTCCCACTCCTCGAACTGGGGTGTCAGTGTCGGCAGCGGCACGGGCCTCGGGGCTCGCTCCGGCTGGTCCTCGCGGCCTGGCTCGGCCTGGCTGGAAGTCAGCTCGGCACCTCGCCGCTGACAGTAGCAAAGGGACAAATCCGCCCCGCGGATGCCGGTGCCCTCCGCGATCTGCGAACCATCTAGATGAGTAGTGCCACGGCTGATGTCGTGGTTCTGGGGTTGGGGAAGGGGTTA
>ODAK010000552.1_pt1 | contig 42959 bp, 27 predicted proteins | sample 1539591 | NCBI WGS metagenome assembly ODAK01 (sample SAMEA3539303, study PRJEB22396) | soil metagenome | biome: tundra; feature: field; material: soil | place: USA | collected 2010-05 | depth 0.15 m
GCCCAGAGTATGATCGCCGCCAGCCTAATTGTAAAGCTTTAACTGTTACACTAGACTAGAATGAGCCTCCTCACGTCGGCTCCTACATTCATTAGGCTGCCACGAGGTTCACCAGCTTCTTCGGCAGGACGATGCTTTTCTTGATCGTTTTGCCAGCGCTGGCCGGCGCAGAGCGGTTTTGAGGACTTGACGGATGAGGCCGAACGGCCAAGACTGCACGCACTCCACCAACGGGTATGCGCTTTAAAAATCAGACCGCCGGGCTGTTGCAAACACAGAAATTTAGCCGTCGTTTTCTATCGGCATTACACGTCGCCGGCTTGCTGGCTTCGGTGTTCGTGAACAGTTCACAGGCTGACCTGTTTCAAGGGGTTTCGGTGCGAGATGCATTGGTGTCGCTTCCAGCCGCTGGAAATGGCGATTCAGTTGCTCCCACAATCAGTGCTGACGGCCGGTTCATATTATTCTCAAGTTCCGCCAACAATCTGGTTGCCGGTGACAACAGTCAACTGGGCCTCGACGTTTTCCTGCGCGACAGATTTAGCAATACGACGGTTCTGGCGAGCGCCAATTTCAGCGGCACCGGCGGTGGCAATGGCAGTTCCATCGCGTCGCAGGTTTCCACCAACGGTCGTTACGTCGTTTTCCAAAGCGACGCGAGCGACCTGCTGCCCGGCGATACCAACGGCGTCAGCGACATTTTTGTGCGCGACGTGCAAATGGGATCGAACATTCTCGTGAGCGTCGCGACCAATGGCGGATGGGCCAACGGCGCTTCCACCGATCCGGTCATGACGCCGGACGGCCGCTATGTGGCGTTCCTCAGCGCGGCGACAAATTTGGTGGCGGGCGACACGAACGGCATTCCAGATGTATTCGTGCGCGACTTGCTCAATGGTTCGACGCGACTGGTTTCAGTCGGCGCGACCGGTGCGGTCGCCTCAGCGTCCGCACCGGTCATGACACCGGATGGCAGATATGTGGCCTACTCCAGCACGGCGCAAGGGCTTGCCGCCGGAGTTTCGGTTTCAACCAAAGGCGAAGTTTATGTTTGCGATCTGGTCTCGAACGTCACGACGTGGGCCAGCACCAACGCGGCGAATGTGGTTTCAAATATTCTGCATTTGAATTACGCGCCGTCGTATCACCCGGTCATCAGCGATGACGGACGGTTTATCGCCTTCAAGTCCGGTTGGACGAACGGAGCCACGGCCACGGGCGGACCGGGCGTGGCGGCGGTGATTATTTTTCAATACGATTCGTTGCTAGGAACCGCGACGATCATCAGCACCAACGGCTTTCCCGCCTGGGTGCAAAACGATGACGTTTACGGCCCCGAGATGTCGCCGGACGGACGGTTCGTCGCATTCGTGACCACCAACCGGAGTCCCGCCGGCCTGACGGTTCAATTGTGGGACGCGCTGGCCGGAACCAATCTGGTCGTCAGCGTCGCCGCCGATGGAAGTTTCCCGACTAATACGATTTCCGATACGCCGACAGTAACTCCCGACGGGCGCTTCGTGGTATTCATAAGCAACGCGACGAATCTGACCGGCAACGTGGTTTCAACCGGCTTCCATGTTTATCGCCGCGACGTGCAGGTGGGAACGACCCTGTTAATTGACGTGGATACCAACGGCGTTGGTTCGAGCAATCCGGTGACGACCATTCCGGGAATCAGCGCAGACGGACGGTTCGTCGCGTTTGAAAGTTTTGATGGCGGCCTCGTCAACGGAGACAACAACCAGGCGTTCGATGTTTTTGTCCGCGACACAACGGGCGGCACCACGGAATTGACTTCCCAGCGCGCGCCCGGCCTCGTTCCGCAGACCGTGGATGGCCTGAGTTCGCTGTCTCAATTTTGTTTGAGCGATGATGGTGGGAAGATTGTTTTCACCAGTTCGGCCGACGATTTGGTTCCAAATGATTTCAACGGCACTTTGGATGTGTTTGTTTTCGATGTCGCCGCCGGCACCAACATGCTCGTCAGCGCCGGGGTGGATGGCAATCCGGTGGCAGGTTCTTCCTTCAGTCCGGCGCTCGCGCGCTCAGGTCAGCTCGTCGTTTTTGTCAGCAATGCGACCAATCTCGTCGCGGGCCAGACCAATTTGTTCGCGAATATTTTTCTGCGCGACTTGCAGGCTGGAACCAACGCCTTGGTGAGCGTCGCGCCTGATGGCATCACTCCGGGAAACGGTGACGCGGCCACTCCCGTCATCAGTCAGGATGGTCGCCATGTGGTTTTTGTGAGCCGCGCCAGCAATCTGGCCACCGGTGCGTCGGCTAGTTTTGCCAATACCTATCTCCGCGATTTGACGTCGGGAGCCACGACGCTGCTGACCAACAATGCCTCGATCAATTTGATGCCTTCGATCAGCGCCGATGGAAGATATGTCGCTTATTTCGGTTCCGGGTCGCAAGTGATGGTTCGTGACACGCTACTTGGCACCAACATTTTTGGCACCAACGCGGCGGTTTCGGCGGTGGTCAGTCCATCCGGAGCACACCTGCTCTACAACAATGCCACGACGATGAACGTGATCAATCTACTCAACCGATCAAACCTGTTTTCAATTCCGGCCAAGGTGCCGGTCCGCAATCCCGCACCGTGGAGTGCGGATGGCCGTTCCTTTGCCTTCGTCACCGCGACCAATGCCGTTCCAACCGACACGAATGGAACTAACGATGTCTATCTTTGTGACCTGCTGACCGGCTCACTCACTCTGGTCAGCATTAATTCCGCCCACACCACCTCCGCCAATAATGTTTCCGACTGGCCGGCGGTCAGCGGAGACGGACATTTTGTGATCTATCGCAGTTTCGCTACGGACATCGTGGCGGGGAACGCGAATCCGCCGCCGAATATTTTTCTCTACGATCGCTTCACGGGTTTCAACAGTCTGCTGACGGCCGCTTCACCGGGATCAACGTGGTTTTCGTGGAGTGCAAAACCGATGATCAACGGCGACGGCCGGATCATTGCTTTCCAAAGTTGGAACCCAGGCCTGGTCGTCGGCGATCTGAACCGTGTGGAGGACGTTTTTGCCGGAACACTTTCGCCGTGGGGCACGGTTGACAGCGATGGCGACGGCATTCCGGATTTGTGGATGATGCACTATTTCGGGCATCCGACTGGACAAGCCGCAGACCTGTCGCTGGCCCAAGACGATGCTGACGGCGATGGCATGTCAAACTTGGAAGAATTTCTAGCGGGCACGGACCCGACCAATCCAGCGTCCAGCTTGCTTGTGCAAATTCAAGTGCAAGTTGCTGCGCCGAACAACGTGATCTTGAACTGGCCGGCGGTGCCCGGGAAAAACTATCAGGTGCAGTTCAAAAATAATCTAAATGACTCGGTTTGGACGGAAATTCCCGGCGCGTTTGTGTTCGGCACCGAAGGATCGTTCACGGTTCCAATTGATCAATCCCGCCGGTTCTATCGCGTGATGACTGATTGATTCCGCCGCCGCAGTCACCACCAGAAGACTGACCCGCTGGTGGTTCGCGGCGACATGAGTTCGAATTTCCGCCACGCGACGTGACCGTCTTTGAATCCGAGATTGCCTCCCGCCGGGACATTCCCTTTCAGGTGCGGACTGACATGTGGTTTGTAAAATCCACCGGGAATCGATGTGTAATTATTTTCTGGATGAGCGTAACCAGGCAGGGTTGCGCCTTGGCTTAATGTGGCATCGGCCACCAGCACCCGCTCCGAAGCGGCAGGAGCCGGCACCAGAGTAGAACCGATCTTGATGGCTTCCGGCAGGAGTGTGGTATTCTGATTGGTGGAATTCAAGATGCTGGCCGTTCCAGAAAACGCTAAGGCGTATCCAACAACATGAAAACCCGCAGCACCACCAAAATTCCAAAGACTGGATGACCCAAACGCAATCCAGTTGTCTTGGTCGGTAAATCTCGGAGCGGTGCCAGGACAATAAAAAATATTCGTCGTGACCCCGCTGTTTAAGAGCCCATTGGCGGCGCCCACCGGTAGATCCCATGCCCAAGCAGCACCCCCGGACAAGACCGGCAGCCGGTCGTGGTTATCATTCGCGTAAATCTGGCAGGCCAGCGCGAGTTGCCGGACATGACTCGCGCATATTCCAATCTTTGTCTGGCTTTTGCCTGCCGCCAAGACCGGCAGTTGGAGGACGATCAAAACGGCAATCACGCCAAGAACAACCAGCAGATCGAGCAGCGTGAAGCCTTCACCGCCAGTTCTCAATGATTTTTCAAGCGGTTTAGTAAAAGTTGTTTTCATGGGTTGAATTGAGGACAACCTATCCGCCACTTGAATTCAGTCAAGGTGAATGACCGCCGCCGCATTTCCAGACCATCCGGGCGGGCGGGGAAAAATCCTAAACTCGTAGCAGCCGAGGTGACGAGGCTCAAACTTTTTCCCCGCTTTCCCGCTTTCTGCTTCCCGATTTTTTAAGTGAGAGCCTCCTCATGTCGGCTCCTACATTTTACACCGCCACGATGTTCACCAGCTTCTTCGGCAGGACGATGATTTTCTTGATCGTCTTTCCGGCCTAATACGGCTTCGCTTTTTCAACGCCACCTAACCCACCAACTCGTCCTGCCGCTGAAATAAGTCTGAAAAATAATTGACATTACATATCAAGATGATAACTTAACAAGGATGTTCCCACATGCTTCCTGGCCGGGGCGGGCCTTTGAACTGGAATCCGGGTTTTCCCAACCAGCGGAGCCATCCCTAAACAACACGAATCGAAAGGCGGTTCTTATGAAAATCAAAACAATACTGCTCATACTCCTTATTTGTGCCTTGGCGGCTGCCAATGCCTCGGCTGGTTCTTATACAGTTAACTTGCCGAATGGCTTCACCGCTTTTGCATTGCAGGTTATACCGGCAAGCACCCCCACGGCGACTGGCGCAAGTTTGCGTCAGGTTGTTAATAATTTCAACTCAATGGGCGAGTATGATGGTTGCCAGCTTTTCATACCCAACCAAAATAATGTCAATCCTTGTTTCAATGGTTACACCATTTATACCGTTGACAGCTCGTGGGCCTCGGGGTGGGGTAATGCGTCTGATACGGCCCAAGTCGCTGAACCCATATTGACACTGGGGCAAGGTGTGTATTTCAATAACAATTCAGGAAGCCCAAGCATGGTTTTCACCGGAATCCTCGGCACGGAAGCGCCACAGTCGGTCATCCAAGGCCACTGGTATCTGCGCGGTCGCCAAATTCCCAGCGATACTGCTAACCTTTCCACTTCCACTTTTAATAACCCGGTTCACAGTTGGCACGATCTTATGGCGAGCAGTGAGCCTGCCTTTCCGGTGAGTATCTACCCGGTTGTAATCGCGGGCGGAGCGATTCATTTCGAACCATGTCAACCCCAATTTGGGCCGACGCCTGCCCCCCTGGCAACGTGGGACGGAGTCAGCAGCTGGAATCCGCTATTCCCCACTTTGAACGCGGCTGGTCAAGTGGTTTGGATTGGGCCACCGCCTCCCAGCACTTCCGCCACGATTTCGGGCACGGTTTACCAAGGAATCAACTGTATTTCAATCGTCCCGCTCCAGAATTGGACGGTGGCGGCATATAACACAGTTACTTTTGTCAACTACTTCGGGATCAGCGGCGGCAACGGCAACTATTCCATTAAGGTGCCGCCTGGAACATATACCGTCAGCTCATACAATCCGCCAATCGGCTGGTTACCAGTGGCAACGTGTGGCGGTCCCTATGGCATCACCGCCATCGCAGCAGGTTCCTATCCCGGCAATAATTTTCGGGAGCGTCCCACGGTTGTAGGCCGAGACCTGGCTGTGGACTTGGTCAGCTTCTTTCCGTATCCCTTGCGCTCGCCCTGTTGCAGTCAAAACATGACCTATGTAATAACTTATCGAAATGCTGGTTCCCTTCCGATAAATGGTGTCCAGATTCAATTGTTTTTTCCTCCTGCGCAAACTTACAATTTTGTCGGAAATCCCATTTCCGTTCCAATTCTCGGTGCCGGACTCGGTTTCGCAGGATTCCGATTCTGGAATTATCCGGTGCCGCTCTTGGCACACCAATCTGGCTACATCAAGTTCACGGTCAATCTAACCCCTCCCTGCACAACGCCGTTCGTGGCTTTCGCTGAGATCACGCCTATTGCTGGTGATGTCCGCCTTAACGATAACATAAGCACCCTAATCCAGAACATCACTTGCTCTCACGACCCGAACGACATGCAGGTAGATCCGCAAGGCTGCGGGCCACAGGGCTACATCCCGGCAGGACAGCCGCTGACCTATCTGGTCAGGTTTCAGAATACCGGCAACGGCCCGGCTTCTCTGGTGGTGATCAGCAATTTGCTAAGTGCCAATCTCGACGTTTCCACGCTGCAAGTGCTTGGCAGCAGCCATCCGAATGTGCTTCAGGTGCAGGGAAACCAATTGGTCTGGACTTTTCCAAACATCAATCTGCCAGCCCAATCCACAGACGATCTGGGCAGCCAAGGTTATGTGAAGTATCGGGTGTCGCCGCTGGCCGCCGACCCGGCCGGGGCGGTGATCACCAACAACGCGGCGATCTACTTTGACCTGAACGCACCGGTCCTCACGGTGACCACGACGAATACCATCACCGCCAGTCCGGCGCCGGTGGCCTCCTTTACCGTGACGCCAGTAGTCGGGTCCGCCGGGCAAACCAACAATTTCACCTACACGGGCGGCAGCACCGGAGCCACCTACCTCTGGAACTTTGGTCCGAACGCCACGCCTGCGACCTCGACGAATCAAAACCCGGCGGGCGTCGTTTTCACCAACCAGGGAGACCAGATGGTGACCCTGCAGGTTAGCCTGGGCGATTGCCCGAGTGATCCCGCGGTGCAGATTGTCACCGTTGGCGTTCCGACATTGAACGCGCAAGTGGTGGACGGCCAGTTGGTATTGTCGTGGAAAGGCGATGGCTATCATCTCCAGGAAGCGGGCGTCTTGCAGCCCGGAACAGCCTGGAGCGCCACCTCGGCCACCGTGACGCAAATTGACTCTGACTATGCGACCACGCTGCCGCTTAACAGCAATGCGAAGTATTATCGGTTGAGCCAGGTGGCACCCTGAAAACTGTAATTCGCTCCAGGATATTGAAACGCAGCGGTCTTGGGCGGCCTCGTGTATTTTTGCGCGAAGTGCCGCTCAAGCCGCCACGATGTTCACCAGCTTCTTTGGCAGGACGATGACTTTCTTGATCGTCTTGCCTTCGTAATACGGTTTGGCTTTTTCATTCGCCAGCGCCAGCGCCTCCAGTTCCGCCGCCGTCGCTGTGATGGAAACCTTGATGACGTCGCGCAGCTTGCCGTTGATCTGCACGGGAATCTCAATCTCATTTTCCACGAGCAACGCCGCGTCAAACTTTGGCCAGACGGCATACGCCAAAGTCATTGGGTGTTGAATGTTGAATGTTGAATGTTGAATGTTGAGTTTCCCCCAAAGTTCTTCGGCCAGATGCGGCGAGAACGGCTGGAGCAAGATCAAAAATTCGCGCAGCACGGCAACCGGCTTCGTCTCCCAAGTGATGGCGTCGTTCACGAAAACCATCATCGCGGAGATCGCCGTGTTAAAGCGCATGCCGTCGAGGTCTTCGGTGACTTTCTTAATGCAGGCGTGCAGCGTCTTCAACTGCGCCGGAGTCGCCGCCATGTCTTTGATGGCGGAGTTGAGTTTGATCAGATTCAGCAACTCTTGGTTGCTTGGTTCCTGGGTTGTTGTCTCCGCCTGCTCAAATTCCGTTTCGGATTTTTCATCCACGAACAAGCGCCAGACGCGGCCGAGGAAACGATAGACGCCCTCGACGCCTCTGGTGTTCCACGGCTTCGTGTCCTGCAACGGACCCATGAACATCTCGTAAAGCCGGAACGCATCCGCGCCGTATTCCACCAGCACGTCGTCGGGATTCACCACGTTGCCGCGCGACTTGGACATCTTCTGTCCGTCCTCGCCGAGAATCAGACCTTGATTGACGAGCTTGAAAAACGGTTCCGGCGTCGAAACGTAGCCGAGATCAAACAAAACCTTGTGCCAAAACCGCGCGTAGAGCAGGTGCAACACGGCGTGCTCGGTGCCGCCAACATACAAATCAACTCCTGGCGTCGTTGATTTGGTTGAGAGTTGAGAGTTGAGAGTTGAGGGACCGTAGGAACCCATCCAGTAGCTTTCGGCGTCTTTGCCGACGAACGCGGCGGAGTTCTTTGCGTCGAGATAGCGGAGATAATACCAGCACGAGCCGGCCCATTGCGGCATGGTGTTCGTTTCGCGAATTGAGCCGTCGGGCAGATTCAACCAATCTTTCGCGCGGGCGAGCGGCGGCTCACCACCCGGTGTGGGCTTGTAATCTTCCAACGTCGGCGGCAACAACGGCAATGCACTTTCCGGCAACGCTTCGTGATACAAATTTCGGGCGGCATCGCGTTTCCAAATGATCGGGAAAGGCTCGCCCCAGTAACGCTGACGGCTGAAAAGCCAGTCGCGCAGTTTGTAATTGATCGTTTTCTTGCCGAGGTTTTTTTCTTCGAGCCAGGCGGTGATTTTTGTTTTGGCTTCGAGCGTGGGAAGACCGTTGAGGGAAACTTCGGCGTTTTCTGAATTTACAGCGAATCCCTCTTCGGAATCACAAAGTAAACTGCTAGAAAAAACCGGTGTTTCTTTTCCATTAATTTGAAAATACTGAACCTTTTCTTGAATGTCTAAGTAGCCTTTTGCGCTATCAAAGCTTTGACTCTTCTTGGGCGTAGTTGTGGCAACGACAGCTTTGATCTCAAGCTTGAACTTTGATGCGAATTCAAAATCTCGTTCGTCATGAGCGGGCACAGCCATGATGGCACCAGTGCCGTAGCTGGCGAGAACGTAGTCGGCAATCCAGATCGGAATCTTCTCGCCGTTGACGGGATTGATGGCAAACGCGCCGGTGAAAACGCCGGATTTTTCTTTCGCGAGTTCCGTGCGTTCCAGATCGCTTTTGCGCGCGGTGTGCGCGCGGTAGTTCTCGATGGCATCCAATTGTTCCTCGGTGACGATTTCATCCACGAGCCGATGTTCTGGCGCAAGCACCATGTAAGTCGCGCCGAACAATGTGTCCGGCCGCGTCGTGAACACTCGGATTTTTGAATCGGCAATCGGCAATTGGCAATCGGCAATTTGGAAATCCACCTCCGCACCCTCGCTGCGGCCAATCCAGTTCCGCTGCATTTCTTTGAGCGAATTCGTCCAGTCAATCGAGTCAAGATCGGCGAGCAGTTTCTCGGCGTAGGCGGTAATATGGAGCATCCATTGGCGCATTGACTTACGGACGACCGGGAAGCCGCCGACTTCGCTTTTGCCGTCAACGACTTCCTCGTTTGCCAACACCGTGCCGAGTTCGGGGCACCAGTTGACAGGGGCTTCGCTGACGTAAGCAAGGCGATGTTCGTCTATTTGCTTGCGCTTGAATGCAGCGCGATTTTCGGTCGGCGTAGCAATGAATCCGTTATGCAAACCTGAAAGGTATTCGCCGTATTCTCCTTTGACCCAAGAACGTTTCGGATTTTCTGACATCACGTCTTCGAGGATTTCAACCGATTCAGCTTTTTTCGTGTCAGGATTGAACCACGAGTTGTAGAGCTTCAGAAAAATCCACTGTGTCCACTTGAAATACTCCACGTCCGTCGTGGCGAGTTCACGCGACCAGTCGTAGCTGAAGCCGAGGCTTTTGATCTGGCGCGTGAAGTTGGCGATGTTCGCCTCGGTGGTCACGCGCGGATGCTGGCCGGTCTTGACGGCGTATTGCTCCGCGGGCAGGCCGAACGAATCCCACCCCATCGGATGCAGCACGTTGAAGCCGCACGCGCGACGGTAACGCGCGAGAATGTCCGTGGCGGTGTAACCTTCGGGATGTCCGACGTGCAGGCCGGCACCGCTCGGATACGGAAACATGTCGAGGATGTAAAATTTCGGCGGCAACTGCGTTGCGGCCACCGTGCCGGAAAGTCCGTGACGGACACCGAAAGGATGCCCCGCTGGCACGGAGTCGCCGGGATTGAAGGCACGGAAAGCCTGCTGTTGCTCCCAAGTTTGCTGCCACTTGGGTTCGATCAGGTGAAACGGATATTGTCGGCGGCTGCTGGCCATAGAGCGGACAATGCTACGCGAAGACGCCGCAGACTCAATCGCGGAATTATCCTTTATTCCCGGCTGAAATGGCCGCCAAAAGGCGCAAAAGGCGCAAAATAAAAAGACCCTTTCAAGACCCTTTCGCTGCCGTCGCTGATCGCGGCGGCTGCAACCAACAAACGAAATCAACTGCCTTTTGAGTTGAGGAAGCAATGAATTTTTTGCGACTTGTGCGCCTTTTCGCGGAAAGCCAAGCAAGGCTTTAAATGATTGTTTGCTCGCAACTTCCCGCCGGTTTCCGGTTTAATACCAGCGTGCAGAGCACGAATAACCATCCCGTTCGTCCCCACTGGCTGCAGGTGTTGACCATTGGCCGGCGGCCCAAAAACACGCTGATCCGCATCGCGGTGCTGATCGTCGTGTGCTTCGTCACTCGCGAGTTCATTCTCCTGCCCATCCGCATCGAAGGCATCTCCATGCAACCGACGTATCACGATCATCAGATCAATTGCGTCAACCGCCTCGCCTACCTCCGCCACGAACCGCAGCGCGGCGATGTCGTATCCGTGCGGTTTTCCAAGCCGGAAGGCATCGCCAATCCCAGCATCATGTATATGAAGCGCATCATCGGGCTGCCTGGTGAAAGCGTTTCCTTCCACGGCGGTCACACCTTCATCAACGGCCAGCCGCTCGATGAGCCTTACATCAAATTTTCCTGCGACTGGGAGCACGCGCCAATCCAGTGCGGGCCGGATCAATACTATGTTGTTGGCGACAACCGCTCCATGCCCTTTGAGCTTCACGAGCAGGGCCGCGCCGAACGCGACCGTATCATCGGCAAATTATTTTTATGAAAAATGTTTTTCGCCTGGTGCTCCTGGCCGTGACTGCCGCCCTCGGCTTCTGGCTCTGGACCGTTTTATTTCCCAGCCCGGAAAAATTGGTGCTGCGTAAAATCTCCAGCCTCGCCACCACCGCCACTTTCACCGCGGCGGACGGCAACATCACCCGTGCCGCCAAGGTGGCGAACCTGATTGGCTTTTTCGCCGTGGACGCGGAAATCCATTTTGACGCCCCCGGCCAGGCCGGCCGCACGTTGTCGGGACGCGATGAGATCCGGGACGCCGCCCGCGGCGGATTTACCAGCGTGGCCGCGCTGAAAGTTGAGTTCCTCGACTTGAACGTTCGTATCGGAGCCGACCGGCAGACCGCCGACGTGAACTGCACCGCCCGCGTCAACGCCAGCGACAAAAAAGATTATGGCGTGCAGGAACTGCATTTTCAGTTGAAGAAAATTGACGGCGACTGGCTCATCACCCGTGTGGAAACCGTGAAGACGCTCCAGTAACAACGCGGCGGCTCAACGGTAGAACCACACGAGCCGCAGTCCTTCGAGCGTCAAGTCTGGCGCGACGGCGGAGATTTCCGGCAGCTTGGCCGCGATCAATTTCGCGTAGCCGCCCGTCGCCACCACCGGCAGAATCTTCACGCGCAATTCGCGCTTCAACTCCGCGATCAATTCGCGCACCAACCCGCGATAGCCATGCACCGCGCCGACGAGCATCGCTTCTTCGGTGCTTTTACCGACGGCGGATTTGATCTCGCGGATCTTTATTTTCGGCAGCAGCGACGTTTTCTCATGCAGATAATCCGTCATTACCGCCAGCCCCGGCGCGATGATGCCGCCGACGTAATTGCCCGCGGCATTGACCACGTCGAACGTGACCGCCGTGCCAAAATCCACGACCACCACCGGCGCGCCAAAGCGCTGCCGCGCGGCCACCGCATTCGCCAAACGATCCGGACCGATGGAATTGGGTTTCGGGTAATCAATGCCCACGCCGCGAATGGTTTTAGGATCCAGCGACAGCGTATCCAGATTCCAGATGGCGCGCACGGTTTTGCGGACGCGCGGCGTGGCGCGTGGCACGACGCTGCATAGCACCGCGCCGGTGATGTTATTGATGTTATTCTTGCCGGCGAATTTTTTGACCAGCGCCGTCGCGCCGCCACCGAACCAGGTGAGCGTCGGGATGTCCGTCTGCTTCCACACGCGCTGGTCGTCCGCCAGGCCGATGTGCGTGTGCGTGTTGCCGATGTCGAAAAGTAAAATCATAGTTCTGAATTTTCATCATTTCTCCAGCGTCACGTCGCCGCCGATGACGCGTTCGAGATGACCGTGTTCGGTGCGGACGAGCAGCGCGCCGTCGTCGTCCAGCGCCTCGGCGCAGCCGCGAATCAGCCGCACGCCCATCTGCACGGAAACATTTTTGCCAATGGTCGCGCAGCCGCTTTCCCATTCGTCGGCGACGGCGGAAAATCCCCCGCCACAAATCCGCGCGTAATCTGAATCCAGTTCGTGCAAAATTTCCGTGGCCAGTTCCGCGCGGGAAATTTCTTCGCCGGCCTCAATTTTTAACGAAGTGGCCAGCTTGCGCAGTTCCACTGGAAACTCATCCGCATCCTGGTTCACATCCACGCCGATGCCGAGGATGATGTGGCGCACGCGGTCCACTTCCGCGCTCATCTCGGTCAGGATACCGACAACTTTTTTCCCGCCGATCAGCAGATCGTTCGGCCACTTGATTTCCGCCGTCAGGCCGCTGACGGAATGGATGGCGCGGCGCAGCGCGGTGGCCGAAGCGACGGTCAATTGCGTGGTTTCCTGCGGCCGCAATTCCGGTCGCAGCAAAATGGAAAACCAAAGTCCCTTGTGCGTCGGCGACAGCCATTTTCTGCCCAGCCGCCCGCGGCCTTTGGTTTGTGATTCGGCGAAAACCACGACGCCTTCCTTCACGCCGTCGCGTGCGAGTTTTTCAATCACGTCGTTCGTGGAAGTGGTTTCTTCGAACACGCGGATGTCGCGACCGACGACCTTGGTTTCGCCGAGGCGCGCGAGCAGATCATCCGCCAGCAGAGCGTCGGGTTCCCCCACCAGCCGGTAGCCAAAGTGCGGCCCGGCCTCGATGGCGAAGCCCACTTTGCGCAATTCCTCGATGCGCGACCAGATCGCGGCGCGGCTGATGGCCAGTTCCTCGGCAAGCTGCGCGCCGGAAACGCCGTCGAGATTGGCGCGCAGGGCGGATATAATTTTGGCGTCAGTGGTCATGATTTTTTAACCACGGATGGACACGGATGGACACGGATGAAAACCAAATTGGCGGGGCGTGTCGCACCGTCGGTTTGAAATGGACGCGCCAGTTGACACAAGACGGCGCGCACGGAGTGACGCGCCCTACCTTTGTCAAATCCGTGTTTATCCCGGACTCCGAAATAGAAAGGGGAGCGCACCCGCCCCGGGTGCGGTTTTCCGCGCCCTCGCGGAAAACCTGGGCGCACAGAAATTATTCCAAGCGTTCGTGGCAGCCCACCCGCAAGGTGCTGGTCGCGAGGCGCGGCCAGCAACGCCCGGGGCGGGCGTGCTCCCCATCTTCGGAATTCGGGTTTATCTGTGTCCATCCGTGGTTGATCTAGTTTTCAAAATCCAATCCAATGTCCACGGCGCGGGCCGAGTGCGTGATCGCACCGACTGAAATAAAATTCACGCCGGTCTGGGCAATGGCGCGGACGGTTTTCAAATTCACGCCGCCGCTGGCCTCGGTCTGCGCGCGGCGGCGGACAATTTTCACGGCCTGCCGCAACTGCGCGGTGGTCATGTTGTCGAGCAGGATGATGTCCGCGCCGGCGTCGGCGGCCTGCGCGACTTGCTCCAGGGTGTCGGCCTCGACCTCGACTCTCAGTTTTGGAAATTTTTTGCGCGCCCGCAAAACGGCGGCGGCGATGGCGTTCGGCTTTTCATTTCGCAACGTGACCAGGTGGTTGTCCTTGATGAGCACAAGGTCGAACAACCCGAGGCGATGGTTTTTGCCGCCGCCGCAGGCGACGGCGTATTTTTCAAAGCGCCGCCAGCCGGGCGTGGTCTTGCGCGTGTCGAGAATCTTGGCGTTCGTGCCCTTGCCGGCGTCGGTAAATTGCGCCGTGGCCGTGGCCACGCCGGAAAGCCGCTGGACAAAATTCAGCGCCACCCGCTCGGCGCTCAAAAGGGCGCGCGACGGGCCGGAAATTTTCAGCAGGGTGTCGCCGGCTTTCAAGCGGGCACCATCACGCACGAATTTTTCGATTTCAATTTTTGACGACAGTTCGCGGAAGGCGATTTCCGCAAATTGAATTCCCGCCACGACCAGCAGTTCGCGCGCGCGCATGAGCGCGACGGACTTTGCCTTTAGCGGAACGGTGGCGAGCGTGGTCACGTCGCCGCCGCCGAGGTCTTCGGCCAGCGCGGCGCGGACAGCGCGGCGGATTTCTGCGGTGGTGAGTTCCACGCGGACAAGATGAGGCCGGACGAAAAAAGGAAAAGCAAAAAGAGGCGCTGCCCGGATCTTGACCGGTCGCGAATTGGCCGCTTGCAGGCAGCCACAAGCTTTTGATAAGGTGCAGCCGCGTAAGATGGCTTGGTCAACATTTTTTATGCTATGTCGCCTCTCGTCCATCAAAGAGGCACAGCAACCCATTCGGAAGTTCACTCACTATCAAAAGGGTTGTTAAATAATAAAGGTTGCGCGCGTGGTGGAATGGCAGACACGCCAGACTTAGGATCTGGTTCCGCAAGGATTGGAGGTTCAAGTCCTCTCGCGCGCACCACTTTTTATTTAGAAATCAGGCGATTCTCAAAATGTTTGCACAGAGTTTGCACAAAATATCGCCCGAACTGCTGACCGTCGCGTGAAATTTCCAGTCACCATCCGGCACCGCAACAGCAAGGCGAAAATCTACGCGCCGGGCGGGAAGTTCGCTTACTACCGACTGGCCTACTCTACGGCGGGCAAACGCCGGATGCAAACCTTTGCCGCCTATTCCGACGCCAAAGCCGCCGCTGAACGCATCGTGCGCGAACTGGCGAACGGCTCACAAGCTGCCGCGCTCAATGCCAGCCAGTCGCGTGACGCGCTCGCCGCCATGCAGCGTCTCGAATCTTTCCGGCAATCCACAGGTCGCCGCTTCTCATTGCTCGCCGCCGTGTCTGAATTTGTCGAGACGATGGACAAATTAAAAGGGCGCAGCCTGGGCGAGGCCGTCGAGGGATTTCTGCAAACCGTGGTGTCCGTCCGCCGCAAAGACGTTGCCGAGGCGGTCGAGCAATTTCTTGGAGAGCGCAAACACAAGGCCGAAGCGAAAGACGGCAAGCGCGCTCAACTGTCCGCCAGTTACGAAACGCACGTTGCGGGCTGGTTGCGGGGATTTGCCGGCACGTTTCCGGCAGCCGTCGTTTGTGATCTCACGAAAGACCATCTTAATCTCCACTTCAAACCGCTTACGGAGGTTGGCGCGAAAAACCGCAACGACCGGCGCGCGGCGGTAAAGATGTTTCTCACTTGGGCAGTCCGCCAGGATTATTTGCCCGTCAATCACCGGCTGTTTGAGGCCAACGGCATGACCCGCGAAACCGTCGAGGCTGGAGACATAGATTTTTTCCGTCCCGAAGAACTGCGAAAACTTTTGGACCATGCCACCGCAGAAATAATGCCGGTGATTGCTTTGGGCGGGTTGGCCGGTTTGCGCGTCGAGGAAATCATGCGCTTGGATTGGGCGGACGTGTGGCGCGTCGAGGGCCACGTTGAAATCACCGCGCGACAGGCCAAGACGCGGCAGCGTCGCCTTGTGGAAATTTGCCCCGCGCTCGCCGCATGGTTGGAATCATGCCGCGACAAGACCGGCAAAGTTTATCCGGCTGGCCTTCATGTTTATGGCCGCAGTTTTGTGAAACTGCGCGACAGCCTGAAAATTCCGACGCGGAAAAACGGCTTGCGCCACGCCTTTTGCACCTACCATTTCGCCCTCCATTCCAACGAAAATTTGACCGCCGCGCAGGCTGGCAATTCGCCGGCCATGATTCATGCGCATTACAAAGGACTGGCGACGAAGACGGACGCGGAAAAATGGTTCAATGTGAAGATGACAACATGAATACAACCCTAAACCAAGCGAGCGGCAAAGGAGTTGAATCGCTGGAAAAGCAGATTATGGATTGGGGCGTTGCGGATGAAAAACCGGGCGAATACAAGTTAGTCCGTCTCAAATTTGGCGATGCACCAGCATCGGACGTATTATCGCAAAACCAGCCGCCCTTCATCGCTGAAATTTTCCGTGGCGACGGGGAGGCTAAAATTCCCGTCGGTTCGTTTGTTGTGCCAAGCTTTAACCTGGCATGGCCTTGGGCAAGGGGCGAAAGGTGCGCCCCGGCGGATATTCTGCGACGTTGCAATAAGCTCACCGGGCCGATTCTTGACGCAGTTAAGAAATTAACACGCGGTAAAACAGTGATTCACGAAGTGATGACCGGGCACGGAGAAGTAAGCTTGGCAAATATCGAAGAACTTTTCCTGTTCGCCTATCCGCCGGCTGAATTGGCGGCTTTTTCTTTTCAAAATGAGCAGGATAGATTGAGAGGCTTGAGTGAATGGGTGTTGGATTTGTTGAAACTTGAAAAACAAGAAAGACTCGAAAAAATAAAGGTGGAAGGGCAGGCGCGGGCGGTTGAACAGTTGAATAAATTTCCACGCCGGATGCCCCATGAATTGCCGGAAGTTGACCACTACAAAAACCAGAAAGAAGTATTGGACAAGCTGCTTCGCAAAGAGTGGCCGCGCCTTTTCGCGGCCGCCGATAAATTGAAGGCGGCGCTAAAGTTGGCGAAACCGACCTCTGAAATAACGGAATGCCAAAAACAATGTTGGCTCGCCTACATTGCCGATTACAAATCGCTTCTCGGCAGTCCGCCAGAAGTGCGGCCGGATGAAAGGGCAGAACTTTGGCGGGACGAAAATTATCTTCGTTTGATGGCTGACGTGTTGAACTCCAAAAAAGGGAACGTGGACAAACGCGACTGGCGGCTTGCATACGGCTGGATCACGAATAACTATTACCGAATGAGTGAAGCCGAATTGGAAACGGCATTTAATAATCGTGAGTGGAAAGGGTTGCATCAAAAGGGCGGTTCGCTGCGGAAACGAGCGGAGCGGATTGGACTGATTACAGCATTGGCGCCCGGACGCCGCGAGACGCCAAATTCGCTCCCGCCGGGATAATTCGGACAACATTTTCAGAGCGTGTCCGCATTTCGGACGCCCTGCTCATACTCTGCAATAGTGGGCAGGTATGAACAACGAACTGCATACAGCACCGGCGAGCGAGGAAACTAAAATCCTCGCCGAAAACCAACCGCAGACGCCGCTACCTCGCGAGTATGAGCGGCGCTTTGGATCCGACCAGGATTTCAAGGCGTTTCTTGACGAGAAGCAGATATTGGCACGGATACCAATTTCCAGACGGACGCTTTTTAACTGGCGCGCGTCCGGTAAAATTCCGTTTGTCCGCCTGGGCAGGCGAAACCTTTTTCATTGGCCCTCGGTTGAACAGGCGTTGCTCCGCCAGCAGCGCGGAGGCGCACAATGAGCGCCAGCGAGGATTTCCGCGCCGCGCTACGCGTCACCGGCCTCGACTACGCCGGTGAGTTCATCGCCGATGGGAAGCTGCATCGGTTCAAGACCAAGGGCGACCACAACCGCAATTCGTGGTTCGTGCTTCACCCAGGCCAACCCGCCGCCGGTGCGTTTGGCTGTTGGAAACTAGGCGTCAAAGAAACTTGGCACGACCGCAGCCGCCATTTATCCCAGGCTGAATGGAATGAAGTCCGCCGCCGTTGGCAGGAAGCCGAGCGCGAACGGGAAAAGGTGGAGATGGAACGCCACGCGCAGGCGCGGAAAACGGCGGCATGGATTCTTGCCCGCACCCGGCCGGTGAAGTCCCACCCCTACTTGACACGCAAGGGCGTGACACTCTGCGGCGACTTGCGCGAATATCGCGGCGCATTGGCGCTGCCGTTGCGCGACGCCAGCGGCGAATTGCACAGTTTGCAATTCATCGGCCCGGACGGAACAAAAAGGTTTCTCACCAGCGGAAAAATCGCCGGATGTTTTTTTACGATTACCGACCAGCCGGGCGGCGCGTTGCTGATTTGTGAAGGCTACGCCACCGGCGCCAGCATCCACGCCGCCACCGGCGGGGCGGTGATCTGTGCCTTGAACTGCCACAACCTGAAAACGGTTGCCAAGGCCATGCGCGAAAAATTCCCGACCCGCGAAATCATCATCTGCGCGGACAATGACCAATTCACGGTCAAAGAAAAAACAGGTGAGCCGTGGAATCCGGGCGTTGAGTCGGCGACGGAAGCCGCCCACGCCATCCAAGCCAAAATTGCCACACCGCATTTTGCCGACGTCATCGGCAAGCCGACAGATTTTAACGATCTACACCAACGGGAAGGAATCAACACCGTGAAAACACAGATTGAAAGCGCCCAATTGCCAAAAGAAACCGACAACGACACATTTGAACGGCTCGCCAAGTTGTCGCGCGCCGATTACGACCGCTGCCGCGAAGGTGAGGCGCAGCGATTGAAGATCCGCGTGACGACGCTCGACAATGAGGTTCAAAAAAGACGCCCCAAATCCAGCGAAAAATTTCAAGGCGACGCGATGAATCTCGCGGAAATTGAACCCTGGCCGGATGCGGTGGACGGGGCAGAATTGCTTGATGAAATTCGAGCCACATACCAACGCTTCATGGTTCTGCCGCCACACGCGGATGTTTTGCTGACGCTGTGGAGCTTGCACACTTATGTTTTTGAATGCTTCGGATTCACCCCTTACTTGCATGTGACCAGCCCGGAAAAGGAATGTGGAAAATCCACGTTGGGCGAGTTGATGAATCATCTTTGCGCCAATGCCACGACCCCGGGCGGAATGTCCGCCGCCGCGATGTTCCGACGGATTGAATCCAGAAAGCCAACCTTGCTGCTCGATGAGTGGGACACACTATCGGATGAAAACCGGCAGGCCGCGCTCAATGTCCTGAACACCGGGTTCAAGTGGAATGGCGTTTATACAATTTGTGTCGGCGACGATCACGAAGACCGCGATTTCCACACGTTTTGCCCGAAGGCGATATTCGGCCTGTCGGAAGCCAAATTGCCGGACACGACGCGGTCCAGGTGTTTCTTGCTTACGCTCCAAAAAAAGCTGCCCCATGAGACAGTGGAAAAGCTGACGCGCAAATTTGAAGCTTTGACCATCCGGCAGAAATGCCTGCGCTGGGCCAGTGATAATCGGGAAGAGCTGAAAAATGTTGAACCGGCCATGCCGCCGGGATTGAGCGCAAGACAGGAGGACATCGCTGAGGCGCTGCTGGCGGTGGCGGATGCGTGCGGCAGTCACTGGCCGGAAACCATGCGTGCGGCCGTGGCACAGTTCTTTGGCGATGCCCGGGCCGAGGAGGGCGACGCCAAGCGCGAACTGCTGAAAGACATTCAGACAGGGTTCAAACAGCAAGACCCGCCAGACCGGTGGAGCAGCGCTGCCATCCGGAATTATCTCAAATCGTTGGAACACCGCCCCTGGGCTGATTGGAACGACGGCAAAGGAATCAGTCAACGGCAAATTTCCGAGCGCCTGCGCAGTTACCGGATCACGTCGCGCAATATCAAAATGCCAGATAGCAAGGTGGCAAAAGGCTACTATCTGACCGACTTCGACGAGGCGTTTAGCCGCTATCTCGCCCCAGACGGTGTTTCCATCCGCTACGCCGCTACCAAGCCCGAAAACATTGACGACAATTCGCTTTTCCAATCCGCTACCGAACCCGACGGTGGCGGATGCGAAAATGCCGAATTGCTTAACAAAATCAATGGTGGTAGCGGCGTAGCGGATAAAAAGCCGGTTTTAGCGGATGCCATGTTGATATGACCGCCCAAACACTCATCAATCGTGCCACCGAGCTTGGTTTGCGGCTGGAGCCGCGAGGCGACAAGCTGGCCGTAATACCGGCCCAGCGTTGTCCAGCGGATTTCGCCGACGTATTGCGCCAGCACAAGGGCGAGCTTTTGAACTTGCTTGAGGCCCAAGCCGCCGGACTCGCGCCAGACTGCGCCCCGTGGCTTCACGTCGCCAAGCAAGTCTTGGCCGGGGAGTTTGATGGTTTGATGGACAATTCCGTTCGCGGCTCACTGGAAATCGGCTTGAGATCAATTTCCAATCCCGTGTGCCGCCGCGCATTGGCGCGATTGCATCGGGCGTAAAGTCATTTTGCGTGGCTTGGTGGTGGCCATGCAGCCGGGGCGTTAACCGCCATTTGGTGGAATCTCGTTGGAAATTTGGCGCATAGAGACAGGCGGCAGGGGCTTTAGCCCCACCCTCTTTTTTCTACCAGAAAGAGATTCCTTTGATTTTTTTATCCGGGGGTTGTGACGATGTTTCAGGTTTTGACTCCGAGGAATATGGATGACACCCCAGCGGATGTCCTACCGATGTTGCAATTCTGTTTTCATGCAACGACGTTTGTTAAATTTTTTTGCGGCGGTCAGGAATGAAAGCCCGCAATGGCAATGGTGTTTCATGCTCATCACGCGTGAGGATGGCTTGTGGACGGAAGCCTGGTTCATCCGGCACGGGTTGCCGGTGAGTTGGATCTGTCTGATTGAAGCGCACGCATCGTGTTCATTCCAGATGAAATGCGCGACGGGATTTTTCACGGCGCAACGCACGATCAGCCCGCGAAAGGCGGCATGGAATATCATGCGTGAATCGCAAGCGCTGGTGGCCGACGTGCGCATTGAATTTGCCGGGCGTCAGCGGGAACAACGCCAATGATAATTTGTGCGGTTTGGGCAATGGCGACGCTGGCGGCAATGCGAACGCCCGGAGTGCAAATTAGTTCGCGCGGCTCAATAGTCACGGGCGCGCAACCGGCGAACATCAATTCTTGTCGGATGCTCACTCCCGCGCGCGTGCCGGTCGCTCCCGACCCGCTAACGCGGGCGGGCCGCACGCCTTCACAGGTTAGTCCGGGCGTCACTCCCGGCGTGCGGACGCTTGCCATCGCGCGCGTTGAACGCTTTCTCCAGTTCGGATGATTCCATTTCAACCCACCCGTTTTGGTGGTTTCATGTCGCACGCGCGCGATGGCCGGCACCAAAACCTCGTCGCTAACGCGACTCGACAGGGCAACGGGGCGCTGACGCGCTCCGCGAAAGGCAGAAAGTTGGTGTTCGGAACGCCACCCGGCCGCACCGAGCCGATTCTTGCGCCGCGCAAGCACCGGCACGGTTTGGCCCGCGCACGGCCTGACTCGCCAGCTTTGCGCCCGCTCCACTCCATTCCGTTTCAATTTCGGCGGTCGCCGGTGTGGCTCGCACCTACATTTCCACTCCATTGCGTTCCGACGGCCACAAACTGCCGAGACAGGCGGGGCCATCGTGCGCTACCCGGTCGAATTCCGTGAGCGCGGCCATTTTCCGACCGCGCCACTTCGCTGCGCTACGTTTTGCGGCTCGGAAAACACCCGCCCTCACTCCAAAATCACCGGCAATGGGCTGACACCTCGGCCATCAGTCTGCGCGCCCGGCTACGTTGCTGCCCATGTTGCCCTTGCCGCACTTCGCCCGACGCTCCGCCAGATGGTCGAGGAGTCAGCATAGACGGGCGCGCACTATCGCGACGCGCCCGAACGAACCCGGCCACGCGAACTAAACTTTGGCTCTGCGGGCGGACTGTCATGCCGGATGCTTCCCGGTGGACGCACAAGAGATGTTATCTGCAAAGCCGCCCCCATGCCGTATCCCAAAGGGAACCCTCGGCATCGGGTCCCCGCCGGCTCCCCGCGCGACAACGCGACCGCCAGCCCGGTTCATTGAAGATAACATCGTCTTGTGCGGCCCCCGGCTGCGGCGCTGTCACGCGGACTGCTGCCCGCCGTCCCCGGCGGCACGCCACCGCCCGTGGCGTGGCAGTCCGCGCGCCAGCTTGCAGGCATCCGTCCCGCCAGCCGACCGCTGCCGCCGTTTGGTGAAATATGGCGTGGCAAAACCCCCAACCCCCGCCCATCCCCGGATGCTCGCCCCCTTCCATCCCCAAGGGGTCTGCGCTGGGAATTGTGTTTGCGATTGCCTAAATAAATTTGCGGCTTACGATTCTCCGAAAATGAATCGGCAAAGGAGAAATCAAAATGTCTGACGCCTTTTTTGAAAAGCCGATTCTCAATTCGCCCTACGACCGTCCGCAGCGGCATTGGGAACTGGACGAACATGGGCAACCGACACAAAAAATAATCGAGTCGCGGCGCGGAGCCAAATTCATCACGCCGATTCCCAAGCCGCGCAAGCGCAAAACTCCCGCCGATCAGGACAAGTTTGTTTTTGACGAGGGCAAGGGGCTTTCTACGAAAGACCAGCAATACGATCCGACGCCAATCATTAACATGCTGCGGCAGCAAGTGGATCAATGGCGCAGCCTGCCGAATCCGAACACCTGGCAGGTGACGCCCGAAACTGCCCGGCTCTTGCAGCATTGGCGGCATCACAATTTTTCAAACATCCGACCGTTTTTCTGTCAGGTGGAGGCGGTGGAAACGGCCATCTGGCTCACCGAGGTTGCGCCGCACGCTGGCAAGACGGGGCAAATCATCCTCGACCATCTGGCGAACGCGAACCACGAAGCCAATCCCGAACTCATGCGCCTCGCTTTGAAGCTGGCGACCGGCGCGGGCAAAACGACCGTCATGGCAATGCTCATCGCTTGGCAGACCATCAATGCCGTCCACCGTCGGCAGAGTCAGAAGTTCACAAAAGGTTTTCTCGTCGTCTGCCCCGGCTTGACCATCAAAGACCGATTGCTTGTGCTCCAGCCAAACGACCCGAACAGCTATTTCAAAAATCGTGAATTGGTGCCGGGAGATATGTTGGAAGATGTGAAGCAAGCGAAAATTGTCATCACCAATTATCACGCTTTCAAACTCGGCGAACGGGTTGAACTCTCGAAAGGCGGGCGTTCACTTTTGCAAGGGCGCGGCGAGAAATTGAACACGCTCGAAACCGAAGGCCAGATGATTCAGCGCGTGATGCCCGGTTTGATGGGCCTGAAAAATATTTTGGTTTTGAACGACGAGGCGCATCATTGCTACCGGGAAAAAGCGAGAGACGCGGAGGAGGAATTGGCGGAATTGAAAGGCGACGAAAAAAAAGAAGCCGAGAAAAACAAGGAGGCCGCGCGTCTCTGGATTTCCGGGCTTGAAGCCGTGAACCGCAAACTCGGTGTCGCCCGCGTGATTGATCTGTCCGCCACGCCGTTTTTTTTGAGCGGTTCGGGCTACACGGAAGGCACGTTGTTTCACTGGACGATGAGCGATTTTTCGCTCATGGATGCGATTGAATGTGGCATCGTCAAATTGCCGCGCGTCCCCGTCGCCGACAACATCCCCGGCGAGGAAATGCCGATGTTCCGCAATCTGTGGGAAAATCTGAAAAAAAGTCCGGTTCAGTTGCCAAAAAAAGGCCGTGGCAAAAATGCGAACCTTGACCCGTTAAGTTTGCCAACGATTTTGCTGACCGCGCTCGAAGCCCTTTACGGGCACTACGAAAAAACTTTCCACTCGTGGCAGGAAAAGAAAATCCGCGTCCCGCCGTGTTTCATCGTGGTCTGCCAGAACACCGCCATTTCAAAACTCGTTTATGATTACATTTCAGGATTTCAGCGGCAAAACGACGACGGAACGACGACCCTCATAAATGGACGCCATGCGTTGTTCCAGAATTTCGATGCGAACGGCATTCCTTTAGCCCGCCCAAACACTTTGCTCATTGACAGCGAACAACTCGAATCCGGCGAGGCGTTGGATGATAATTTTCGCAGCATGGCGGGCGACGAAATTGAGCGTTTCCGCCGCGAAGTCATGGAGCGCGGCGGCAAGCTCGCCAACGAACTTCAAAAGGGCAAAGAAATTGACGACGTTTCGCTTTTGCGCGAGGTGATGAATACCGTCGGCAAATTCGGCCAGCTTGGCGGCTCGATTCGCTGCGTCGTTTCCGTCTCCATGCTCACCGAGGGCTGGGATGCGAACACCGTCACGCACGTTCTTGGCGTCCGCGCCTTTGGCACGCAGCTTTTGTGCGAGCAAGTCATTGGCCGCGCCTTGCGCCGCCAGTCCTACGACCTGAATGAAGACGGCTTGTTCAATCCCGAATACGCCGACGTTCTCGGCATCCCATTCGACTTCACGGCCAAGCCCGTCATCGCCCCGCCGCAGCCGCCGCGCGAAACCATCCATGTCAAAGCCATCCATCCCGAGCGCGACGCGCTCGAAATCCGTTACCCGCGCGTTGTCGGCTACCGCGTTGAACTGCCGGAGGAAAAAATAAAAGCGCAGTTCAACGAAGATTCCGTGATGGAACTCACGCCCGATCTCATCGGCGCGACCGTGACCCAAAATTCCGGCATCATTGGCGAAAAGGCCGATTTGAATCTCGTTCACACCGGCGACGTGCGACCCGCGCAGGTGCTTTACGAATTGACCTCGCATCTTGTCCTGTCCAAATGGCGCGAACCCGGCCAAGACCCAAAACTGAATCTTTTCGGCCAGCTCAAAAAAATCACGCGCCAATGGCTTGACGGCTATCTCGTTTGCAAAGGCGGCACATATCCCGCGCAGTTGCGATACAAGATGCTCGCCGATCTCGCGTGCGACAAAATCATCGCTGGCATCGTGCGGGAATTTGTCGGCCAGTATCCCATCATCGCCGTGCTTGACCCCTACAATCCCACCGGCTCGACGATGCACGTCAGTTTCAACACGTCCAAAACCGACCGTTGGGACACCATCGGCCCGCCGCCCAAATGTCATTTGAATTGGGTCATCCTCGACAGCGATTGGGAAGGTGAATTTTGCCGCGTCGCCGAACATCATCCGAAAGTTCGGGCTTATGTGAAAAATCATAATCTCGGTTTTGAAGTGCCTTACCGCTTCGGCTCGGAAATGCGGATTTACCGCCCGGACTTCATCGTCCTGGTGGACGACGGCCATCCGCCGCACGCCGACGGCACGCCCGACCTGTTGCATCTGGTTGTCGAGATCAAAGGCTACCGGTGCGAGGATGCCAAAGAGAAAAAATCCACGATGGACACCTATTGGATTCCCGGCGTGAACCACAACGGGCAGCATGGCCGGTGGGCGTTCGCCGAGTTCACCGAGGTTTATCAAATTGAGGCCGACTTTGCGGCCAAGGTCGAAAGCGAATTTAACAAAATGCTCGCCGCCGTGAGCGCCAAAGCATGAGCATAGAGGCCAAACATCAAAATGATCGCCCTCATGCCTTTGAGGATCGTTATCGGCTTTATGTGGACGAGTCTGGCGACCATGTTTTTAATCACCTCGACAAGCCGAGTCATCGGTTCCTGTGCCTGCTCGGTTGCTGGTTTCGCAATCCTGAATACTTGACGTTTCACGACCGCGTCGAGGCATTCAAGAAAACTCATCTTCCTCATCACCCCGACGACCCGCCCATTCTTCACCGCGAAGACATCATCAACCGGCGCGGCTATTTCACCCATTTGCAGGATGCCGCCAAAGCGCAGGCGTTTGATGACGCTCTCCTGGAAATCATTCGCGCCGGCAGTTTCAGGGTGGTGGCGGTCGTCATTGACAAGCTGACCTTGCAGCAAAAATACGGCGATGCCGCCGCCCATCCGTATCATCTGGCGATGGGTTTCATGTTACAGCGCTACTGTGGTTATTTGAACCAGATCAATCGCGTCGGCGATGTCCTGGCCGAAAGCCGGGGCGGGCGCGAAGACCGGCTGCTGGCGGATTCCTATTCCCGCATCCATGCACAGGGCGTCTGGCAGACCTCCGCCGGCCATTTTCAGCAAGCCCTCACCACCAAACAGCTTAAAATCAAAAATAAATCCGCCAATACTGCCGGCTTGCAATTGGCCGACCTGCTCTGCCACCCGGTGCGGCAGTTGATCCTCAAGGAAGCGGGCTTCGCCGCCGAACCGGCGGCACCGTTTGCCGCCCGGATTTTGGCGGTGGTTGAAACCAAATGGAACCGTCATCTTTACGACGGCAGAATTGAAGGTTATGGCAAAGTCTTTTTCCCAAAATGAAAAAGCCCCTTGTCGGGGCTTTTCCACGCTCGCCCATGCGGGCGATCCAACTCCAGTGAACTGGATTGGTCAAATAATATATTATGTCAACGCGTTCGGCAAACCTTTTTATCCGCCGCAAACCCGCGCCCGCCAAGCCATGAAAACCCGATGCTCCACCATGTTCCCGGCGTCAGGCAAATGGTTCAACCCGGCCATGTCCGCTCGTTTTGTTGACGCCAACAAAACGATCCGTCTCGGTGTCCGCCTGTTTCTCTCTGCGCCCTCTGCGTTCTTTGCGGTTAAATTAAAAACCTGATTTTCATGGCAAAAAAATCTTCCACACCAAAATCCGTCGAGGCTCTAAAGCACGACGAGGCCAAGCGCCGGAACATCCCCACGGCGGAATTTCAATCCGTGGTGCAGAAGGCCGACCAGAGCGCGGTGCGAATCGCCTACGAACGCCGCAACCGCGACCTCGACCCGCAACTCGTCTGGCGCGGCAAGGATGAAAAAGATTGGAGCGACCTCGTTGTCCATGCGCCGCCGCTTTACATTCAGGAAAAAGTCCATCCCAAGGCGCTCATTGATGATTTACTGCGCCAGTCCAAGGAGACGCAGCACGCCGCCGGACAACTCACCGCCGATTTGTTCGCTGACTTTAACGGAATGCCCAAGGGCGTGGACAAGACCGAGTTTTATCAGCATGACCAGAATTGGTCGAACCGGATGATTCTTGGCGACAGCTTGCAAGTCATGGCGAGTCTGGCCGAGCGGGAGGGATTGCGCGGTATGGTGCAGTGCATTTATTTTGACCCACCTTACGGCATCAAGTTTAACAGTAATTTTCAGTGGCAACCACGAGCCGCGACGTGAAAGACGGCAACACTGACCACATCACCCGCGAACCGGAGCAGGTAAAAGCGTTCCGTGACACTTGGCGCGACGGCATCCACAGCTATCTGACTTATCTCCGCGACCGGCTCACCGTCGCCCGCGATTTGCTTACGGATTCCGGTTCAATCTTCGTGCAAATCGGCGATGAAAATGTCCATCGCGTCCGGGCGGTGATGGATGAAGTTTTTGGCGAGGATAATTGCATCGCTTTGATTCAATTCAAAAAAACGGGCGGATTTGATGCAACTTCAATCGCTTCAATTTGCGATTACGTCGTTTGGTATGCAAAAGCGAAATCGTCGCTGAAATACCGACCGCTCTTCGACTCAAAAATTTATGGGGAAGGTTCGGGTGAACGCTATAAATCGTGTTTGCTTCCGTCTGGCGAAACGGTGCCGTCATCTTGTTTTACGGATGATGAAGGTAATCTTCAATTACCAAAAGGCGCACGCTTGTTTCTCGGCGGACCTTTAACATCGGATGGAGCGCCAACAAACCCGTTTCCATTCAAGTTTGAAGGTCAAACACTCACCCACAAAGCGAACCAACATTGGAAGACGACTCAAGATGGACTAACACGCGCTGGTAAAGCTGGCCGTCTCTTTCTTACAAAATCCTTCGTCAACTATCGCTTATTTCTTGATGACTTCGCTGCCACTCCAGTCACGAATATGTGGACTGACACAATGGGAACGGCAGAGCGTGATAAAGTTTATGTTGTCCAAACGGTTTCAAGAATAGTTCAACGCTGTTTGCTCATGGCGACCGACCCCGGCGACCTCGTGCTTGACCCGACTTGCGGCTCCGGCACCACTGCCACCGTTGCCGAGCAATGGGGACGCCGCTGGATCACCATTGATACTTCGCGTGTCGCGCTGGCACTCGCCCGCGCCCGCATCATGGGAGCGCGTTATTCGTTTTATTTGCTGGCTGATTCCCGCGACGGCCAAATCAAAGAGGGCGAAGTCACGCGCACCGTGCCGAGTTCGCAGCCGGTGCATGGCAACATCCGTCTTGGTTTCGTTTATGAGCGCGTGCCACACATCATGTTGAGTTCAATTGCCAACAACGCGGAGATTGATGTCATTTGGGACAAATGGCAGGCGCAGCTTGAACCGTTGCGCGTGCAGTTAAACAAGGCGATAAAAAAGGATTTGCAGGAATGGGAAATACCCTGCGAGGCCGATGCCAAATGGTCGGACGCCGCGAAAAAGGCGCACGCCGAGTGGTGGAAAGCGCGAATTGACCGGCAGACGGAAATGGACAAGTCCATCGCCGCCAAAGCCGAGTTTGAATTTCTCTACGACAAACCTTACGACGACAAAAAGAAAGTCCGCGTCGCTGGCCCGTTCACCGTCGAAAGCCTGTCGCCTCATCGCGTCCTGGGCGTGGATGAAAACGACGAGCTGATTGACCCGGTGAAAAAAACCGGCGACAACGACTCGCAGACGTTCGCGCAGATGATTCTGGAAAATCTGAAAACGTCCGGCGTCCAGCAGGCGCACAAGGCAGACCGCATCACCTTCACCGCGCTGACGGCATGGCCGGGCGACCTGATTTGCGCGGAAGGCCGCTACCTAGAAGGTGACAAGGAAAAACGCGCCGCCATTTTCATCGGCGCGGAGTTCGGCACCGTCCAGCGCGCCGACCTGGTTGCCGCCGCCCGCGAAGCTGGCGACGCGAATTTTGACGTGCTGATTGCGTGCGCGTTCAACTACGAGGCGCACGCGACGGAGTTCAACAAACTTGGCCGCATCCCGGTCTTGAAAGCCCGCATGAATGCCGACCTTCACATGGCCGACGATTTGAAAAACACCGGCAAAGGAAATCTGTTTGTCATCTTCGGCGAGCCGGACATTGATTTGAAAACGGAGAAGGACGGCCAGATTCGCGTGAAGGTCAACGGCGTGGACGTGTTCCACCCCAACACCGGCGAAGTCCACAGCGACAACGCCGACGGCATCGCGTGTTGGTTCATTGACACGGATTACAACGAGGAAAGTTTTTTCGTCCGGCAAGCATATTTTCTCGGCGCAAACGATCCTTACAGCGCGCTCAAAACCACGCTCAAGGCCGAAATCAATGCCGACGCCTGGGCGACGTTGAACAGCGACACGTCGCGCCCATTCCCAAAACCCAAATCCGGCCGCATCGCCGTCAAGGTCATCAATCATCTTGGCGATGAAGTGATGAAGGTGTTTAAGGTGTGAGAAACCAAGTGAAGCCGGATTGCTTTTAGGAGGCTTCGCCGCGCTGATGCTTTAATTTGTGCTCCGCTTCTGGACGCCGCGCTATCGCGCAAATCCATGTCCTTTCAGCGGTATCCCATCCGGCGTTCTTTGAGCATTTCCCGAATCGTTTTGGCCGCTTGGTAAAATCTTCCCGCCGTCCAGTTCCGCCGGCCTCGTTCCAGGTCGGAAAGATACGGAGCCGAGATGTTCCTGGCACCCGCCAGCTCCCACTGGGAGAAACTATGCTCGCGCCGGACACGGCGGATCAGGTTCCCGGCCCGCACATGGCTGATTTGCGGGACGCTTTTGGTTGGCAGCTTCAATCTCATTCCAAAAAATTCGCACATTTGGCTGATTTTGCAAAAAAGTTTCCGCTGAAAATCATAATCACCAATGGAGTCCGTTGTTTTGTGACGGACACCGAATTGCAAAAAAACCGCCAAAATTTTTATATGCTGCTTTTTTCGTTGGAAAATTGTCTCATAGAGACTGGCAGGAAGGTAAAAATACCCTGCTTTTTGCCCACCCAAAAGGAGACTCCTTAAAAGTTTTTGCGACCCGTCGAGCGGGCCAAGATCACCCCAGAACGCGCCGAAATTTGCACAACTTTTGCACAAATCCGGGCCAGACTTTTCAGTTTGCACAACTTTTGCACACGATGCAGGCTTGCACGGAATTTGCACATATATTCTTGCCGGAACTTGCCCACAGAAACGCAATAAACATTGACATAATTGGCTTTTATCTGCTAATCTATGGGCAATGAATGGCAACGAAACACCCCTAATCGGCAACTCTGAAAACGGTATGTGTGAGGTTCAAGTCCTCTCGCGCGCACCACGTTTTGTTTTGGTCAAGAATCATTCCAATTTTTGTTAATCATCCGATAGTATTTTCCCCGTGAGCAAAATTCGGCCTCGTGTCGTGAGAACCTTTCGGGTTCCTATACTCACGTTTTTTCTTTTTTCTTATTCGAGGGCGGCGGTGGAAACCGTTCCTCCAGCTTCAACGGATTCTTGGCCGTGAAAAACGTGCCGTGAGCCGGCCTGAAATGCAGGTCGCGAATTTCCCCGACTTGGGGCCAGATCGCATTCAGAAACCGGTCTTCGAGGATGACCCTCCCCGCCTTGGAATCAAGCTGCGACTGCTTGGTGTCCGCGTTCCATTTGACCTCGTAAAACCTCAGCAACGCCCGGAGAAAATAATCCACCGCCTGAAGGCACGGATTGTCTTTGGACGGCTGCTCAGTGATTGACCCACCCCCCAGAGACTTGACGTTCGCGGGATCGCATTGCAAGCTCCGCGCATGGTTGCCATCCAGCGTCCCATTGTCGGCCACTTGAACAAGTTCAATCCCGGCCGGTTTCTGCACTTCGCCTCGCTGCTGCTCTTGCTCAGTCAGCAGTTGATTCTCGCCGCCGACGCGCCGAAGAAAGCCGCCGACGTCGAGGGCATCACCGAATACCAGTTCGACAACGGCCTGCGGCTGCTGCTCTTTCCGGACAATTCGCAATCCAAGTTTTCCGTGAACATGACGGTGCTCGTCGGCTCCCGCCAGGAAGGCTACGGCGAGACCGGCATGGCGCATTTGCTCGAACACATGGTTTTCAAGGGCACGCCTACGCACACCAACATCCCCAAGGCGCTGAACGAGCACGGCGCGCAGTTCAACGGCAGCACGTCTTCGGATCGTGTGAACTACTTCGAGACGCTCGCGGCGACGGATGAGAATCTCGAGTTCGCTATCGCGCTCGAAGCAGACCGGCTCGTGAACAGCCTCATCAAAAAGGAGGATCTCGATTCCGAGATGACGGTCGTGCGCAACGAATTCGAGCGCGGCGAGAACTCGCCCCAAGGCGTCCTCGGCAAGCGCATCGCCGCGGCGGCTTACGACTGGCACAACTACGGCAAACCGACTATCGGCAATCGCAGCGACATCGAGCGCGTGCCGGTGGAAAATTTGCGGGCGTTTTACCGGAAGTTTTACCAGCCGGACAACATCGTGCTGATCGTGGCTGGCAAGTTCGAGGAGGCGAAGGCGCTCGCGCTCGTGCAGAAATACTTTGGCCCGATCCCGCGCCCGGCGCGCAAGCTCGACAACACCTGGACCGAGGAACCGGCGCAGGACGGCGAGCGGCTGGTCACGTTGCGCCGCATCGGCACCGTCAGCGCGGTGGGCGTGGTTTATCACATACCGGCGGGACCGCATGAGGACATGGCTGCGTTGCAGGTGCTGGCGAATCTGCTGACCACGCAGCCGTCGGGCCGGCTTTACAAGGCGCTGGTCGAAACGAAGAAGGCGTCGAGCGCGTCCGCCTATGCCGAACGCTCACACGATCCGGGATTGTTCAGCGTGGACGCCGAGGTGCCGCACGACAGCTCGCTTGACGAGGTGCGGGACATCTTGCTTTCCATCGTCGAGGGCGTCGCCACCAACGGTGTCACAGCGGAGGAAGTGAATCGCGCCAAGCAGCAGATTCTCAAGCAGCGCGAGATGGCGGCGACCGACACCGCGCAGATCGGCGTCGCGCTCAGCGAGTGGGCCGCGCAGGGCGATTGGCGGCTCTATTTCCTGCATCGCGACCGCATTGAGCAGGTGACGAGTGAGAAGGTCCTGGCCGTCGCCGCGAAGTATCTCAAGCGCAATAACCGCACCGTCGGCGTCTTCATTCCGACGGACAAGGCCGAGCGCGTGGCCGTGCCGTCAACGCCCGACGTGACGGCGATGGTGGCGGATTACAAGGGCCGCGCCGCGCTGGCGGAAGGCGAGGCGTTCGAGGCGACGCCGGAGAACGTCGAGGCCCGCGTGAAACGCTCCGACTTGCCGGAGGGCATCAAAGTCACGCTGCTGCCGAAGAAATCGCGCGGCGAGGAAGTGCATCTCACACTCACGCTTCGCTACGGCAACGAAGAGAACTTGAACGGACTCGAATCGGCGACGGGTTTTCTCGGCGAGTTGATGATGCGCGGCACGAAGAAAATGAGTTATCAGCAAATCCGCGACGAACTGGACCGGTTGACCGCGACGCTGAGTTCTGGCGGTGGTGGTGGCCGGCGCCGAGGCGGACGACGCGGGGGCGGCGGCGGAGCCGGCGGCACGACCGGTGCGCTGAGTTTTTCGATTCAGGCCAAGCGCGACACGCTGCCGGCGGTGCTGGAGATTCTGCGGCAGGTCTTGCGCGAGCCGCTGCTGCCCAAGGACGAGTTCGAGATCATGAAGCGAGAGCGCCTGGCCGGCATGGATCAGATGAAGACCGAGCCGGCGATGCTCGCGCCTAGGTTGTTGCAGCGCACGCTCAGTCCGTATCCGAAAGAGAACATCCGCTACACGCCGACGATCGAGGAATCCATTGAGCGTTTGAGCGCCACGACCCACGAGCAGGTCGTGGAGCTTTACCGCGATTTCATCGGCTCGCAGGAAGGTGAATTGACCATCGTCGGCGACTTCGATCCCGACGCCTGCCTGCCTATGCTCAAGAACGCGCTTGCCGGCTGGAAGGCGGCGAAGCCTTACGCCCGGATTGCGAACCCGATCACCACGCAGGTCGCCGGCTCGGAACAAAAGATCAACACACCCGACAAGGCGAACGCCACCTACGTCGCCGGCCTGCTGATCCCGATCCGCGACGACGATGCGGATTACCCGGCGCTGCTGATGGGCAATTACATCTTCGGCGGCGGCTCGCTGTCGTCGCGGCTCGCGACGCGCGTGCGCCAGCAGGAAGGTCTTTCCTACTCGGTTGGCTCCGGACTCACCGTGTCTTCACAAGATCAGCGCGGGAGCCTGAGCATCTCGGCCATCGTCAATCCGCAAAACCTTGGCAAGCTGGAGAAATGCGTCCAGGACGAACTCGATCGGTTGCTCCGCGACGGCGTGACGGCGGAGGAACTCGACAAAGCCCGCCAAGGTTATCTGCAGGCGATCAAGGTCGGTCGCTCCAGCGATCCCACCTTGGCCGGCACGCTGAACGGCCTGAGACACCTCGGCCGCACGATGGCGTGGGAAGCCGACTTCGAGAAAAAGATCGCCGTGCTCACACCCGAACAGGTCAATGCGGCGTTGCGCAAGCACATTGACCCAAAGCAGCTCGTTGTTGTGGCGGCCGGCGACTTCGAGGCCAAATCCACTGGCGGTGGCGAGTAACTGGTGGTTCTGACGGAAACGGTCCGCGAGCGGGAGGCGGCAATAGTCACCTCCACCACCAAGTTGGAATTCGACAATAGGGATTGGGTAACCTGATTGGCTGTGTCGGCCCTATTGGACAGGAACTTGATTGTTTTCGGCGAGCATTCGCTGGCGCAAGGCGGTCAGCTTGCCGGCCAGTGCGGCGGGATTTTCCACCTCCAGCTTGCCGAGGATGAAAAAACGGGAGCAGCCGAACGTGTCCACGATCACCTTGCCGCTTTCGTGAAACAGCGTGGGCGTGCCGGCCTCGTCCACGAATAGCTGCTGCACCGCCGACTTGGCGGGTTCGGGGGCGGCGGGCTGGTCGAACAGACCGCTCATGGTGCTCAATTATTCGTCTTTCACCGACGAAACCTCTGCTTGTTTTAGTAAAGCGATGAAATCCTTACTCGTTTCTGCGGCAATTAGTTGTTTGACGAGGTGAGGATGCGATCTAAATAAAATTGCAAATCGCTTCATGTAGTCACGCCAAGTTCTTATCGTGCCAAATGTATAGACAACCATAGCGACGAGATTTACTCGCGCGCCATCATCACTCCATTCGACTCCGTCTGGATAAACCCCAAAGGTCAGTGAAATTCGAGGACCATAATCCATTGCTGCATGTGCGAGAGCAAATCCGGGGCGAAGCAAAACGATCTGCTTTTTCTCCGTTTCGTGAATGCGTTCTAAAACCTTCGAAGCCTGAAGGTCATACAAAACGGCATGTGGCATTACTAATTGCTTGAGCGCATCCTCTTTAAGGACGGCTTTACCCGCTTCATTCAGGAACACCTGTCTAGTCGTAAGCAAGTTACTTGTCAGAGGATTCTGAACATAATCATAAATGTTACTGGAATGTTTGGCCATTTCTTTAGCAAACTCGATCAATTCCGGCACAACCACTATCGCCTCAGCTCCCTTGACCCTTCTCCGCAGCCACTCATCGCATTGCCAAAGACTTTGCAGAACGTTGCTGACCGCACCGCCGGCGGACTTGGCTTTTCCCCCGGACGACACGACTGTGAACCTTGTTCCGACAGGAATTTCATACTCCAATATACCGCTATCCAAGGTATGGTTATTTTCATTCGTCATGCTGAAAGAGAAAATCCCTTTCTCCTGAAGTTCAAATGAAATTTGTAAGTTGCAACCAAAATGTTTGGCGATCTGTGGAATCGCCAGTAACGATATATCATGCAGACGATCATTTATAACGGTCACAGAACGGTATTCTTCAGCGCCTGCCGGTCGGTCTTTTCTTGGAATAAAGTGTATCGCACCCTCCAAATCCTCGAGACCTGGGTCATATACACGTGCAAATGTCTCATCAATCATCTTTATGAGTTTGGCTTTGACTGGGTTGTTAATTACCGGAGGATCGGAATAACCCGCCAGATTCTCACAAATCACTTTGAAACATGCGGCGGCGACAATTTCTAGCTGGCCGGAAACTTCGAGGGTCACCAAGTCTTCATGTTCAAAACGGCCGATGAAGACCAATTGCATTTGGTTCTTTGGGTCAATTGGTTCCGCCACGCCCGTTTTGAAAATCCGGAATTCGGTCTTTGGAAATTGTTTGCAAAATTGCACAAGAAATGCAGCGGGCCTTAGATGCAATGTATCTGTCATATCATCCCGGCAATTCAATATAAACTGCAATCTCACTCCTGTGAAACTTTCCGATGCTATGGCTTCATCCGTCCTAAGAGGGGTTGCATGGAGTGCCGGGCTATCCTTGATGGTTCTCAAGAGCTTTTTGTATTCATCAGATGACTTGGTTCGCCAATCAACATAGGCGAATTGTGCGAGTGGCGCCGGGATGTCGCTATTATCTAATCGAAGTGGTATGAAGCGACGCTGAAGGTTTGCCGGGTCACGGAAGCGGAAGGTTCCGGTTTCCATCCCAGCCCAGTCAGCGCCCAAGGAATTTTTGGACATGCAGAGGAGTATGATCCGCGATTGTTCAAGCCCACAATCAATGGTTCGCGTGATCATGTCCCCTGGCATAATCACCCATTCGTCAAACCACACTCTCAAGCCATCGCCTCTTAAGCTTTGAGCTAATTCAGTAACGATCGGCTTGTCTTTTGTATTATAACTCAAAAATACATCAAATTTGAAATCTGATTTTTCTTTCATATGAATACCTTGCTCACGTTCGGTGGTTAATGGATTTCATCTCAAACCTCTTTATTACTCAGTCTGGCATATGAGATGCAGCGCCAATCGGACAAGGACTCCGATGGTAACGAGCACCACGACCGATAAGAGCGCGCCATGAAATAAATTCAACGCGGGCGAAATTGTCACCCGAAAGCATGTTATTCATGATTTGAAACCTCGGGTTGAATACGACCGCTTTATCGTAGTAAACGTGTCGGTTATCGAATGGCCTGTATGAAAGCGGCTTCACATTTTGTTCGTTGACTGTCCTTGTTTTAACGTCCGCCCTTGCCTTGGGCAATCTCCAAACGTAGTTTCAACATTGAGCGAAGCGTGCGCCGCCTCACGCCATCCATGGGCGCTCGCGTTTTTGCGTCGCTTTCAGCACCTCGTTGGCGACGGCAACATTTTCCGCCACCTGGAAATCGAACATGCCGACGACACAGAAATCCGCGCCGTTTTCAAACGCGTATTTAAAGCCCTCGCGCGGATGAATTGCGCCGGCGGCGAGAACCTTGTAGGCCAGCCACGGACGCTTCGTCGTTTTCATGAATCCAATCGTGCCGTCGGGGTCCAGGCACCAGTAATTGTCAATGCCGTAATTATCAATGACCTCTTTGGTCTGCTCGGGCCGCCGCTTGGACCAGTAGTTGGAACTGTGCAGCGTCTTCATGTAAAAATCAGCTTTGATACCGGCCTTCTCCACCGCCATCGGCGTGTGCAATTCGTGGCCGGCCACGCCGGCGATGAGGCCGCTGATCTGCGCCAGCTCAACGAATTTTCCGATCCGGTCCACCGCGCCTTCGCGCGACCACGCGTCGCCGAGATTGCCGACGAGCACGACGCCATCCACGCCGGCATCCACGGCCTCCTTGAGGCAGTCATTCATGTTCTCTTTCGGCGCGTCAAGCTGCGCGATGCACTGCATCTTGCCGCCCTGCCGACGATAGTCGCCGAAGACGCTCAGGGCGTGCCGGTCCGACGGATTGAAGATCATGGTGTTGATGCCGTTCTGCTCACACAGCGCCCACGTCTCCATGATTTTCGCGTCGGTGAAATAGGCCTTGAGCAATTTGGAGACGTAAATCAGATCCCGGCTGTGAGCATAGCCGCTAACCAGATTGCCGCCACAGATCACGCGGCTCATCTTAACCTCGCCAATCGTGCCCGTCGGCAGGGTGGCCGACGTTCCGACGACGCCTCCCGGAGCGGGCGCGGCGGGTTCCTTGGCCAGGAGCCGGTATTCTTCCAAGCTCGTGACCAGCGGCGCGGCGACCGCCGCCACTGCCGATTTCTTCAAGAAACTCCGCCGGCTAAAAGGTGGGTTCATGGCCCACAGGATACAAAGAAGCACTACTGCTGGTCAATTTGTTTCAGGCTGGACTTGCGCACTCCGCGCGATAAGGACTGGTCGGTCGGTGAGGCGGAAAGCAAATCCGGCTTTGTTCGACTTCGGTGTGGCAAGCGGCGAACACAATCAACATGAGCTTGGTGAATCGGCATGGTTGTCGGTTTTGGAAACCATGAACCGGGAACCTTTTGTGTTTCGCACCGGGTCGCCGAAGAAGTGGAGGAAGGCGTCGGCCGGTTCGAGGGCGTAGCGTTGGGCGTGCCGCAGCCCATCCACCATAATGTTGAGTTGCATTCGCCGGGTAAAACTTGCATACCGCCCGCCCACAATTTCATGCGCATGTTTATTGCAGGTCAGCGGTGGATCAGCGAGTCGGAGCCGGAGCTTGGACTGGGCACCGTCGTGCAAACCGGCAACGGCCGGGTGCGGGTCGAGTTTAAAGCGACGGGTGAAACGCGCACCTACGCCGAGGATCAGGCACCGTTGAAGCGAGTGCGTTTTCGCGCCGGTGACAAAATCCGAACGCAGGCGGACCTGGAATTTGTCATCCAAGAAGTCGTTGAGCAGCAGGGCTTGCTGATTTACATCGGTGAAAACCAGCCACTGCCCGAAGCCCAAGTGAGCGACCGCGTCAGTCTGCAGGGACCGCAGGAGCGTTTGTTTGCGGGACGCTTCGACGCCTCGACGGAGTTTGCGCTGCGTCGCCGCTCGCTGGAACTGCTGCACCGCTCGCGCCAGTCGCCGGTGCGCGGATTCGTGGGCGGCCGCATTGATCTGATCCCGCACCAGCTTTACATCGCGCAAGAGGTTGCCAACCGGCACGCCCCGCGCGTGATGCTCTCCGACGAGGTGGGACTTGGAAAAACCATTGAGGCGTGCCTGATTCTGCATCGCCTGCTGTTGAGCGGACGGGCGAATCGCATCCTGGTGCTGGTGCCGGAATCGCTGTTGCATCAATGGTTCGTGGAAATGCTCCGCCGCTTCAACGTGTGGCTGCATATCTTTGATGCGGAACGGTGCGCGTCCATCGAAGCCGGCGAACCGGGCGTGAATCCGTTTCTGGATGATCAACTCGTGCTGACGAGCATTGATTTTCTGGCCGGCGACCCGCGCCGTTCGGAACAGGCGGTGGCTGCGGGCTGGGATGTGCTCGTGGTGGATGAAGCGCATCATCTTGAATGGTCCGAAGCCGCACCCAGCCGCGAATATCAGGTGGTGGAGGAACTCAGCCGCAAGTCGGAAGGACTGTTGTTGCTGACCGCCACGCCGGAACAGCTTGGTGTGGAAAGCCACTTTGCGCGGCTGCGGTTGCTCGATCCGGACCGGTATTGCGACCTCGCCACATTTCAGGCTGACGCAAAGGATTACAAAGCCACCGCCGAGGTTGCCGAAAAACTGCGTGACGGAACCGAACTCACCAAGAAAGACCTTGCCGCGCTGCGCCGATTGCTCGCGCATGATCCCCAACTGGAGCAATGTCTCGCCGAACTGGGCCAGGGCAATGTGGAGGCGCGATCGGCGCTGTTGGAAGACCTGTTGGATTTGCACGGCCCCGGGCGCGTGCTGTTCCGCAACACACGCGCCGGCATGAAAGGCTTTCCCAAACGGACCTTGCGATTGGCCAAGTTGGATCCAGGGCCGGAAGCGGAGCACTGGCTGGATCGTGTCTCCACTGAGTTCGCCGAAGATGCCGGGGAAAGCCGGCTGCAATCCGCGTTTGATCTGGCCAAAGACCCGCGCGTGCTTTGGCTGGTGAAACTATTGCAGGAACTCGAGCCGCAAAAAGTGTTGTTGATCGGTCGCACTATTGAAAAAGCCGAAGCGCTCGATGAAGCGCTCCGGCGCCACCTGACTGTAAAGACGGGTATTTTTCATGAAGGACTCACACTCTTGCAACGGGATCGCAACGCTGCATGGTTTGCGGAGCCGGACGGCGCACGACTTTTGATTTGTTCGGAGATCGGCAGCGAAGGCCGCAACTTTCAGTTTGCGCATCACCTCGTGCTATTTGATCTGCCGCTGAATCCTGAACTGCTCGAACAGCGCATCGGGCGGCTGGATCGCATCGGCCAGACCGAAGACATCCAAATCCACGTTCCTTATCTTGCGCACAGTCCGCAGGAAGTTTTGGCGCGCTGGTATCACGAGGGTTTGAATGCGTTTGAAAGCAATCTTGAAGGTGGCAACGAATTGCTGCACCAGTTTGGCCGGATCGTCCACGACCTCGCGCTGGAATATGCCGTGGCGGATCGCGCCGACGCAGAACAAGAACTGGTTGGCCTCTTGAAAAACACCCGGCTCGCGCGGCTGGAAATGCGCCGCCGCCTCGAACAAGGCCGTGATCGTTTGTTGGAATTGAATTCCTTCCGTCCCGCAACCGCGCAAAGAATCATCAACCAGATTCGAGAACAAGACGCGCAGCCGGACCTGGAGAATTTTTTGCTCGAGGTGTTCGACCATTTTGGCGTTCACATCGAGGAGCTGGCCCCGCACACCTGGCAATTGAATTCCCAAGGCATCATTACCGATTCTTTTCCCGCGATGCCCGCCGAAGGCTTGATCGCCACCTGCGACCGCCGCCGCGCGGTGAGCCGGGAAGACGCCGGGTTTCTGACGTGGGATCACCCAATGGTCACCGGAGCGATGGATCTGCTCCTCGGTGCCGAAACCGGAAACTGCGCGTTCGCCGTGCTGCCGACGGCAAACGACCGGACGATGGTGCTGGAGTTTATTTTTGTTCTCGAAGCCATCGCCGCGCCCCACCTGCACGCGGATCGGTTTTTGCCACCGACTCCGGTTCGCCTGGTCGTAAGCCACAAACTCGTAGATGTCACAGAAACTTTTCTGAATCAATCGGGGGAGCAAAAACTTCAGAAAGGTTCACCCTACAAACTGATTGAAAACCCAGATATCGCCCGAAGAATCCTCCCGGCCATGTTCCGAGCAGCCGAGAAACTGGCCGAAGCCCGGGCGGCAACCTTGCGTCAATCTGCACTGAAAGAAATGAACCACCTGCTCGGCCACGAGGTGCAACGCCTGCAAATGCTCGCGCGGGTGAACGATCACATTCGTCCGCAAGAAATCCAACTGGCGCAAGCCCAGCAGGACGAACTGGCGCTGACCCTGCAACAGTCCCGTCTGCGGCTGGATTCCTTGCGGCTCATCTGGAAAGGTCCGCCGGAAATGTTATGAACATGCTGGCGTTGCCAGCCGGGGTATTGCCCCCAGATTGACTTGGCGGCGGGCAGCTTTCGGCTCACCGGCTTCAACGGACAATTTGGACTGATTCAATAATTTTATTGTTGGCTGACATAGGCAACGGTTGGAGCGTGCTGAATATGCCAATCCTTTTTGCGTGAAGCGCAGATTGAATTCCGCGCGGGCGGGGAAATTCTGCTGTCAGGGCGAGTTATCTTGTGCTCGCCATGCGAGTGGAAATCTACAGAAGCTGATTTCGTTTGCTGCCTGCCTCTGTATTCGCCAAACGTCTTCGCGTGCGGCGAAGATTTTCGCGGAGCGCGGACAGCCTTGTCCGCGAGTCCCGACCCGCTCGCGAGCAACCCGCGGATAAGGCTGTCCGCGCTCCGTTGGTTGCGGCTCCGCCGCGCCATGCGTTGGCGTCTTGGCGTTAAGTTTGGAATTTATTTCGCTGGCAAGGGCGGCTCGGCGGTTGCGCCAGGATTGGGCGGGGCGGCGGGCAGCAGTTGCAGCAGTTCCTGCTGCTGCTGATACCATTCCCGCAGCGGACGCGAGAGCAGCGACACTTTAAAATCCTTGAAGTGGGCAATGTTCATCGCCTCTTCCACCTGCTTTTTCAACTGGCCGTTCAGTTCGCCTTTGGCGTCGTCGGCCCAGCCTTTGAAGGAGCCGGTTTTTTCGTTGAGCGATTTGGCGGCGGCGAGCCGGGTGTCGTGGTCGTATTTGTATTCAGGCACCGAGACGAGGCTCTTGTCCACCCGGCCACTCACGCGGTTGGTCTCGCTTTTGGCGGTGATGACATATTTGGCGACCTCGATGATGCGCTGTTCCAGCTTGGCCACGATGTCTTCCTCGCCGATGGCCCCGTCGGCTTCGGTGCCAAGATTGCGCGGCGCGTTTTCCAGTTTCAAGCAGAGCTGCTTGATCAGTTCCTTTTCCAGTTCGGCAAAATATTTTTTGCCGCGCTTGAGGATCAGTTCGCGCTCCTCCTTGGTGAAACTGTATTTCTTGTCGTCGAGGCCGGTGAACACGGCATAGTTCGTGGAGACGAGCAATTTTGCCAGCCGCGCCGTGAGGTTCGTGGCGCTCAGGCGCTGGACGACGGGCATCCCGGCCGATTCCTCCTTCAGTTCGAGCTTGAATTCCGCCGGCAACTCGGAGAAGAGCGCGCGGTCCACGCCGCCAAGCTCCTCGATCTGGGTGTTCAGATACTTCCAATGCGCGGCCTGACGCTCCTTGAGGTTCGTTTCGCCGATGTAATCGAACTGGTTTTCAACGCGCAACGAACGCGTGTCCGCGGAGAACCATTTTAGCGCGCTGACAAACTGCGCGGCAATTTCGCCCGCGGTCGCGGTGTAATTCAAATTCACCAGTTCCAGCGGAATGCGGTCGTGCGGATTCTGCGGCGCGCGGGCGCTGATAAACCGTTCGATGACATTGTTCGGCAGCAGGTCAATGAGCTGCGCGGTTTCGGCATAGGCGCTGACGATGGGTTCGGGGCCGTAGTCAAACGTCCGCACGTCGCCGTAGCGTCCCGTGTCGTCGTCGGTGGCGAACAGCATTTTGTTCGTGCGCGCTTCGCCGCTGTCGTAATAGCCCCAGCCAATCGCCGCGCGGTCGTGCGGCAGCGGCTGCTTGAGCGTGCGGATCTGCCAGCCGATAAACACGTCGCCCTTGAACACGGTGTATTCCATGATCGAGGTCGCGGTAAGCTTGTTGGTGTAGGAGTCCAGCGGTTTGCCGAGGAGATAGGCTTTCAACCAGTCGTTAAGTTCCTTGACGGTGAGTGTCGCACCAAGGCTGCCGGCAAAATTGTGCCGCAGGCCCAGGATATGCCCGACCTCATGCCCGACCACTTGCCGGACATAATCCTGCGCCACGCGCAACACCGCCTCGTCGGTCAGGGAATCGCTGGCCAGCAGTTCCTGCAGGCCGTGCGCCATCTGCTGCGCAAACGCCTGCGGATCCATTTCGCAGCACGCGGCCGAAGCCAGAAACGGCACGCCCAAACGCGCCGCGCCTTTTTTGTCGTCCTTCTTCACTTCAGCGACTTCCTCCATCGCCCGCAGCAGCGCCCGCGCCCGCGCCTTGCCGAGAAAGGTGAAGGCGCTGGTCATATACGCCTGACCGTGTTTTGACTCGCCGTTCAACGGGTCCGCCAGCACATCGGCGTAGGCAAAGCCCGCCTTGTCCCAGGGCACCCATTGCACGAGGTTATGCTTCGCATCCGGTGCCGTCACGCCGTCCGGTGCTTTTTTCGCCTGCACGACTTCTTTGCCGAAAACAAGGTTCCAATACAGAATGCCGTCCTTCACCGCCTCGACAAACTCGGGCGGCGTGTTGGCGGAATAATAAAACACCACCGGCTGCTTCAAATCGAAACGGTCCACGCGCGACGACACCCGGCCCGTGCCCGGCTCCAACTGGCCTTCCGTTTCAAAAAACTTCGTGTAGCGCGAATCCACCACGCTCGGTTCCTTGCCCGCGAAATCGCCCGGCTGATATGGCGTGATGAAATAACGCACCTCGTAGCGCGACTCCACGTCGGCATTCATCTCGCGGCTGCGCGTCTGCACGCTCTGGCGGATGATAAGCTGCCCGCCGTCCACGCGTGCCTCGAACACCCGGCTTTCCGGCACTTCCAGCACGTTGTCGTGCGACGAAAAATCCAGCGCGCCGCCGTCCGTCCAAGACTGGGTGAACACGCGGCGCATGCCCTTGTTGAAATCAATCACCACCAGCTCGCCGTCGCGGCGCACGATCGGAAAATTCGCGAGCAAGCGCCGCGCCGGCAAATCCACCGTGACCACCAGGCCCTTGGTGGATTCATACATGTCCACGCCGTCGGGAAACAATTCAAACGACACGATCTTCCCCGCCA
>ODAK010000554.1_pt1 | contig 42832 bp, 38 predicted proteins | sample 1539591 | NCBI WGS metagenome assembly ODAK01 (sample SAMEA3539303, study PRJEB22396) | soil metagenome | biome: tundra; feature: field; material: soil | place: USA | collected 2010-05 | depth 0.15 m
GAGCGCGAGCACGATCTTGCTGCGCAGGTCCTGCAACTTGTCGATCGGAGGCGTCGGGAAATAGCCCTGCTTCAGCTTCGGCCGGAAGCCCAGGTTGGCGGTCCCGTTCTTGCCGGTGTTCCAGATGCCCTCATCGGAATCGATGTGGTAGTACCCCTCGTGGGTGTTCTGATCGAAGCGCACCGAGTTGAAGATGTAGAACTCGAGCTCAGGGCCCCAGAACGAGGTGTCGGCGATGCCGGTGCTGAGGAGGTACTCCTCAGCCTTGCGCGCCACGAAACGAGGGTCGCGGCTGTAGTCCGCAAGCGTCAGCGGATCCTTGATGTCGCAGACCATCGCCAGGGTCGGAATCTCAAGCGTCGCGTCGACGAAGGTACGACCGGGGTCGGGGAACAGGAGCATGTCGCTCTCGTAGATCTTCTGGAATCCCCGGATGCTCGAACCGTCGAAGCCGATGCCCTCCTTGAAGAGCGACTCGGTCATCTCGCCGACAGGGATGCTGAAGTGCTGCCAGCTGCCGAGCAGATCCGCGAAGCGGAGATCGACGATCTTGATGCCGAGCTCTTTCGCGTTGCGGATGACGTCGGCAGGCGTCGCTTTGGTGGTCTTCGTCGGAGACATCGCGGGTGTCACCTCTTCTAGAACTCTCACGGCTAAGGACTCGTCGATTGCCATTGGACTCCTTCCGCGGACGCTGGCTGACTCACCGCCGCCGCCGATTGGACCCCTCGGCCGCCGCGGCACACTACGAGATCAGATTAGGGTTCTCGCGGGCAGCGGACTATGGTCTCGGAGACCCATGATTTCGAGGGATGGCTTGTGCGCAGTGCACAAACCAAAGCGCCGGGACGTCGCTCAGGGAGCGACCGGCGGCTTGATGTTCGCGACCTGGGATCGAGCGAGGGCCTTGTCCTTGAAATAGACCTTGTTGATGTCGACAAAGAGGACCTGGGCCTCGGGGACGTCCTCCTCGGCGAAGATGGCGTCAACCGGGCAGGGATCGACACAGGCGCCGCAGTCGATGCATTCGTCGGGGTCGATGTAGACCATGCGGTCCTCGGCGGCCTCGTGGATGCAGTCCACCGGGCACACCTCGATGCAGGACTTGTCCTTCAGGTCAACGCAGGTCTCGGTGACGATGTAAGTCATAGCCGCCGTTGAGTCTACCAAGGCGAACTCACCGCGCTCGGCGTAACCGGCGCGCGTACTCATTGTGTGGCGCTGCCCTAGGCGGTCCGGGGAAGACTGTCCGGCGTCCGAGGAGATTGGACAGTGAGGGGAAATCACACCCTGGGACGCCTCGCCATGGTGGCGATTCCGACCGCCGGCCTCGCGCTCGGTCAGGTCGCCGCTTCGGCATCGGGGCCCTTCATCGCGGGGCTCACACACGTCACAACACTCGGCTCGACAGTGCCCCACAACGGCGACGTGAACCCGTACGGCATGGCCGTCGTCAGTCAGAACTGGGGCCGCCTTGTGGCCGGCGACGTGCTGATCAGCAACTTCAACGCAGCTTCGAACTTCCAGGGGACCGGGAACACGATCGTCGAGATGACGCCGCAGGGGCGGCGATCGGTATTCGCGCACATCACGTCGAATGACGTGCGAGGCATCTGCACCGGCGGTGTCGGGCTGACGACCGCGCTCGGGATTCTCCACAACCACTGGGTGATCGTGGGATCGCTGCCGACGACCGACGGCACGTCGGCGACGGCCAAGGCAGGGTGCCTGATCATTCTCGACGGCAACGGCAACGTGGTCGAGACGCTGAACAACGCAGACGGGATCAACGGGCCCTGGGATCTCACAACCGTCGACCGCGGCGCTGACTCCTTCGTCTTCGTGACCAACGTGCTCAACGGGACGGTCGCAGCGGGTGGCGCAGTGGTCAACCGCGGCACGGTCGTCCGGATCGTGCTCCACACCGGCGGCAGTGCGGCGCCATGGGTCGAGTCGAGCACTGTTGTCGGCTCCGGATTCGCGGAGCGGACCGACCCCGCCGCGCTGGTGGTCGGACCGACGGGGGCCGCGGTGAGCGCGGCGGGCACGCTCTACGTCGCTGACACCGCCTCGAACCGCATCGCCGCCATCCCCGAAGCTCTCACCAGGAAGAGCACGGCGTTCACCGGAACGGACGTCACCAGCAACGGCTGGCTCAACGCGCCGCTCGGTCTGACCCTGGCGCCGAACGGTGACATCCTCACCGTCAACGCCGGTGATGGAAGGATCGTCGAAACCACGGCAGCGGGCGCGCAGGTCGCGTTCCACTGGCTCGACATGAGCGGCTCACCGCCCGGGAGCGGCGCGCTCTTCGGACTCGTCGTGACACCCACCCGCAACGGTGTGTACTTCGTGGACGACGCGACCAACACGTTCGAGTTGCTCCACTAGAAGTCTGCGCCGCCGACCAAGGGCGCTCAGTTACCCGGGACTCCCTCCGGCTCTGGCTGAGCGCCCCGAGCGGCCCCTGCGGAAAGCACGTCGCGGATGCGCAGGCAGAGGTGCAGGTTGAGCCTGGTGGCGGGGTCGTCGAGCCGGAGCCGGCCGACCTCCTCGATACGACGCAGCCGGTACAACACGGTGTTGCGATGCAGCTTCAGGCGCTGCGCCGTCTCGGTGGGTGACCCGTTGGCCTCGAAATAGGCGTCGAGGGTCGCCATCAGCTCGGCGCTGGATCGCTCGTCGTACGCGACCAGGTCGCCGACCGTGCTCCGGTAGTAGTCGCTGAGCTCGGGATGCTGGGCCATGGCGAAGAGCAATCGATGGAGGCCGAGGTCGGCAAAGCTCGCCTGCCGCCCGGGACCGAGCAGCCGGCGGCTCATCTCGAGCGCGTGCTCGGCCTCGCGGAACGACTGACGCACGCCAGACGCTCCCTCATGGGTGCGCCCGAGGCCCAGCGATGTTGCCGTGTCCCCGGTCGCGCGGGCACACTCACTGCGCACCAGCTCGGCGAATCGGTAGAGGGCGTCGACGGCGCCGTCGGGCTCGGGCATCACCACAACGCACACCGCGTCCTCGTGAGCGGCGACCAGGGCCCGGACCTCCCGGCGCGAGACGACGTTCTGCGCGGCGCGCAGCGCTCTGAGCTCCCACGACGGCGAGGACACCGCCCCGCGAAGGGCGATCACGGCGACCTGCTGCGAGAGGTCGGCGCCGAGACGGCGCGCGCGCTCGAGCGCCACCCGCTCGGACGAGTACGACCCCGTGAGCAGCGAGGCGATGAACTCCCCCTCGAGCTTGTCCCTCGTCTCGGTCACGGCTCGTTCGCGGTCGAACTCGATGGCACAGGCCGAGGCGGCTCTCGCAACCGCAAGACGCGCGATCTGATCGAGGCGGTGCTCCTCGCCGATGACGCACACGAAGCCCCCGACGCCGTTGCGCATGGGCACGGGGCTCACCAGCGACGCGAGGCCGTTGCGGCCGACGCTGAACTCGCGGACGGGGGGATCGGCACCGACCGCGGCGATGGTTCCGCCCCAGCGTCGCAGCGCGTCGGCACCTGCCTCGACGTCGGCGAGCAGGGCCTCATCGGTGACCGTGAGGTGGCGCACGTCGCCTCCCTCGTCCAGCCACGCGGCCGGAAGCCCGGTCACCTCGGCGAGCCGCTCGATGATCTTGTCGGGGCCCGCCCCACCGAGGGCGAGATCCATCAGGGAGAGCTGTAACTCCTGGGCACGTTCGTGGAGGAGCGCGCGCTGGTCGAGGATGAACCGGACGCACGTGTGATGCGCGTCGGTCGCGTGGATGCCGTCGGGCAACCGGAGCAGCGGCATCATCAGGCGGTCGGCGGCCGCGATGCTCTCGACCGAGACGTCGCCGACCACGGCCACGGCGACCCCGCCCTTCTCGGCAAAGCTGACCATCACCTGGGGGAGGTCGAGGCGCTCGTCAAGGAGGCGGATGCTCTTGACCGGCACGAAGGCGATCTCACCGCCCTTGACCGCCTCGAAGGCGGGCGGACGGGTGCGCAACGCGCACGCCCATTCAACCCTGCGTTCGAGGCCGCCACCACCGCCGAGCAGGTCCGTGCCCGGCGGCAGGACCCCCCGCCACACGTCCTTGACGGTGATCGTCGGCGAGCTCACGTGGCGAGCATCCGGTCAGCAGCGCTCGAGGTACTGATCGAGCTCCCAGGGCGTGACCTGCCCGCGGTACGCCTGCCATTCGAGCCGCTTGGCTGCGATGAAGCGCTCCGCGAGGTGATCGCCGAGCGCGTCGATGACGACCTCGTCGGCCTCGAGCGCGTCGATGGCGTCCTTCAGGTTGTCCGGGAGGACGCCGACGTTGCGCCGCTCCAGCTCGGTCTCGTCAAACCCGTAGAGCGACTCCTCGACCGGCGGCGGGAGCGGCAGCCGTCGCTCGATGCCGTCGAGCCCGCAGCGAAGCATCACCGCGAACGCCAGGTACGGGTTGCAGGAGGGATCCGGGCTGCGCAGCTCGACTCGCGTCGCCTCGGCACGGCCGACGTGCGGGACGCGGATGAGGGCGCCGCGATTGGTTCGCGCCCAGGAGATGAAGATGGGAGCCTCGAAGCCCCGGACCAGTCGCTTGTAGGAGTTCACCAATGGGGCGAGCACGGCGCTGATGCCCGCAGCGTGATGCAGCTGCCCGGCGATGAAGTGCTGGGCCACGTCGCTGAGCCCGTAGGCGTCGTCGCCGGCGAAGGCGTTCGTCGCGTCGCGCAGGCGCACGAGGCTCTGGTGGACGTGCATGCCGCTACCCGGCTTCCCGTCGAACGGCTTGGGCATGAATGTCGCGATCACCCCCGATTGCTCCGCGATCGCCTTGAGCGCGTAGCGGAAGGTGATGAGGTCGTCGGCCGCCTTGAGCGCGGGGGCCGCGTCGATGTCGATCTCGTACTGGCCGCCGGCGATCTCATGGTGCGAGGTGTTGACCGCGATGCCCAGGCTCATCAACGCGCTGACCATGCGCTGGCGGAGATCCCGGTTGCCGTCGCTGGAGAAGTCGAAGTACGAGCTGCGGTCATTGCGCGTGGGAAAGAGCGAACCGTCGGCGCCGCGTTCGAGCAGGAAGAACTCCACCTCGGGGCCGACGCGATACTCGAAGCCGAGACGCTCGGTCTCCTGCACCGCACGCCGGAGCACGCCGCGTGGATCGCCCTGATACGGCTCGCCGTCCGGGGTTGTCGCCCAGCAGATGAGACGCGCGGTGCGCTCGTCGCCCCAGGGGAGCAGCTGAAAGGTCGACGGGTCTGGCACGAGGTACATGTCGGACTCCGCCGTGCGCGCGAACGAGTCCACCGAAGAGCCGTCGAACCAGGTTCCGTGCTCGATCGCCTCTCCGAGCTGGGAGGCGGGGATCGTGACCGTCTTGACACCGCCGATCACGTCGGTGAACTGGAGGTCCACGTGGCGCACCTGCGCTTCCTCCACCCTGGCCAGGAGGTCAGGGGGCGCTTCCCGTCGGGTGGACGATGGCAATTGATGGCCTCCATCTAGGGCGGAGCGCACAAGCGCGAGTGGCTCAGCGGATTCTAGCGCACCTCCCGGTCTGATCCGGCGGCGCAACGAGTGCCGATCGTCGTGCGCGGCGCACAGCGCCTCAGTGGGGTGAGGAGACCGCGACCCCCATGCCGCCGAACGTGGTCATGGCGGCGGCGAACGCCTGCGTCGTCATGGTTCGCTCCACCCCGTAGAGCACGTCGACGAAGGTGATGGTGTTCGTGGTGGGGTCGTAGCCGATCACCGGCACGGCGTGCTCGCCGACCGCCCAGGGGACGCGCGTCCCATCCCAGGCGGTCCAGTAGCGCGGGACGTGGGCTTTGAAGTCGGAGGTGAGCCAGATGACCACGGAATTCCCGAGACGGAGCTGGGCGACAATCTCCGCGATCGTCCAGCCGGTGTGGCCGTCCGCCACAGCGCCGTACCGCTCGGCAGCGGCGGCGATTGGCGGGTAGTACACGCCGTACCCGGTGAAGTCGGGCTCGTAGCCGTTGACGTCGCCGACGAATGCCGTGTAGGGGTCGCCCCAACGGACCGGATACCCGTCGGAGCCGAGCACCACCGCACGTGGATCCTGCGGAAGGCTCGCGAAGATCCGATCCTGGGGCACGTCGATGTGCTGGAGGGCCAGCGCCACCTGGAGGGCTGCTGACTCGCAGTCGAGCGCAAGGTCCTGCTTGAGGATCGGCCCCGGGAGGTACACCGCGCCGGCGTCCGTGTTCACTGGGGTCGCGGTCGCCGCTGAAACCGTCGGCGTCGCCGTGGCGATCGCGACCCCGGGGCTCTGCGCGACCGGATGCGACGTGCCCCCGTCCGCGAGGGTCCACAGGGGCAGGGCCACCGCTGCCGCCAGCGTGAGCACGCCCACCGCGGCGATTGCCGGCCGTCGCACGCGAATCATCGGGACGGCCTGCTTTCCACGGTCATACCACTCTAACCAGAGCCCTGTGGCCTGGTTACATGAACGCGCTACTGGGGAACGTTGATCCGCCCGCCGAGCTCACGAAACTCCAGCGACTTCTCCTCCATTCCCAGCCGCACCGCCTGGTCCTCGCCGACACCGTGGTCGCGCGCGTAATCGCGGATGTCCTGGGTGATGCGCATGCTGCAGAACTTCGGTCCGCACATCGAGCAGAAATGGGCGACCTTCGCGCCGGCGGCGGGCAGGGTCTCGTCATGCATCGACCTCGCGGTCTCAGGATCGAGGCTCAGGTTGAACTGATCCTCCCAGCGGAAGTCGAAGCGCGCCTGCGAGAGGGCGTCTCCCCACCGCTGCGCACCCGGATGCCCCTTGGCAAGGTCGGCAGCGTGGGCGGCGATCTTGTACGCGATGACACCGTCCTTCACGTCCTGCCGGTCCGGAAGGCCGAGGTGCTCCTTGGGCGTGACGTAGCAGAGCATCGCGGTGCCGTACCAGCCGATCATCGCCGCGCCGATTGCCGAGGTGATGTGGTCGTAGCCGGGCGCGATGTCGGTGGTGAGCGGACCGAGCGTGTAGAAGGGCGCCTCGTGGCACACCTCCATCTGCAGGTCGACGTTCTCCTTGATCTTGTGCATGGGGACGTGACCGGGGCCTTCGATCATCACCTGGACGTCGTGCCGCCATGCGATCTGGGTGAGCTCTCCAAGCGTGCGCAACTCTCCGAACTGCGCCTCGTCGTTGGCGTCGGCGATCGACCCGGGACGCAGCCCGTCGCCGAGCGAGAACGACACGTCGTAGGCGCGCAGGATCTCGCAGAGCTCCTCGAAGTGCTGCGCCGAAGCCGCGGTCGCAACCGCCTCCCTGTCGATCACCTCGGTCATGTCGGCCTCCATGTGACACGAGGCTCGGAGAGCCGCCGACCCGCAGGCGAAGCGCTCCCTGCGCCGGCATTACCCGGATCAGGTTCCACGGTCGGCCGCCCGCAGCGACCCTCTCAGCCCGGTCCCGCCGAGCTCCCGCGCCGACGATGATACGCCCCTGTGACAGACCGTCGACCTGGGGTTGTAGAGATATCTCTCGAGAGATATAATTCGAGACGTGGATTTCGAAACCAATCTCTCAACGCCACCAGGGATTGAAGCCCAGGCTGACACCGCGCCGATCCCCGAGCCACGAAAGCTCACGGATCCGCGCGCAATGCGTGCCGTCGCCCATCCCGTGCGCATCGCCCTGCTCGAGGTCCTGGGAACGGAAGGACCGCTCACAGCCACGCAGGCGGGCGAGCACATCGGCGAAAGCCCGACGACCTGCTCGTTCCATCTTCGTCAGCTCGCCAAGTACGGATTCATCGAAGAGGTTGAGGGAGTCGCCGGGCGCCGCCGGCCGTGGCGCCTGATCCACACCGGTCTGAGCTTCTCGGACGTCAGCGATGATCCCGAAACACGCCTTGCCGCAACCGCACTGTCTCGCGTCCTGCACGCGTTCTACCTCGACCGTCTGAAGGAAGGCCTCGCGCTGCGCCGCGACACCCCGACGGAGTGGCAGAAGGCGACTGGCGCCAGCGAATTCCTGCTCTACGTTACCGTCGACGAGCTGCGGGCGTTGGACGATCAGATGGAAGCTCTCATCAAGCCGTTCGTCGGGCGCATCGGCAATCCGAAGACACGTCCGCGTGGAGCCGTTCCCATCGAGGTGCTGTTCTTCGCCTATCCGCGCCCGCCCCATCGCACCCACTGACACCACCACAAGGAGATAAACATGACTGGTCTCGTCACCATCGAAATGACTTGGGCCGTCGAGCTGGCTCGCTCCGTAGAGCGCCAACGCAGCTTCTATGACGAGTCCGAATGCTCGAAGCGCTCCGTACGGCGACGTGTTTCTGCCATGGTCAATCCTTGGTCGGCTCGTAACGATTGCGTCTGATGGTGTCGCTATGCGACGGAGCACGCGCGAGCGTGCCACGTCTCGGATCAAGGACTGATCCGGGTTGCGCTCCTCGCCAACAGACATCGCAAACACCGCCAAGCCCGGCTGACGCCCAGGCCCGCGACGCCGCCACACCGTCGATCGTCTAGACGGGCCTCGCTTCCGGCACGTCGCGTGTCATGCAGATACCAGCGAAGATCATGGCGCTCGGTTTCGGGATCCGTTTCAGCGTCTCGCGGTCAACGCTGAAAAGGCCGAAGTGCTTGGTGTATCCCTCGGCCCACTCGAAGTTGTCCCAGGCCGTCCAGTACAGGTAACCGCGCACGTCGATGCCCGCGTCGATCGCGTCGGCGACCGCGTTGAGATGATCGCGAAGGTAGGCGGGGCGCAACTCGTCGTTGTCATCGGCAACGCCGTTCTCGGTGATCAGGATCGGGAGGCCGAACTCCACCGAGAGGTCGACGAGGGCGCGGCGCAGCGCGCCGGCGTCGATCGCCCAGCCGGCACTTGAGGTCGGCAGGCCGGGCACGGCCTCATGCCGCGCGAAGAGCATCCCGGGAGCACCGACATCGAACGACACCGCCTCGCTTGTGTAGTGATTCAGTCCGAGATACGTCAGCGAGCCGGCGAGACCGGGCACCACCTCGCCGTGGCCGACCGGGCTCAAGACCCGGCCGTCGGCACAGCTGCGCAGGAACCATCGATTGAAAAGAAAGTCGGGCAGTTTCGCGATCGCGCGATCCATCGGTGACGACGGATCGCGCGGCACCAGCCGGCGCTCGTGATGTGCGATCGAGATATGCGCGCGCCGCTCGTGAGAGGCGGAGATGGTCGTGATCGCCTGAGCTGCAGCGGCATGCATGCGCAGCAGCCCGCGCAGTGCAGCCAACGTGTCGCGCAGTGAGCGCTGCCCAGGCGGCCACACACCTTCGAGATACCCGAGCACAGCCACGACCGTGGGTTCGTTGACCGTGACCCACCAGGTGACCATGTCGCCAAATGCTTCGACGCATGCGGCGACGTATCGCGCGAAACGGATCGGCGTCTCTCGAGCGGCGAAGCCGCCGGCCTCGGCAATCCAGACCGGCAGCGTGAAGTGCTGCAGGGTGACCACCGGCTCCATCCCATTGCGGCGGCAGCTGCGCACGACGTCCGCGTAGTGCGCGAGGGCATCGCGATCGAAACGCCCTGGTTGCGGTTCGACTCGGGCCCACTCGACCGAGAACCGATGCGCGTTGTGATGCATCGCCCCGAGCTGCGCGAGGTCTTCGCGGTAGCGCCGGTAATGATCGATCGCGACCACCGCGTCGCCGCCGCCGTTGACCGCCTCGGGATGCGCCGCGACCCACCTCGACCAGTCGTTGTCGATGCCGCCCTCGACCTGATGCGCCGCGGTCGCGCATCCGAGGAGGAATCCCTCCGGCAGCCGCCTCGGAGTCACCCGCCCGCCGCGGGCGCCTCGAGGACGAGGCGGCGGAATCCTACCGACGGCTCGTCGACGACCACGGTGACGCCGTTCTTGCGACTCCAGGCGCGAACCGCGAACGCGTGCTCAACGATCGGGGACCGCACCTCGAGGCGACCGCCCGGCTCGAGGCGCGCATAGGCTTTGCGAACGCGCTCGAGCGCACCCGGTTCGGTGCAGAGCTCTTCCGAACCGCTGAGGTCGATCACGGTGGGGTCAGCCACGACGACCTGCCGTGTTTGTGGGGGGAAGTGCCGATCGGATCACCCCACCAGAATACGTGCGCTCCGTGCCGTCCGGGTTGCCAGACGATGGCGCCAAACCGGTTCCCTCAGCACATACATCGACGCCGGCGCCCGCCGGCGTTCCGGTGACGGTCGCGAAGCGGCCCATAATGCGCGAATGCCAACTCCAGAGCCGGCTCGCCACGACGACACCGTCGAGGACGAGGAAGAAAGCCCGCGCCGGGTCGCCGGCACCGTCCGGCTGATGACCGAGGACCCGTTCGAGATCGACGCCGCCGAGACGGGCGTCGGTCAGCGGCTCTCCTCGATCGCCGCCAAGAGCCCGTGGATCATCCCCGCCGCGCTGCTGGGGCTCGGCGTGGCTTTCCTCGTGCTGCGCCGCCGGCGCTGACCTCGAGCCCTCCCCGCGGAGCGACGTCCACCAGCGGCGGGCTGTCCGGGCTGGCGAAGATGTCCAGCATGAGTGCCTCGAACGCGAGGCGGGGCTGCGCGTACATGGCGACCGACTCGGCTGTCTCGAGGATGCGCGCCAGGATCTCGACGATGCGGGTGAGATCGAGGTCCTGAGCCCACGCCTCGAGCGCAGGTCGGTATGCCTTCCAGACCGCGAGCTCCGGGGCGCCCGATGCGAAGCATGCAGCGTCGCGGACGAATGAGGCCCAGGCACCGAGCGTGATCAGCGCCTGTTCACGGACCTCCGCGCTGCGCTCGGTGCCGGCCGCCACGGCGACGGTCACCGCGGCCGCTGCCCGGAGTGCGCCCGCTGTGCCCCCACCCCCCGCGGCGACGAATCGATCGAGCGCATCGAGCTCACCGTCGAGCGCACCGGGCTCGGTGGCAAGCCACAGCGCGCGTCCCGGCCGGCCGGCCGCCAGCGCGGCGGCTGTGGCGGCATCGTGCTGGCTCACGCCGTGGGCGCGCTCGAGCCACGCCTCGATGACGGCCGGCGCGACGGGGCCGAGGACGACGGTCTCGCACCGGGATCGCACTGTCTGAGGCAGCTGCTCCGGATGCGCAGAGGTGAGCAGCAGATGGGCGCGTGGAGGCGGCTCCTCGAGGGTCTTGAGGACGTTGTCTGCCGCCTGCTCGGTGAGTCGGTCGGCGCGCGCGATCACAGCCACGCGGCGACCACCGGCATAGGCGGAGAGCGACAGGAACTGCTGCAGGGACGGTCCAGCCTCCTCGTCACCGGGCTTGCGCTTCGGCGAGGGCCGCATCCGATCGATGCCAACGTTCTCCGCGGCAGAGTCCTCGAGCCAGAAATCCGGGTGCGCTTCGAGGCCGCCAGGCCACTGCGCGGCGTCGAGCAGCTCGGACGCGAGCGCCAGCGCCGCCGTGGTCTTGCCCACGCCCTCGGGGCCGATCAGCAGCAGCGCGTGGGTGAGCTCCTCGTCGACCCCGCTCGCCACCAGACGCTGGAGGACGGGGCCGTGGCCGATCACCGAGTCGAGCGTGGTCACGGGACGGATTGTGCAGAATTGCCCGCGGTGACTCAGTCCCAGACGCCAGCGCAGGCAGCCGTGCCGCCGCACCAGGCCGAGAGCGGACGCCATTACGCAGCGCGGGTCATCCTCTACATGGAGGCGGCGTTTCTCGTTCTCATCTCGTTCGGCTTCTTCAGCGGCGCCGAGGGGAGCGATCTGCTGACGGTGGCCGGCGGTGGTGGCCTGTGCATTGCCGGCGTGGTGATCCTCGGCATCGGCGCAACCCGGATGCGCCGCGACGTGCCGGTTGTGCGTGACCCGAACGATCCGGACGCGAAAGTCCCCTGGGACTGGACTGATTTCGTGATGTTCTGGCCGGGGTGGTTCAGCGCATTTCAGCTGCTCGGTTCGGTGGCGGTCATCCTCACCAACCTCATCGGCAGCAGCTCGGATCCCACGGTGCGCAACGCGATCGAGTCATCCGTGCTGGCGGTGTGCCAGTACGGCGCAATGCTGTTCAACATCTTCGTGCTTGCGTTCATGCGTCGTGGCGGGACGCTTCGCGATCTGGGGTGGCGCGGCTTCAAGTGGTGGTGGCTCCCGGTGGCACCCATCGCCACGTATGCCGCGCTCATTGGAGCCGGCTATCTGCAGACCATCAACCAGAATCTGTTTCCGGGCGTCACCAACGGACAGTGTCACGAGGTTCAGCACGACTACAGCCACTATTACGCGCTCGCCATCATCGTCGTCTGCGTCATCGCGCCGATCTCTGAGGAAACCATCTTTCGTGGGTTCATCTACGGGTGGTTGCATCGGTGGGGGCCGGCCGTGTTCGCGATCCCACTCAGCGCGGCGATCTTCTCGGCGCTGCATCAGCAACTCGTGCTGTTCCTGCCGCTCTTCTTCGTCGGACTCGTGCTTGCATCCCTCTACCAGGGATCGCGGAGCATCATCCCCGGGATCCTCACGCATGCGCTCTTCAACCTGCCCAACATCATTGCCATCCTGAGCACCACGACGACCTGTTGACGGTTTGCGGGTGTAGCAGTGGTGTATGTTCAAAGAGCCCGTGGGGAGATGGGCAGGACGTCACATGGAAGGAATGACGGTGAGCGAGATGCGACGCAATACGGCTGACACACCACCCGCGGACGGGGAGGTCGCTCGCTGGGTGAGGATCGAGAGCGGGGTCCGCCAGGATGCCGCACGCCTTGCGCGGCTCGTTCTCGAGGGTCAGGCCGAAGGCTACGAGGCCAGATTGCTCGCTCGACGCATCGACTCGGTGCGCACCGAGGGCATCGGCGCTGAGTATTGACGGGCCCGGCCGCTCAGGCCACTGATTGGATCTGACCGCCGTCCACGGCCAGCGATACCCCGGTCACGAATGAAGCCGCTGGAGAGCAGAGGAAGACCGCGACCCGCGCGATCTCATCCGGCTCGCCGACTCGGCCGAGTGGATTGATCCTGCCGGCACTCGCGAAGAATGACTCGAGATCGGTGACCCCGGCGGTGCGAGCGAGCTCGGTCTGGCGATCAGTCCTGATCGATCCAGGAAGCAGAGAATTGACCCGGATATGTGGCGCCAGCTCGTTGGAGAGGGTCTTGGCGAGGCCACTCACGGAGCCGCGAATGCTGTTGCTGAGGGTCAACCCGCTGATCGGCTGTTTGGCGCTCGTTGACGTGATGAACAGGATGGCCGCCGAGTCCGATTCACGGAGCGCCGGCAACGCGGACTGGATGAGGTGCACTGCGCTCATGAATGTGAGCTGGTGCGCGGCCTCCCATTTCTCGTCATCGAGCTCCGAGAACATGCCTCGAGACGGCCCGCCCGCGTTGACCACCAGCGCATCGAGCCTCCCGAGCTCGCGTATGGTCCGCTCGACAGCGCTTCTCGCCTGCTCGCCGTCGGCGACATCGGCGGTTGTGGCGACGACGCGGACTCCGTGCTCGCGTACAGCGTCGGCGGCCGCCTGCAACGTCGTGTCCGATCGAGCGCACATGCCAACATCGGATCCCTCGGCTGCAAACAGTTCGGCGATGGCTCGCCCCATTCCCTTGCTCGACGCCGCCACGAAGGCGGCACGACCGCGAAGCCCCAGATCCATGGCCGGGACCCTAGCAGTTTGGTGCGGCACCTGGAGACAGTCCGCCGCTTGTCCGCGGACGACGCCTCGCGAGCCCGCATACTGGTTTTGACATGCTTGGCGTACAGGGAAGGGACTGGTCATTGCCGTTGTTGCCGGCCGGCGCGGCGATGTTCGAGGCTCTGCCGTTCGAGGCTTTGGTGCTCGATCGGCTGGGACCCGCTGTAGGAAACGGCGTGATCACGCTGCACGATGCTGGGCAAGAGGGCGTCCTCATCATTCGCGACGGCGTGGTGTCCGAGAGCGTTTGGGTCGCCGACGGGGTCCGCCGCGCGGGCGACGAGGCGCTCGCGCTGATTCACGGGGCTGATGCCGCGACAGTGTCGGCGTGCCACCTCTCCGACGAGGCGATGCGTCTCATCGGCCCTTTGATCCGGGGCGAGCCCTGCTACGCCGGCCTCCGGCTCGAGTGGGTGGTCTGGGCGGAGTTGCTATCGGACGCCCGACAGAATTACCACAGCAAGCAGGGGGCCGACTGCTGCAGCGGTGATGACGTGAGACGCGAGTGTCAGACTCAGCGCGATCGCGATGCCGAGCACGAGCGGCGTCAGAAGCACGCTGCCGAAAAGGTCGAGCCACCAGTGAAAGAATCGGTTGTTCGCGTCGAACACCGCGGTGGCAAGGCATAGTGGCGCGGCGACAACGCAGAATCCGAGCATTACCGTTCGCACGATCATCAGGAAGGCTGCGTACAGCACGAGAATGAGGAGCGGGATGCCGCCGACGACGACCACAACCATGTTCCCGCTCGTGGCTGCCAGCACTCCATAGAGGTGCGTAAACCAGCCCTGGCCAGGTTGAAAACCTGCCAGAAGGGAGGCATGAAGAATGAGCCCGACAATCGCGGTGGATACCGCGATCGACGCGTCGACCGACCAGGCAATCGCCGTGTATCCGACACCGATCGGCGTCCCTGGCACACCGATCACGGCGACCGCCAAGAGGAACCTCGGCAGGACTGACAGGATCGTCTCAAGTGAGCCGGTCCGATGATCAACCAACGCCCGGATGATGCGCCCAGCCGCCGCGACACTTGCGATCATCAATGCCGGAGCCATCATGCCGCTGTATAGGGATTCGTAGATCGGTACCGAACTCCATTGCTGACCCGGTTCGCCTAACGTTCCCAGAAACCAGGTTTGCAGCTCCGGCGGGAATAGCGTTGCGGTCAGCCAGTTGACTGCGTCGGCGATGAAGTGACCCGTGTCAAAGAAGAAACGAAAGAACTGCGTGAGAATCGTCAAGGCGCCGCCAAGAACATTCAGGACTGCGCCTCCAGCGTCGTAAGCTCCGTGAAAGAAGCCGGCGACGTTCTGGAGCCACGTGACTGGATTCCACCAGTCCGCCGCGACGATCACACCTGGCGCTCCTGCCGTCAGTCAGAGTCGACTTGGTGTAGCGATTCCGCGCGGCGCGGAGAATCGGTGATAGGCACCATCACGTCGAGCCGATGAGGCTCTGGCCCCTGCATAGGATCTGCTTGAATCATCGCGGAGGCGTCACGCCGACGCGGGACGATGGTTCGATGACGCGCGAGAGGTATCGACAACAGATATACGTCAACGCGCATCAGCCAAGCCCTGAGACGGACTTCACGAGCTGCAAGACGAGGATCGCACCACCCCCTTTCGTGACCATGTCGACCATGAAACTTCCCCCGCTCTCCCTGTGCTCCATCATCTTGTGAATGCCCGAGATCGCGACGGCTGCCGGAATCAGGAACTGCGCGGATGTCAGCAATGGATTGGCCACTCGCGCGAGCACCTGTTGCGAGAGTGGGTCATCAGGGGATACTTGACCCAGGACGCTGAGCCAGTGGACCGCGGCGGTGACGACAAGTACCAGCATGGTGGACGCTCCTCAACCCCCTGTCTCGACTAGCCCAGTCCGGGCCGGAAGCTGAACTCTGGGTGCGAGACGCGGACCGCCGCGGGACAATCGCGATCCGCCCAGCACAGCCTCAGTGAGGCGTGTCTTCAGACCGGCGGGCGCGGATCGGGCATCCTCAGCCGATTTGCGTGCAACGCCGTAACCCGAGCACCATGGCTGCGAGCGTGGGCGGTGCTAGTTTGATCTCATGCCTCGCCGCCGTCAGGCCGTCAGCGTGCCCGCGCGTCCGCTGCCAGGCGCCGCCGCGGTCAACGCCGCAGCGGAATCCGACGTCATGTCGAATCTGCGCCTCTACAAGGCCATGTTCGAACGCGGGTCGCTCGGTCAGTTGATCGTGGACTACGCATCGCTTCGTATCAGCGTCGTGAACCCTGCTCTTTGCACGATGAGCGGTTTCAGCGCCGACGAGTTGATCGGGAAAGAGGTCGGTTGCATCTTTCCGGCTGATCAGGATCCCAGCGAGAATACCATTGCTCGCCTCGCTGAGACGACCATCGATGGGTACTTCGTGGAGCGAACGCTGCAGCGCCGAGACGGCTCCACCTTCCCCGTCATGTCGACGGTGTCGGCGGTCCGCAGCGCCACCGGCACCCCTATCACGCTGTTCGTCCTCTTTCACGACCTGACCACACAGCGTGCAGCGGAGGGCTCTCAGCGCCGTAGCCAAGCGCTCATCGACGCAGCAGTCACGGCACTCCCCGTTGCGTTCTCCACGTTCGATCGCGACTTGCGGCTCACTCTTGTGGCGAGTGGTACGTCCCAACCGCGCGGGCGGGACCTGGGATATCTCGGCAAGCACATCTCTGAGCTCAGCGACAATGCCGATGCGATCAAGGCGCTCGAACAAGCGCTTGGCGGGTCCGAGACCACTTCGCGGACCCTGATCGGCGGGAGCACCTACCTCGGGCTCAATGCGCCGATGCGCGACGAAACGGGGGCGATCGTCGGTGTGGTCTCCGTGAGCAGTGACATCTCGGCAGAGGTATCGGCCGAGATGAAGCGCCGGCGCGCTGACGAATCGCGCCTATTCTCGGCACGCCACGACCCTCTCACCGGTTTGCTGGGCCGCGCGGCGCTCGTCGAACACCTCAACGAGCTGGCGATTGCGGGCCACAATGCCGGCGGGCTTTTGCTCCTGGATCTCGACGACTTCAACGTCATCAACGATAGCCTCGGACACGAGGTGGGTGACGCGGTCCTGCTCGAGATAGCCCGTCGGGTGTCACGCGCCTTCCCCGGATCGGTTGTCGCGAAGTACGGCGGCGACGAGTTCGCCGTAGTGGCGCCCTTTGTCATCGACGGCCCGTCCGCGTCGATGGCAGCGCAACGCATACGAGCGCTCCTCGAGGCAGACGTCAACGTCGACGGGCGTCTCCTCAGGGTGACGGCCAGCCTCGGAATCGCGCTGGAGGACACTTCCATACGAGGTGCAGCCTCGTCGACCCTTGTCCGCGACGCTGACTCAGCACTGTCCCATGCGAAAGGTGCCGGAACGGGCCAGCACCGCCTTTACGATGCCGCCATGCGACTCCAGGTTAGGAAGCAACTCGCGATCCAGGATGGCCTCCGGCTGGCCTTGAGTGCCAGAGAGTTGCACGTTGCGTACCAGCCAATCGTCAGTCTCGCCGACCGAAGCTTCGTCGGAGCCGAGGCGCTGCTGCGATGGGTTCATCCCGAGCGCGGCGCGATCTCTCCGTCAGAGTTCATCCCCGTCGCCGAGCGCAGCGGTCTTATAGTCCCGATCGGCCGCTGGGTCATGGATACCGCTTGCAAGGACATGCGCCCGCTGCGTCGAGACCACGGTCTATACGTCGCGGTGAACGTCTCTGTGCGGCAACTCATCGCGGGCGGATTCGCCGAGTGGGTTGAAGCAGCGCTGGCGCGCAGTGAGATGCCGGCCAGCGCGCTCACCGTCGAGGTGACCGAGGGCGCCCTCATGGATGAGATCGATTCGGTTCGAGTTGCGTTTCATCGACTGAGGGCACATGGCGTGCGGGTCTCCATCGATGACTTTGGAACCGGATACTCCTCACTCTCTCGCCTTCAAGATCTCCCCATCGACGTGATCAAGCTCGACAGGGCCTTTGTGACAGACGTGGACAAGCGAGCCGAGGGTCGGGCGATGGCAACGGCGATCCTGCAGCTGAGCACCGCCATCGGTGCGAGCATCATTGCAGAAGGGATCGAAACAGAAGCCGAGGCCGCCACGCTCTTCAACCTCGGCTACAGAACGGGGCAGGGGTTTCTCTTCGCTCGACCGATGCCCATCAACGACCTGGTTGCACAGCTGGACCACGTCGGCCTGGACGAGGTCGCATAGCTCATCGGGACGGAGGAAGGATTCGGCCTCATGTTGTGCCCCGGCGGGCGCGACACCCCTTATGCCCCAGAATCTGAAGGACTGCGGACGCACCCGAAGTCCCCAAGGAGATTGAGATGTTCACAAGCATCCTCGTCGGCGTCGATCGCTCCCAGCACGCCCAAGTTGCGCTCAACCAGGCCGTCGATATCGCGCGCACCCAGAAGGCGTCGCTCACAGTCCTGGTCGCGTACAGCACCCTGATGCCCTGGGGCCCGGTCGCGCCGCTGCCTCAGACCGCGGTCGACGAGTTCGTCGCGGGGGTGCGAAGTGAAGCCCAGGCCATAGCGGACGAGGCGAGGGGCGCGATACCACCTGAGGTGGATGCCACAGTGCTCGTGGTCGATGCAGCTCCCGCTGAAGCCCTCTTGGAGCAGGCGGCGTCCGGCAAACACGACCTGATCGTCGTCGGCTCGCGCGGGCGAGGCGACGCGGGTTCATTTCTGCTCGGCAGCGTCAGCCACGCCGTGCTGCACCACAGCCGAGTGCCAGTCCTGATCGTGCACGTACCTTCGGTGGAGGCTGCCGCCCGCACGAAGTAGCCCGCTTCGGGAGTCGTGTTCACCGACCGGGGCGGGCGAAACGGTGCCACAAGATGTTCATGCTCAGCCCTCGTGGGAGTGCTGACAGGCGGGCCCGCCGAGCCGTTCGCCGGAAGGCGTCGTAGCGACCCCTTCGTTCGACGCAGCGCCTCACGCGTAGAAAGGACAAACAGCGTGGGAGTTGGCCCACTGGTCAGCCGGACGCCAGTACATCTCCCCGCCTCACCCGTCCGGGGTCGCGTCAGGTGCTCGGGAGTGCCATTTCACGACCGGAATCGGGGCGACGGACTTGGTTTGTCCATCCTCTGACTGGACAAGCTCCCATCCCCCCTCGTGAACCAGCCAATGATGGCGATGACAGAGGAGCACGAGATTATTGAGATCAGTGGGACCGCCGTGAGCCCAGTGCTTGATGTGATGCGCCGCCGTCCACGACGCAGGGCGGTCGCACCCCGGCCACTCACATCCGCCATGACGAGCGTGCAGAGCGCGCCGGGTCGGGCCTGACGGCAGTCGCCGCGCGCGCCCAACATCGACGACGGCCGAGTCCGTGCCGAGAAGCACTCTGGTAACGCTGGCATCGCAAGCAAGGCGTTGCACGGTCGGGGTGGCGATCGGACCTGCACGCTCGAGCATCCCGGCTGGCGCACCAGTCGCTCCGATCAGGGTCTCCAGACTCGTCGTGACTTGCAGATGGGGCCGCTGACCACCCACCCGGGGAAGCTGCGAGGTGTCGAGGGCATAGCCGGCAAGTTCCACGAGGGCGTCGGCGTAGCGCCTGTCCCGCGGGCGATCGTCGGCGGCGCCAGCGCGACGGGCAAGAGGATCGAGAGCGGTGCACAGGGTCGCCCCGCCTACCGGATCGAGAAACCCCTTCACAAACACGGCGCCGTTCTCGCCCGTGCGAACCTCGAGCGTCCGATATTCGACATCCTTCAACTGTTCGGCCTGGAACGCCTCGGAGTCATGCGCATGGCGCGCATGGGCGCAGTCCGTACGGAAGCGGCTCAGGTTATGGCTCATGGCCTGCTCCAAAAGCGGCCGTTCCGCGAACGGCGTCGCTGTCGGGGACGCTTGAAACGCCCGCGCCGTTCCTGCCATCAACGCGAGATGGGCAAACCCGAGCCTTCCGGCCTCGACAGCGGCGATGCTCTCCGCCAGCGCCGCCGTCTCAGACCCGACCGCGATCGCGCTCGACGCCGCAGCCGACGTCATCCCGCATTCCAGACGCATCCAATGGGGCGGACTCAGGCACCCCTGCCACTCCTCCTCGCCAGTGGCGGCGAACGCGCCTGCCACTACTGAGAACTCCAACTCGATCCGATCGATGATCCGCCGGAGCCGCGTCAGCTCATCCCGCAGCACTGCGGGTACTGCCGACCGCGATCGAACTCGCACGCGATCTGTGGCCGAGGCAAGACGGCCGATCTCGTCACCTTCAATACTCTCGTCGCCGCACTCACACATTCCTGTAGTATACACATCCTTGTGTATACTACCACGCACCGCCGAAACGCCGCGGGATGCCCTGCCACGTCCCCCGCCGCAAGCAGCAGCGCAGCGCCGGTCAGGCCTGGCCGACGGGTGGGCTCAATACCTCGGTTCGAGCCGTCACACGCGGAGCGGCCGCGGGACGGGCTGGACTGGCGCCTCGCAGCCACGATGCCGTCGCGCCGACCAGCATCATGATCACGGAGAAGGCAAAGGTGATGTGCATCCCGACAATGAACGGGTTGCTGATCAGATTCGGAAAGAACGTCTGACCGGAGAGGTAGGCCGCCTGGCTGGCGGACAGCATATGCAGCGAAGGTCCGAGCAGCGTGGTCATGGGGTTGTACCCGAGGAACGCGGCGAACAACGACCCCACCGGCGGCAGGTTCGCAACCTGATGCGCCACCGTCGTGGACACCCCGTGCGCGGTGAGCCCCGCGAACATGGTGGAGGGCAGCGTCGAACTGAGCCCGGCGATCATCAGCGAGAAGAAGATCCCGATCGACAGCGTCATGCCGCTGTTCTGGAACGTCGCGAGCATTCCCGACGCCACGCCGCGGCGGTCGGCGGGTACCGAGTTCATGACACCCGCCGTGTTCGGCGCGACGAACATTCCCATCGACACCCCGACGATGAACAGCAGGAACGCGAACGGCGGATACGAGAAATTGGCGGGGAGGAACATCAGCAGGCCGAAGCCGATCGCCGAACAGATCATGCCCGCGGTCGCGAACCCGCGGGCGCCAAGCCGGTCTGAAAGGAATCCGGATGTGGGTCCGCCGACAAGAAAGCCGGCGGTCAACGGCAGCATGAAGATCGCTGCCCAGAACGGCGTCGACTCGAAGCTGTATCCATGCAGGGGCAGCCAGATTCCCTGCAGCCAGATGATCACCATGAACATGAGGCCGCCGCGACCGACGGAGCTCAGCAACGCCGCCACGGTGCCAAACGTGAAGCCACGGAGGCGGAACAGGCTCACCCGGAACATCGGCTCCTCGACCCGCGTCTCGACAATCACGAACACGATCAACAGGGCGATGCCACCGATGATCGCCGTCAGCACCGACGGGTTCGTCCACCCCATCGAGTGGGTCCCGTAGGGCTGAATCCCGTACGTGATTCCAACCAGCAACGAGATGAGTCCGACGGCGAACAGCACATTGCCCCACCAGTCGACTCGCGAGCGCTTCACGATGCCCGTCTCGCGCAACTTCAAGTAGGCCCAACCGGTGCCGAACAACCCGACCGGCACCGACACCAGGAACACGAGGTGCCAGTCGGTCGTGCTGAGCAACCCACCGACGATCAGCCCGATGAACGATCCCGACACGGCGGCAACGGCATTGATGCCCAGCGCCATGCCCCGCTCGCGCTGAGGAAAGGCGTCGGTGAGGATCGCCGTCGAACAGGCGAAGATCATCGCGCCGCCGACTCCCTGGACGAGCCGGAACAGGATCAACTCAAGTGCGGCAGCCGGGCCGGTGTTGAACACCAGCGACAGCAGAATCGACCCGACAGTGAAGACGAGAAACCCCAGGTTGTACAAACGGACTCGTCCAAACATGTCGCCGATGCGCCCGAGGCTCACCACCAGCACGGCGGTGACGACCATGTAGCCCATGATCATCCAGAGCAGGTAGCTGACATTGCTCGGGACGAGCGGGTTGAGCTTGATGCCGCGGAAGATCGCCGGCAGCGAGATGAGCACGATCGAGGAGTTGACGGTCGCCATGAGCATGCCGATCGTCGTGTTGGAGAGCGCGACCCACTTGTAGTGGGGACCGACCTCGCCGTGTTTGCGAGAGATCTTGGGGGCGGGGGCAGTGACTCCCGTGGTCGTCACGCGGCCGGCTTCGCCTGCTTCTCTCGCTCGCGCTGCTCGCGCTCGCGTCGCCAGGTGCGAATGCTCTCGAGGTCGAGCGGCACGCGTTCGCGCTTGATCTCCGCGACATTCGGGTTTCGCACCATCCATGAGAAGTGCCGCCACAAATCGATGGCACCGTCGTCGTCGGGGATCTCGCTGATGATGGGTCCAAACATCGGCGTGCCGTCCCCACCGTCCAGCACGATCGTCGGCACACCGAATGCCTTGTACATGGATACCGCTTCATCGTGCTCGCGCTGCACCGCATCCCACGTCGAGGGGTCGGCGAGTGCCTGCTGTAGCAGTTCCGGCTCGACCCCTGCCTCGCGAAGGGATGCTTCGATCACCGCGACATCATCGACTGGAAGCCCGCGCTGATGCCGCGCATCACTCAGTGCCTTGTAGAACGCGCCGACGGCGGCGTTCCCGTGCGCGTCGCGCACCGCGATTGCGGTGCGGAGCGACGGCGCGGACCCGGTGTCCGCAGCCGCGCGCCCCTCGTCGCCACGGTTGACGATCGCCAGCGAGAACACCCGCCATTCCACATCCACCACACCGAGCTCATCGAGGCGGCGCGCCCAGCGCGATGTCTGGTAGCACCATGGGCACAGTGGGTCGAAGTAGAAGCGAATGCTCTCGGCCATCGTCATGAACCTCTAGTTCAAGATGCTACGCGGTCGCCCCAGCCGTGGCGGCTGCGGGCTCGACTTCCGCCTTCTCCAGTGCCAGCTCACCGTCGATCTCGAGCTTCACCTTCTCGCTGACGAGGAGACCGCCCCCACCGAGAGGAACGTTCCAGGTGAGGCCCCAGTCAGACCGGTTCATCGTTCCGGTCAGGGTGCCGCCGACCTTCGTGTTGCCGAAGGGATCGACGACCGAGCCGGTGTGCTCGTAGTCGAGGGTCAGCTCGCGGGTGACCTCTTTGATCTTCAGGTCGCCTGTGACCTTGAAGTGGTCGCCCTCGGGTGCGATCGACTTCAGCGTGAAAACAATCTCGGGGTACTTCTCGGCGTCGAGGAAGTCGGCGCCCTTGAGATGACCATCGCGCTGCTCCGAGTTCGTCGTGATGCTCGCGGCCTGGATGGTCACCGTGCCACGGCCGGTGGTCGGGTCGTTCGGATCGTCCAACTCCAGGGCAGCGGCTACCTGGCTGAAGCTGCCACGGACGGTGGCGACCCCGAGGTGCTTCGCGCTGAAGGTAACGGCGGTGTGATGCGGGTCAAGACTCCACGACATGGCGTGTACTCCTTGAATGCCGGGAGTGCCCCGGGTGGCTCGGGCGGCGTCTTCACCGTCCGATGAGTACATCATGAAATAAAGTGCTATAGTTTGTCAAGTGATATCGAACACAAACTTCACCCGGCCGCACGCTAATATCCGGTCTGGGATGGAGGAACAACCAGATGGATGCTGAACAAGCGTATTGCCCGGTTCACGAAGCGATACAGGTATTGCAGGAGAAGTGGACGATGCACATCGTCCGTGCGCTCCTGGACGGCCCGCTCGGCTTCAACGAGCTCGGTCGCACCGTGGGCGGGTGCAACCCGGCAACGCTCAAGATCCGCCTCGATCGCCTCGAAGACCTGGGCCTCCTGCGCCGAACGGTGCATTCGCAGATGCCGCCCCGCACGTCGTACGAGCTCGCACCGGCGGGCATCGACCTTCAGCGGGTGATCGATGCGATCGATGGCTGGGCACGTGAACATCTCGATGTCGTCGCCGAGGCCGATCAGGAGCCAAGCGCCGCTGTCGGCTGACCGGTCGAAGGGGAGCCTTCGCCGGATCGCACTCGCCGGGGTGGCGGTCCTCCTGGCAGCCTGCGGGTCGACACCGCGACCAACCGCCAGCTCGACACCGCAACCCACGCCCACGACCCCAGTGGTCCCGGCGACGCCATCGCCCACCGCCAACGCGTGCGTGGCACCGGCGAACGAGCCATCGCCGAACGGCACCATCGCCGCCAACTTCGCAACCGCCCTGGCATTCGCCCCCGACGGGAGGCTGTTCTGGACCGAGCGTTCCGGCACGGTGCGGGTCTGGCAGAACGGCGCCGCCAGGGTGTTCGCGAAGGTGAGTACCGTGACGAGCGAACCCAACGGCAGTTACAGCGAACGCGGCCTGCTCGGCCTCGCCGTCAGCCCAACCTTCACCGCTGATCGCTTCGTCTACGCGTTCTACTCGGACGCGAGCTACAGGACGCAGCACGTCATCCGCTGGTACGACTGCGACGGCACCGGCCTGGATCCCGCCATCATCGCCACGTTCCCCGCGGGAAATGACTGCTGCCACAAGGGCGGTCGCATCGCCTTCGGTCCCGACGGCAAGCTGTACGTCACGCTCGGCGATGAGCACGATGCGCCAAGCGCGCAGAACGTCGGCGATGTCCGCGGCAAGGTGCTGCGCTTCAATCCCAACGGCACGATTCCGTCCGACAACCCGTTCGGCCCGACGAACCCGGTGTGGGCGTATGGGTTTCGCAACCCCTTCGGCATCGCATTCTCCGCGACGGGACAACTCGCGATCACGATGAACGGTCCGTCCGGTGATGCGGGAAGTCCCGGCACGGGATACGACACGCTCTACCTGAACGTGACGCGTGGTGAGCACTACCAGTGGCCCGATTGCTACGGGTACAGCCACCCACTCGCGACCGCAACGTGTGGTGGCGGCGTCGCTCCGAACTGGAGCAGCGAGGCGAGCACATACGTGCCCACCGGCGCGACCTTCGTCGATGCGAGCGGTCCTGCCGGCTACGCGGGACATCTCGTGTTCTGCACCGACGACCGGGGTATGGCGATCGTGACCACCGGCAGTCCGCACGCGAGCGTGCGCCTGGGGCCGTCGGGATGCCGTTTCGATGTCGTCGAGGCTCCCGATCACGCCCTGTACTACTCGGACCAATCACACATCTACGAACTGCCTTAGGTCACGCGAAACGACGCGACGACAGTGTTCGGTCGCGGGCGGCTCCGGTGTCCTCGAGGCACGAAACGAATGCGGCGATTGACCGGTTGCACGCTGATGGTGCGCAACGCGCGAGACGAGTGGATGCGTGTCGCCCACGACCGGGGCGTGTCACCAAGTCGAAAGGTTGCCGCCCCTAACCTTCGTCTGGACGAACCCTAGGAGGTTTGCGATGGATCAGGACAACTTCCCCGACACCTTTCCGTCCGAAGACCAGTCGCAGCGGCGGAGCCTCGGTGGCCTCGGCCGCGGTCCGGCCGCGCTCCTGCTTGCCGCGGGTCTGCTGATCGGCGGCGGCATCGGTGGTTTCGTCGTCGCGAACGCTGCCTCCCCGGCATCGACCATGGCGTCCACCACGCCCGGCGCAGCGCACACGTGCCCGAACATGGGCGGATCGACGGCGAACTGACCCAGCGGTCGCGGCGGGTCGCTTCCCGCGGGTGACCACCAGACACAGCCTCCCTCCCAAGACGGCTCGCCCCCCAAGGCGAGCCGTCGCTGTGTCTGCCGCGTCTACGATCCCCCGGTGTCCACACGCGTGCTCCCCGCGGTCGTGTTCACCGCCGGCGCCTCCTCGCTGGCGACGGAGATCTGCGCGACCCGGCTGCTCGCGCCGTACTTCGGTCAGTCGACTGTCGTGTGGGCCAATGTCATCGGCCTCATCCTCATCTACCTGTCGGTGGGCTACTGGCTCGGCGGACGTATCGCCGACCGCCATCCGACGCGGCGTGTCCTCGGCCTGATCCTCGTCATCGCCGCGCTCTGCACGGCCCTGCTCCCCTTTGTCGCCCGGCCGTTCCTCAACCTGGCGCTACAGGGGTTCGCTGCGGTGAGCGTCGGCACCGTTGTGGGGTCATTCCTGTCGACGCTGCTGCTCTTCTCGGTTCCGGTGACCCTGCTCGGCATGGCCTCGCCGTTCGCGCTGCGCCTGGCATTGACCGACATCGACCGAGCCGGCCGCACCAGCGGACGCCTCTCGTCACTCGCGACTGTTGGTGCCATCATTGGCACATTCGGATCAGCCCTCGTGCTCATCCCCGGGGTCGGCACACAGCGCACGCTGCTCAGCGCGGCGCTGCTGGTGGCGCTCGTGTCCATCCCACTCCTGATGCGTCCGGCGCTGATCGCGAGCGGGGTGATCATCGTGCTGCTCATCCTTCCACCGGGACTGGTCAAGGAGACCCAGGGCACGCTCGCCGAGCGAGAGACGACGTACCAGTTCATCCAGGTGGTCCGCGAATCGGGCGGCAGAATCGTGATGCGCTTCGACGATGGCATCGCGGATCAGTCGGTGTACCGGGCCGACACGGCACTCACCGGCGGCGAGTGGGACATGCCGCTCGTCGTGCCGCCGCTGCTCACACGGAGCCTGCACCACGTGCTGGTCATCGGCAACGCGGGTGGGACCACGGCGCGCGCCCTCGCCGCGGAGTATCCCGGCATCGACATCGACGCGGTGGAGCTCGATCCGGTCGTCACCCAGCTTGCCCGCGAGTACATGGGGCTCGACACGATTCCCAACCTGCACGTGATCACCGCCGACGGGCGCGAGTATCTCGAGACCACGTCGCAGCGCTACGACCTCATCGTCGTCGACGCGTACAGAACGGAGTACATCCCCTTCTATCTCGCGACCCAGGAGTTCTTCTCACTCCTGCACGCACATCTCAACCCGGGTGGGGCGGTGGCGCTCAACGTCGAGCGTGTACCGGGGAACAATCAGCTCGTCCAGTCCGTCGCGGGGACGGTGGCGACCGAGTTCCCTCAGGTATGGGTCTGGCCGGCATTGCACTTCAACGAGCTGGTCGTCGGCCTTTCGGACCCGATCGCGGTCACGTCTCTCGCGCAGCGTCTTTCGACGCTGCCCGAGAACGTCCTGCTGCTGGCTCCGCTCGTGGTTGCGCAGGCGTACATCGCGCAGCCGGCTGCGGACCCGCTCACCGACGACCATGCGCCGGTGGAGTGGCTCACGGATCGAGCCATCCTCGCCTACATCGCGAGTGGCGGCACCCTCAACGAGCAGCTGCTGCCGACCGCGCCGTGAGTGTCGATGTCCAATCCGGCACGTCGAATGTTGCGCAGGCACCACGCGCGCAGGCCGGATGTTGCATTCGGGCATCTCGTCGAAGCAATGCTTGCATCGCGATGACGTGTTTGCTAGTCTTACGACGTTCGGTTGCTTTGAACCGATCCGCCGGGGAGACGGCCTTGAGGGATAGGGGGTTGCAAGCGCTCCTGGGTTCACGCTGAGCCCGGGAGCGCTTTGCGAAATCGGGCGACGCGCCCGATGTTGTCCATTCCGAGTCGTCCATACAGCTGCTGCGGCCAGTCCCTGGGATCCATGGAGAGGAAGGCGAGGCGTCGATCATTGGTCACCTCGAGCGCGCGTGACCACGACGCGCGCGGAGCCGCGCCGGCGATATGCAGGGACTGTCCGACGCTCTCGACCTGCGCGCCATCACCGATCTCGGAGAACCTCGTGACGCCGAGACAGTAGGCGGTCGCGACCGGGGCACTGGGACTCACGCGCGTACGCCGCGCGCGCGAGTCACGCGCGAGCCGAGGAGCGGTGGACCACCACGTCGAACGGGCTCATTACGTCCAGCGCCGTCACAACACAGGGTCGGTTGTTGCGAAGAACGCGATCCTCAAACGATTCAGTTGCATCACACGCGCCGCTTTGCTAGGCTGCATGAGGGAGGCGCGTTCGGGAGTAATGGGCCGTTCGATGCTCTTCACTTCTGCACCGCGTCGACTCAGGAAGTGTGAAAAGGGGATGCCGGTTCAACCGGCGGGGACGAAGGAGGCTACAGGTGGCGAACTCGGATAATCCATCGACGCAGGGGCACACGCGTCGAACGCGCCGCAGCGTCGGCAGAGCCAGCGCAGTTGTATTTGCGCTCGTCTTCGGAGGCGCAGCCTCGTTTGTGACTGCGTTTGCGCATCACATCGTGTCCACGACGCCGACCCCCACGGTGGGCGTCGTCGGAAGCACCCCGATGGCCGACACCGCACTCGTCTACGCGGACAACACCCGCCACGTCGTGTTCTTTCTCTGGGCGCCCGGAACGTGCGGCAGCGAGGGAGCATCGGCGGTATTCACCGACAGCGAGCCGGTGACGACATCGCAGCTCGTCAACAGCACCGTGAAGTCCGCAACGTACCTGCCCCAGCAAGTCGGGGTGTACGGCTGGACCGCTGAAATCGTCGTCAACGCTGACGGCAGCATCGAGAACGGCCCCACCGCGTGCACCGATGAGCAGGTGACCGTCAATCAGCACGGTTCGTCCATCACCACCACGCAGTCGGACGCGGACGGCGCGCCCGTTGGCACCGCGCTCACGGACTCGGCGCACGTCACCGGAGACAATCCTGGTGGGACGGTCGCGTTCTCGCTCTTCGGCCCGAACGATTCGAACTGTGCCACCAACGAGGACTCGAGCAACGCGGCGCTGCAGACATGGACCGTCGCCGTCGACCATGATGGCAACGCGAAGGTTCCGGCGCCTGGTTACATGACAAGCACGGTCGGCACCTACCAGTGGGTCGCCACCTACAGCGGCGATGCCAACAACGCAGGCGCGACGAGCGGATGCGGCAACGAGAGCGTGGTCATCAACAAGGTCGACTCCGCGATCAGGACCGACCAGTCCAACAAGGACGGCGCGCCGGTCGGCACGTCGATCAAGGACACGGCCACCCTCAGCGGCGACGCACCCACGGGCACTGTCACCTTCTTTCTCTACGGCCCGAACGACGCGAACTGCGTCGATAACGCCGACGCCGGCATGCACTGGCTGCAGAAGTGGATGGTCAAGCTCGGCGAGAACGGCAAGGCTTCAGTTCCGGATCCTGGCTACAAGACCAGCGTGGCTGGAACCTACGAGTGGGTCGCTGTCTACAGCGGTGATGCGAATAACACCACAGCAAAGAGCGCGTGCGGCAACGAGAGCGTGGTCATCGGCAAGTCGTCGCCGACCATCGTGACCGTCGCCTCCGAGGGCGGGCCCGTCGGCACCCAGATCCACGACAGCGCACAGGTCTCGGGTGGCGACAATCCCACCGGTACCGTGACCTTCACGCTCTTCGCGCCGAGCAACACGAACTGCGCGAGCAATGAGAATGGCTCCGGATCCGTGCAGAGCGTCACCGTCGCACTCGGCTCGGACGGCTCGGCGAGCAGCGCCTCGTCGCCGTTCACCAGCACCACCGTGGGCACCTACAACTGGATCGCGACCTACAGCGGCGATGCCAATAACAAGGGCGCAAGCACCTCGTGCTCGAGCGAGCCGGTCAACATCGGCATGGATCCATCTGCCTTGACGACATCCGCGTCGTCCGGTGGACCGACCGGAACGGTCATTCACGATACGGCGACCGTCACGGGCGGAACAAACCTGACCGGTACGGTGACGTTCACGCTCTTCGCGCCGAGTGACGCGACCTGCAGCGGCACACCGCTCCTCACCAGCGCAGTTGCGCTCGGCGCTGGCGGCACGGCGACCTCGGGGAACTTCAGCGCAACCACCGCAGCGGGGACATACAACTGGATGGCCAGTTACAGCGGTGATGCCAACACCTCCGGATCCAGCAGCAAGTGCGGGAGCGAGCCTGTCGTGATCGTCGCGAGCGGCGTTCAGGGAATCACCACCCCGGGCACCGGCGCGGTCGGCGCGATTGGTGAGGCTGGGCTGGGCATCGAATTGGTCCTCGGTGGCCTGGCGATCGGCCTGGTCAGCGAATTGGTTCGTGAGCGCCGCAGGGCCTAGGCGCGCACAAACAGACGTTCACAACCGGATCTCCCCCCGCCGTTTTGGGGGGAGATCCGGTATTCTCATGGTGTGGTCTCGAGCCGCCCGTCGCAGGCTCACAGCGAAGGATTGAGGTCGTCTGCACATGAATCGTCGAACCATTGTTGGTGTCGGTATGGCACTGATCGCCGCTGCGGCGATCCCGCTCGGTCTGCCGCGTAGCGCGTCGGCTAGTGGCTACACCTCGCTCGTCTTCTCGCCGCTGCCCATCGCCCAACCGGGCACCCTCGCAGCGTCGACGACGGTTGATCTGTGCGTTCAGCCCGAAACCGCGCCGAAGCAACATGTGGCGGGGACGGTCTATCTGAGCATCCTGTCCGGACTCTTCACATCCCCAGGGCATGCCGGTGGCACGGCGATGGTGGGTGCCACCGCACTGAGCAGCACGCCGGCGCCGTTCCTTACGTCTCTGACATGCACGGTCGCCGCTGGAACCTTTACTGACGGAGTTCTCGTCGCGTACACATCGGCGTCGTCCTTGCCACTCAACGGACGTGATGTCATCAGCGCCGCAGACAGCGCAGCAGACGCAGCCACCGTCGGAACTGGGGGCATCTGTCCGCCAAGTGTGGCTTGCAACACCGGTACATACGTCTATTCGCCTGTTACCAGCTATACGCTCTCGCCGACCCCGATTGCCGCGACCGGCAATTTGACGGCCGGACAAGTTGTGGATATCACGGTGACGGCCCTCGACAGCACAGATCACCCAGTGCCTGGAGCGTACCTCGATCTTTCGCTGACGAGCACCGGGACGTCCGGCGGGAGCGCGGAAGGATTCAACGAGATCTCAATCCCACCGGCATACAAACAGCTCAACAACAGCCCCCAGCGCGTGGGCGCAACGAACCTCGGAACTGTGGCAGTCGTCTACACAGCCGCTAATCCGTTGCCGTCATCCGGCCTGGACACCATCATCGCGCAGAACCATCCGGCCGAGACCGTCCAACAGATCACGACGTACTCCTACGGAACCTCCATAGCCCCGCCGTCGAACCCGTACACGGCGGTCACGCCTTTCCGCGTCTGCGATACGCGCCCAGCGGTTGGTGGGGTTCCAGCCAACCAGTGCGACACCAACAGCACGGGAGCGGGGAGCGGGCCGATCGGATCGGGACTAACACGCGTCATCACTATCGGCACCTTCGGAGGTGTTCCATCGACCGGCGTCACGGCCATCGTGGTCAACGTGACGGCGGTGGCACCCACGAAGGCAACGTACCTCGAGATCTACCCTGACGGCGCACACGCGCCGGGCACGTCAAACCTCAACCCGGCTGCCGGTCAAGTCGTCGCCAACCTCGTGGAGGTAGGCATGACGAACGGCAAGATCGACGTCCTCAACGCCATCGGTAGCATCAACGTGGTCATCGACATCGAGGGCTATGTTTCCGCGGCGTCGACCGGGCGCTACACAGCGGCGTCGGCTCCAGTTCGCATCTGCGACACGCGCGCGCCAGGCGGCGGAGTCCCCACCACTCGTTGCAACACCAGTGGCCCTTCGCCGATCGGGTCGGGTGCCACGCTGACGTTCAACGTGAACGGTGGCGGGAGCCCGGTGCCGGGGACCGGAGTCACCGCGGTAGTCTTCAACTTGACGGGGATAGCCCCGTCTGTGCCAACGGTCTTGACAGCGTTCACCGGCACACCGAGGCCGCAGGCATCCAACCTCAACATCAACCCACATAAAGCGGTGCCGAATCGCGTCATCGTGCCGGTCACGTGTGCTGCCGGCAATTGCACAGTTTCGATCTGGAACGGCGCCGGCACGATCAACATCGCTGTTGACATTGACGGGTGGTTCAGCGCCTCTGGCACGTCGTTCACAGCGCTCACGGCGCCAGTCCGCGTGTGCAATACGCAAAACGGCAACCCCAGCGTTCAGGGCTGCACCAAGGGGGCCGTCGCAGGTGGCTCAGCAAATGTGCGAAACCTCGTCGTCACAAGCGTCGACGGGATTCCGAGCAATGCAACCGCAATCGTCGCCAACGTGACAGCGGTCAATGCAACGACGTCGACCTATGTGACCGTCTTCCCCGGGCCGCTCGGAGCATCGGTTCCCAACGCCTCGGATATCAACACCACGTCGATCTTTGCGGTGCCGAATCTGGTGATTGTCGGGGTGGGCTCCGACGGGAGCATCAATCTCTTCAACGCCGTAGGCAGCGTCAACTTCATCGTCGACGTTGTCGGTTACTACAGCTGAACGGGTAGGAGCGGAACAAAGTGGGGGGGAAAGAGCTCGTGGTCGCGTCAGACCACGAGCTCGCCCGCTTCGGGGCCCTCGAAGCCGGCCGGGCGCTGATAGCGTTGCGCGCGGAGATCGGCTTTGAGGACCCGAAGCGGCTTCGCGACGCGGGCGATCGCATGTCGCACGAGCTGCTCATGAAGCTGCTCGCCGAGCATCGTCCCGATGACGCCGTCCTCTCGGAGGAGGGCATGGACGACCAGGCGAGGCTCACCGCGGCGCGTGTGTGGATCGTGGATCCGCTCGACGGAACTCGCGAATTCGGCGAGGAAGGTCGCACCGATTGGGCGGTCCACGTCGCGCTGATCGAGAACGGGAGCCCAATTGCGGCAGCCGTGTCACTCCCCGCGCGTGGGCTGGTGATGTCGACATCGCCGGTCCCTCGCCTCGCGATTCGGCAAGCCGGACGGATCCGCATTGTGGTCAGCCGTTCGCACACGCCACCAGAGGCGCACGCGGTGGCCAGAGCACTCGACGCCGAGCTCGTCTTCATGGGCTCAGCGGGCGCCAAGACCATGGCGGTCGTCCTCGGCGATGCCGATGCATACGTACATCTCGGCGGCCAGTACGAGTGGGACTCCGCGGCGCCCGTGGGGGTGGCGCTCGCCGCTGGTTTCACAGCAACACGGGTCGACGGCTCCGCGCTTGTCTACAACCGTCAGAATCCGTGGCTACCCGACCAGATCGTGTGCCGGGGTGATCTCCACGATGCGATCATCGCTGCGGTCGCCTCGGCGGCCTGATCCTTCATCCCCGAGCCACCTCAGACGATCGAACGGCGGACTCTCAGCACCGTCTCAGAGGGCCCGCTGCCAGAATGAAGTGTGTGAGAGGAGCCCCGCAACCTCCCGTTCAGCAGGCCGGTACGGCCCGCTAGCCATGGCGACAGCCTTCCGTCCAGGAGGGAGGGCGCAACGTCTCGCCACGCTGCCGGCCATCGCGATATCGCTGGTGGTTGCCGGATGTGGCGGCAACACAGCGCCGACCCCCAGCATCAGCACCAGCGCGAACCCCTCCCCGACGGCGTCGTCGAGTCCCATCGCGTCGCTCGACCTCAAGCCGCTCCTCGGCGGCCTCCTCGATCGCAGCGGCGTCCCACCAACCGCATATGTCACATCGCTTGGAGGGTTCGTCGTCAACCTCCACTGGAGCGATCTCCAGCCAGAACAGGGCGGCCCGCTCGCGCCCGACAACGCGATTGACCAGGCGATCACCACTGTCCGTGCGCTCAACGCCAGCTATCACGTCAATCTCGGTCTGAAGATTCGCCTCCTGGCAGGAGTCTGGGCACCGCAATGGGCCAAGGAGCTCGGCGGGAGCCCCATCTCCTTGATCAATCCGCAGAGCGGCGGAGCGGGCACGATCGGACGCTTCTGGACCGATCAGTTCGCGCAGGCCTATGCCCAGCTCGAGAATCTCCTCGCTGCGAAATACGACAACGTGCCGGAGATTCGCGAGGTGACGATCTCGCGTTGCACCACCTTCTACGACGAACCCTTCATCCGCGACAGCGGCTACCTGCCCAATGTCACCGGACTGCTCGATGCGGGTTACACGCTGGCGGCGGACGAGAACTGCCAGCGCGAGGAGGTCGACGCGAGTGCGGTCTGGCACCACACCCACGTCGATCTTGCGTTCAACCCCTACGAGGTGATCGGCGCGGGGGGCGTCACGAGCACGGATGAGCTCTTCACCGAATCGATGATGGCCTACTGCCGCCGGGCGCTCGCTTCGCAGTGCGTTCTCGAGAACAACTCCTTGCGAAGTCCGCCGCTGCCGAGCTATGTGGCGATGTACCAGAGCATGACATCACTCGGACAGCCGATTGCCTTTCAGACCGCAACGGCATCGCGTGTGGGAAGCCTCACGACGACCCTCGGCTACGCGATCACGATGGGCGCGAGTTCCGTCGAACTGCCGGGCGGATACGAGTCGCTCGGCACGCCTTCCACATTCGCATCGACGACCCGCGCGCTGGCCGCCAATCTGATCACCTGACGAAGGTACTGCGGAGGGTGAGCCCACCCAATTATCATCGGCGTCCTGGGGGTGCCAGGAACCCCTGTAGAGGAGTGAGGAAATGCGTCGTACAGTTCTTGCGCTCAGCGCGAGTGTGGCCATCGTTCTATCCTTTGCCATCGCCAGCGCGAGCTCGTCGGCCGCGCCGGCCCCGAGCGCTCACGGATTCACGCTGACCGGCGTCGTCGCCGGCGGCGTCACGTCGGCCGAATTCGGTCAACCGCTGACGTTCGCCTTCTCCGAGAAGAACACGGGTACGACATCGCAGACGGTCGACCTGGTCCTCGAGTCGCTGTCCCATGCGACAGTGGCGTCGATTGGGTGCGTTGAGCCTGGTGGCGCTGAGATCAACCCCGACGGCCAGGATTGCGAGCCCGGGTTCCTGAGCCACGCGCAGACGGCGTCGATCGTCCTCAACACCACGATCACCGGGACGAGCGGCAACGTGGCGGCACGGTTGTGCCTCAGTAACGAGGGGACCGGTGTCGTCGGGCCGTGCGAGACGCTGACGGTGCACCTGTCCTGATCATCAGGTGAGCGCTCGGGCCTCCAAATCGGCCCTAGCGCTTCACTCGCATCAATTGGTATGATTCCGTCAGAGATCGGGGAAGGGCCAGGGCACTCGCAGGCCCAGATCAAGGGGGAAACCAATGCGCACCTCGCGTCTTGCGGTGACCGCGACCTTCGCGGCCGCCCTCGCGGCAGTCACAACCTCAGGCTTCGGACTGTATGCAGCCTCGACCGCATTGGCGTCGACGGTCACGTTTTCGAAAATGCTCGCCGGGCCGTCCACGGCTCCGATGTATCCGAGTGGACTGATCTGGGACCCAGGTCCGTGCGCGAGCGGATTGTCGAGTTGCGTCGTGGTCGCCGACACTGGATACAACCGTGTCTCTGTCTTCAATCCCGCCAACGCTGTCCCGCCGAGCGCGACAGCGTCGACCCCGGTGCTGTCATTCGGCACCCTCGGTTCAGGGCCCGGGCAGTTCAACACCCCACGTGACGTGGCGGTCGATCCGGCCGGAAACATCTACGTGGCCGACGCCGCCAACAGCCGCATCGAAGCGTTCAATGACCAGGGCGTGTTTCTCTGGCAAGCCGGTGCACGGATCCCGAAGAGCGCCTGCACGTCAAAACTGACCGCTCCCTGCCTCAACCAGCCGCTTGGGATCAGCTTCGACGCGACCAACAACGTGATCCTCGTGGCCGACACCGGTCACTCAGTGATCAAGGCGTTCAACACGAGTGGCACCTGGTTGTGGACGTCTCCCACTGGGATCATGTCGTCCCCGCGCGAAGCGAGACGCGGTCCTGACGGCGAGATCTGGGTTGCCGACTACCACGACGAGGAGATCAAGGCGTTCCAGGTCACCTCGGCCGGCGTCTGGACCACCACGCCGAACGTCGTGCTCGGCGACGGTCTCGCCTCCGGTCACGCCAACGGCGAGATCAACTCGCCGTACAACGTCGCGTTCAGCCCCGACGGCACCTACGCATACGTCGCCGACACCGGCAACGAGCGCATTGCCGTGTGGAACATCAGCATGACGCCGGCACTACCCCCGGTGTGGATCGAGAACATCGGCTCACGATGCCCGAGCAGTTGCCCACCACCGCCCGGCAACATCGCGTACTTCAACGCGATCCGCAGGGTGACCGTCGACCCGACGACCGGCGACATCTGGGCCGCGGACTTCTGGGGCAGTGGCCTGCACGAGTTCGCGCCGCTCCCGGACGGCATCACGACGCCTCCGGCAACGAGTGACTCGGCGATCGGTGAGATCGACGGGAGCCCCGCTCCTCCGCCCGGTTTCGCGGAGGCATACGGGGTCGCGGTCGCCTCGAACGGCACCACGTACGCAGTCGACCGGCTCAACCAGAGGGTCGAGCAGTTCAGCGCCTCGGGCGCCTACGTGAACGACACGGGCTCACGAGGCACAGCCATCGGTAAGTTCTCGTGGCCCGAGGCGGTCGCGGTCGCGCCCGACGGGACCGTCTGGGTCGGCGACACGCGCAACGGCCGGCTGCAGCACTACACGGCAACCCTCACCAAGCGGCCGACCGCCGTCGGCTCCACCGGATCCGGTCTGGGCCAGTTCAACTACATTGAGGGTGTCGCGGTCGCCGCAAACGGCACCGTCTGGATCGCCGACACGAAGAACAATCGCATCCAGAGCTACAACCCGACGAACGGCGTGTTCACCGCCTACGGAACCAAGGGCTCAGGTGCCGGCCAGTTCAACCTCCCTGAGGGAGTCGCGGTCTCGGCAACCGACATCTACGTCGCGGACACGAACAACAACCGCATCGAAGAGCTCGATCTCAACGGCACTTACGTCGGCGCGTACACCGGGCTCGATCAGCCCCAGGGCATCGCGCTCGCGCCCGACAGGACGCTGTGGGTTGCGAATACCGGCACGACCCAGACTGACACCAACGGCAACGACATCGTGCAGCTCTCGAACACGCTCGCCGAAATCGGAAGCTTCGGCGGCCCGGGATCCGGGAACACCCAGTTCTCCCTGCCGCATTCCCTGGCGGTATACGGCAACACGCTCTTCGTGGCGGATACGTACAACAACCGCGTCCAGGAGTTCACGCTGAGTTAGCGGCTGAAACAAGCAGTACAAGAGTCGCGTGGCGCACAACGCGCCACGTTCAGGGGGGTCACCACACGGATATGAACAAGCACACGCGCGTTGCGGCTCGATTGGGAGCCGCGATCATCGCCATCGGCGTGCCGTCGATGTTCACGATGCCTGCAGCAGCAGCAGGGGCCGTCACCGGCCTCGGTTTCTCGAGCGGCCAGGTGATCGCGAGCGCCGGCTCGATTCCGGCGAACTCGGCGCTCAGTTTCTCGCTGCGAGTGAGCAGTGGCGGCAAACTCGATCCGGGCGGTGCGGCCTACCTCAGCTACACCACCAACGCCGTCGGCGATTCGACGACGATCCCTGCCGCCCAGTGCGGTGGACAGACGACGCTTTCGAGCCATCCGATCCTGTGCACGGCCGACACCACGGGACATATCGTCCTGACGTACCACACGCCGGCACAACTCCCTGCCCAGGATCACGCGGACTGGACTGCCGGCAACTCGGCGAGCTATCCGTCGATCACGGCAACGTCACACTATGTCTATGCCACCGTGTTCCGCTTCGGACCATCTCCGATCGCGCCGAGCGGCACACTCGCGGCCGGCGCGAGCGTCCCGGTAACGCTCACCGGGGAGGACGGCCTCGACACCGGCATTCCGAACCTGCCCGTCTTCCTGTCCTTCAGCCAGGCGGTTGGTGGTGGATCGGCCGCGGTCGGCTCGACGCCATTGACTTCGACGCCGACGCTGTTCACGGCCAACTCGAGCGGGGCGCTTGGCATCACATATACGGCACCAAAGGTCTTGCCGGCGAGCGGGTTCGACTCGATCATGGTGCAGGACCTCTCGTCTCACCCGACTGAGTTCAACACCGATTCGTACGACTTCGCAGCCGGCGCACCGGTTATCTCGGTGGGCGACTCGAGTGTCGTTCAGGCGCATGGGAAGCCGGGCATTCCCGCAACCATGACCGTGACCATCTCGCCACCGCAGAAGACGGCCACGACCGTTCAGTTCGTGACCATCTGCGGCATCGGCGACAAGTGGTGCAGTGAGGACTTCACGCAGGTCACCACGCCGAAGACGGTTAAGATCGGTATCGGCAAGACCAGCGCCGTCATCACGGTGCAGCAGTTCTCCTACGGCGGCGCCAACGGCGGGGAGAATTTCAACGAGGGGTGGTTCGTCAAGCTCGAGAATCCGTCCGCGGGTGTCGTCGGCCGCTCGGTCGGTGAGGGCATCCTGCTCCCGGACATCGAGAACGACTCACTGCCGCCGAACATGTGGGTCGGCGATGCGGGCGTCGTGCCGACGACTGATACCAAGGGAACCCCCCTGTACTTCGTCGTGACGATGGGACGCACGGAGAGCACTGCGGTGACCTTCTCCTACGCGACTGCATACGGTTCGGCGATCGCCGGCGTGAACTACACGGCGGTGTCAGGGACTGGAACACTTGCCGCCGGCGCTACCAGCGCGTTGATTGAAGTCATGACCCTGCCGCAGGCGGTGCCCACCAGCAATCTCACCTTCACGTTGACGATCAGCAACGACAGTGCGGGCCTCACGATCCTTCGTCCCACAGGTACGGGGACGCTCGTCTCGAGTTGACGCTGATTGACCCGGATCTTGCGGTCCGGTAGAATTGTTGCTTCAGCACCGCACCGGTACTCGCACCGGTGCGGTGCTCAGCGAGAAGGCGAAAAGGGGGAATCACATCATGAAGTGGTGCTTCACATGAGAGCGATTGAAGGACCTTGCCGGGTGCTCCTGGTGCGGCATGGCACCACGCGGATGAACGTGGAGAACCGCTACCGCGGCCGGTGGGACGTTCCCCTGGACGCGCAGGGATACCAGGAGGCGGTTGACGCCGCCAGGGCGCTCTCTGATGCAGGACTGACCGCGGTGTACACGGGTCCGCTGCGGCGCACCATCGCGACGGCGCAGATCATCGCCGATGAGGCCGGAGTGCCGGACATCCGCATCCTCCAGGGTTTCATCAATCTCGACTACGGCACCTGGCACGGGATGACCTCGAAAGAGGCGTCGGTCACCGACTCGGCAGCCTTCGAGGCATACCGGTCCGCGCCCATGCGCTGTGTCTGCCCGAACGGGGAGCGCCTCGTGGATGCACGCGACCGCATGCTCGAGGCGCTCGAGTTGATCGGTTCACGCCACCAGGGTGAAACCGTGGTCGGCGTCACGCACGCGGTCATGATCCGGCTGGTCATCGCCCACCTCGAGGGCAACGACGGTGAGGGATGGCGCGTCCCGGTGAACCGTGGCGGCATCATCGAATTCCAGGTCGAGAACGGTGTGACACGGCTGATCACGCCGATCACCGCCGGCTCGGACCAGGAAGAGGCGCGCGCCGAGCACCAGGACCAGGTCAGACGTAGCGCCAGCGCTTGAGCAACGGCCAGCTCATGAGCGTCACTAGCTTCCGGCTCTGAGCCGGGAGCTTGGTGCGCCAGGCATCGTCCTCACGGAGCGTGATGGTGCCCTGGTCGAGGCGCGAGTCGTTGCCCACCGCGGTGTGGTCCTCGCGCATGTGCACTGTCGGCGGTGTGATGAAGTCGAGATCGTGCTCACCCGCCGGCCTGCCGGCGAAGGCGGCGATCTGTCGGAGCGCCTGCCGCGGGGACCGCACGACGTCTTCATAGCGCACCGTGATCCCGGGAATGCCCGCGATGCGGATGCAGTCGAAGATGAGGTGGTACACGATCCAGCGCGCGGTGATGATCGGCGCGGCGTAGCGGTGCTTCGGGACAATGCGGTCGACGCTGTCCTTCATCACCTGCTCTTTCGATGACGAGTACGCCGTCCCGCGGCTGTCGCGCACCAGGTCGAAGATGCGGAGGTCGACGTCCGGGATGCCGCGCAGCACGAGCGCGTACGCCGGCGCCTTCGTGGAGTCGACGACGATGTCGGCGCCGGAGACCGCATTGACCGCGGCATACAACCGTCCCAGCAAGGACTGGTAGCGGCGCAGCTTGCGCGCGAACCCGGGTGACAGTGAGGGGAAGATCAGCAGCGGGATGTATCGCTGACGGGTCACCTGCGGATGCAGCTTCACGAGCTCGGCCGCGTCGGGGCCATCCCAGCCACCGAAGGCCTTCTCCCCGACCGCCGTCCAGTACGGGCAATCCCGGAAGCGGCGGCCGCATCCGCAGAGGCGGTTCTCGGTGATGCTGTGCGTGGTGATGAGCCCGAACTCACCGGTGGAGACAAAGCCGGGAAGCTGGCCGAGCATGCGGTCCACCAGCGTGCTGCCGCTTCGGGTGCAGCCGCCGATGTAGAGGATCCTACTCATCGGACCAACTCTAGCGGGGCCCTCGCGGGTAGCTCACGTTGCGAACGTGGATGTTGTCGCTTCGTTGCTCAGCCGAAGGCACCCGTCAGGTCGCCGTTGACTGCACTGGCCGAGTTGAGGAGGAGTGGGACGCCAAACGCCTTCTCGATGGCGGCCAGCGTGCCGTAGTGGTCACCGACGCTCGTGTATTGGCCCAGCCCCTTGTTGACCGAGGTAATCACGATCGTGGAGACGTGGCCGCCGGTTGCCACACCGCCGCAGCATCCCGTGTTGTCGGTGGAGGCACCCTCATCCCAGGTGATGATGATGATGCCGTTGTGCATGAACCAGGACGATTGGATGACCGGTCCGATGTTGGCCGAGAGCCAGCTGTCGCCCGCGGTGATGAGTTGACGCTGGGTATCGCTGGCACACGTTGACCCCGTGTTCGTGTCGCCGTGCATCTCGTCACAGTCATTCGGCTCCAGGTAGACAAAATCGGGTGCGTTGGTCGCATCGAGAGCGGAGATGAGCCCGCTGGAGCCGGGATACGGAACCACGCCTTCGGTGCTCAGGTTCGCGGTGCTGCACCACTTTCCAGTTGTGGTCCCATACCTGGTGAAGTAGTGGAAGGGATTGTGAAACACGTCATAAAGGCCGTTGGCGACGGTCCCCTTGAGGCAGTTGGAAGGCAGATTCTCCACGTATGCCTTCCACGGAATGGCCTTAGCGTGCAACTCGTCGACCAGCGTCGATGCCACGTACGGCTTCCCTACCGGTATGCCCTGGTTTGAGCCGGAGAGGAGCTCGACGTAGTCGTTCTCACTCTTGTGCTGCACCGCGTACCAATTCGTCGCGGAGACATAGGTGGTCGCCAGGCTATTGAGGTACGGGGCGTAGGCGGCGTAGGTGCCGAAGATGTCGTTGTACGAACGATTCTCTTCGACGATGAGCATGATGTGTGGCACCGTGCTCGTCGCCTTGCTCAGCGGTGCGGCCGTGCCCTCGACGTTCAGGCGCCCGCCTCCGATCAACCCCAGCGCGATGAGCGTGGCCAGCCCGATGATGCCGACTGCCCGGCGTGGCGACCACACGCGGCGCCGCTTCTGATTTCCTGTGTCGGTCATATTGCCCCCTCTTGACCAGCCCCCATCTGACATGTGGCGCCAGATCCTACCGTTAGGATGCGCTTCTTCTCCCAGGGGCCGTCCTGCCGGCTCCCACGCTGGCTCTCAGTCGGTGAGTGTAGCGCCTTGACCTGTTCGCTGTATTCGGGGTTGATCGCAGCCAATGCCCCCGGTGTTCCGGTCGCATTGGCTGCCAGGCCGAAGCTGCCGCGGTGCAAGCAGGGAGTGCTGACCAGCTATTTGAACGTGGCGATGGCGCCGAGCCAGGAAACGGACGAGCCGAGGGTGGCCGCAAAGCTCTCGGCACCAGTGGCGCTGAGCACCCGCCAGGCGGCCTGCTCCCCGGTCTGAACGCTGGACACCTTGGACTCCTCGCTCGCGACGAGGGTATAGCCGGCGCTCTGCTTGCTGGGCGTGACGGCGGCGTTCCAGCCGATGTCCCCGACCACGATCTCACTCGCCTGGCTGGTGGTCCCCGTGGTTCCTGTCGATGCGGTAGTACTGGACCCGCGGCCGGTCGCGGTCCTGTCGAGCGGTGTCGCCGCCGCACCGCTGATGTCGAGCACCGTCATCGCCAGCGATGCTGTTCCCGTGACGTTGACCGTGACGCTGGTCACGCTGCCGGCGCCGGCCACGTACCAGATTTCCTCATCACCCGAGCCGTTCTGGATGCCCGTCGCCCGTGTCCATGCGTTGAGGCCGGACGAGTTATCGCTGATACCGCTCACAGCGGTCAGCGGGGAGCTCCGATCCCTGACGGTGACCACGAGGAGGTCACCGTTCACTGTGGCGGTATCGGTCGTTGCGGTGAGACTCGTGCCGCCGGTCGTCCCCGCGTTGGCCGCGCCGAATGTCTCAACGACGTTGAGCGTTGTGGATATCGCAGTGAGTTGGAGGTTGACCGTTGACGTCGATCCGGCGTTCACGGCGAAAGGCGGGCTGGTCAACCCATTGAATCCGGCGGCGGTCACCGTCACCGTGTACGCAGCGCCGGGGGCGACCTGCGTGAAGGCGTAGGCACCCGAGGCGTTGGTCGAGACAGTGCCGGTTGCGCAGGTGCACGTCAGTGTGGCGTTCTGGATCGGTGTCAGGGAGCCTGCAGCCACGACCGTGCCGCTCACCGCGCCATCCTCTGTGAGCGCGACTGCGTTGAGGCTCGTGGTGCTTCCGGCCGACACGACGATAGAAGACATCGTCTGGGTGACGTATCCGAGGTCGCTGAAGGTCAGCGAGTACGTCCCGGGCGGAACGTCGGTGAGCGAATAGTCGCCCAGTCTATCGGTGAGCGCGGCGGCCGGGCACCCGCTGTTGCACGTCACCGTGACCTCCGCAAGCGGCTGGCTCGTCTGGCCATCGGTCACGGTGCCGCTGATCCCGCCGTCCTCATTGAGCGCGATGCTCTCCGGTGTCATGGCCGGACCGGTCACCGGGACGTTGGTGATTGTCTGCGTGGCGTATCCGCTCGCCGTGAACGTGAGCGAGTAGGAAGGGCCGTTGGGAACCCCGATGAAGACGTAGTCACCGGAAGCGTCGGTTGTGGCAATGGCCGTTGGGCACCCGCCGCACGTGACCGTGGCCGCTGCGATCGGAGTGCCGTTCTGAGCGTCCGACACCGTCCCCGTGATACCGCCGTCCTCTGTGAGTGCCACGCTCTCCGTGGTCGCAGTTCCGGACGTGACGCCAACGCCGGTGACGGTCAGCGTGACGAAGCCACTCTCGCTGAAGGTGAGCGAGTAGGAGCCCGGCGCCACATTCGTGAACGAATATGCGCCGGAACCGTCTGTCGTCACGGCGCCGCTCTGACAGGTGCAGGTGACGCTGACACCGGTGAGCGTCGGATGACCGCTCGCCGTGCCGTCGGTCACCGTACCCGTGATGACTCCGGTTGGCTGACCAAGTGCAATGGTCTCCGTTGTCGCGTGCCCGGCGGTGACTCCGACGTTGTTGACGTTCTGCGATGTATACCCAGCCGCCGAGAAGGTCAGGCTGTAGGTGTTTGCCGGCGCCACGTTGGCGAACGTGTAGTTCCCGCCGCTGTTGG
>ODAK010000555.1_pt1 | contig 42831 bp, 46 predicted proteins | sample 1539591 | NCBI WGS metagenome assembly ODAK01 (sample SAMEA3539303, study PRJEB22396) | soil metagenome | biome: tundra; feature: field; material: soil | place: USA | collected 2010-05 | depth 0.15 m
AAGCCAGCAGGCGCGTCTTCAACCCCGACCGCGTCTCCGGGACGTTATAGGCGACATTCAAGGCTTCGATCATGGTAGCGAAGCCGCTAGAGCATGTCCACAAGCTCCCAAGCAGTCCTAACGAAAGCAGCGCGGCGTGGTTCCGTGAGGTCACGTCAGCCGCCACTCTTTGTACCAGACCCGTGCTTTGAGGTGGCATCACTTGCACCATTGCAGCCACAATGCTGTTAAAGAGATCAGGAATGGGCAAGTAACCGACGATCGTGGCCAACGCGATTAGGGCCGGAAAGAAGGCCAATACGAAGTAGTACGACAGGGCCGCTGCGAACGAGAATATGTGGTTTTGGTTGACGTCAGAAGCGACCTTGACGATGACCCGTTTGCATTGCCCGAGTCGCATGGATTTTCTCTAGACTTGGTCTGTGCTTGACGATGCTATGGGATCTGAAAGGCCGGGGTCAAGGGTGTCCCTCGTCAAAACCTCGTACACCAGTGAACCTGGCGTTCGCCAAAAATAGATCGCATCGTTTTTCGGGCTGCACGACACACCCAACCAGTCAATCAAGTTCGTCGATCAGCGGTTCATCGCAGAGATCCACCAGCATTGAATGGTGTTGGAAATCAAACCAACGGCAGAAGGCATCGAACCCGAGGTCTTCGCGGCCAGGTGTGCTCCGCAAAAACCTTTGCAGTCGGAAACTGAACGAGAACGGTGCAAATTCGAGGGCGTTTCTGCGCCTATCTGGACGAAGGCAAAATCGCGACTGTAGTCGAAATTGTAACTGTCAAAGCCTCCAAGAACCTCAAACTTCAACAGATTTCAACGACCGGCACGCAACAGGTTCCATATCAATCAGTTACAAAGGTAATAATATCGCTGGCTGACCAAGAACGTCAGATTTCCCCGATGTGCCCGCTCGGCCACGGAATAAAGGGAATCAGCCTGAAATGTTCAGCCCCGTTATTGTCAACCGGGAACGGGAACGTTCCCCACATCAGAGCCTCGGCAATGATGGGAACCAGAAATATCCCGATGATGAGCAGCGTACAGTAGAGCCATTGCTGCCGTGTTGTCAGTTCATCCCGATACTTGACGTGAATTGAAAGAAGCCACAGACCCCGAAGCGGGAAATCGACGCATCCGGCTAGGAATGAGGAATCCGTTATACGGCGAGCAGGATAAATTGGGCGGCGATGGTGGCGGCCCCGTAGAGGTAGACGAGACGTTTGTGGGCGGCAAGCTGATTAACATGCACCAAGACAAGAAACTGCGTTATCACCAGCGCGGCGGCACTCACGGCAAGGCCGTAGTCATGGGGTTGCTAGATCGGGAACTGCGGCAAGTGCGGGCAAAGGTTGTGCCGAACGTCAGACGCGACACTCTGCAAAACGAAATCTTGCGTGAAGTCGAATACGGTTCCAAAGTGTACACCGACGAAGCCGTAGGATACGACAATATGCATTCAGCATTCGTGCATGACATCGTGAACAAGATGGAAGGTTATGTGGACGGACAGGTGCATGTGAATGGCGTCGAGAATTTCTGGTGCTTACTGAAGCGAACCCTGAAAGGCACATACGTTGCCGTCGAGCCGTATCACTTGCAAGCCTACGTTGACGAGCAAGTTTTTCGGTTCAACAACCGCGCTACGAAAGACAATCCGCTAAACGATGCAGACCGCTTTCACTTGGCGCTATCTCAAATTGTTGGGAAGCGACTGACCTACGATGAACTAACGGGCAAGAACGCGGAGCGGCCCCTCTAATCCTTGGCATTTAAGGCGTGGAAGGCGGCGATTTTCCCCTTGTGCGTCCGCTTCCTCGAGCGCACCTTCTGCTCCTCGTCAAGTCGTGCCTTAATTTCGCTGTGCGGCACCCGCATGAGGCGGGTCATGCCGTCTCTGAAGCGGTCATACTCTGGAGAAGTCTTAGACATAACAAAATTGGCCCTCGCCGCAAGTATTGACACTTAGCGGCAACTCTTGCAAACTAACAAAAGGGCTGCCAGCGGAGTTCCTTTTATCGGTCTCGTGCTACCCAACCGATAGAAGGTGTCTGCCAGACGTTTCCGTTGTCAGCCCCTCATCATGGGGGCGGCCCGGGTGGCTGGCGGGGTTTTGAGAACCTTCGCCAGTCGGTTCAACTCCGACCGCCTCCAAACCATTTACTGCCAAAAGCCACGGGAGGCTTTTCACTATCCATATTTGCAGAATGTGACATCACAAGTCAACCCTGATCCGCGTATTCGTGAACTGTTGTTTCCCGGTCAACCGGAAATCCACCCAAATCTGGGTTTGGTCAGTCACAGATATTTATACCGTTACAAACCTCAACTTTCAACAGATTTCAATAACTTATGGAATCTGGTTCGGGACCAGGGGGTCGGGAGGTTGCAAATCCTTTCTCCCTGAGTAATGTTTTCAAGCGGATACAGGGATCGCTCCTGACATCCTTATTGTTGATGACGAGCATGGGTAGATTTTCCGTTGGCGACGGCTTGCAACTCGCGAATCACCCAGAACAGCCGCCGGGCCGATACATAGCTGTGCTGGCCACCGTTGCGCAGGTCCGTGATCCGGGATTTCGAGATTAGCTTTTGGATTTTCCGCTGCGACAGTCCCAACCCTAGCTCAGAGTGCACGATAGTGGCTGCTTCCTCCTCGGAGATGCCGGGCAAGGCCTGGCCGGCATGAAACCGGGAACGCCATTGCTCCAGCTCCAAGGCCTGGCGGGTGAAGATTTCCTCCAGCTCGTGGGTGCCGGCGAACAGCAACCCGCAGTGCGGCGGTTGATCCAATAGTTCCCGTAGGGTCTCCAGGCACTCAATCGACAGATGCTGGGCTTCGTCAAAGACCAGTAGCACCTTGCGCTGGCCGAGATCGAAACGCAGATTACGCAGAATCCGATCGACGGTGCCCATGCCGATTGCCCCGCAGCTCGGGGCAGTCTCGGGTCGGGTCGCATTGGTTACGGGTCCCGCCGCCGATGAACGTGCCTCTCCCGGCATCTGAGCGGCAGAGCGAGGGGTTCTACAGGCAATCCACCAAGGAAATTTGGGCAGCGATCCCTTGAGGGGAAGTCGTCGTCACTGAAATTTTTTTCACAAAGGAAGGGGGAAATCACACCCGTAAAATCACCTGTAAGAAGTTCGGCTTAGGCGTACTTACACGTACCGAAGCAGTCCCCTACGGTCTCTAAGTTGTTGGGAGTATTGAACCACGGAAGCGTGTCAAGGTAGCGCTCTAACCAACTGAGCTACGCGCCTACGCGGTGGGACGAACTTTATTCTAGCGGGCTGGCGCTATGTGGGCAAGTTCGCAACTGCCGCGGTCACGCAAGCAGCTATCGACCGTAGAGGTGTTACTCCATCGCCCGGACCTGCGGAGCCCCGAAGCCGACCCCGACCCGGGGTGCTCATCTTGTTCGCCGCCAGAAGTGTCGATCGCGGAAGTCTCGATGCCAGTAGTTTCGTGGCTTATCGGTCTCCCAGGAGAAGGCTCCCTTGTGCACCGTGATCTGGGGTTTGCCGCCCTCCCCCTCCAGAATAATGCTAACTATGTCGAAGCGGCACGGCGGCGGCCGGTCGCCGGGGATGCGACGGACATATCTGCGAGCCACCGATAAAATGTGCCGCCGCTTGCTGTGATCAACTGCCGTCATTGGTGGCGCTAACCCGATGTTGGTTCGGGTTTTCACCTCGATGAAGCAGAGAACGCCGTCGTCCCATCCAATCAGATCGATTTCACCTCGGTCATACGGGACACGAAAGTTTGCGGCAACGATTTTGTAACCCAGGCTCCGCAAGTGCAGGTACGCCTCGAGTTCGCCGCGTTTGCCGGTCAGCAGATGCTTGGGCTGGCGCGCCGGCAACAGATGATTAGCGAATTCCAGACTGCGGATGACGAACTTGGTCAGCGACACCATGAGGCGAATAACGCGTCCGATAAGCCTGACTCTACTGGTTTCTGGCTTCTGCCGTTGTGATGAGCATCACTGGAAGCCGTGCTGGGGAGGAAAGCGCACACCACCGTGCTTTGGGAAATTCGGTTACCCGGTTGCCAGCCGGAGACAAAGCCGTCAGAATCGGAAGATGCGCCGGACTGACCTTCGTTCGCATGCCGTTTGTGGTGGTCGTCCGTAGCGCGGTCGACAGGTTGGAAGATCCACCGGAAAGGTGCGCGTGCAACATCTGGAAGTAGCAAACTTCTTTTTCGAGGTAGCCGCTTGAAGAGCCAATTCTGGACTGCGCCGAACCAGATCACACTGCTACGCCTGATCTTCATCCCCTTCGTTATCATTACGGTGTTCGATGGGCAGTGGCTTTGGGCGCTCGGTCTTCTAGTAGCGGCGGCGTTGAGCGATGCTCTTGACGGACTGCTGGCGCGGGTCTTGCACCAGCAAACCTTGCTTGGGCAATATCTGGATCCGATCGCCGACAAGCTGTTGCTGAGTTCGCTGTTTCTGGTGCTTTCGTTTGTCAAGAAGATCCCGTGGAAGTACACCATCCTGGTGTTCAGCCGCGACCTGTGCATCGTGGCCACCGCCGTGGTTTTGTATGCCACGGTCGGGTTTCGCGACTTCCGGCCCAGTATTTATGGCAAGCTGAACACTGGTTGTCAGATCGCTGCTGTTTTCTTCGTTGTTCTGGCACAAGTGATGCCCGCGCCTTGGGTGCTGTATTTGAAAACATTCTTTCTCTACGCGACCTTTACATTCGCAACCATTTCGGGCGTCCACTATATCTTGATTACAGGACACCGCTTACGCAAACAGGACCCAAAGCCGGCCGCCTAGCCTGAAGCCGAGCACGAGCACGGCAAGCCGGTCTGGGGCTGCGGCCATCTTATGACCACCGATCGCAATCACCGTCTGCAAGTGATCGTCGCGTTTGCCCTGGTGTACCTGTTCTGGGGCTCGACCTACCTGGCGATCGGAATTGCCGACGACGAGCATCTTCCTCCCGCGGTGATGTGTGCCCTCCGATTCTTGATTGCGGGTCCGCTGATGCTGGCAGCGTGTGCTGCCATGGGCCGCACGGTTCGCATCAGCTTGAACGACGCACTGCGGCTGGCGACGATCGGGTGCTTGCTACTGGTAGCCGCCAATGGAGGTCTGGCCTGGGCAGAACAATGGGTTCCTACCGGACTTGCTGCGCTGATCGTCGCGGTCACGCCGATATGGTTTATGGTGCTGGAGACCTTCGTCTTCCGCGGAGACCGGCTTTCGCGACGTGGGTTGATCGGACTGGCGCTGGGCATCGCGGGCATTGCCATTCTGTTCTGGCCCAAATTTGCAGAGCGCAATACGCTTGGCACGATGCAACTGGTGGCTTCGTTCACACTCTTGCTCTCTTCCATGAGCTGGGCCATCGGCTCGGTGCTGTCGCGCAAGTGGCAAATGAAGGTTGACCCACTGACTGCAACCGGCTGGGAAATGTCTTTTGCCGCGATCGGCAATGCACTGGTCGCGTTGGCTTTGGGCCAGCAGCATCGCATTGTGCTGACTTCTCGCGCGCTGATGGCAGTCCTCTACCTGGTGGTTTTCGGGTCATGGGTCGGTTACACGGCCTACATCTGGTTGCTGAAGCACGTCTCCACGCACAAGGTGGCGACCTACGCCTATGTGAATCCCATTGTCGCGGTCTTCCTGGGATGGCTGGTGCTGCATGAGCGCTTCGATGGATACATCTTTGCCGGAAGCGTCGTAATCATCGCCGCCGTGGCGTTGGTGACTACTGCTAAAGTTCACACCCGCGAGCCAGGAGGGCAATCGCTGGGAGGATTGCCCGAACTCGAATCGGAGGTATAGAACGAACTCTACTTGCGTCTCCACCGTACGCCGTCTTTCGTGTTTTCCAGGATAATTCCGTTCTCCGCTAACTGCGCGCGGATGGCGTCTGAGCGTGCGAAATCGCGGGTTTTGCGCGCTTGCGAATGGTCGGCGACCAGTCGCTCGACATCGGCATCGGAGAGCGCCGCAGCCTTGGCCAGCTCGGCTGTTTGCGGGCTGATCTTGTCCTCCAGCCCTTCTGCCTTTGCCCATTCGACGGTCGCGCGCACTTTGGCGGCATCGTCATCCTTCAGCACAGCGAAGATCTCTTCGAATTCTTCCAGGACCCTGAGCAGTTGAGGTATGTCGCCCTTCCGTACTTCTCCGGCATCGGCGGCAGCGTTTACGTCCCTCACCATGTCAAAAACGGCGCCCAACGCGCGGGCAGTGTTCAGGTCGTCATCCAACGCGGCGCGCATTTCGGCCGAGGTCCTCTCCGCGATTTCGGCAATGATCACATTGCCGCCGTCAGCGAACTGCGAAGTCTCCAGCCGCAGCTTGAAGTTGCGCAGCCGCTCAACTGAATTGGCCGCCTGGGTCAAGCCATCGAAGGTGAAGTTGAGCTGTTTGCGGTACGGGACTGACATCAGCAGAAATCGAATGGACGATGGCTTGTGTCCCATCAGAATCAGATCGCGGACAGTGAAGAAGTTGCCCGCGCTCTTGGCCATCTTCTCGCCTTCCACCAGCAGGAAGCGCGCATGCACCCAGACGTGCACGAATGGTTTGCCGGTCAGCGCTTCCGATTGCGCGATCTCATTTTCGTGATGCGGAAAGATGAGGTCTTCGCCCCCGGCATGAATGTCGAAGCTCTCGCCGAGGTACTTCATCGACATTTGCGAGCACTCGATGTGCCAGCCCGGGCGGCCGGGGCCGATCTCGGTCGCCCAGCTCGCCTCGCCCGGTTTCGGCGCTTTCCACAGCGCGAAGTCGCGGGCGTTGTCCTTGTCGTATTCGTCCACGTCGACCCGCGCGCCGTCGGTCATCCCGGCAAAGTCCTTCTTCGAGAGCTTGCCGTACTCGGGAAATTTTGCGATGCGGAAATAGTAGGAGCCGTCGTCGGTGCGGTAGGCAAAGCCCTTCTCCGCAAGGCCCTTGATGAAGTGGGCCATCTCCTGAATGTGGTCGGTGGCACTCACCAGGAATTCAGGATGCTGAATGTTCAGCGCGTCGGCATCTTCCAGAAACGCCTGCTTGTACTTCTTGGTGTAGTCCTGGACGCTGACGCCGTCGCGCGCGGCGTTGCGGATAATCTTGTCGTCCACGTCGGTAATGTTCATGACGTGCTTCAATTGATAGCCGCTCTGCTTGAGAAAACGGCGCAGCGTGTCCACGACAATGAAAGTGCGAAAATTGCCGATGTGGCCGTAGTCGTAAACCGTGGGCCCGCAGGCGTACATGCGGACCAGATCGTCTTCCAGCGGACGGAACTCCTCGACTTTTCCGGACAGAGTGTTAAAGAGCTGAAGCGGCATGGACCTTCCCTGTGCAGGTGGAGAATCTTTGATTGTAGGGGGCTGCGAGAAAGGGGGTCAAGAATGCGGACTGGGCTGGAAGGTTCGGAAGGTCGGGAGAAGGCGGCGTTCCATCTCCTTAGTCTCGGGCGCCGGCTTGTTGTCGTTATGGTAGGGCCCGGCGAAATCGATGTTAAGAGTCTTCCCCCGCAGGTTGAAGAAGTACCCATCGGCATAGGCGACGCCGCCCGGACCATAGTAGTAAAAAGTGTAGCGACCAACCTCGACCGGTTCGGGCGGCCCTTCGATGCCTGTCGGCGCCCCTTTTGCGAAACTCTCTAGATCGAAAGGCGTGGTTTGAAGCCACACCACAATCGAAGCATCCCTGAATTTCTTGTGCTGCAGCAGTAGCAGTCGGCCTTCTCGAAAGGCCTTGCGGGCGATTTGCGACCAGACAGGGTCGTTCGTATTTTCCTCAAGCCACGGCTTGGTTGCCGGAGTGTAGACCGGCGGATAAGAGAAACAGAAACCGTGTGCCCGATCGATGTAAACCACCCATCCCTTAGGAGCGTTCTCCGTCGGGCAAGGAACGTGCGTTGCTTCTTGCGCCATCGCGGCAATGACAGCGAAGCACATGAACCCGGCAATTCCGATAAAACTGTTTCTCACGAATCGCTCACTCGACAGGCGGTGGGCCCTCTACAGAATAGACCTTGAGTCGTTGACTCAATCGCAATTCTGTTCTCTAACGGATTCCGACCTGGCCTCGTACGCTATCGATCAGTTTGCTCGAGTCATACCCGACTCCGTCCTTGAACACCGTCTCGACATTCTCGATGTCTTCGATCTTCCTGGAGGGATCGCCCTTGATCAGAACAAAGTCCGCATCTTTGCCGGCTGCGAGGGTACCGATGCGGTCCTGCTTACCGAGGTAGATCGCGCCATTTCCGGTGCCGATCTGGATGGCTTCGACTGGGGTAAATCCAGCCTCGACCAGCAGTTCGATTTCGCGCTGATCGCCGAACCCAGGAAGCGTGCCGCCATTCCCGGTCGGATCGGGACCTGCGAGCAGCAGGCCACCGCCCTTCACAAACGCAAATTCAAACTCCAGCTCTTTCTTGAACAAAGCTGTTATGGGTGAATCCATAGCCACGCGGGCACGCGCGGCGAGATAACTCTGCGCGGATTCGGACGACATAGCATCCAGCACCCTCTGCTGCAACTTCGGACGTCCGGGCACGAAGGCCTCAAAAACTGGCAGTGTGGATGTCACGGCGACGTGATGGGCGACAAGATCGTGGATCAGCGCCTGCACCTGCGGACCATTGACATCGAGTTTCGCCCAACTGTCGCGGGCGCCGGCCACTTGGGGGCAAACGTCCGGCTTCTTGTCCGCGAAAAAGTCGGTATCGCTGAACACCGGGCCATGCTCCAGATCGTCGATGCCCATGGCGATGGCTTCGTGCCAGGTTACAGAGCAGAGATGTCCCGTCAGCTTCGACTTGTGCGCATGGGCCTGCTGGATTGCCGCCGCCAGTTCCTCTCGCGTGATGTTCATGTACGCCTTGTACGAGGTCATGCCCTCGGCGGCCCAGTAGTCCACCAGGCGCTTGGCGTCGTCAGGCCCGGTGAGCTCATGCATCTGCGCGAATACCGTTGGCGCGCCTTCGAGGTAAGGCGCGGTCGCGTCAATTTTTGGGCCCGGCATCAGGTTCGCATCGATGCGTTGCTTGACCTTGAGGTCGGTGTACGGTTCCACACTGCCCGTGGTGCGCAAGGTTGTAACACCCGCGGCCAGATAGAGGCGCGGCGCGGTGTAAGGAATTTCTGCGATGTAGAGTCCCGGTTCCCCGATCTTGCCGTCGGAGCCGCGTTGTACTGAGATCGAGTCCGTGTAGTAGAGGTGATCGTGCATTCCAACCAGGCCAGGGATGATGGTGTAGCCAGTGCGGTCGAACTGCTGCGCGCCGGCGGGCACCTGAACCGTGGCAGCAGGCCCGATTGACTGGATTTTGCCATTGGCAATTACGATCGTCTGGTCTTCCTGCGGTGCCGCGCCCGTTCCGTCGATTATTCGGACGTGATTTACGACAAAGACTGGCGCGCTGACAGTAACAAAGGGCGCGATGCCGTTCGAATTCTGGGCTTGCGCGAGCGTCAGGGAAGCACATAGGAGTACGAACAGAAACAGGTTGCGCATCGGTACACCTCGTAAAGCCTGCCGAAGCAGGAGCGGGAGTCAGCTAGTTTACAGCAAACTGCCCTTCTCTCTTTCCGCACCTCTCGCGGTGAGGCTGGCGATCCTCAGATCTGGCAGGTGATCTGCTATGTGAAGTCGTTGCATTGAGCCTGACGAGGTCTGGCTGATCCGCGCTTCCGGCCAGAATTCTTATTATCCGAATCTTTTTGCCGATTGCGAGTCATTTGTCCCGTTTTTCATCTTGTTGCAATCAAGTTCATGCATATTGAGCTAACTGACTGACCGTGGTCCACGTCACTTACTGATGAGAATTAGCGAAATAACTCTTGCCCGCAACCACGAGCTGGCCAGGATGGAATCATGTTGAGAATTGATATCCACGCTGTGCACCCCAACGTGACGCTGCGCTGCTCGGGCCGCATTGTGCTCGGGCTGGAGGCGGAAACGTTGCGCTGCATAGCGACTTCGCGCACCGAAAACTGCCTCGCTCTTGATCTGAGTGGCATCGGCGCACTCGATGCCGCGGGCCTGGGATTGTTGGTCGAGTTGCAATGCTGGGCAAAGCACCGGCAGAAGGCGTTGCGCATCGTACGGCCGTCGGCATGCGTCCGAAAACTAATCGCCCTGACAAACTTGCAGTCCGTCCTTCAGATTGTCGGATCCGAGAAATTTGGCGGTGTTGAGAAGGGCGATCACGCGGCTTCCGCGACAGGCGAGGAGCAGGCGATGAGCAGGCGATGAGCGCGTAGCCTGGGAGTTGCTCTGCTTGCCGGAAGGCTATCAATCCATGGAGCAGCAAGCGATCTCACGGTAAGGCTTCGCCCTGGCAGGCTCGCAACTCAGAAGCGAGTTTGCGATTACTTTTTGGCAGCGCTGGCAGCAGCCGGTTGGGTCTTGGCTTCATCCTTGGTTTGCAAGCCGCGGGTTTTTATCCGCATTTTTTGGCGCGCCTTGCGAAGCCGATGCTCGCGCGATTTGTCCCCATTGCGATATGACATTGGTAGCACCTCTCTTGCGATGCTATCGCATTTATCGAAAGCGTGTTGCGGGAGCGTGCGCAGGGAGTCTCGCAAAAGCCTGTAGGGTTGCAAGATGCAGATAGAGTCAGACGAGAATCGCCACAAAGCTACAGCAGGCATGCGCAAGCTGAGCGATTACCGCTGGGGCTGGGACGAACCGGAGCGCCGGGCGGTGCATCGAGTCCGCCTGCTTTTCGCCCTGGAGCGTGCAGCGGCCTTCAGTTGCTCGATCTCGGAAAACTGATTCGCGGCCATCTCTTGTATCAGGTCCATGATCGTTTTCTGCTTGATCTCGCCAATCTGTATAAGTTGCATGCAGCACATAATAGTCGAAGTTGAACTGTGAATCATCCCCTGATGGTCGCATTGCTTCTACAACCTCCGTATCACAGCCTGTAACTACGTCCTGGGGCCTGCTCGCCACGAGTGCTAGAATTCAGGGTCGACAAACAGTTTGCGATCATGCTCCCAGAGTGACCAGAGCACGTTTTGACCCGCTACTACCGTGTGTGCAGACAATCAAGCCGGCCAGCCAACTCCCATCTCTGAAATGGTTGCGCTCACGGGTTTCATGGGCGCTGGCAAGACCACGGTAGGCCGCGCCCTGGCAAATCTTATTCGTTGGTCGTTCTTCGACCTCGACTACGAAATTGAGCTGAGAGAGAAGCTCTTAGTCCGCGAAATATTTCAACTGCACGGCGAGCCTGCTTTTCGCGAAATCGAAACCGACACTTTGCGCTCGGTGCTGCAACAGGCATCTGGCCCAACGGTGATCGCACTGGGCGGCGGCACGTTCGTCCAGTCAGTGAACGCAGACCTCCTGCGAAGCCGGGGAGCGCGTGTGGTTTTCCTGGAAACTGAGATCGAGGAACTGTACCAGCGCTGCCGGGCCGCTGACCATCACTCGCCGCAAAGCTTTCGGCCACTCGCCGCTACGCCCGACGCATTTCGCACCCTTTACGCTCAGCGCCTTCCGTTCTACCGCTCAGCTGATCTCACCGTGAACGCAACCGGCAAGACGGACGAAGAGCTGGCGCAGGAAATTGCTTTGAGTCTGCGTCTGTCCCAACGTTGGCGGTGATATTCTCGCATTCGCTGCTCGCCTCTTTCGGTCGCCGAACGTGGTATAACTTTGTCTTTCACCATCATGTCTCAGCAGAAAATTCCCGTTGGAATTCTTGGCGCCACCGGCGTTGTCGGCCAGCGTTTTATACAGTTACTCGAAGCCCATCCCTGGTTCGAAGTTGCGTGGTTGGCGGCTTCTGATCGTTCCGCCGGACAAGCCTATGGCGAAGCCGTGCGCTGGCGTTTGAAGACTCCCATCCCCGAGCGTGTTTTCCACATGCAAGTGTCGAATGCCGCGCCGGAAGGTGCGCCACGAGTCATCTTCGCCGCGCTGGATGCGGGCATCGCGCGCGAGCTCGAGCCTCAGTTCGCCGCTGCCGGTTGCGCTGTGGTTAGCAATTCCAGCGCCTTTCGGATGCACGAAAACGTTCCCCTGGTCGTGCCCGAGGTGAACGCTGGACACATCGCCTTAATTGAGCAGCAATGCTGGCGCAAACAGTCGGGCGGCTTCATTGTTACCAACCCGAACTGTTCGGCGATTGGATTGGTCGTTGCGCTGGCGCCGTTGCATCAGAAATTTAGCATCGAGTCCCTGTTCGTTACCACCATGCAGGCCGTCAGCGGCGCGGGGTATCCCGGAGTTGCTTCCCTCGACATTCTCGGCAACGTCATCCCCTACATCGCCAAAGAGGAAGAAAAGATGGAGGAGGAGACCCGCAAACTCCTCGGACAGTTAGTGGGCGACCGGGTCGAGCCCGCAACCTTTCGCATGACGGCGCACTGCAATCGCGTTGCGGTGGAGGACGGCCACACCGAATCCGTATCGGTGAAGTTGACGCAGAAGGCCGAGGCTGACGAGCTGATCGCGGCCTTCAACGAGTTTCGCTCCACTCCTCAGGAACTGAAGTTACCGCTGGCGCCTGCGCAACCGATCTTTTACGATGCCGCGCCTGACCGGCCGCAGCCGCGCTTCGACGTGGACCGCGGCAACGGGATGACGGTGAGCGTGGGACGGCTTCGACCCTGCGGTGTGCTCGACTATAAGTTCACTGTGCTCTCGCACAACACCATTCGTGGCGCCGCTGGCGCTGCCATTCTCAACGCCGAACTCCTCAAGGTGCAGGGCTTCCTGTCGTGACGCGAGAGCTTCCACTTCCCTCGCCGGCGGTGAGACCGTGATCGTCATGAAGTTTGGCGGCACGTCCGTGGAGGATGCGGCCGCCATCGATCGCGTCGCGGCCATAGTGAAAGCGCGCTTGCTGCAGCGGCCCGTCGTGGTCGTGAGTGCCATGGCCAAGGTCACGGACCAGCTGCTCGCCATGGCGGCAGCCGCCGGCAAAGGCGAACGCGAGCAGACACACGACATCTGCCGCCATCTCCGTGAGCGCCATTACCTGGTCGCGGGCGAATTGCTCGGCACCGGCCTGCATACCGAGTTGCACAGCGAGTTGGGGATGCAGTTCGATTCGCTTGACGAGTTGCTGCGAGGAATTGCCGCGGTCGGAGAGCTCACGCCGCGAACTTCCGATTATGTGGTTTCTTTTGGGGAGCGCCTGTCGAGCATGATCGCAACTGCTGCTTTTCTGGCGCGCGGCATCCCGGCAACTTTGGTGGACGCGCGTCAGGTAATCATCACCGACTCCCAGCACGGCCGCGCCACGCCGCAGGTCGAGGTGATCAACGAGCGCCTGCAAAGTCACGTTAAGCCGCTGCTGGAGCAGGGTCGCGTGCCTATCATGGGGGGCTTCATTGGTGCGACGGGGGAAGGTATTCCAACCACGATCGGCCGCGGCGGTTCCGATTTTTCCGCCGCCCTGGTCGGCGCAGGGTTGGACGCTGAACGCATCGAGATTTGGACCGACGTGGATGGCATGAAGACCACCGACCCGCGTATCTGTCCCGAGGCGCGCCGCATCAAGCTCATCAGCTTCGAAGAGGCCGCCGAACTGGCCTACTTCGGCGCCAAGGTGTTGCATCCGGCAACCGTGCTTCCCGCGGTCGAAAAAAATATCCCGGTGCTGGTGCTGAACTCGCGTAACCCGTCGAACGAGGGCACGCGCATCTTGTCGAGAACGCCCCGCTCGCATTCGTTGTTCAAGGCAATCGCGGCCAAGAACCGTATCACCATTATTGAAATCGTTGCGGCGCGCATGCTCATGGCCCACGGCTTTCTCGCCAAGGTGTTCGAAATCTTCGCCCGCCACCGCTGTGCGGTTGACGTGGTATCGACCTCGGAAGTCAGCATTTCCCTTACGGTCGATTCCAATGAAGCCATTCCCCAGATCGCCGCCGACCTCGAGCAACTCGCCTTGGTGAAGTACTCTGGGCGCAACGCCATCGTGTGCATGGTGGGCGAGAACCTGCGCGACACGCCCGGAGTTGCGGCGCAGGTCTTTGCCGCCGTCGGCGACATTAACGTGCGCATGATTTCGCAAGGAGCGTCGGAGATCAACCTCACGTTCGTGATCGACGAAACCGATGTTCCGGAAGCGGTGCGGCGATTGCACGCCAAATTCTTTACCCAGGCCGATCCCGAGGTGTTCGATTGAACCACTCCCCTCTTAACCTGCTGGTGCTGGGACGCGGCAAGACTGGGTCGCTGGTCGCCGAGGTCGCATGCGAGCATGGACACCAGGTGCAAAACATCGATGCCGACGTCAACCAAAACGCTGCGTGGCTCACATCCGAGCACCTGCGCAACGTTGATGTAGCAATCGATTTCACTGCGCCTGATGCGGTGTTAGCGAATATTGAAGCCTGCATGCACGCGCACAAGGCGATGGTTGTTGGAACCACCGGCTGGTACGGCGAACTCGATCGCGTCCGGAAAGCCGTCGAGCAAGCCGGCACCGGATTTGTCTTCGGGGCAAACTTTTCCTACGGAGTGAACCTGTTTTTCCAGATTGCACAGGCCGCGGCGCCCGCGCTGGCGCATGACTATCACGGACACATTACTGAGCGGCACCACATTCAGAAGAAGGACGCGCCTTCGGGCACTGCCGTAGCTTTGCAGCGGTTAGTGGAGCAGGCGTCGGGACAACGCGTCGAGATTACCTCCGAGCGCGAAGGCGACGTCACCGGCACGCATACTCTGGAATTGGCCTCGTCCGGCGATCGCATCGTGCTCACGCACGAAGCCAAGTCGCGCCGTACCTTTGCCGAGGGCGCAGTACTGGCGGCCGAGTGGATCGCCGGGAAGAAAGGCTTCTACGACTTCAAGGACATTTTCGCGCAGCTCTGACAGCTTTTCTCACCACAGAGACACAGAGGCACAGAGAAGATTTCTTTTCACCACGGAGAACACGGAGCGCACGGAGTAGAAATTGCAAGGAGCTATCTCATAAATCGGTTTGTATCAGGGCACGGCTTCAAGCCGTGCCGCAATTGGCCCGTTACGGACTGGGCTTTAGCCCCTGGGGTGCCTCGCTTTGGGCCGCACCGGTATTTATGAGATGGCATCAATAGAAACTTCGTGATCTCCGTGTCCTTTGTGGTGAAAAAGAATTTTTTCTCTGTGCCCTCTGTGTCTCTGTGGTGAATCTCGTTTTTGGATTATCCTTGCTGACATGAACCTGCGTGGATGCGGTACCGCCCTGGTCACTCCCTTTAAGTCAGATGGAAGCCTCGATGAAGCAGCGCTGCGTGGACTGGTGCGCTGGCAGGTGGAGTCGGGCATCGACTTCCTGGTTCCATGCGGCACGACCGGCGAAACGCCGACTTTGTCCCACGAGGAATGGCTCCGCGTGGTTGACGTGACCATCGAGACAGCGGCGGGCCGGGTACCCATCATGGCGGGCGCCACCTCGAACAACACGCGCGAAGCTGTGGCCAAGGCGAAGGAAATCTCGGCGCGTCCGGGGGTCGATTGTGTCCTCACCGCGACACCCTACTACAACAAGCCCACGCAAGAAGGCGTTTACGAGCATTTCAAGGCCATTGCCGAAGCGTCGGAAAAGCCGCTGGTGCTGTACAACATCGCAGGGCGAACCGGCACCAACATCGAGACCAGCACGCTGCTGCGACTGGCCGAAGTCCCCAACATCGCCGGGGTGAAAGAGGCGAGCGGAAACATCTCGCAGATTGCTGAAGTCTGCGCCACCGTGCCGGAGGACTTCCTGGTTTTCTCCGGTGATGACGCCGTCACCCTGGCCGTGATCGGACTGGGTGGAGTGGGAATTATCTCCGTGGCATCGAACGAAATTCCCGCGGAAATGGGTGCGATGACACGGGCGGCCCTCAGCAACAAGTGGGACACCGCCCGGCTACTGTTCCGCAAATATCTCCCGCTCATGCAGGCGAACTTTATCGAATCGAATCCCGGCCCGGCCAAAGCCGTCTTGGCCATGATGGGCCGCATCGAAGAGATCTATCGCCTGCCGCTGGTGCCGATGAAGAAAGAAAATCGCGTGCGGCTGGAAAAGGTAGCGGCGGAAGTTGGCCTGCTACAGCAGCACCCGGCAGCGACCCACTAAACATGGGAATTGCGTTTCTTCATTCCCCTTTCGCCTTCTCTTTGACGGCGTGAGCCAGTTTTTCGATTTCCCCGGCTTTCCTGATGACTTCAACCGACAATATGTTCGCGTTTGTTTTGTCCACGTATTGCTTTAGCTCGGTTGCCAGTTCCAGCAGTTTGTCGGTGTCCTTCTTGAGATCTTGCTGGCGTTTCACGTTTGCTTTTTTCGCCATTTCGCGCTTCTGTTGAGTTTCCCAGGCGTCCTCATCGCGGTTTCGCTGAGCGCCTGGAAGGGGAGGGGTGGATTGGCCCTCAGTTTGTCCCCAACCTGCGATTCCACACATGAAAACGAGGAGCACTGCTGCCAGCACAGCAGGCTTTACTAACCTGCGCAACAAAGTGAATAAGAGTGTCATAAGAATCGAGATTATATTCCGTCCGCGGGCCCCGATGGCAGGAGCAACTTTGCCACTTGTGGCGTCATCCGCTACTCTGAAGTCGAATTCAGAATCCAGGAGAATGCGGGCCCAGTGCTACAACCATTGCAAGCCATGTTGATGTTTCCCCACCTCCGGATGCTCAGTGACTGGGGCGACGACACCATCGACTTCGTGCGCCACCAAGTGCCGCGAATCATCGCCGTCCTGATCATTGCATTCATTCTGACCCGGCTGCTGAGGATCGCATCGCGGCATCTGGCCGAACTCAGCAACCGTGAAGGGCTGCCGTCCCCGCTTAGGGCCCAGCAGCTGCGGACGCTGTCGAGCATCATCTACAGCGTCGGAGTATTCGTCATCATGTTCCTGGCAGCGCTGCAAATCCTGCCGCTGCTGGGAATCAATATGGGACCTCTGCTCGCCAGCGCCGGGATCGCTGGGTTGGCCATAGGATTTGGGGCGCAAACTCTGGTCCACGACTTCATTAACGGCTTCTTCATCCTTGTCGAGAACCAGTACGACATCGGCGACACCATTAAAGTTGGCGCCGTGCAGGGTGTGGTTGAGGACATGACCTTGCGCCGCACCGTGTTGCGCGACGACACCGGAAGCCTGCATACCGTACCCAATGGGCAGATCAGCATTGTGACCAATCTCACGCGCGACTGGACGCAGTTACCGATGCATATTTCCGTGGCCTATGGTGCCGACAGCGATCAGGTAATCAAACTGCTGAAAGAAGTTGCCGAGGAGGTGGCGAGCGACCCGGGCTACGCCGAAATGATCGTGGCCAAACCCGAAGTCCCTGGGATTGAGAGGGTAAGTGGCAACGAAGTGGATTACCTGCTGCTGGTGAAGACCCGGCCGGGATCGCAGTATGCCGTCAGCCGCGAGCTTCGGCGGCGGATCAAGGCATCCTTCGACAAAAATCATATCGAGCCGGGCAATCCCAACCGGTGGTATGTGGTGGATGCACCAAAGCCGAACTGACGTGAATCCGGGACTCTATCCGCTCGTACGGGCAGTGCGGCGCTTCACCCGGATTATTCATGAGGATCTCGCGCTTTGAAGGGGCACGGCTTCAGAGGCTGCGGAAAAAGTCGGGAGAACGCTTTTGGTGGGAGCCCCCTGCTTTAGCAGGGGGGAGCTGGACCTCAGTCCAGCGGAAAACAAGTCGATTTTGAAATGGGCTTTAGCCCTGGGTTTCTCAATGCCCAGCGCTAAAGCGCATGGTCAAAGTGAAAGCTTTTCCCGGAGCGCTGAAGCGCTCCTTCCCCCGCATAAATGCGGGGGCTCCCACCAGGAATCTCACACCATGGGTTTCGCGCAGCATTTTTCCGCAGCCTCTTCAGCCGCGCCGTAGGGTCTGTATAACTATGTGGGTTTTTAGCCCCTGTCCTCAGCGGCTGAAGCCGTGCCCCTTCCACCAATTCTGCAAGTACCATAAAACCAAGCCCACAGGCTGGTTTCGCCTACTTTGGCTTGCCGCTCAATCCCGCCCACTTCTCCAGCAGGCCGAGCGTCGCAGCATAATCAAGATCGTCCCAGCCCTCTTCGCTCGACAACTCGTAAATCTCGTCCACGGTTTCCAGCGCCGGCAGCTTGACGCGGTTCTCCTTGGCCGTGTCGAGCATGATGTGGATATCTTTATGCATCAGACGCAAGGGGAAGTTCGGCGAGTAGTCGCGTCGCAGCACAAATGGGGCCTTGTAATCCACCACGCCCGATCGCACCATGGACGCCTGAATCAGTTCGATGAATTTGTGCGGGTCAACACCTAGCTTGGAAGAGAGCACGAACGCCTCGGCGAATCCCTCGTAGATGAGCGCGATCATCAGGTTCATGCTGATTTTCGCTGCCTGCCCCTTGCCGGTATCACCCATGTGGATGACCAGCTTGCCCATTGCCTTGAACAGCGGCTGAAGCGCTTCGACAGCTTCGTTCGAACCGCCCACCATGAAAATGAGCTGCCCGTTCTCGGCCCCGATTTTCGAGCCTGTAATGGGAGCATCCACCCAATGCACCCCGCGCGCGTTCACCCGTTCAGCGAAGCGCAGGGTCGCCGAGGGCGAAATGGTGCTGGAATCGACAACGATCATGCCTTCGCGTAGCGACTGCTCGGCGCCGTCTTCGGCGAACAGAACGCGCTCGACGGCAGCGGTGTCGGCAACGCACATCCAGACAATCTCAGCGTCTTTGGCCGCGTCGGCCGGGGAAACCGCCGTAGTAGCGCCATCGACGTGCTGCCGGGCGCTGCGGTTCCACACCGAGACCTCATGTCCGGCTGCGACCAGCTTGGAGGCCATCGGACGTCCCATAATGCCCAACCCGAGAAAGGCGATCTTCATTCTTGCTCCTTAGTTTTCGCGGTTCCCCACGTTGCGGCAAAGTGGCGCTTGTCCGGCAAAGGGAACCAGACATTTGATTTAAGCTGAGTAGCTGGCTAAGGTCAAGCAAAGGTCGAACCTGCGGCTGCGTCGCCGCATCGCCAGCGGCCCTAGTAGCGTCTAATAATCACGAACCATGTTAGGAATCACAATCCGTCGTAAAGCCAGGCAATTTGGAACTCTGGTGCGCCGCTCAGCCCTGACGCCGCGTACCGGCGTACCGCGCAAGCCCGTACTCGCCCGTCGCGGCGAGTTGGGCGTAACCTTCATCGGACATTCCAGCTTCTTCCTCCAGATCGGGGGCAAGAACATCCTGGTCGATCCCAACTTCGCGCGTTGGATTTTCATCCTCAAGCGGCTGCGCCGTCCCGGATTGAAGCTGCGAGAGTTGCCGGCAATCGACGCGGTGCTGGTTTCGCACGCCCACTTCGACCACCTTCACCGGCCGTCGTTGCGCGCGATTGCGTGGCTCACGGGGCGCAAGACCGGCAAGCGGCCGGCGATCATCGTGCCCCGGCACGTTCGCGACCTGGTCAGCGACCTGGGCTATGGCCGCATCATTGAGTTGGACTGGTGGCAGAGCTTTCAGCTTGGCAATGTGGAGGTCACGCACGTTCCGTCGCGGCACTGGGGCGCGCGCATTGTGCGCGACGTGCATCGCGGCTATGGCGGGTACGTCCTGCGTTCCGGCCAACATTCGATCTATCATGCCGGCGACACTGCGTACTTCGATGGATTCCGTGAGATTGGCCAGCGCCTGAAGCCTGAGGTTGCGCTGCTTCCCATCGGGGCTTACCATCCCGATTCGTTTCGCAGAGTGCACACCAGTCCGGAAGATGCTGTACAGGCATTCCTGGACTTGGGGGCGCACTGGATGGTTCCCATGCACTACGGGACGTTTCGCCTCTCCTACGAGCCTGTGGCCGAGCCGGTGGAGCGTCTGAGGGCCGACGCGAAACGGCGCGGCATCGAGCGAAAGATTTGCGTTCTGGAAGAGGGCGTGACGAAGTTTTTTGAGTAGCAAATTGGCTGACAGCTACTCCAGCGCCTGCCCCAAATCGGCAATCAAGTCCTCGACATTCTCGATTCCCACAGATATCCGCACCATTCCGTCGGTGAGCCCGATCGCCTTTCTTCCCTTCTCACCGATCGCCGCGTGGGTCATGCTGGCTGGATGCGAGATCAGCGTTTCGACTCCACCCAGTGACTCGCCCATGGTACACACACGCACTCGCTTCAACAGCTGCCTAGCATTGCCGAGCGAGCCGGTCTCAAATGTGATCATCGAGCCGAAGCCTGACATCTGCCGGCACGCCAGCTCGTATTGGGGATGGCTTTTCAGCCCCGGATAGAAGACCTGCTTCACCTTGCGATGGCGGCTGAGATAGTCGGCCATCACGCGCCCGCTCTCGTCGTGCTGTTTCATACGGACGGCCAGCGTCTTCACCCCGCGCAGCACCAGCCAACACTCAAATGGCGACATGATGGCTCCCGCGGCCTTTTGAATGAATGCCAGCGCCTCCGCTTGTTCTTTTGTGGTGCACACCAGAACACCGCCCAGACCGTCACTGTGACCGTTGAGGAACTTCGTGGTCGAGTGCAGCACCATGTCCGCGCCCAGCCTGATCGGCTGCTGGAAGTACGGCGACATGAAGGTGTTGTCCACCACCACCTCGCAACGCCGCTTGTGCGCGATCTCGCTGACCGCCGCGATGTCGGTGAGGCCCATCAGCGGATTGGTTGGCGTCTCGATGTAGACGTAGCGCGTGCTCTTGCGGATGGCGCGCTCCATATTGCGCGGGTCCGTCGTGTCCACGTAGGTAAATTCGAGACCAAAGTTCACCATTACCTGGTTGAACAACCGGGGCACGCCACCGTAGAGATTGTTGGAGGCGACGATGTGGTCGCCCGATTTCATCAACTGACACAGCGCGCCCACCGCAGCCATTCCACTGGCAAAGACTGGCGCGGCGATGCCGCCCTCCAGCGAGGCGAGGTTCTGCTCCAACCGCGTGCGCGTGGGATTGCCGGCTCGCGAGTAATCGTAGCCCTTGGTTTTACCTAGCTCTTCCTGAGCGTACGTGGAGGTGGCAAATATGGGGGGAGCGACGGCTCCGGTAGATGGGTCGGGATCGTTACCGACATGGATGGCGCGAGTAGCAAAACCAGCAGCATTTTTCTTGGACATAAAAACCCAAAGAATTTACCACAGAGGCACAGAGACACAGAGACACAGAGAAAAATGTTGTCACCACGGAGGGCACGGAGCGCAAGGAGTTTCTATTTCTTATTATTTCTGCTTTTATTTCGGTTTCTGTCTCTATTTTTTACTTTTATTTTTTCTCCGTGCACTCCGTGTTCTCCGTAATAAAAAAAGAATTCTTTCCTTCTCTGTGTCTCTGTGCCTCTGCGGTTAATGCTTTTCGTTGAAGTGGAAAATGTCTTTCGACAGATAGCGCTCGGCGGAATCGGGAATGATGGTCACAACGCGTTTTCCCGAGCCCAGTCGTCGCGCGATTTCGATCGCCCCAAACACGGCCGCGCCGGCGCTCGACCCGGCGAGAACACCCTCAATCGCGGCCAGCTTCTTCACCATGTCGAACGCGTCGTGATCACTGACGGCGATGATCTCGTCCGCAAGCGAAAGATCGCAGGTCTTGGGAATGAAGCTGGCGCCAATGCCTTCCACCTCGTGCTCGCCTTTTGGCCCGCCACCCAACACCGAACCCTGGGTCTCGATGATGATCGCCAATGCTCCCGGATTGCGCTCCTTCAGGTAACGTGCCACTCCCGTAAAGGTACCGCCGGTGCCGGAGCCGATCACCACAGCGTCAATCTGCCCGCCCATCTGCTCGTACAATTCGCGTGCCGTGGTCTCGTAATGGAAGTCGGGATTGGCCTGGTTCTCAAATTGTCCCGCGACAAACGAATTGGCCGTCTGGGCGGCGCGCTCTTTCACATAGCGGATGGCGCCCTCCATGCCGTCTGCCTGAGGAGTACGAATCACCTCCGCGCCGAGCGCCTCCATGAGTGTGACCTTCTCCTGAGAAAAGCCCTCCGGCACGGCAAGCACAGTTTTGTATCCGCGACCCGACCCGATCAGCGCCAGCCCAACCCCGGTGTTACCGGCCGTCGCTTCAAAGATGGTTGCGCCAGGCTTCAGCAATCCTGCCTGCTCTGCCTTGACGATCATGCCCAGCGCGGCGCGGTCTTTGATGCTGCCGCCAGGATTCAGGTACTCGAGCTTGGCATAGACATCGGCAACATTGGGCGGAACTATCTTCCGAAGATGAAGGATTGGAGTCTCGCCGACCAATTCGGTGATGTCCTCGGCGACTCGCAGGGAAGTCATGTCGGCAGTCTTCATGAGCACCTAAGCACGAACCATCAAGCCTACGTGAATTGGAATCGGTCGGTCAACGCGTGAACCGGCACTGCTCTGATTTCGTGTTGCCCCGAAAAGTGGGGCTGCACACTTGGCTCGCCGTGACAGGGTTTTTATTTTCCGAAATCTGCTGGGGGTATTCGTGGCTCCCAACGCGACAAATCAACAGATTCTGGCGGCCTGTCGGGATCGGTATCCTCATGTTCTTCGCTATCAACCACCCAGATATACCAGAACGGCTCAGTGCATCGACCGTCCAAGAAATCCCGATAGTCAACGCTACCAACCACGTGGAGAAAAGCACGCTCCTCACGAATTCTGTCACGGTCGTCATCGCTCAGATCATCCCGCATCGTAACTATTGCTCTTATTGGCGCACTGTTTGGCCTGATGACCGACGGCAGCGACCGTATACTAAAGTCGTCTGTGGCGCAGATTATGTCGTACCTACTTGTCCCTTGTGGAAATTCGCGGGTGTCGGTAACGATAACTACACCTTCTCCGATTACATTGAAGGCACTCGTGAACCCCTCATGGCTTATCTCAATAGTGACACTAGGATTAAGGGGATCGGGTTCGGGGATGCCCGCAGAAATGAGCCGTACAGACAGTCGAGCACGTTCCTTGCTGATGAAGATTTTGACGTTATCAGCAGCGGCTTGGGCGTTCACCGAGGCAGCATGGGCGGCGGTCTTGGCAATATCCAAGTTAACCCGCATGTAATTCGCTTGCCTGTGCATTGCCCACCATTGCAAGACGGCGAGAAATGCAAGAACCCCAGTAAAAACGGTTATGAGAATCGTCGAAATCTTAGCCCACCACTCGCCGAAATCAGGACATTGGTATCGAGAACAATCCGGATCATTGCTCCACGGGCTGCTGGCGATTACGCCGCGCCTTGCGTGCAGCATCGATTTCCGCATTGATCTCTTCCAGGGAGAGTTGATCCACGCCTAAGCGCTTCGCACTCTCCCAAGACTCTTGGAGCCAGTCCGGGGCGGACGCAGACGCTAGCGCGCGAATACTGATAGCCTCGTCTTCAGCAATCGAGCGTCCCAGCAGGCTTTCGATGGCCATCTTCTGGTCTGGGGAGAGATCTTTCGCTTTGTGAATCATGGGTCTAATCCAATGGTTAATGCAGCTTTAATTCAGAGTATAGGTCTTATGCAAAGGGTTGTCATGCGAGTTTTGGATCGAAGAACGGAACGGTGTGCTAACCGCTGACCGCTACTTAATGCCGGCTTGTTGGCTTGCCGAAGCATGTTGCTGGCCAGCGTAATAACCGCTCCGGGTGCGGACCTGAAGCTTTTTGTAGCCGCGCGCCTGGGCCTCTACCTTCACCGTGCGATAGCCACCTGCGCTCTGCGGCGTGCTGGGCTTGTACTGGATGGTGTATTGATTGCGGATATCGTGGGCGATTTGCGAGGTGATGGCCTGGACCTCGCTGAGGTCCTTGGGAAAGAACGCGACCCCGCCGGTGTCCTCCGCCATTTCGCGGAGCGCTCGGCGCGCCCGCTTGGCATGCTCATCCTGGAGCAATCCAATGGTATAAATCGTTGGACCATTCTTCTCTTCCAGGCGGCGCACAGTTTGCTCTAGCGAGTGGCGACTGGCGTTGTCGTCGCCGTCAGTCACCACCAAGAGGACCTTCTTTTCCAAAGCGCCACTTTCCTTCAAGTGGTCGGCAGATGCGAGCACGGCGTCGTAGAGCGCGGTGCCGCCGCGCGATTCAATCCGTTCCAGCGCATCTTTCAGCTTGGGAATCTTGGCGGTGTAGTCCTGGTCGAGGAAGTACTCTTCGCTGAAGTTCACAACGAAGACCTGGTCCTGAGGATTGCTGGATTGCACCAGGTTAATGGCTGCGGCATTCACCGCCGGACGTTTTTCCCGCATGGACCCTGAATTATCGATGACGATGCCCATCGCGACGGGAATGTCCTCGTTACGGAACGAGGTGATTCTCTGGGGCTTGCCGTCTTCGAATACGGTGAAATCGTTCTTGGCCAGATTGGCGATCAGGCGATTGTGATCGTCCACCACAGTGGCGTGCAAAGTAACTTCGTCAACTTGCTTCTTGAAAACAAAGACATCGCCCTGTTGTTCTTCGGGCGCTTCACCTGGCTGCGGCACCTGCACCGTGTCCCCAGGCTGGCTGGGCGCGGGCGGTAGTGGAGCTGCGTCCTGCTGGCCACTCTGGGCCGGAGCATTTGCCGGTGGTGCTTGTGCTGGCGGATTCTGCGCGGGGGCGGTTTGCTGGCCGGCGGCGCTGCCAGCCGGAGCCGACTGCCCCGAGGCAGTCGAATTCTGGGCCACCATCCAGGTTCCGATACATAGAACCAATGCAATTAGCACTACGAACGAATGGTAGCGTCTATTCGGTTGGTGCATAGTATCCCGTCTTGGCATATACGTGCAGCGGCGGCAGACCTTTCGGAGGATTCAGTTTCACCTTGATCTTGCGCCACTTGCCATCTCGTCCTGGACTAGTTGGACGGTATCCGAGCACATATTGGTTGCGCAGCTCGATGCCAATCTTTGTCGCCACATCCGCCAGCTCGTTCGGATTGCCGATGGTAAATGTCCGTCCGCCCGTCACTTCGGTCACATCGCTGAGCAAGGCCGGCCCTTCGCGTTCTTCTGCCGTCTTGAAACCATTAACGTCAAACAGGCCGATGCCATAGATCTGAACGTCGGCTTCCCGCACCATCGACTTGATCTCGCCCTCGGTGTAGCGGCTGTGGTTGTCGCCACCGTCGGAGATGATCAACAGCGCCTTGCGCTCGTAGTGCGCCTTGCGCATGCGATTCATGCCCAGGTAAATGGCATCGAGCAATGCAGTCCTGCCTTTGGGCACGGTGTAAACCAGCTTGCTTTGGATGTCTTCGACGGAGGAAGTGAAATCGACCAGCACCTCGGGTTTTTCCGAGAAGGTGATCAGGAAAAACTCATCCTGGGGATTGGCCGTGCGGAAGAATTCGACCACCGCCTCGCGCGACTTGTCGATCTTGTCGCTCATTGACCCGCTGATATCAAAGATGACGCCCAGGGAAATGGGCGCGTCTTCGCTGGAGAAGTGCCGGATCTCTTGCGGCTGGCCATTGTCGGTTAGCTGGAAATTCTCCTTCTCCAACCCGGTTACCAGCCGGTTCATTGGGTCCGTAATAGTCACCGGGACCAGCACTAAATCCACGTCTTTGCGGATTGGCTTGGTGTGGGTCTTGAGGCTGGGGTCGATGATGACGCCCGGTGGTGCGGCAACGGCACCAGCCGTAACAACCTCGGGCTTTTTGGCTGGGTGAGGAACCAGGTGCACGTTCTGGTCTTCGTCCTGCGCGAAGACCGGAACCACCAACAACATCAAGGGAAGCAGTAGAGCGAGATCCTTCAGCGCACGCACAACAACTTGGACGGGGCGCCGGGCAAAACGTCCCGACCCCTGAACCTGAAACGGGTACCGAATCGTCGAAAAAACTGACCCGAACCCCAAACCACCACCGCGGGCCATAAGATCCCCTGGACTGTGGGCTGAATGGTATCACAGCATACGGGAGTCAGATAACCTCGTGGCAACCACTCCCACCACGCCAAACTTCTCTGCCTCTTTGATGTTTCCGTAGCGATTCTGGTTTCCTTTTGTTGAACTGCTACAATCGTGCTGCCTCCCGAAGAGTTTTTTTATTACTAAATTTCCATTTTTTAGGGGGAGGCGGAGCTCTTATGGCGAATATTTCCCCTTTCCAGGCCCTGCGCTATGACCCTTCCAAAGTGTCACCGGCCCAAGTTGTAACCCAGCCGTACGACAAGATCACCCCGGCAATGCAGGACCAGTATTATGCCGCCGGTCCATACAATTTGGTGCGCGTGATTCTTGGCAAACCGCAGCCGGGCGACAATGACCAGGAGAACGTCTACACCCGGGCGGCAGCTTCGTTGCATCAATGGCGGGCAGAAGGCGTTCTGGTGCCCGACCCGGAACCCAGCATTTATCTCTACACCCAGACTTTTAAGGTCCCCGGTGACGCTTCGGGTGCGACCGCCGAACGGCGCAGCTTCATTGCCCTGGGGCAAGTGGAGGACTACGACCGCAAGGTCGTCTTCCGCCACGAACAGACGCTCAGCAAACCCAAGGCGGATCGGCTCAACTTGTTGCGGGCCACCCAGGCGCATTGCGGTCAGATCTTCATGCTGTACACCGATCCTGCAGGAGAGATTGACAATGCTCTGAGGCAGAACGGTACTCCGACGGTGGAGGTGCGCGACCAATACGACGTGTTGCACCGGCTGTGGAAAGTTTCCGACCCCGCCATCCTTCGAACCGTACAGACAAAAATGGCCGATAAAAAGCTGATTATTGCCGACGGCCACCATCGCTACGAGACAGCCCTGACCTATCGCAACGAACGGCGAAACCAGGCCAACCCTGATCTTCGGGCGCCGTTCGAACGGGTGATGATGACCTTCGTCAATATGGATGCTCCCGGACTGGTGGTTCTGCCAACCCATCGCGTGGTGTTCGGGATGGAGGATTTTGCGATCTTCAACATGACGGCGAAGCTTCAAGAGAATTTCGAGATCGAAGACTTGGGACCGCTGACCAACGCCGCCGCTGCATTGGATCGGCTGCATCAGGCGGGCAAGAATACCACCGCGCTGCTGGCGGTTACGTCGCATGGCAGCTTTCTGTTGCGTTCGCGCGCCGAGCAGCACTCGAAAAGTCTCGCGGGCCTGTCGGAACGCCAGCGCGGCCTCGATGTCGTAAAACTGCACAAGCTGGTTCTGGAAGACGCACTCGGGATGTCACAGGATGACATTCGCGATCAGAAGCACCTGAAATATGTACGCGACGCGAACGAAGCGATTGAGGAAGTGCGAAACGGCGCCAACGTCGCGTTCATCATGAACCCGGTCCGCATGGAGCAAATGCGCGACGTCGCCTTCGCCGGCGAAGTTTTGCCTCAGAAGTCCACCGATTTCTATCCCAAGATGTTGAGCGGCCTGGCCATCTATTCGCTGGAGGAGGCCGCCCAAGGTTCGGCATTGGGAGGACACTAGCTTGCCGGTTTCCAGCCGCACATCGCGGCTCGCACTGGCGATCGCCGCCGGTTCGGCTCTGCTGTTCGCGGCCCTTCTAACTCGCCACCCTGGCGTTCACGCGCAATCGCCCGGGCAGAATCAGCTTACTGTCTATTCTCCCCAGGCCTCCTACCCGGTGCCACTGCTGGACATAAATGGCCAGCCTTACGCGGGTTTGGTTGAATTGTTGGAACCGTTGGGTTCGGTTGACGCCCGCGTCGACGGCAAGAAGTACAAGCTGCACTTTACGCCCCCAGGTGGCCGCGCTTTGGAGTTGCAATTCACCGCTGGCAAAGATAAGGGCAAAGTTCGCGGAAACGGTTATAAACTGCCGGCCAATTTCGTTCTTCAAAATGGCCGGGGCTATGTTCCCCTGTCCGTTAGCAGCGAATTAATCTCGAAGCTACTCGCCACCGATGCGGAATTACACGCGGGGCCGCGCCGTCTGTTCATCGGCAATGTTCAGGTGCATTACACCCTGGAACTGCACCAGGGCAACCCCTCGCGGTTGCTGTTGGGCTTCTCATCCCCGGTCAATCCATCCATCGCCACCGAGCCTGGACGAGTACGCCTTACATTTCGCCGCGAACCCATCGTTTCCAGCGGCTCTGAAAATGTCCCTTACAGCGATCCCTTGATCACGGGAGTGAACTTTTCGGAGCACGATGGCCTGGTTGAACTCGATGTGACGGGAAAGGCCCCTATGATGGCCAACTTCGCCGACGGAGGCAAGACCATCATCATCACCGGTGCTCCGGCTCCGGTGCCTGCGCCCCAGGAGGCGCCACTACCGCCAGCTCCGGCCAATCCGCAGACCACGGCGCCACCACCGCGGCCGCCCGCCGCGCCGCGCTTCCTGGTGCTGATCGACCCCGCACACGGCGGCAGCGACATCGGAGCCGCCATCACCCCTTCGCTCCCGGAGAAAGATGTTGTCCTGGCGCTGGCTCGGCGGGTGCAGCATGCCCTGGCAAATCGTGGCATCGCCGCCGGCCTGCTGCGCAATTCCGACATTGCGATTGCTCTCGACCAGCGCGCCACATCGGCGAATGCAGTGCGTCCCGCGCTATATATCGCGCTGCATGCCGCCAATACCGGACGGGGCGTCCACGTCTTCACCGCGCTGCTGCCTGCCGCCAACTTGTCGCCGCAAGGTTTTTTGCCGTGGGACACCGCGCAAGCCGCATTCCTTGACTTAAGCGGAGCGGTCGCCGGCTCGGTGGCCGCGGAACTCGAGTCCCGCCAACTACCCAACGCCACGCTGCTGGCGCCGCTTCGTCCCATGAACAACATTGCCGCGCCTGCCATTGCGGTTGAAATCGCGCCTCCCGCCGAAAACGTGGACGAAATCGCCAGCGCGGCCTACCAGGAGCAGGTGGCGCAATCGATCGCCGCCGGGGTTGCCGCCGTCCGCGCCAAGCTACCAGAGGTGAGACCGTGAGCCGGCGCGTCCTGGTGATGTTCGCGGTGTTGGCGCTGATCGCGCTTGGCCTCACGTTCTACGCCCTGTACCTGAAGAGAAAGGTGGCCCGCGACGAGCAACTCGCCGCGCAACAGCAACTGGCCCTGGCTCCACTCACCAATGGTCCGCCCACTCCGGTCACCCTGTACCTCGCTTCCGACAGCGATGGCACACTGCGCCGGACGCAGGTGAACGTGACCCTCCCACCGGAACGTACCGAACGCGCCCGCGCCGTGCTGCGTGCTCTGTTCGGGCAGTATTTGCAATCCTCGTCGTCACATCCCATTGGCGCTGACGCGGATGTCCGCGACGTTTATTTACTGGGAGACGACACAGCCGTGGTAGACACAAACGCCGCCTTCGCAGACGCGCATCCTTCGGGCGTGCTCGCCGAAGAGCTTACCGTGGCCTCCATCGTGGTCACGCTCAACGCCAACGACAGCAAGATCGGGCGCGTGAAGATCCTGGTCAACGGGCAGGAGCGGGAAACCCTCGCCGGACATGCCGACTTGCGCCGCTTCTACGAAGCCAGCAATATTGGGCAGGTGGTGAAGGATTTGCAGTGACCTTACCGCGCATCGGCGTTTTCGATTCGGGCGTCGGCGGCCTCACCGTGCTGAAGGCCATGGCCGAGCAGTTGCCCGCGCGCTACTTCTACTTCGGCGACACGGCCCGCCTGCCTTATGGCACCAAGTCGGCGGAAACCGTTGCGCGCTACGCAATCGGCGCCACTCGTTTTCTCGAAACGCAGAATATCGACCTGCTGGTGATTGCCTGCAACACCGCCACCGCGCTCGCATTTCCACTTATTCAGCAAGCCGCTCACGTGCCGGTCGTCGGAGTAGTCGAGCCCGGCGCGGCCATGGCAGCCGAAGTTAGCAAGAGTCGCTCGGCCATTGTGATCGCCACCGAAGCCACCGTCAGCAGCCATGCTTACCGCAACGCGTTGCAGAGACATGGCCTCACAGCCTACGAAAAGGCTTGTCCGCTTTTCGTGCCGTTGGTTGAAGAAGGATGGATTGAGCATCCGGTGACCGAACAGGTGGCGAGGATCTACCTCGGCGAGGCGCTGCTGCAAGCGCCGGAGCAGACAGATGTTCTGGTGCTCGCCTGCACCCACTATCCGCTCATCGCACCCCTGCTGCGTCGCATCGCGCCCAGCCACATGCAGATTGTGGACTCCGCTGAATCAACCGCGCGCGTGGTGAAAAAAATGATTGGGGAGGATTGGGCCTGTCATCCTGAGCGAAGTGAGGTCACACCTACAGCCGAACGGAGTCGAAGGACCCCTATTCCAGCGACGCCCTCGCCCGCCGACCACCGCGCCTTCCGTTTCTATGTCACCGACTCCACCGACAAGTTCAAACGCCTGGCAGCGCGCTTCCTTGGCCGTCAGGTGGACCACGTCGAGCATGTGGACCTGGGCGGATGACAGAACCCGCTTTTCGCTTTTCGCTTTTCGCTATTCGCGACTCGCTTCCGCGTTGGAAACTAGCGTTGTTTTCCTACCTCACGGTTGGGCCAATGCGGGCACGGCCCCTCAAGCTGTGGAAAAACTCGACTGCATCTCGCTTTGAAGGGGCGCACCTTTAGGTGCGCCGGTCGAACTTCTTTATTTTTCTCATCCCGAGCCCGGCTTCAGCCGGCGAGGGATCTGCTGTTGAGGCTTTCTCCGCAGCCTGTCCTGTCGTCCTCACTTTGTTAGCGAAAAGCGAAGAGCGAAAGGCGAATAGCGAAAAGCGGCCTTCCGAAGCTACAATCGCGGTTCATGGTTTATCGCTCCGACAATCGTTCTCCCGAGCAGATGCGGCCGGTCAACATTGTTCCCGACTTCATCTCCACCGCCGAAGGCTCGTGCCTGATCGAACTCGGCAACACCCGCGTTATCTGCACTGCGACCATCGAAGACACGGTGCCGCAATTTCTGCGCAATCGGGGCAAAGGCTGGGTGACCAGCGAATACGGCATGCTGCCGCGCTCCACCCTGACTCGCACGCCGCGCGAGGCCAACAAGGGACGCCAGAGCGGGCGCACCCACGAGATCCAGCGGCTCATCGGCCGCTCGCTGCGGGCTGTGACCGATCTGGAGAAGTTGGGCGAGCGCACCATTTTCCTCGACTGTGACGTCATCCAAGCCGACGGCGGCACGCGAACGGCGTCCATCACCGGCGCCTTCATTGCGATGGGGCTGGCCATGCGCCGCATGATTGATTCGGGCACGCTGACGGTCGCGCCCATCCGCGACTACATTGCCGCCACCAGCGTCGGCATCGTGGATGGGGAGATCATGCTCGATCTCTGCTACGAAGAGGACGCGCGCGCCGACGTGGACATGAACCTGGTGATCACCGGCAGCAAGAAGATTGTCGAGGTGCAGGCCACGGCCGAACACCGCCCCTTCGACGATGCCCAATTGGCCAGGATGATGTCGCTGGCAAGGAGCGGCATCGAGTCGCTGATCGTGCGCCAGCAGTCGGTGCTGACGGGCTTGCCGCTGAGGCAGTGATGGTTGCTGACTTGTTCAGCAAGCTGTCTGAGTTCTCGGTGCTGTAGGAGCTTGCTAAGAAGCGCCGGGAGGGCATCCTGCCCAAATTGGGAAATGGACCAGGCTTCCCGTAACAGGAATTCCTCGTTTAATGGCCCTACAAGGGGCGAAATCTATTTGGAGGTATGGAAATGTAGCCCGCACCCTCTAAGCCACGCCTGAAGGCACGCCAGCGCTCGCAATGGGCATTCTGGGAGACGGCCACTATAGCCAAATGGTGGTTTACGATTAACCATATAAGTTTTAACAACAATCCGGAATATTTGGCACTTAAGTTCTATAGTTGCGCTTTTGGACGTTCGGGGGCTTCGGAGTGGACGGCCTGAGATCGTGAGTTGAAAATGCTCGGTGGGCCAGCCCGAATCTTCCTCCGCCCGGGTTAGCGTCCAAAAGAGGGACGCGAACCTGGGGCAGCAGGCCGCGCGCCTTGCGGCCTTGTTTCTGATATTGCTGTTGGCGCAGAACCTGCTCCACCCAGCTGTAAACCTGCTGGCGGCTTTCGCCTTCGAACCGGATGCCTTCGCTGGCTTTTAGAAAAGCCTCGATCTGCTCCAGGTTCAGCTTCTCTGCTTCGTGCACGCTGGTTGTCAATCCTCAGCATGCCACTCGCTCCAGGCTCATCTTGTGTTGGAAACTGCCTCCTCCTTCAGGCTCATCTTGTATTGGAAAAGACTTCAACTTGCAACGCGAAGGGGTGACGTATATACTTTTGGTAGAGGGGGTTGCTACCTTCCTCTCTTTCAGGTTCTCGGAACTGAGTCAGTCCATCCATCTGAAGTTTCCCCACCTTAAAGGCTCTACCAAGTGGAAGCCCCAATAGAGCAGCACTTTGTTCGACGAAACCTGCCCTAATTGAGGTCGGCCCCAAGATATTCATAACATTCAAAACGAAAAGGAGTTTCATTGAAACGCTTTGCATTTCTGCTCTCCCTGGTGTGCCTGTTCGCCACCTTCAGCCTCAACGCAGTGACTTGCACACCAACCGGCTTCTACCGCGACGGCATCAACATGACCGCCGCCGTGATCAATCCCACCAGCCCAGTCACTGGCCCGATCGATGCCACCGGTTGCAATATTGCCGTGTATGTTGACAACGTAGATGCCAGGATTGATACCGCCAACATCTATGGGTCGAATTATTTCGGCGTCCTTGTGAACGGCGACGCCAACACGGTCTCGGCCAGCATCACCAATAGCACTATCCATGACATCGGTGAGACCCCGTTGAACGGCACCCAACATGGTGCGGGGATCTACTTTCGGTCGTTCTCCATCACCGGCAGCGCCAGCGGCACGATTTCGGGCAACACGTTTACTAATTACCAGAAAGGCGGAATCGTCGCCAACGGTCAAGGTGTAAACGTAGCCATTACCGATAACATTGTGACCGGTCATTCGAAAACCGCGAATGAGTGGGGCACCCGGCAACAAATCATACATACTGGCTCTAACGCGAAAGATTATTTCGAGGCGGTTGTAGTTTTTCCTCAGATTTCTCGCTTACCAACATGAAGGCAGAAAGAAGTGAGTTCTGGGGTTGGTGAAGCGGGCCGGAATCAGCAGTAACGGTTCCAGCTGCGCCCAACCCAGTGGTCCTCGCTTCGCCCTGCTCTCCAACTCAAGCTTAGAGGAGACGATATGAACTCGGCACACAAGGAAGTTCGGAATCTGACAAATCTGGTAAAGACAACACGCCGACGGCTATTAAGCGGCGCGGCAGCGCTGACCGTTCTAATTGCCCTCGCGGCGCTCGGCAGTCCGGCAACGGCATTTGCCCAAGATTCCACTCAGAGTAAAGCGGCAAGCCAAACACCGGAGGGATCCTGGCTGTACACGGTTACCATACCGAATCCTCCAAATGCTCCTATAGTGTTTCTCGGCACCGAGACCTATTCGGCAGGCGGAGGGTACGTGGAAGCCGATCAGTTGTCCTTCACGCCCGGGTACCTGGCGACTGCGGGACACGGGGGGTGGAAGAGCACAGGAAAGGATGCGTTTCTTCTGACATATATGAACCTCACCTATGACGCCAGCGGCAATCCGACGGGCTCAGGGAAGGTGCGCCAAACTACAACGATGTCTGGGAACTCCTACAGCGGTTCAGGCGATTACGCCTACTACGATGTAAATGGGAACGTAGTCGCCTCGGGCACGTTTACGATTACAGCCCAACGGATTCTTGTGCAAGCCCCGGAGCAGTGAAGGAAGCAACATGCTGAAAGATTAAAGGGCGGCCCTAGCGGGCGGCCCTTTTGAGATTCGGGCCTGATTCTTGAGTGCCGAGCTACCGCTAAGACGCTAACCCATAAGAGCCACCGCAGTTCGCGAACCCCATCTCGCGCAGTTCGGGAATACAGTTTAAGAGCATTCATCATCATCACTTCCATCACCCCGAACTGATGGACCGTGAGACCGCGCAGGTCGCCCTGATAAAGGCATTCCCATTTAGAGCGGAAAGCCATTGGGAGAGGCACAACCCAAGGTTTTACCAGGCGCTACAGAAGAAGGGAATACTCCAGCAAGCATTACAGCGAGCGGTCGCGGCGACGATCTTATCCCTGCACCAGAGCCAGAAGGCGGGACTGAGCCCCGACCGAGCGCGGGAACTAGCGTATCCGAACTGGCAGAAGCCGGACGAAAAGCAACTTCTCCATTTAGAGGATTTTTGCCGTCAGGCCGCAATCAAGGCATTGATCGTCTTGCGATCCTGCCTTTACTGCTGGCCTCTCACTGGCCTGAGAAGATAAGCCAAGAACTCAAAATGCCACGGGTATCAAAGATGAGAAGGCATTCTTTTACCACTATCGAAGCTTGGCCGTCAATACCTGCATGGTCGTGACGGGCCGAACACGTTTGGGTAAGGCCCGACTGCCCATTAGCGTTGACTCCTACGTTTCTCAGGCGGGCAGACATCTACAAGGCCGCCGCCGGGCAATGGAATTGACGATGGCTGGCGTAATATCGCCATATCACTAGCGATCCTCTCACAGGTACGTGGACGGGCACTCGGGAACAGCCCTCCACCCGGCTCAGAAGTCCTCGCACGCGGTGCGGAAATTCAGTTAGAATTCTCTGTTCTGCAATCGCGGCCCAGCCGCTATCCTGTGGGACCGAATTCAAATTCCGTTCATACCGGGCGCGCCGCGCCTGAGGAAGGTTCTGCCATGAAACTTACTCCCGGAAAACTTGCGGGCATCAAGGCCGTTTCGAACCAGCACGGTGTCATTGCCGCGGCCGCCATGGACCAGCGCGGTTCGCTGAAGAAAGCGCTGGGCAGCTACGCCACCGACGCGGGTCTGGAAGAGTTCAAAATCAACGTGTCCGAGGTGTTGACCAAGCACGCCAGCGCCATCTTGCTCGATCCCGAGTGGGGACTGCCCGCCGCCAAGCGCCGCGCCAAAGGTTCGGGCCTGCTGCTGGCCTATGAGAAAACCGGCTACGACAAAACTCTGCCCGGCCGCCTGCCTGACCTGCTCGATCTGTGGTCGGTGAAGCGCCTCAAGGAAGCAGGCGCAAATTGCGTAAAGATCCTGCTCTACTACACGCCGTATGATGACAAGAAGATCAACGATCACAAACACGCATGGACCGAGCGCATCGGCGACGAGTGCAAGGCCAACGACATCCCCTTCTTCCTCGAACTGGTCGGATACAAAGAGGGACTGGACGAGAAGGGCGCCGAGTACGCGAAGCTGAAGCCTGAAGTTGTGGCCAAGTCGATGGAGGAGTTCTCGAAGGACCGTTACGGCGTGGATGTGTTGAAGGTCGAGGTCCCGGTAAATCTTCAGTTCGTCGAAGGTGCGAAGTCGTTCAAGGGCACCAAGGCTTACACCAAGAAGGAGGCGCTTGATCACTATCGCGCCGCCGCTGGCGCAACCGGCAAGCCGTTCATCTATCTGTCGGCCGGCGTGAGCAATGCGGAGTTCATCGAGGACCTGGAGTTCGCTGCCGAATCGGGTGTGAAGTTCAATGGCGTGCTCTGTGGGCGCGCCACCTGGAAGGATGGCATCCCCATCTTCGCCGAAAAGGGCGCAGCCGCTTTCCGCGCCTGGCTGGAAGACGAAGGCGTAAAGAACATCGGCAATGTCAACGACGCGCTCAAGGCCGCCACTCCCTGGTACAGCATCTACGAGGTGCAGGAAGCGGTCGCGACTCGGTAGACCTGCATTGACGAGGACAGTCAACCATTTGGCGCGCAGAAGGCCTCTGCGCGCCTTTGTCGCAAACCCAGCGGCGACGATGTCCGCGATCTACAACAACTGTAAAATGCATGAAAAACGGGGTTTGGTCTTGTGATCTCACGAGCACACATTCTTTTCAACTCGGTCGCGATTTTGAGCATTGGCACAGCGCTATGGCTGGCGCCTTCCTCTGCTGCCCAGAATTCCGGCTTCCGCAATGCGCCTCCGTCGGCTGCGGAGATGAAGAATCCCTATAAAAGCGCCTCGGCCGCGGCAGCCGGCAAGAAGCTGTATTTGCTGAATTGCGCGCAGTGTCACGGCAACAATCTTCAGGGAATAGGACCGGCGCCTGCACTCGACCGCGCTCCAATCCAAAACGCAAAACCAGGAGAGTTGTTCTGGTTCATCACCAAAGGAAAACTGGAATCGGGCATGCCCTCGTGGGGGAACCTGTCTGAGCAAAAACGTTGGCAGATCGTAACTTTCCTGCAGTCGCAAGGCAACACCAAGGCCGCAGCGAAGTAACTTGTCACTGCTGCGATGACGCGAAATCCGCTATAACAGAGTGGTGAGTGCAAGCAACCCTTTTTTCGCTCCCAAGACGGCCTTGATTACCGGCGCGTCCAGCGGCATTGGACTGGAACTGGCGCACCTGTTCGCTCGCGATGGTTATCGTTTGGTGCTAGTGGCACGCAGTCGCGGTGCGCTGCGTGAACTCGGGGACGACCTGCAATCGCGCTACAACGTGACCGTGCGTGTCTCGCCCAAGGACCTGGCGCACCCGGCAGCGCCGAATGAGATCTACCAGGAATTGCAGGAAGCCGGCATCGTCCTCGACGTGCTGGTGAACAATGCCGGCTTCGGCGGCGGCGGACCGTTTCTGTCCACCGACTGGAACAACGAAGCCGAGATGATGCAGGTGAACATGGTGGCGCTGACCCACCTCACCAAGTTGTTTCTGCCGCAGATTCGCGCGCGCGAGGGCAAACTGCTCAACGTAGCCAGCACCGCCGCCTTTCAGCCGGGGCCATTCATGGCCGTCTATTACGCCAGCAAGGCCTATGTGCTGCATTTCACCGAAGCGCTGGCGGAAGAGCTCCGGGACACCGGCGTTACGGTCACCTGCCTCTGCCCCGGACCGGTGAAGACCAACTTCCAGAAGCGCGCCCATCTCGGCGACACGCGGTTAATGACCAGCCCGCTCCTGGTGGACGTGCGCGAAGTGGCGCGCGCGGCCTATGAAGGCATGAAGCAGGGCAAACGCGTGGTCATTCCCGGATGGAAGAACCGGCTTGGTGTGCAGATGCTGCGCTTGTCCCCGCGCGAGATGGTGACCAAGGTGGTCCGTAAGATTCAGGAGTCGAAGTAGTAGTTACAATTGATCTTGCACCTTCGCTGCCTTGGAATATCCGACACTCTTTCTCACATACAGCGGGTCTGCTGACGCTGTTCTGCTGCCTGAAGCCCATGTCTCGCCTGGTTGTCAGAGTCTTCAGTGGCTCTACAAAACTGCCGGAACTCCACTATCGGGACGTCAACCGCCCTCTCCTGGGCCTGCTTCCCGAACTCCACAACGTTCGCGATCACACTCACGGACTGAATGTCCTTGTGTGGCCACGCAAGAAAATCAAGTATTTGCGCGGGAGGGATTCTGAAACCAGATACGGCCTGTTGCCCGGCCAGAATCAAAGGAGGGCTACTGACTTCCAGTTTGATTGACCCCAGTTCCATGCCGCCGCTATTTCTGGCTATCATCTTCGCGGATGATAGCAACCCATTTTTATTACCTTGATTCCAAGCAGTCAACTCTAGGTACTGGCTATTCACTTGGCGATAATTGAGACGGACATCGGAGTAGTTGCGCGTAAATAACTCGGCAACACGTGGCGCACTTGCGCCGAGTACGCTGACGAGTGCTACCAATAACGCAAGAGCCGTTTCAGAGATACCGAGCCAACCGCGCCAATCGAGCATCGAAGTGCAGTGGATGCACTTCCTTGCTCCTTTCCGTATCGGCTCTCGACAGACTGGACAAGGGATAAACGCGTCAGCAGCCTGCTGCGGTGTTTCCGTCATCGATGCCTTTCGCAAATACCTCGAAGTCGCTTTCCCCAATTGCCTGTTATAAATTGCGAGTCGCCGAGTTTTACAGCCCAAACAGCTCCCGCAGACGTTTGGTCTGGGCGCGGCTGACCGGAACTTCAGTCTGCTTCCTGTCTTCCATGCGGATCTGGTAGGAGCTCTTGAACCAGGGCACGACTTCCTTGATGCGATTGATATTCACCAGATACGAACGATGCGCACGCCAGAACATGTTGGGGTCGAGTGAGTCAAGCAGTTCCTCCAGGGTGCGGCAGTTCGATTGGCCTTCCATCGCGGTGGCTACAACGGTAATGATTCCGTCCTCAATCGAGGCATAGCAAATGTCTTTCTGGTCCACCAGAAAGAGCCTGCCACCGGACTTGAGCAGCACTTTCGTCGCTGGCGGACGCGCCTGCTGCTCCAGCATTTTGACGATGGTCCCGATCTGGTCGCCGGGCGAGCCGGCGGTCTCCAGCTTTTGCCGGGCCTTCTCTACGGCCTTGGCGACTCGCTTCTTGTCGAACGGCTTCAACAGGTAGTCAATCGCATTGACCTCAAATGCCTTCACCGCATACTGATCGTACGCGGTGGCAAACACGATCTGCGGCAGCGGCACTTTCTTGTCGATCAGCTTTTTGATGGCCCCGAAGCCGTCAAGCCCCGGCATTTGCACGTCAAGGAAGACGAGTTCCGGCGAGAACTCCTTGATCAAGTTCACGGCTTCCATGCCGTTCTTGCCTTGCGCCACGACGTCCACATCGAGATCGCGCAAAAGGTAGGCAAGTTCGTCACGTGCCAGCTGTTCGTCATCCACAATGATGGCGGATAGTGACATTCAATCTCCTGCATCCACAACTGCTCAAGCATAACTATACCCAGATGGAGCGCCGGAACCAACCGGTTACGCCTGATGGCTGACAGTTGATGGCTGACGGCTGACAGCTTCCTTGTCGTACACTGATTCAAACATGGTCGTCATCTACGGCATCCATTCAGTCAGCGAAGCGCTGAAATCTGGCGCGCGCAGCTTTGAATACGTCGGCATCGCGCGCGAGCGGCATGACCAGCGGGTGCAGCGCCTTATTGACGACTGTCGCGCCAGTGGTGTGCAGGTGCGCTTCCTGCCGCGCGAGCAACTCGATCGCACCGCTAACACCAACACCCATCAGGGCGTCATTGCGGTCACCAGCAGCAAACAATACGCGGACGTGGACACCCTGCTCGAACAGCGCCATGGTGAGCACAGCTTCCTGGTGGTGCTCGACAGCGTGGAAGATCCCCACAACCTGGGTGCGCTCATCCGCACTGCCGATGCCGCCGGGGCCGACGGTGTCATCATCCCGGAGCGTCGCGCCGCCGGATTGACGGGCACAGCCGTCAAGGCTTCGGCTGGAGCTTCCGAGCATTTGCCGATCGCGCGGGTCACCAACATCTCGCGCACCCTGGATGAGTTAAAAGAGCGCAACGTGTGGACGGTTGGTCTCGACGAACGCGGGACCCAGAGCTATGACGAGGTGGATTACAACATGCATTGCGCGATCGTGCTGGGCGCCGAAGGCAAAGGGCTGCACGATTTGGTCCGCAGGCGCTGCGACTTTCTGGTTTCGATTCCCATGCTCGGCCACGTGCCATCTCTGAATGTGTCGGTGGCGGGCGGGGTGGTGATGTTCGAACTAGTCAGACAGCGCCGCCGAGTGGCAAAGGGAAGCTGAAAGCGGCGAGTGAATTGCGCCGGGATTCAAGTCACATTGACGATCCGGTTGTAATCTTGTGCTGCATGGATGACACGCATGATTTCAACGTCGCCGCCTATGGACTCGTAGAAGATTAAGTATTTTTCGAATTCACGAATCCGCCACATCCTTACCCTGGGAAACTTCTCCACCTTATGGGGGGCACCCATCCCTGGTGATTGTGCGAGTTCCACAAACGTGGCACGGGCCGCCGCTTGGAAACGTCGCGCCGTGGCAAGATTGCTGTTTTCGCCGATGTAAGCGAAATGTTGAACGAGGTCGCGCCGAGCAGCAGGCCTTACGATGGCTCGGCCCATGAGGTTCAGGCTTTCTTTCGGGCGCGGATGAGGGCCATTCCCTGGCGTTCTACTTCTTGCCAGTCACGCTCGGTCATTTCGGTCGCCTCTCCACTAGCTCGGGCCTCTTGGATGGCAGCCTCGACACGTCCATCCCAGCACTCATCAACGGGTATTGGCGAGTTGTCATCGTGCCGAACCTGCAACAGAAGCTCTGCGGCTTGCCTGAAAAACTCATCAGGGTTGGCGAACTCGCCCCTGTCAAGGCTGTCATGGACACGCTTCTCGAGCTCAGGCGGCAGAGCGACATTCATGCTGTTCTGCTTCTCCACAGTCTTGTTATCTTATCATTCAGATAGTTGTCGGAAGGTGATGTTTTTCTATGCGGCTTTTGACAGCGTTCATTCTCTTGCTTTCCGCGGGGCTGCCCGCGCTTGCGATTGACCGTGAGGCTTTCACCGTCTCGCGATATCAGCTTGAAGTTCAGGTGGACCGCACCGCGCACGTGATCGCGGTCACCGGCAAGCTCACTCTGCGCAACGATTCCAACAAGCCGCAGAAGCTTGCTACTTTGCAGGTATCGTCGTCTCTGGCATGGAACGCCATCGCTTTGGATGACAAGCCGGTGCAGTGGCTCGGCGATAACTACACCTCGGACATCGACCACACGGGTAGCCTTTCGGAGGCGATCGTCACGCTGCCGAAAGAAGTTGCTCCGGCAGCTACAGTCACGCTCGATGTGCAATACGGCGGGACCATCACGGCGGACACTACGCGCCTCACGCGTATGGGCGCTCCCGCCGACGTGGCCGCGCGCAACGATTGGGACGAAATCAGCGATGCCTTCACCGCCGTGCGGGGACTGGGCTATGTCGCGTGGTATCCGGTAGCCATCGAAGCCGTGAGCCTGAGCGACGGCAATGCCGTCTTCGACGCCATCGCGCGCTGGAAGCATCGGCACGACCGCAGCGAGTTCGACGCTGCTTTCGCGATCGACGCGGGCGATGGTAAGCAGCCTGTGCGAATCGTGACCAACATGGCCGGTTCGGGTGAAAGCAAGCTAGTGCCGGAAGACGACAAGACTTCCTACCGGCTGGTGGCGAAAGCCCAGATGCCTGCGCTGGGAGAAACGGTCCCAACTTTTGCGATCGCTGATTACGTCGAGTTGGCGAGGCCTACGGTTACGCTTCTGCATAGCGCCGATCACACTTCGCTGGCCCGCGACTACGCTCTGGCCGCCGAAGCCAATGACCCCCTGCTGCACGAATGGCTGGGCGAGTCGGTCCAGCCTGCGCGAGTCATCGAGTTGACGGACCCAAACGCCAATCCCTGGCAAAACGGCCCGGCGCTGTTCACTCCGCTGCGCGAGGCGCCAACCGCGAACTTGCAGCTTCTGCTGCTCCCGGCGCAGGTCGCTGCGCGCTTCCATTCTCCGCACCCCTGGATCGAGGATGGGCTGGAGCGATTCCTGCAAACCGTCGCGGTGGAAAGCCGCAGCGGACGACATGCGGCATTGCAGTTTCTCGACCAATATCGCGGGCCCCTGACGCAAGCGGAAGAAGCAGCGCATCCGAAAGCCGCCGCGGCCAAACCCTCGCCAGACAGCAACGCTGCCAATAACACTCTCCTCAACACCAATGACGAGCTCTACCTGCGGGGTAAAGGCGGCTTCGTGTTCTGGATGTTGCGCGACATGACCGGCAACGACGCCATGCAACGCGCCATTGCTTCCTATCGAGGCGGCGCCGATAAAGACCCGAGCTACTTTCAGCATCTGGTGCAAACCACCGCCAAACGCGACCTGGAATGGTTCTTCGACGACTGGGTTTACCGCGATCGCGGGTTGCCGGAGTTTCACGTGGAATCGGCTTACGCTCGCCCCCTGCTCAGCGAAGCCAGCAAGAGCTTCCTGGTGACCGCGACCATCCAGAACCGCGGCGGCGCCGGAGCGGAGGTACCGGTATTGATCCAGACCCCTTCCGGCGAGAAGAGTGTCCGCGTGGTGGTGAAGGCAGGAGAAAAGGGTACGGGCCGCATCGAAGTGCCGGTGGCGCCCGACAAAATCGTTGTCAACGATGGCAGTGTTCCCGAAGCCAGCCTGGGTAACAATGTGTATGCGATCCCGGCCAAGCAACCGTGAAGAAAAAGCTCTACCACGGATGGACACGGATTTGCACGGATCTCTGGAAAACCATACGAGTGGAGGCCGGACAGAGTGACGCGATTTAAGGAACTACGGCGGATCGAAGCAGCCATTGAACACCGGAATAGGCCCGAGCTTCAATGGGCTGCTGCCTATTGCAAAATGAGGCTCCAAATCGCCATCCGGAAAGATCACCGAAAATACTGGCGTGATATCGAGCAGAACGTCAAGCAAGCAATGGCCGATTCAAAGTAGCCCACTACCTCTTTGTCTTTGGTTCGCAAATTGATCCGTGTTCATCCGTAAAAATCCGTGGTCAATTTGTATTTCTTCTCTGTGTCCTCCGTGCCGGAGCCTGCCCTGAGCGAAGCCGAAGGGTGGTGAATCCTTTTTTTCCCGACGCTGTTATCATCTTGAGTCGCGGCTTCGCGACCATAACGCAGGAATGAGGACGGCTTGAGCTATATCCAGTTTCTCGGCGCTGCCGGAGTGGTTACCGGCTCGAAGCACTTGATCCACGCTGATAGCAACGGCCCGCGAGGGTTGCAGGTACTGCTGGATTGTGGCCTGTTCCAGGGGCAGAAAGAATGGCGGGAGCGGAACTGGCAAGACCTGCCAGTGCCGGCAAACTCGATTGACGCCGTCATTTTGACGCACGCTCACCTCGACCATTCGGGATGGATTCCGCGCCTGGTGAAGCAAGGATTTCACGGCCCAATTTACGCGACGACGCCAACCATTGATCTGTGCAGCATCCTGCTTCCCGACTCCGGACACCTGCAGGAAGAAGACGCGGCGTACTACAACAAGACGCGAGCCAGCAAACACACGCCGGCGTTGCCCCTCTACACCATGGAAGAGGCGCAGCAGTGCATGACACTGTTCCGGCCGCTAAACTTCGGCGATGCTAAGCAACTCTCTAGCGCGCTGTCATTTCGATTTGTTCGAGCCGCCCACATCCTCGGCTCCGCCATGACCGAGGTCACGCTCACCTCGAACGGCAAATCATCGAAGCTGCTCTTTACCGGCGACATCGGCCGTGTGCGCGACAGCCAGATCGCTCCCGGCAAAGTTGTACACTCCGGTC
>ODAK010000556.1_pt1 | contig 42799 bp, 32 predicted proteins | sample 1539591 | NCBI WGS metagenome assembly ODAK01 (sample SAMEA3539303, study PRJEB22396) | soil metagenome | biome: tundra; feature: field; material: soil | place: USA | collected 2010-05 | depth 0.15 m
CCGTCTCCGCCCCCGATGCCTTGCTCTACATTCCCGGAGCCATCGTCAGCAGCACCGGGCGGCGCGGCAATCTCGCCAGCTTGTTCGTGCGCGGCGGAGAGTCCAATTACAACAAGGTGCTGATCGACGGCGTTCCGGTGAACGATCCCGGCGGCATCTTCGACTTCGGTGTGGTCCCGATGAACAACGTTGACCGGCTGGAGGTAGAGCGCGGCCCCGAAAGCACGGTGTACGGATCGGACGCCATGACCAGCGTGGTGCAGCTTTGGACCTCGACCGGCAGCACGCGCACGCCCCAAATTCAATTTGGCGCCGACGGCGGAAATTTCTCCACCGCCAACGGGTATGGGTCGCTGGCGGGAGCGCGCGGCATTTTCGACTACAACGTCTTCGCCAACCAGTTCAACACCCAAGGCCAGGGAGTAAATGACGCCTATTCCAACGCGCTGCAAGGCGGAAATCTGGGCGTGCGGCTTTCCGACCGTGTAGCATTTCGCCTGCGCGCACGTCACTACAACAGTTGGACAGGCATTCAGTCGAACTGGTGGTTCAACGGGAATCCCGAGCTGCCGCCTGACCCGAACCAATACGCGCACCAGAACAACTTCCTGGCCAGCGGCGATCTCACGGTCAGCGGGCCGGGCGCCTGGCAGCACCAGTTCAGCGGCTTCGAGTACCACCACGTCGCGCTTAACGTGAACCCCGTCGACGATCCCAACCGGCCATTCGACAGCGCCTTCAACAGCCTGGCCAAGTACAACCTCGCCGGCTTCGCCTACCAGGGAATCTACAGCCCGCGGCCGTGGGCGCAAACCACGCTGGGTTACAACTTTGAAGACGAGAACGGATACATCAACAACAATTCGGACTTTGGAATCAGCACCACTCACGGTCTGCGCTTCAACAACTATCTGTTTGCGCAGCAGACCATCGTGTGGCGGCGGCTGTCGGTTCTGGCAGGCGTTGGCTACGTCAACAACAGCAGTTTTGGCGGCAACGTCAGCCCGCGCGCTTCCGTGACATTCCTGGGGCTGCGCGGAAACACCATCTTCAGCGGCACTCGCCTGCACTTCGGCTACTCGGAGGGAATCAAGGAACCCAGCTTCGAGCAAACTTTTGGCATCACCGGGACCTTCCCCACACTGCCGAATCCCAACCTGCAACCGGAACAGAACCGGGCCATCGAAGCCGGTGTGCTGCAGTCGCTGTTCAACAACCGCGCGTCCCTCAGCGCCGTGTATTACCACAACCAGTTCCGCGACCAGATCGAATACCTGTACAACTCAGACACCAACACCAGCCAATATGTCAATTTCAACCGGGCCATGGCGCAGGGCGCCGAAGTGGTGTTGAGCGGCCGTGTTGCCAACCATCTGTCGGCGACCGCCGCTTACACCTACACCTCGACCCAGATTCAGCAAGCGCCGCCTTGCGATCCCAATGCCGGTTGCGATCCGCGCATCTACGGCACCGGGGCCCCGCTGCTGCGGCGCCCCAATCAAGCGGGCATGATGCTGTTGACCTATACGCGCCAGCGTTGGGGCGGGTTCGTTGGCGGCACCGCAGTCGGGCAGCGTCCAGACTCCGACTTTCTTTTTGGATTCATTCCGCCCATCTACCATGCCGCCGGTTATGCGCGCCTGGATCTCGGCGGCTGGTACGCCATCGCTCATCACCTCACGGTTTATGCGAACGTGAACAATGCGCTGAACAACCACTACAACGAGGTGTTGGGATATCCGGCTCTGCGGGCGAACTTCCGCGCGGGAATGCGGTTTAGTTTTGGAGGAGAATGATCGAAGGGTCGGATAGCGCGGGCCTTTACCTACTCTTTCCCTTTTCCCACTGCAACGTGGTTGCGATATTTCACTCGCATTTCCCGCAGCTTGTCCACGTGCTGATCGCTTAGCGGCTGCTGCTTACCCAGCAAATGTGTCACCAGCGCGATCTTGGCAAAGTGCTCTACGGTTTCCATGTTCATATAGGCGGTCACCAGGTCTGCGCCGTACGTTACCACGCCGTGGTTCGCCATTAGGATGGCATCGTGCTCGGCAACCAGGGGCGACAGCGCTTCTGCCAGCTCCTGCGTGCCGGGAGTTTCATAGTTCGCCAACGGCACCGAGCCCAGGGTCACAATGATCTCCGAGCATAGCGCACTGTCCAGCGCAATACCGGCAGCCGCATAGCCGGTCGCGGTAGGCGGATGAGCATGCACGACCGCGCCGACATCTGGACGTAGGCGGTAAACCAACAGGTGCATGGCAATTTCGCTGGATGCGCCGCGGGAGCCACTCACTTTGGTGCCGCGCGGATCCACGATCACCAGGTCATCGGATTCCATCAGCCCCTTGCTCATGAGCGTCGCAGTGCACAGGACATTTCCGTTTTGCAGGCGTACGGAAAGATTTCCATCCGTCGCGGCCACCAGACCGGTCTGGTGGAGCAACTTGCCGAAGCGGACAATCTCGTCCCGGTGTTGTTGTTCGGTCTTCATGAATTTTGGGCCGAATGCGTTTGAAAGGCTTAGATTGCTATCCTACCGCAGGAAGCGGATTCCGCAAAAGGGACGGCACCAACACCCGGGTGGATGCACGTCCCGTCAGGCATAATCGCTCTGTGCTCGTCTCCGACTTCAATTATCGCCTGCCCGAGGAACTGATTGCCCAGGAACCGTTGGCCGATCGGGCGGCTGCGCGGCTGTTGCACCTCAACCGTAGAGACGACCGCCTCGAAGACCTCGTGTTTCGCGACTTTCCTCAGTTGTTGAGGCCCAGCGATTTGCTGGTTTTTAACAATACTAAGGTATTGCCGGCGCGTCTTTTCGGGCATCGTAGCGGTTCGCGCGCACAACGGCTCTCGAGTCAGAATCCTGCGACGAAAGACTTCCTTCGCGGCCGTGTCGAAGTACTGCTGACAAAACAACTCTCCTACCATCCACCGGAGTGGGAAGCGTTGGTCCACCCTGGCCGCAAACTCGGATTGGGCGAGCGGATTTATTTCGGTGGGGAGGTCGATGAATCGTCGCATGAACTCGCGGCGGAGATCGTCGGACGCGGTACGTTCGGCGAGCGCCATCTTCGCTTCGATCCGGTGGACGATTTCTTCGGCGTGCTCAGTCGCATTGGCCACATTCCTTTGCCGCCGTACATTGATCGTCCCGACACGCCCTCCGACCGCGAGCACTACCAGACGATCTACGCTAAACTGCTCGGCTCCGTCGCGGCGCCGACGGCGGGCCTGCATTTCACGCCGGAAATTCTTGAGCAGATTCATCAGCGCGATATCGAAACGACCGAGATCACTTTGCATGTGGGCCTGGGCACGTTTCAGCCCGTGCGCGAGGAGGTCGTTGAAGAGCACAAACTGCATCGCGAGTGGTACGAAATTTCGGCGGATGCCGCGCAGCGAATCCAGCGCGCGCGCGACGCTGGGCGGCGAATCGTCGCCGTGGGGACGACGACGGTACGCACGCTTGAATTTGCTGCGCGCGTTAGCTCCCCCAAGCAAAACCAGCTTGGAGCCTGCCCTGAGCTTGCCGAAGGGTGGGGCACCCCCGATGGCCGCATCAAAGCCCAGAGTGGCGAGGCCGACATCTTCATTTATCCCGGATTCGAGTTTCGCGTGGCCGGCGCCATGCTCACCAACTTCCACTTACCCAAATCGACGCTGCTGATGCTGGTCGCGGCCTTCGCCGGTCGGGAGAGAATCTTGCGGGCTTACGAGCACGCCGTCCGCCGGCGATATCGGTTCTATTCGTATGGAGATTGCATGTTTATCGAGTAACGACCGCTCATGGTTGCCCGGCCCATAGAAGAGGGCAGGGAAGCTTGTTAGAATTCTGTCTTGCCCTCCACCAAGAAAACTCCGAAGTCCGCCACCGACTCCAGTACCGCGAAACCGGCAACCGCAGCCAAGGCCACCGTTGCTGTTCCCGCTGAGCCAACCGGATCGAAGGGGCGCATCTACCTGATCGACACCATGTCGTTCATCTTCCGCGCCTATCATGCCATGGCGCGGCAGCGGCCCATGTCCACCAAGACCGGCATCCCCACCAGCGCGACTTTCGTCTTCGTCAACATGCTGCGCAAGCTGCGAGCGGACTTTGAGCCGCAATATCTGGCTGCCGTCTTCGACGTGGCCGCGCCCACTTTTCGCGATGAGCAGGCCACCGCCATGCCCAGCCTGCGCAAGTTCGACAGCAAGACGCAGACCTATGTTGACGTGGCCTACGGCGGCTACAAGGCCAATCGCAAAGCCATGCCGGAAGATTTAGTGCAGCAGGTGCCCTACATCCGGCGCGCGCTTGAGGCTTATCGCATCCCCATGATCGAGGCCTCCGGCTTCGAGGCCGACGACGTGATTGGCACCCTGGCGCGACAAGCAGCGGACGCGGGCTACTCGGTGTTTGTGGTCTCCAGCGACAAGGACATGATGCAACTGGTCAGCGAGCGCACCTGCGTGCTCAACCCGCCCAAGGACAATCTCATCTGCGACGCCGCCAAAGTGGAAGAGATCCTGGGCGTGCCGCCGGACAAGGTTGTCGACGTGATGGCGCTGCGCGGCGATGCCATCGACAATATTCCGGGAGCGCCCGGCATTGGCGACAAAGGCTCGGTGGAACTGATCCAGCGGTTCGGCAGCGTGGAGAACGCGCTGGAGCACGCGGCGGAAGTGGAGCGCAAAGCCTATCGCGAGTCGCTGCAGAATAATCGCGCCGCTATCCTGCTAAGCAAACAGCTCGTGACCATCAAGACTGACGTCGCCGTCGAGTTCGAACCCGAAGCCATGCGCGCACAGGAGCCCGATCCGGCCGCCGCCCGCGCTTTGTTTACCGAGTTGGAGTTCACCACGCTGGTCCAAGACTTTCTGCATGAAAGCGTCGAACTCGGCGAGACCGACTATCGCGATGCGAAGTCCGCCGCTGAGGTCGAAGCTGTCGTGGCGCTCGCGACCAAGTCTGGTGCAATGCTCGCCATCGCCCTGGAATCGGCGGTGCAGCAACCCGCTGCCGAAGAAGAGGAAAGCGAAGATGAGCAAGACAACGAACAGCTTTCGCTCTCAACAGCGCCGCAGGTTTCGTCCGCGCCCGCAAGCCTTCGCGTCGCCATCGCCGCCGAGCCTGGGAAGGCGTTGACGCTGGCGCTGGATGACTCTGAAGTTGCGCAGCCTCTGAAGCGCGCGCTTGCCGATGAGGCGATGCCCAAGACCGTACACGACTACAAGTTGGCAATGCATGTTCTCGGCCAGCACGGGCTGACGCTCGCGGGCGTGCGTCACGATCCCCTGCTGTACAGCTACCTGCTTAATCCCACATATCCGAACGCGGCGAGCTACGGGTTGTCGCAGAGCGCCCAGCGGCACTTCAGCTTGATCTTAGGTCCGTCTCCGGCCGAAGCGGCCGATGTCACGTTGCGGCTTACCGGTAAGTTGCGCGGGAAGATCGAGAACACCGGACTGCGCAAGGTTTACGACGAGATTGACTTGCCGCTGGTGCCGGTGCTGGCGCGCATGGAAGATGCCGGCGTCAAGCTCGACTGCGATGTGCTGGCCGCGATGTCACAGCGTCTGGAGCGCGAGATCAACTCGAAGGCACGCGAGATTTACGACAAGTCGGGCTTCGAATTCAACATCAACTCCCCCAAGCAACTGGGCGATGTGCTGTTCAACAAGCTGAACCTGCCCAAGCCGTTCAAGTACGGCAAGGGCAAAACCATCTCAACTGCGGTGGACGTGCTGGAAGGGCTGGCCGGCGAGCACGAAGTCCCGCGCATGGTGCTGGATTACCGCCAGCTGTCGAAGCTCAAGTCCACCTATGTGAACGCCCTGCCGGTGCTGGTCGACTCGCGCACCAGCCGGTTGCACACCACGTTCAACATGGCGGGCTCGGCGACCGGACGGCTGTCGTCGGTGAATCCGAATTTGCAGAACATTCCGATTCGCACCGAGCTTGGCCGCGAAATCCGCGCGGCCTTCATCGCCGAGCCCGGGCACGTGCTGCTGGCCGCCGACTACTCGCAAATCGAATTGCGTTTGCTGGCGCACTTCTCTGGCGACAAGCTGCTGGTCGAGGCCTACCGCACCGGCGAGGACATTCACACTCTTACCGCCTCGCAGGTCTTCGGTGTGCCGCCGCTGATGGTCAATGCCGAACATCGCCGCCGCGCCAAGGCGGTAAACTTCGGCATCGTTTATGGGCTGTCGCCGTTCGGACTGTCGCAGCAGCTCGGCATTGATACCAAGGAAGCCAAGCGCTTCATCGATGCCTATTTCGAGAAGTACAACGGAGTGCGCGGGTTCATCGACGCAACCCTGGAACAGGCGCGCCGCGACCAGAAAGTGACGACGCTATTTGGGCGGGTGCGTCCCATTCCTGACATCCACAGCAAGAATGCCAACCTGCGCGGCTTTGCCGAGCGCACCGCGGTGAATACTCCGCTGCAGGGCACGGCGGCGGACCTCATCAAGATTGCCATGATTCGGATTGATGCTGAGCTGCGTGAGCGCAAGCTGCGCTCAAGAATGCTGCTTCAGGTGCATGACGAACTGGTGTTCGAAGTCCCCGAAGAGGAAGTGGACACCGTGAAGCGGCTGGTCAGCGACCGCATGGAGAATGTGTACGCACTCAAGGTCCCGCTCAAGGTGGACGTGGTAGTCGGGCGGAATTGGCGGGATATGGAATAAGAAGCTCTCAGCCGTCAGCCATCGGCTGTCAGCTTGCTCTTCGCGAATCGCTTTTCGCGAACGACACCCCGGATCGCCATTGCGCGACTCTCATCGTCGGCTGACACCGCGCATGTGACCTGTGGTGAATCACACCCCAATCGCCTGCTGGATCGCATTCGCGATGGCGTCGGTATGGCGGCGCATGACTTCTTCGGTTTCCGCTTCGATCATCACCCGCGCCAGCTTCTCGGTACCGGAGTAGCGAACCACCACGCGGCCATTGCCGTCGAGATCGCGCTCGGCAGCGTGGATGGCGTCCATCACCGCAGGGAACTGCTCCAGCGGCAGCTTCTCGCGCACGGGAATGTTCTTGATTTCCTGCGGGAAGACCTTCATGTCGGCGACCAGCTCCGCCAGTGATTCTCCGGTGCGCGCAATCACTTCCAACACGCGCAGCGCGGTCAGTATTCCATCGCCCGTCGTGGTGTCCATGTCACGGAACAAAATGTGTCCCGACTGTTCGCCGCCCAACGTCGCGCCGGTCTTCAGCATCTCTTCCAGCACGTACTTGTCGCCCACGGGTGCGCGCAGCATGCGAATGCCGCCGCGCTTGAGCGCCGCTTCCAGTCCCATGTTCGACATGGTGGTCGCAACCACCGTGTCGTTGTGCAAACGAACATGGGCCTTCATATCGCGCGCCGTCAGTAGCAGTACCCCATCGCCGTTCACCACGCGTCCGGATGCATCCGAGAACAAGGCCCGATCAGCATCGCCGTCGAAGGTGATGCCCAAATCATATTTTCCTTTCGCAACCGCGACTGCGTTGGCCACATTCTTCGGATGCAATGCCCCGCACTGCGCGTTAATGTTGCGCCCATTTGGCTCGATATGGAGAAAGTCGGCGCTGAGACCCACGCTACGAAAGACCGCCGGAGCCACCGAACTCGCCGCTCCATTGGCGCAATCCACCAGGACCCGCAACCGGCTGAAGTCGGTCGCACAAACCAAGTCTGCCAGCCAATCGGCATACTGCTCTTGCAGTTCTTGCTCACCCCGCAGCATATTGGAATCCGACACCACCGCATCCGCAACTCCCGCGGTCAACTGCTCCAGGTGGGCGAAGATATCGGCTTCAATCCCATGCTCCAGTTGGTCGGAAAGTTTATAACCGTCAGCGCCGAAGATCTTGATGCCGTTGTCTTGCCAGGGATTGTGCGAGGCCGAAATGACAATGCCCGCCGAGAAGTGGTTCGTGCGCGTCAGGTACGCAACCCCAGGGGTAGTGATAACGCCTGCGCTCACCACCTGCACTCGGGTCGCTTCCAGTCCAGCCGCGAGGACGGCGCCGATCAAGGCGCTCGACTGGCGCGTGTCCTGTCCGATAAGGACGCGGGCTGCTGCGTCGCGTTCGGCAAGTCGCTGCCCCAAGGCGCGTCCGATGCCGTATACGGTTCGCCCATCCAGGGGATAATCGCCCGCGACGCCGCGAATTCCATCGGTTCCGAAAAGTTGTCGCATCGTTGCCATCACAGCGTTAAGGGCGGCGCTTCCCTTTGGAAGATTTGCCTGTCGTCACCGTCACATGAATGGGTTCCGGTTTCTGCACGCGCACCAATGGGTCGTTTACGTAAGCGTGGGTAGTGAAGGTCGCTTTGCCCACCACGCCGGTCGCATCCACCGGGTCGGTAAGGGCGTTCTCAACGGCATCCACTCTCTTCTCCGGACCTACGACCACGATTTGCGAGGGATCGGCCTTTACATCCGTTATGCCATATCCGCTCAACAAACTGCCGATAATGCGTGGCTCTACTTCAACCGATCGGGTTGCGCTGTGATCGAAGTTGATGTGAAACTGTGCCGGCGCCACCTGCACGACTTCGGCGTTGCGGGGCGCATGGATTTGATTGGGCGTGAGATTGAAGGTCCGCTCGCCAGGAACTGCGCCCTGCAGATCGATGACGGCGTGTACTTCGGAAGCGGTGATCTGGCGCAGCAAACGCTCGGGCCCGCGCATCGTAATCTGGGTCTGCAACGGACCATCGGAGTTCATCTCCAGGTTATCGGGCGCGTGGTGAAACTCCAGGGGAACGTTCATGGGGATCTCGATCGTGGAATCGCGCCCCACCACCCACCACATCAATATGGCGACCGCGAGCGCGACCATCTTGAGAACAAGATTTTTCAGGACATAATTGCGGAAGAAATTGCGTAGCCACTGGAGCATACCTTTATCGCTCCGTTCCATCAGCAAGATCTTTGCGGCTCAAACGCTCGACCTCGCGCTCGTCGAAAGACAGTTCGCGGTCTGTAATGCTGGTCGGCAACGTGGCCGCCGGCACATATCGCCGCAGCAATTCGCTCAGTCGCTCGCGCAAATACTCGACAGTAATATCGCGCTCGATTTGTCCGCCCACTGCAATGCTGATGGAACCGGTCTCTTCCGACACCACCACCGAGAGGGCGTCGGTCTCTTCCGTAACTCCGATGGCGGCGCGATGGCGAGTGCCAAACTGCGTGGAGAGCAGCGGATTCATGGAGAGCGGCAGGAAACAGGCAGCCGCTGCAATACGCCCCTTTTGCACAATGACGGCGCCATCATGCAAAGGCGCGCTCGGCCGGAAAATGGTGACCAGCAAATCGAAGGAGAGATTGGCGTCGAGAGGCACTCCACTTTCGATAAACGTCCGCAAGCCAATCTCGCGCTCAATGACAATCAGCGCGCCGGTGAGGGTCTGGGAAAAGTGATTGGCCGCGAGCACAATGTCTTCATAGCTGTCGGCGCCACTGAACACGCCGCTGCGGGCGGCTGACAACCTCTGTCCCAGGCGCGCCAGGGCACGTCGAATTTCCGCGCCGAAGACGACAATGAGCGCGAAGATGGCATAGGGCAGCAGCGTGGTAAACAGCCAGTCCACCGTCTTCAGCGCTTCCAGGTGTGCAACCCAAAAGGCGACTCCTAGAATCACCACAGCCACCAGCATCGGAATCGCACGCGTGCCTTTGATGAGCTTAAGGAACTCGTAGACGAGGAACGCCACTACCAGAATATCGAAGACCGCAGTCATCGACACTCGCGGAAGGTAGCTGAGGCTTGGCATTTTCGCGTTCCCTTTCGCGGCCAGAGTCCGCGCTGAATGCCCTCATTCTAATGCAGAGCGATAGGAAGTGGTCAGTGGATAGTGGTAAGCGAATACTTACGACACAGGAACCAATGATTTCCAGAATTATACGAGGTGCCATGATTCTGTATGGGCTGCTTGCTCAGCAATCTCGCATCCCGCAACTATCCATTGCCCGCTGGCTCATCCTTGACGTGATCCACTTTCGCGGTGAACTCGCCGCGGCTGAGCTGGGTGCGGACCCGGCTACCGGGCTTGAGTTGGCCAGCCTGTTTCACCAGGCGGCCTTCGTCATCGAAGACCAGCGCATATCCGCGGGCCAGGATCGCCTTGGGCGAGAGCGCCTCCAAACTGCTGTACAACTGCTGCCAGTGGGCCCGCCGGTGCAACAGAATCGTTTCACTCGCCCGGCCCAAAGCGATCCTCAGCCGGTCGAGTTCGTTTCGTCGCTCCACCAACCGCCGCATGATTGAAGAATGTAGCGCGGCAGTTTGTCCGTCGAGCTGGCGGCGCATCACGGCCAGGCGCACCCGAGGATCGTGGCGGCGGAGAGGGGCCTCGACATCCCCGAGGCGACGCGACAGGGTCTTCAGCACCTCCGATTGCGACTGCGCCATGCGGAAAACCAGGTCATCCACCCGCTGCTGTCGGCGCGCGATGCTGTCCTGCATGCGCGCGAAGACGGCGTGCTGGGCCAGACGCGAAAGTCCATTGTGTGCGCGCAACAGTTTGTAGTTCACAGCCTGCACCATGCGTTGCCGCTGGGAAACCAGCTTCTCCACCAGTCCCTGTTTCGATTCAATGACCAGTTCCGCGGCTGCCGACGGAGTCGGTGCGCGCAGGTCGGCGACGAAATCGCAGATGGTGAAGTCAGTCTCGTGGCCGACGGCCGAGATCACGGGAACATGCGCGGCTGCAATCGTGCGCGCCAGGGCTTCATCGTTGAAGGCGAAGAGGTCTTCGAACGAACCTCCGCCGCGCGTCACCACGATCACATCCACCTTGCCGTGCCGGTTGAAGTAGCGCACACCCGCACTGACTTCCGCAGCAGCACTGTCACCCTGCACCTGCGCGGGGTAGATGAGCACGCTAACCGACTCGTGCCGGCGGCGCAGAATGTTCAGGATGTCCTGTATGGCGGCGCCACGCGGCGAGGTCACCACTCCGATGCGCCGGGGCAAGGCGGGGATAGGTCGCTTACGGCTGGGATCAAACAACCCTTCGGTAGCCAGCTTGGCCTTCAATTGCTCGAAGGCAAGCTGGAGCGCGCCCGCGCCCTTGGGCTCGAGGCATTCCGCCTGAAATTGCAGGTCGCCGCGCTCGTCGTAAATCGTAACTCGACCACGAGCGATAATCTGGAGGCCGTTCTCCAGACGAAAGCGCAACAGTCGCGCCTGGGTCCGCCACATCACCACCCGCAATTGCGCCGAGCCATCCTTCAGCGTGAAGTAAACATGTCCAGACTCGGCAGGCCGGTAGTTGGATATTTCTCCTTCGACGTAAATATCGGTGAAGGCGCGTTCCACCTGGGTACGGACCGCGGCGACCAGCTCGCGTACCGGATAGATCTTGCGCGACAGCGACTGGAAGGCCAGCCCGAGTTGTTGCGTGTCGGCCATCGGAAGAGCGGCTGCAGGCAGTGTATCGCAAGGGCGGCCGCTGTTCGCCGTTCGCTCTTCGCTTTTCGCTCAGGGATCGCTATCTGGTTAGGAGCGCGCGATGCATCCAGAATCTTTGGAAAGCAAGACTGCTTCGCGATCTCAGGGCAATCGCTGCAAATAGCGAAGAGCGAACAGCGGCTATCTGCGCATCCGATTCACGATATACAGCACTAGCGATAGGATCACACTCAGCAGGATGGAGGTGACCAATGGAAAATAGAAAGTAGTGTTCTTGCCGCGATAGACGATGTCGCCCGGCAAGCGTCCAATGGGCAGGTTCACCTTCCCCGCGAGGACGAGAATAATCCCAACGACGAGCAGCAGTCCACCGACAAAAATCAACATGCGGCCAAGATCGCCCACGGCACTAGATTAAATCAGGCTACAGTGGAATAGCAGAAGACAGATCGGACACAACAACAACACCCCAGTTTCGGTTGGCGGTTTCTTACGACGCCGGTTCGACCTGCTTGAAGAGTTCGTTCAAAACCAGACGGATGGGCGTGCCGGGAACGGTTAAAACGCCGCCCTCGAGTTCCTGAAAACCGGTCCGGCTGCAGACGTAAGCGCGTCGGGTACCGGGATCGAGAATCCAGACATGCTGTACGCCAAAGTTCAGATAGTCATCAACTCGCTCTCTCATGCTACGGAGGGTGTCATCCTTCGAAAGAACTTCGATCAGGATCAGCGGAGGCGTAGTCACGATCGGCTGGCGTGGTTGATCGGCTGGCAGGACGCTGACATCTGGTATGTGGAAGCGAGTCGCGGCAACTTGCACCCGCTGTTCCACGATCGGCAACACGTTCCACTCTTTTGCCTGTTCCAGAACCAAGCAGCGATGGCAGTTTGCAAAAGGGCGTGTTCCAGCTCTCCCAAGTTCCTCTCACACAAGGCACCGTCAAGGAACTCCCGGTCCGGCCGGTAGCTGGTCGCCAGATATTCCTGCACCGAGAGTAAGGTTGCGCTCGACATTAGACGTCCCGCCTCTCGAATTATGCACCGATTTGAATGAGCGGCCAAGGCGTTTTGGCTGGCCAGGCTCGTAGGTTGCCTTCTGTCGATAATTCCCCGCCACCATTCTGGTATGCTTTTTGGTTTGCCCTGGCGGCAACAATGAAATCATAACGAAAGGTCCCGATTTGGCAGTCCATCCTGTAATGCTGGTCCACGGCGGAGCGTGGGCGATCCCCGAGGACGCCCTCGAGGCGCACTTGCATGGAGTGGAAGCCGCGGCTGCCCAAGGCTGGCAGGTGCTGCAACGTGGCGAAAGCTGCCTTGACGCGGTTGAGGCGGCGGTCGTCGCGATGGAAGAGGACGAGACCTTCGACGCCGGGCGGGGCTCTTTCCTCAACATGGATGGGCGGGTGCAACTGGATGCGCTGATGATGGACGGAGCCACCCTGCGCGCCGGGGGTGTGGGCTGCGTGGAGCACATCCGCAACCCCATCCGTGCCGCTAGGAAGGTGTTGACCGAGAGCCCGCATGTGTACTTCGTCGGAACTGGAGCAGAACGGTTCGCTCAGGAGCACGGCATCGAATTGTGTTCCAACGACGATCTGATTATCGAGCGTGAGGTGGTTCGCCTGCGCGAAGCCAAGAAACAGAGTTATCTCGAGATGCCCGACGAGTTCGGGCCAATGCGTTCGAGCGACACCGTCGGGGCGGTGGCCCTTGATTGCGACGGCAACATCGCGGCCGCCACTTCGACCGGCGGCACGCTGAACAAAGCCCCCGGCCGGGTGGGCGATTCGTCCTTGATTGGCTGTGGCTGTTACGCCGACAACCGCAGTGCGGCCGTATCCACGACCGGGTGGGGCGAGCCCATGATGAAGTTGGTCCTCAGTAAGTGGGCGGCTGACCGCGTCGAAGATGGGCTTGTTCCGCAAGAGGCCGCGCAGCGCGCACTGTACTACCTAAAGGCCCGCCTGAACGGCCATGGGGGAATCATCATCGTGGATGCCAGAGGAAGAATTGGCCTGGCGCATAATACGCCTCGTATGGCGTGGTCTTGGATTGCGAAAGACGGCGTTTCCTCGGGCACCGAAGTCAGGACCACGAGTTCCTAACGGCTGTTCCCTTCATTTGCTTGTTTTTGAATCAGATTTCCCGTGCTGGAAACACCTTCGAAAGGATTACGCATGAACAGGAAAGCCGACCGGCGCGCCGACGCTACACGTTGTGTACATTCCGGGGAAGATCGTCACGGCCAAGCGGCGCCCTTGACGACGCCCATCGCGCAAACCTCGGTGTTCGTGCTCCCCAGCGTCACAGCGTTGCGGCGCTACGCCGAGGGGGATCGCGATCTGTATCTCTATACGCGTTACGGCAACCCGACGGTCGCGGCGGCCGAAGAGAAGATTGCTGCGCTTGAAGGAGCGGAGGCCGCAGTCGCAACCTCCAGCGGTATGGCGGCGGAACTGGTTGCGGCCTTGATAACCTGCCAGGCTGGCGACGAGATCGTTTCCATGCTCGACGTCTATGGCGGAACCCTGAAGTTGTTCGAGCAAGTGCTACCGCGCTGTGGCATCAAGACACGTTTCATCCCGTACCATGACATCGGGAATGCTCACCGCTACTTCAGCCGCAAGACGCGAATGCTCTTTCTGGAGACGCCAACCAATCCGACGGTGCGCTGCGTCGATCTGGCCGTACTGGCCGAGGTGGGACGCAAGCACAAGGCCTGCGTGGTGGCCGACAACACTTTTGCCACTCCGGTGCTGCAAAAACCGCTGGAGCTAGGGGCCGACATCGTCATCCATTCGGCCACCAAGTATCTGGGCGGCCATAGCGATCTCACGGCCGGTGTCCTCGCCGGTTCGAAGAGGTGGATGAATGCCGCACGCCAGACGATGATCCTCACCGGCGGATGCCTCGACCCGGGCTGCGCATACCTGCTGCTGCGAGGCTTAAAGACGCTGCACGTGCGTGTGGAACGCGCTTGCCGTAATGCCGCGCAAATTGCCGAGGCGCTGGAAGCCCATCCCAAAGTCGCGCGTGTGTATTATCCCGGCCTGGAAAGCCACGAGGCGCATCAGTTGGCGCGCCGTCAGATGAAAGACTTCGGGATGATGGTGTCGTTCGATATCCGCGGCGGCGAACGCGCGGCCGAGCGCTTCATTGACCACCTACAGCTCTGGTATCTGGCAGCCAGCCTGGGAGGTGTAGAATCCACGGTGTCGTATCCAGTGCTGTCGTCGCACATCGGACTCGGCGCCAAGCGGCTGGACTTGCTTGGAGTATCGCCGTCAACCATCCGGCTTTCCGTGGGAATCGAGGACGGCGCCGACTTGATCCCTGATTTGAATCAGGCTTTGGCTCGTGCTTGAGCAAACCTTCCGGCTCCTCAGGCGTCAAACCATTGTGCCAAAAGCAGTTACTAACAGGTTCCCGCGTCCGTTGACCCTTAATTTTGACGCATAGTAACATTACATTCACCCGACGGCGGTGTGAGAGAGGGCTGTTTCGAAGTAATGAAAATCCTTCGCGGCATGGTTCCGGTGGCCCTCCTTGCAGGCCTGGTGTTCGGCACGGCGTGCGAGACCAGTCAGCCCAAACGCGCCGCAGCATCCCTTCCAACCGAAGCTAAAGCTCCCGAGATCGCCGGCCCCGTTGCCCAACCGACTGATCCCAAACCCAAAATCCAGCCACAGGTGAATCCGAAGCCCGATCCGGCCGAGGCGCTGATTGCGCAGGCCGAAAAGCAATACGCAGCCGGACAGGCCAACTATCGGGCGGACCATCTGGAGGCGGCCAAGCAGAACTTCGATCAGGCGTTCAACACGCTGCTGTCCAGCAATCTCGACATCCGCAACGACGAACGGCTGGAGCGCGAATTCGACAAGATCGTCGAGGCTGTCCACGAACTTGAAATGGCCGCGCTGAGACAGGGCGACGGCTTCACCGAGCCACGCTCCGAACCGGCGCCCATCGACGAAGCCAACGACATCACCTTTCCTGTCGATCCCAACGTCAGAGCCACGGCCGAGGCCGAGATCAAGACCACCAAGTCTGACTTGCCGCTGGTGCTCAACGATCAGGTGGCGATGTTTATCAACTATTACTCCAGCCCCAGGGGGCGGGCTACGCTGGAGCGCGCGTGGGCCCGCTCCGGCCGTTACCGCGACATGGTCGCGCGGATTTTCAAGGAGGAGGGCGTTCCCCAGGACCTGATCTACCTGGCGCAAGCGGAGTCGGGATTTCAGCCGCTGGCGCTTTCGCGGGCGGGCGCGCGCGGCATGTGGCAGTTCATGGCTGGCTCGGGCGCGCTGTACGGCCTGGAACGGAACTGGTGGGTGGATGACCGCCAGGATCCAGAGAAGGCGACCCGTGCCGCGGCCCGCCATTTGAAAGACCTCTACAAGCAGTTTGGCGATTGGTACCTGGCCATGGCGGCCTACAACTCAGGCGCCAGCACCGTGCAGCACGCGGTGGAACGCACCGGCTATGCCGATTTCTGGGAGCTCTACCGGCGCGGCGTGCTGCCCCAGGAGACCCGTAACTACGTGCCCATCATCCTGGCCGAGACCATCATGGCCAAGAATCCGGAGCAGTATGGGCTGCAGCGCGTCGCGCCTGACCCGGCGCCGCAGATGGACCAGGTGACCATCGACTATCCCGTGGACTTGCGTCTGGTGGCCGAGTGCGTGGATACGTCGGTGAACTACCTCCAGGAGTTGAACCCCAGCCTGCTGCGGATGACCACTCCCAAGGACCAGAGTTTTACCCTGAATCTTCCCGCCGGATCGCGCGAGAAATACGAGAACGCCATGACCGCGATACCCCCTGACATGCGGACGTGGTGGCGCTATCACCATGTCGAATATGGGGATACCCTGGCATCGATCGCCCACAAATATCACACCCCGTCCTCGTCGATCGCGGAAGCCAATGGCTTGACTGGCGCCGATGTCAAAGTGGGCTCAAAACTCATCATTCCGGTTGCTCCGGGTCGCTCGAACACCGAGACTGCCTCCTATTCGCGCCACGCTACGCACTACAAAGTGCGCAAGGGCGACACCCTGTATTCGATCGCCGACGATTTCGAGGTTTCGGTCAATAAGTTACGGAAATGGAACCATCTACGGGGAACAACCGTGGCTCCAGGACGGACGCTGGTTATCTACAAGCCGCTGGCTGGCGTCAGTTCAGAAGAGGCGTCTTCTGATAACCGTAGCGCTCCGCTCAAAACCGCCAAGACAGGCAAGTCCGGCGGGTCCAAGTCTTCGAGCCCTGCTGCTGCGAAGTACCACAAGGTCAAGAAAGGCGAGACCCTGAGCAGCATCGCCGAATCGAATCACACCTCCGTGGCAGCTCTGAAGCGCGATAACCCCAAGCTGGCCGCAGATCTGCGCGCCGGCGACGTGCTGCTCATTCGCAAGTAGTGGCCCGTGTTGCTCCTGTGCGATTCATCATCATTTTCTGGTTGCTCTCTTCCCTTGGCGCGGATGTTCTGTTACAACAAGCCCGTTACGATTTTTTGGGCGGCGCGACCATGATCGGTCGACGATCCTGCTGTGCTATAATCGCGCGCTTATTGCGGCAGTATTTTTTTTGGTATAAATCTGAATTCAGCCTTACGAGCTGCCTCCGTTTAGTTCTGCGGAGTCGAGCAAAATCAGGAGGACACATGACGTTTTTCGATGAGACGCTCTACGGTCGAGACGACGAAATGGATGATTACGGAGACGGTTCCTACGGCGATTCCCTCGAAGACGAGGAATACGAAGAGGAAGAGGAAGAGGAAGAGGAACCGGAGTCCGTTTCGGTGGTAATAGAAGAGGTCGACGTGGAGGAAGCGGAGCCGGAAGTCACTACGGAATCGCGTGCGCCAGCCGCGGGTCAGCCGCGGAAGAGCGCTCCCAAGAAAGCCGCTAAGAAGCCAGCAAAGAAGGCGGCGAAAAAGGCGGTGAAGAAAGCCGCCAAGAAGCCAGCAAAGAAGGCGGCGAAAAAGGCCGGCAAAAAGGCAGCAAAGAAACCGGCAAAGAAGTCAGCCAAGAAAGCGGCCAAGAAGTCCTCGGGCGGGGCGAAGAAGGAAGCCGCCAAGAAGGGCCGCAAGCGCCGCTAAGCGAAACTCACTAACACCCGGGCCGCGGTTTGCACCGCGGCTTTGTGCTGCTCAGACAAATACCCACTACTGCATACATGGACCCTGGAATTGCTCTGATTGCGCTCCAAACCCTCCCTTGTACCGGAGTGGCTACCGCACATCTCCGGGCGACGCAGAACACACCCGCCCGGTAAATATCGCACGTTGAAGCGTGACGCTGGTCCCTGCAATTGGCACGCGCTGGAACTATGATAAGGGCGTTGTACTTCACTCGAGTGTCGCGCCGTCTTCGTTGCCGGGCGAGTCAGACCCCCTGTTCCGCCCGGCGCGTAACGGCGCGACGTTTTTGTCCAGATCACAAGCTGTTCCGCATCGGCGCCAAGCCAGCCGCCGGCCTCAGCCGCCTCTATTTGGGGCGACAAAAACCCAAAGCATCGCCTTTCCGAACGTGCGGCCTCGCCATAACAGCGAACCGAACGGGGCTACTTCACAGCGATGTGTGATGCCGGTCACCGCGTCAAGAGCCCGAACTCTGGCATAAGAACGCAATGAAGAATGTGGGCTCGGGTTCTAACATCCTCAACGCGTCGCCAATCTTGAAGAGTTCCCTCGAAGCGCTTGGTCAAGTGGAACAAATTCCAGCCGGAGATGTCCTGTTCAAGACCAGCGATGAAAACCTCGGCGTATTCCTAGTCCGTAAGGGAAAAGTATGCCTTCGGGTCGAGGGCTTGCCTCGATTGGACCGGGTATTTCCGGCGGGGTCGCTGCTGGGCTTGCCGGCAACATTTTCCGGAAGTCCGTACAGCCTTACCGCCATCGCTGTCACCAACTCTGTGGTGCTACACATAGCGCGCAAGGAGTTCCTTTGTCTGATGCGGGAGCAACCCGCACTCTGCCGGCAAGCCACCGACATGCTCAGCCGGGAGGTCTGCTTCATTCAGGCGGCGGTAACCGAACGGATGCAGGCGCTGCTCTCGTTCAAGTCAGAATGCCAACCGCCAGCCGTGCGGAAGGTGCAATCCTCCCGGGCGCACTGAGCACCGCTTGCGACTGGAAGTACGCTTTGTCTCGAACCTGCGTAGAATCTTGGCGGCCCGCGCCCGGGTAGCCAAGTTGCGCGTGATTGGCCCGCTCTCCACCTTCCCCGCCATTCACCAGCGCGTTTTCCTGCAAGCCGGATTTCGCCATGGTGGGTCCAGGCGTTCAGCGCTGTGATGGCCGCTGGTCGGGATCGGCTTTAGGTTCACTTCGAAGACACTGTGGGGGTGGCACCGGATTTGCGGTTCACCGCCAGCCAGCTGGCATTACAATGGACTGCCGTGCCCACGCTGGACCCGGAACCCCGATCTCATGCCTAACTCACGAAACACCTTGCTGCACGTCGAATGGGCATACCGGCTCCCGCAAGAGTCAGCAGGTTAGTTGCGTTAAAAGAGGAGCGAACTACATGCGCGTAGCCCTGAAGGTAGCGCTCGGAATCCTATGTCTTACCGCCCTGGCTTCAGCCCAGACGGCCGAGGAACTGGTCGCCAAGAATATTCAAGCCCATGGCGGTCTGGAAAAAATCAAGGCGGTGAATACCATCCGCATGACCGGCAAGATTTACCTCAGCGGCTTTTATGCCGAGATCGGGGTGGAGAAAAAGCGCGATCACTTACTGCGCCAGACCGTCACCATCCAGGGCATGACCCAAGTCCAGGCTTACGATGGTGCCGCCGGTTGGCAGATTCAACCCTTCGGAGGCCGTAAAGATCCTGAGTTCATGGGCGAAGACGATACGCGTGACCTCGTGGACGAGTCCGACATCGATGGACCGCTGGTCGATTACCAGGCCAAGGGCAATAAAGTCGAGTACCTCGGCCACGACACGGTTGATGGGGACGACGTTTACCAACTCAAAGTGACTCTCAAGAACGGCGACATCATCTACTACTACCTCGACCCCGACACCTACCTGGAAATCAAGCGGGAAAAACAGCGATTCATCCGCGGTTCCGTGCGTGAAAGCGAGGAGCAACTGGGATCGTACAAACAGGTGGCGGGCGTTTATTATCCGTATTCCATCGAGGTGGGGGCGAAGAACGACCCCAGCCAGCACGCGGTTATTACCGTCGAAAAGATTGAAGTCAACGTTCCCATCGACGATTCGCAATTCAAGATGCCGGCCCCAAAAAAATGAAACTTCCGGCAGGCATCCCTGCCTTGGTTCGTCTACACGATCTTCGAGTATGAGGATTGAGCAAAATGACTGCTGCTTCCTGTATTAACAAAACCGCCCGAGTTATCTGTTTGTCCTGCGTACTCTTGTTGTTGCTACCCGCGATCACCGCCGTGGCACAAATGCCCGTCAAGTTTGATTCCTCTACCATCTCGGGTTTGTCTGCCCGCAATATCGGGTCCGCCAGTATGAGTGGGCGCATCGCCGCTGTGGACGCCATCTACGAGCAGGGCCGTCTGACGGTCTTTGCCGGCTCGGCCAGCGGCGGCGTGTGGAAGTCGATCAACGGCGGCACCACCTTCAAGTCAGTGTTCGACAAGCCTGACGTGCAGTCGATCGGAGCAGTCACCATCGACCCCTCCAACCCGAAAATCGTGTGGGTGGGCAGCGGCGAGGCTTGGACTCGCAACAGCGTCTCGGTGGGCGATGGCATTTACAAGTCGACGGACGGGGGCGAGAACTGGACCAATGTCGGGCTGAAAGATTCCGAGCATATCGCCCGCGTCCTGGTGGATCCCAAGGACTCCAACACGGTTTACGCCTGCGCCACCGGCCACCTCTGGAATGAGAACCTCGAGCGCGGCGTTTACAAGACCAGCGATGGCGGAAAGACGTGGCGCAAAGTATTGGCAGGCAGCAACGCCTCGACCGGCTGCGGCATGCTGTCTATGAGCCCGCTGGAGCCCAACACGATCTTTGCCTCGATGTGGGATTTCCGCCGCCAGGGTTGGACCTTCCGCTCCGGCGGTCCGGGCAGCGGACTTTACAAGTCCACCGACGGCGGCGAGCACTGGACAGAACTCACTGGCGCCAATAGTAAGGGCCTTCCCGCCAAGCCTTACGGCCGAATTGCGCTGGCGGTGGCGCCATCCAAGCCGCAGGTCGTTTACGCCATGATCGAATCGGCAGCCAGCGCACTGTTTCGTTCCGACGATGGCGGCAAGACGTGGGCCAAGATGGATGCCAGCCAGTTCATGGTGTGGCGTCCGTTTTACTTCGCCAACCTCATTGTCGACCCTAAGGACGAGAACAAGATTTTCAAGCCTGATCTCATTCTCCTTCTCAGCGTGAACGGCGGTCGCAGCTTCAGTCCGGTCTCCAACGCAGCGCACGGCGACTTTCACACGGTTTGGATCGCTCCCACGAATACGAACATCGTGTATTCCGGCGATGACGGTGGTTTGTGGCGTAGCGAAGATGGCGGAACGCGCTGGAAGCACCAGTTGAATCTGCCGGTCTCGCAGTTCTATCACGTCAGTGTTGACAATGCTGACCCCTATCGCGTTTACGGCGGCCTGCAGGACAACAGTTCATGGGTGGGCGATTCGTCGTATCCAGGTGGAGTCAGCAATTCACGCTGGGAAAACATGTTCAACGGTGACGGCTTCTGGATGTTCGAAGACCCAGCCGATCCTGCCTACATCTATGCCGAATTGCAAGGCGGCACCATCGGCCGAGTGAATCGCTACACCCATGAAAGCCGTGCCATCACGCCCTATCCCCAATACGGCGAGAAGAAACTGCGCTTCAACTGGAACACGCCCATCGCCATGAGTCCCAACGAAAAAGGCACGATCTACATGGGCGCGCAGTTCCTGTTCCGTTCGCGCGATCACGGACAATCCTGGGACCGCATCTCGCCCGACCTGACGACCAACGATCCCGAGAAGCAGAAACAGGAAGAGTCCGGCGGCGTCACGGTTGATAACTCTGCCGCTGAAATGCATACCTCGATCTATTCCATCAGTGAGTCGCCTAAGAATGGCCAGATCATCTGGGTTGGCACCGATGACGGCAATTTGCAGATCACGCGCGATGGCGGCAAGACCTGGACCAACGTGGTTGGCAATGTCGGCGTGGCGAAATACTCATGGGTATCCACGGTCGCGGCCAGTCGCTTCGACGAAGGTACTGCCTACGTCACCTTCGATCGCCATACCTTCGGCGACATGCAGCCATACGCATACAAGACCATCGATTACGGCAAGACCTGGACGTCTTTACCAGTGCAGGACAATGGCGTACGTGGATACGCTCACGTCATCACGGAAGACACCGTCAGCCCGAATATCCTGTTTCTAGGAACTGAGTTTGGATTGTGGATCTCCGTCGATGGCGGCAACAAGTGGGCGCAATATAAAGGCAGCGATTTCCCGGCGGTTGCGGTGCGCGACATCGTCGTGCAGCCGCGGGAGTCCGACCTGGTGCTGGCGACACACGGTCGCGGCATCTGGATTATTGACGACATTTCGCCCTTGCGTGCCTTGACTCCAGAGCTGATGCCCAAGACCGCGGCCTTCATCACCAGCAGGCCCGCGGTGCAGTACATCGACGCCAATGCCTCATGGCCAGAGGGCGACGAGACCTTCATTGGTCCCAGCCGGCCGACGGACGCGCTCATTACTTACTACCAGAAGGGCCGCCACATCTATGGCGACATGAAGATTGAAGTCTTCGATCAGCAGGGCAACCTACTCGACACGATAAGCGGTACCAAGCATCGTGGTCTCAACCGCGCCACCTGGTCGATGCGGCTGAAATCTCCCACCGTGCCTCCGGCAGCGACCGCAGCATTCGGCGCTGTCGAGGGCCCGCTTGTTGTGCCCGGCAGCTACACCGTGAAAATGACCAAGGGCGATGAGGTGTACACCACCGAGCTAAAGGTCGTCGAAGACCCGCGCACCAAGTACACCATGGCGGAGCGCCAGGCTCAATTTGATCTGACCATGAAGCTCTACAAAATGCTGGACCATATGAGCTGGGCAGTCGATTCGATTATCGGAATTCGCGACGCCGCAACCCAGCGGGCCAGCAAGTTGCCGGCCAAGGATCCCTTGCGCCAGCGTCTCACCCAGCTTGCCGCTTCGGTGGACAAGATCCGCTCGGAGATTGTGGCTACCAAAGAAGGTGGCGCTATCACTGGTGAGGAACGGCTCCGCGAGTTCCTGACCACGGTTTACGGTGACGTGAATAGCTACAATGGGCCTCCCACCGCGGCGCAGGTTGAGCGCACTGAAGTATTGGGTCGCGAGTTGGAAGACGTGATCAAGAAGTTCCAGAATCAGCTTGCGGCACAACTGCCCGCCATTAACACCGCGCTGCAACAGAAGAAACTGGGACCCATCCAAGTCATAAGCGAATCGGAATGGCAGAAGAAGCAGCAGCAGCAGCAGGAAGGATCGCAACCGACAGCATCGGGCCTGCAAATGCGCGAGCGCGATTGAACTGAGAAGCGGCGCCCTGCGGGAAAAAGAGCCGCTCTGAAGAGCGGCTCAGATGGGTTCAGTTATTGCGCCGAGCTATCCCATCAACCTTCGACGCAGCACTCCGACGAGGCCGAGGACACCAGAACCGAATAGTAAGATGCTGCTGGGCTCAGGGGTGGCTCCGCTCGTGCCGATTAACGTGAAGGCTTCCGAAGGAATCGAGCCAAGGGTATTGTCATAGGCCGTGGACGGTCCGCTGTTCTCATCCCACGAGATCGGGGTGGTGGAGCAGCCGGAGGTGGTGCAAGCATTGCTCAAGGTCATATAGCCCGCGCCCGACCATGGAATGTCGGCGAACGAGTACTCTGCCTGATATAGGTTATAACCATACTGGTTGGTACCCAGGAAGGTATTGTTAGCGCCGGTCAATGTCCCGGAGAAAACATCGGTGCCAAACGGTGCAGACCCGAACGACATGTCCACGGTGGTCAGAAGATCCGCCTCCGAGGCATCCCAGTAAACGAAATCTACGCCGTAAACATTGGATCTGGATGAGTTAAGGTTTGTCGAGTCGGTAACGACGTCGCCAAAGTTTATCCCCCAAGCATTCTTATTGCCGTTGTAAGAACCGTTGGAATACAGTGTGTCGGCCATAGCCGGAGTAACAGCTAGCATCAGGTACAGAACTACGAGCAGTGACAATGTAGCGATACTAATTTGCGTTTTCATGGTGACCTCCTTTTGGTCAGGGGTTGTGGCGACGGTCGACGGTCGAGTGGCGCCGGGTTGTGGTTGTGCGAACTTTCGTTCGCGTAGGTTCGGGCACCGATGCTCCCCCAAAATTTCTCCGAGATCGGCGCCTTCGCAGTTCATCGAGCACCGGATCTGCTGTCAAGCTCGAGCATTCGACCGGTCAGACCTGGACTGGCTTGTTCCTGCAGCTCTCTGACTAGCCGCGACATGCAGCCGTGTAAAATGCATCCCGCCAGTGCCTCAGCATTCATGGGCATCGGCGGAGCCAGCCCTCCCCCGCGCATTTTGGGTTGCAGGTAGTGAAACGCGCGGAACAGGGCCTTCGTGGCCCGGTAAAGCTCTTGTTTGTCGTTCATCATTGGAATCACTTTCGCCTGGTCGTGCACTTCCTTCGGTCGCCGCCGGTTGTAACCTTGGGACTTGTTTCGCAACCCGGAGGCGGGATTGTTTCCCCGCCTCCCGGGTTGCGTCCCCGACAGAGAGCAGGTCGGCCAGTTGTGCTCCTTTTCCCGCTCACGTGAACGCACAATGCGCTAGTTCGTCCGCACGATCAATGCACCAGCGGTGATCTGTGGGTGATCTGGAGGTGATTTCTGGGTGATCTAGGTAACCGACTCATTCCAAAGCCGCTTACCTAAGCTCTCGGCTTGGATTTCCGGGGCTGACGCGGTTGAATTTCGTGGGGAGGCTGCAAACTTCGCTTGGAACTGAGGGTGGAGCGGTGTACACTTTGCCCCACATCTCTCCCAACTGATGAAGAACACGCTGCCACTCCGCCTTCGATTCGGCGCCTGCGAACTCGACTTGAAGTCCGGAGAACTGCACAAGTCCGGCCAAAGGGTTGTGTTACAGGAGCAGCCCCTCCAAATCCTGCGAATCCTCCTCGAACATGCCGGTGAGATAGCGAGCCGCGAAGAAATCCAGCAGCAGCTTTGGCCCAATGACACGGTGGTGGAGTTTGACCATAGCATCAACGCAGCCATCAAGAAGCTTCGCGTCGCGCTCGGGGACTCGGCTGACAATCCGAAGTACATCGAGACCATCGCTCGCCGCGGTTATCGGCTGATGGTGCGGGTGGAGCGGCTGGATTCCACCGCGGGCGATACGTCAGAGGCCGGGGCGGTGTCGAGCAGCCAAGATGGGACCGGAGTGCAGCTAAAGGTTGAGCCCTTCGGCCTCACCGGCAAAACGGTTTCGCACTATCGCGTGTTGGAGGTGGTGGGTGGCGGCGGGATGGGAGTGGTGTACAAGGCCGAGGATTTGAAGCTTGGCCGCGCCGTGGCGCTAAAGTTTCTACTGGAAGAGGTCGGCAACGATCCCCGGGCGCTGGAACGGTTCGAGCGCGAGGCGCGCGCGGCTTCGTCTTTGGACCATCCCAATATTTGTTCCATCTACGAATTCGGAGAGCACGATGGGCTGCCGTTCATCGTGATGCAATTGCTGCAAGGGCAAACCTTGAGGGACTGCCTGGCTTCAGGCGCGTTAAAGGATACGGCTTCGGGAGAGCACGTTGCCCTCGACCGGTTACTGGACATCGCCGTCCAAGTTGCCGACGGGTTGGAAGCTGCGCATGAACAAGGCATCGTTCACCGTGACATCAAGCCCGCCAATATTTTCATCACCACCAAGGGCATTGCCAAGATCCTGGATTTCGGGTTAGCCAAGCTGCCGCTCCAGCCCAGCGGAGCGCAGGCGATACCGACCGATGTCGGTGACGGGGAAACCTGGAATCATGGCCGCCCCGTTAGAGCTCCTGGTACTGCAGCGTACATGTCGCCGGAACAAGTGCGCGGGCAGCCATTGGACGCGCGCACGGACCTGTTTTCCTTCGGCCTGGTTCTGTATGAAATGGCGACCGGGCGACGGGCATTCACCGACAACGCGGCGGCGTTACACGATGCCATCCTGAATCGTGCGCCCACGCCGCCCGCGGAGCTTAATCCGGAACTGCCCACTGAGTTGCAAGACGTCATCCAGAAGTGCCTGGAGAAGGACCGCAACCTCCGTTACCAGAAAGCCGCAGAGGTCCGCTCCGACTTGGAGAACGCCAAGCGTCGCATGGAGCATCCCCCGCTCAGGCAGTGGAAGGTATTAGCGATGCTGCCGTTCCTCGTAGTCGCTCTGATTGCCGCGGGCCTCTATTGGCGCGCGCGGAAGACCACTACGCTGACCGAGAAAGACACCATCGTTCTCGCCGACTTCACCAACACCACCGGCGACAGCGTTTTCGACGACACGTTGAAGCAAGGCCTCTCGGTACAGCTTGAGCAAACGCCCTTTCTCGACCTGATTTCCGAGAGCAAGGTGAATCAGACATTGAAGCTGATGGGCCGTCCCGCCGGCGATCGTTTGACTCCCGAGATCACGCGAGAGGTTTGCCAGCGCACCGGCAGTAAGGCCATGCTGGCCGGCTCGATTGCGGGGATGGGTAGCCAGTATGTAATTGGCCTGAAGGCGGTGAACTGCAATACGGGAGACGTGCTGGCGGAAGCCCAGGAGCAGGCGGCGGGCAAGGAAGGTGTGCTTAAGGCTCTGGACAGGGCGGCAATCAGCTTGCGCGGCAAGCTGGGCGAGTCGCTGAGCTCGGTACAGAAATATGCCACGCCACTGGATGAAGCGACCACGCCGTCGCTGGAGGCGCTGAAAGCCTACAGCCTGGGAGAGAAGACGAAGCTTGCGGAAGGGTACACGGCCGCTCTGCCCTTCTTCAAGCGCGCGGTGGAACTCGATCCAAATTTTGCCAGGGCCTTAATCGCCCTGGCGATTAACTACTACAGCCGCGGCGATGGGGGGCGGGCGGCGGAGTATGCGCGCAAGGCGTACGAGCTGCGGGAGAAGGTGAGCGAACGGGAGCGATTCCACATCGAGTCAAATTACTACCTCCTGACCGGAGAGCTGGAGAAGGCGGTCGAGACCTTCGAACTCTTTAAGCAGGCGTACCCGAGGGACGTATCGAACTTGGGAAACACTTACGGTCAACTTGGAAACTGGGAAAAAGCATTGGAGGAAATACAGGAAGCAGTGCGCCTGGCGCCGAACAATGGCAACGCGTACGCCGCGCTTGGCAGCGCCTACGCAAGCCTCAACCGGCTGGATGAAGCGGAGGCGGTGTACAAGCAGGCGGAGGAGCGCAAGCTGGCGGGTGAGCTCCTGCTGGGAAACCGCTACCAGTTGGCTTTTCTGAAGGGAGACACGGGGCAGATGGCGCAGTTGGTGTCGGCTGCCATGGGCAAGCCGGGCACGGAAGACCTGCTGCTGGCCGGGCAAGCGGATACCGAAGGCTGGTATGGCAAACTGAAGGACGCGCACGAGCTGACCCGGCAGGCGATGGATTCCGCCCGGCACAACGACGCCAAAGAGACTGCCGCAAATTATCAAGCGGAGGCGGCGCTGCGCGAGGTGGAAGCGGGGAACCGGGAGCAGGCACGTGCCGATGCCGATGCGGCCGTGAAGCTGGCCCCGAACCGCGACGTGCGGGCTATGGCGGCGCTGGCACTGGCGCGGGCAGGCGATACGGCACGGGCGGAGAAGCTGGCGGCCGAACTGGATAAGATGTTCCCGCTGGACACGCTGGTCCAGAGGTATTGGCTGCCCTCGATCCGGGCGGCCATCGCCCTGCAGCGCAAAGATCCGAACCGGGCAGTCGAACTATTGAAGGGGGCGAGCACGATAGAACTCGCCGATCCCACGTCCGTCATCACTGTGTCCCTGTGCCCCGTCTATTTGCGTGGAGAAGCCTACCTCATGCTGCACGACGGCAACGCAGCGGCAGCGGAATTTCAGAAGTTCATTGACCACAGGGGTCTGGTGGCGAACTTTCCTTGGGGAGCGTTGGCCCGGCTTGGCCTGGCCCGCGCCTATACAATGGAGGGTGACAACCTCAAGGCCGGCGCCGCATATCAGGAGTTCTTAACCCTTTGGAAAGACGCCGATCCCGACATTCCTATCTACAATCAAGCCAAAGCCGAGTATGCCAAGCTGAACTAGGCCCTTGCTGCAAATTCCGGCCGGCTTTTCAGCGCGTGTCTCACGCAATCACCGCTTCTTCCCCTACAATATCCCTCATGCCTGACGAACTTCTGCGCTATCGCCCCGAGTTCCCCATCCTCAGCAGCACAACCTATCTCATTAGCAATTCGCTGGGGGCAATGCCCCGCGGCGTCGAAGATGCTCTACACCAGTACACCGAACTTTGGAACACGCGCGGAGTTCGCGCATGGGAAGAGGAATGGTGGATGCTCGCCTCCGAGGTTGGTGACCAGATCGGCGTGCCGCTCAATGCTCCCCGGGGCTCGGTCGCATGCCTGCAAAACGTGACCACCTGCCAGGCAATCGTGGCTTCGTGCCTCGACTTCAGCGGCCCACGCAACAAAGTGGTCTATACCGACCTCAACTTTCCCTCCGTGATGTATTTCTGGGAGGCGCAACGTTCGCGTGGCGCTCGCGTCGAGATGGTCCCCAACGACGACGGCATCCATGTCAATACCGCGCGCCTGCTTGACGCCATCGACGACAAAACGCTAATCGTGCCCATCTCGCATGTCATCTTTCGCAGCGCTTTCATCCAGGATATCGAGGCCATCGTGGACAAGGCGCACCGCGTCGGCGCTTATGTGTTGCTGGACTCCTTCCAGGCGACCGGCACTCTGCCCTTTGACGTACAAAAGCTCAACGTAGATTTCTGCACTGGCGGAGTGCTCAAGTGGCTTTACGGCGGCCCGGGAACGGCGTATCTGTATGTGCGACCCGACCTGGCGAAGAAACTGGAGCCCACATTCACGGGATGGAGCGGCCACGAAAATCCCTTCGGCTTTGAGATTGGCGCCACGCGCTATTCACCCACCATCTATCGCTTCACTCAGGGCACGCCAAACATTCCCGCCCTCAAAGTCGCGCAGCCGGGGCTGAAAATCACGCCGAAGCCGGTGTCGAGAAGATCCGCGAAAAGTCGAAGCGGCAGACCGCGCTGCTCATCGCGATGGCCGACCGCCACGGCTGGCAGGTGAACACGCCGCGCGATCCCGAGCGCCGCGGAGGCACCGTGTCAATTGACATGCCCAACGCGCAACAGGTTTGCGCCGAGCTGCTCAAACGCGAGGTGCTGGTGGATTATCGCCCCAAGGCGGATGTGCGCTTCTCGCCACATTTCTACAACACCGACGAAGAGCTGACAAAAGGCATCGCCGTAGTGGAAGAGATCCTGAGCGAGATGAAGGTGGGCGCGTAGCATGTCCCGAATTTTGGCGCCAGAGGCCCTCGGCTTCCGGGTACATTCCGGGTGGGCTGTCGTTGTCGCGGTTTCGGGACCTCTGACCTCACCAACAGTGACCGAGCGATGGCGTATCGAATTTGCTGCGCCTGAGATCCCCGGCTCGAAGCAGCCGTATCATGCCGCCGCACAACTGGGGCTGAAAGAGGCGGAACAATTTTTGCTGCGCTGCCACGAAAGCTCGGTTTCGCTAGCTAGGGACGCTCTTGGTGACTGCATTCACGACGCGAACAGAAAGGGTCAGAAGGTATGCTGTTGCGGCATTCTTTTCGGTTCCGGACGCCCTCTTGGAACACTTGAGGCGGTTCTAGCCTCTCATGCGCTGATTCACACCGCCGAAGGAGAGTTCTTTCGCAATGTGGTGATGGAGGCTTGCAAGCATCATGAAGTGCAAGTGATCGGAGTGAAAGAAAAAGAGTTGCTGCCCCACTTCGAGAATGAACTGCATATCTCCCCAGCAGCCCTGGATCAGCACCTTTCGTCGATTGGGCGCGCCATGGGTCCTCCGTGGCGACAGGACCAGAGATTCGCCACAATGGTGGCTTGGCTGGCGGCTGCTGGACGTACCTCAAACTGAATCTCAAGAGTCATTATCTCTGTTGACATTCGCCTTTTATTCGCTAACAATATGAGCGGAGGTCCGCGACCAGCCATGGCACTCACACGCCGTCAGAAACAGGTGTACGACTTCATCTCCGAATTCGTGGACAAACACGGCTATTCGCCATCGTTCGAAGAGATTGCCGAAGGGCTCGGTCTCAGCTCGCTGGCGACCGTGCACAAGCACATTACCAACCTGGAGCAGAAGGAATTGTTGCGTCGCGACTACAACCGCAGCCGCTCCATTGATCTTCTGAAACCGCGGGGACGCATGAAGCAGTCGCTCGCAGTAGCTGCGGCAGCGGCGGCAGAGAGCGGCATGAGCCTGCCGCTGATGGGACGCATCGCCGCTGGCCGTCCCTTGGAGGCGATGGAGAATCCCGAGTCGATTTCGCTCTCTGACTTCACGCGCTCGAAAGACGTGTACGTGCTGCAGGTAACGGGCGAGAGCATGCAGGATGAGCACATCGTAGATGGCGACTACGTTTTGGTGGAGAAAACCAATATCGCACGCGATGGCGAGATTGTGGTCGCGCTGGTGAATGGCAGCGACGCCACCCTGAAACGAATCTACCTTGAGGGCAACAAAATTCGCCTGCAACCTTCCAACGCCGCCATGCAGCCCATCATTGTTCCCGCTGCCGGGGTGCGGGTGCAGGGAAGAGTGATTGGAGTGCTGAGAAAATATTGAGGTGGACCAAATTGCAGTAGACTATTCAGCCGCCCCATCGCGAAAAGGCGCGACCGTAGTCGCGCCTCGCAGAAACGTCTCATGTCTACAGGCTCTTGTCCAGCGCTTTTTCGATGACGTCGCGGGAAACATAGCCGACGATCTGTTCGCGCACCTGGCCACCCTTGAAGACCAATAAGGTGGGAATGCCGCGCACTCCGTAGCGTTGCGGAGTGGAAGCGTTTTTGTCCACATCCATCTTGCCAAATGTGACCCTGCCGTTATAGCTCTGCGCCACTTCATCCACGATGGGAGCCAGCGCCCGGCAGGGGCCGCACCAGGCCGCCCAGAAATCCACCATGACCGGCTGCTCTGACTTCAGCACTAATTGGTCAAAATTGGCGTCAGTTACCTCAACAATTGCGTCACTTGCCATTCATCCTCCTGAGGGGTCGTCGGCCATCGCCCGGCGGTTGCTGCCGCCGAGTCGTTCATTTCATCGTAACATCCCGACACTGTTTAGATGCTGGCGCCCACTTTGGGACGCAAGCACCCGTTTGGTGACTCGACGGTGACCCGGCGCGAAGCGCGTGGCATTGGCAGAAAGCAGCTGACGCCTTAAGGTTGCGCCCAAAAAATCAAAGGCGCCCAGCGTGTGAACGCCGAGCGCCCGGAAGGCAGCCCTCCCCCAGAACTGCCTGACTACAGATAAAATTGTGGAGCTAAATTCTCAATTTGTAAATACATCTCAGGTAAATAATTAGGTGATCTACGGTGACCAATCGTAGTCGGGCCTTAGCCATGGACGGCGGTCTTGGAGGATTCGAATTCATCACCGCAACGGCGGTCGCATCACGAGAGCGTGCTAGCCAGCAATTCCGCGGGATGAAAGACCTGGCGCCCCAATCCTGCCAACAATTGCTCATGGCAGGAAGTTCCGCTCGCGACCAGAGTTCGCTGCCCACCTTCGTCGGCGCGCCGCACTTGCCCAAACAGGTCTTCGCCAACAGCCATGCTCAACTCGTAATATTCGCGCTTGTATCCGAAGCTCCCGGCCATGCCGCAGCATTCCACCGACGATGTCACCACGTCGAAGCCTGCGGCGCGCAGCACCTCGACCGTTTGGGTCGCAGAATTGCACGTCCTTTGCTGGCAATGGGAGTGGTAGAAAAGCCGAGTGCCCTGCGGGCATCGGCCAGCGGCAAACATTTGAGTCAAATCCAGTTGCAACTCCTGTGCGACCCCCCAAAGCACTTCCAGCGGCTCAAAGCTGTTCTGAGCAAGCAACACTTGCGTGTCCGGATCGTCGAGCAGATGCTTGAAGTCAAAGCGCAACATGGCCAGCACACTGGGTTCAAGCACGACGATCTTCCTGCCTGCGTCCACGTAGCGTTTGAGCACCGGCGCCAGCGCACGCGCTTGCCGCTGTGCCGTCTCCATCATTCCTTGCGACATGGCGGCGCGGCCATCCGGCATGGCCGGGCTGAGCGCCACCTCGAGGCCAATGGCGCGCAACACGCGGATTGCCGCCATACCTCGTTCGGGCGCGCCGTAGTTGGTGAACACGTCCGCCAGCATCACCACGCCGGGTTCGATGGTGCCAGGCTTCACGCCGCGCTCTTCGCGGTACAACTGCTCCCAGGTTTTCTTGGGAAACAGCGGCAGATTTCGCCTGCGATCGACTCCGAACGCACTCTCCATCAGGCTACGCGCTCCCGGCAGGTGCATAGACGCGTTGGCCAGCGCGGCGAAGCGTGTGCCCCACTTGCCGAAGCTGTGATAGTTCCCGAAGAACTGCTTTTGCAGCGGTGCAACCCTGTCCTGCGGTGCGCTGCCGGTCATCGCGCCAAAAACAGACTTGGCGGCTGACGGCGGCTGCTCCCGATTCATGCGCTGCCGCAGGTTCTCGTTGAGCCACGGGATATCGATGCGCACCGGACATTGCGGCACGCAACGCGAGCAGGCGGTGCACAGCTCGCTGAATCGCGCGTTCATCAGCGTGCCCGTGCCTGCTTCCCACGACCCACCGATGCCGCCTGAATAGGTTTCTCCGCCGAAGGCATGCCCGCCAACCGTTTCAAAGTTGGCGCAGGAGTTCAGACAGGCGCTGCAACGGATGCAGTAAAGCGCTTCATGCAGCACCGGATCCTCTCGCATGCGGCTGCGCCCGTTATCAATCAATACCAGGTGGAACTCGCGCGGCTTGGCTCTCGCGCCGGGCGCGACAAACGGCGGCGCCTGCAAGGGCGGATGCAGGATGCTCACGTAGGACGTCAGCGGCTGTCCGGTGCCGCTGGCCGGCAGCAGTTCGAGAAACGGGCCGAAGTCAGTGCGCGAGGGGACGACTTTTTCGATGCCGGCAATCGCGATGTGCAGCGACGGCAGCGTCATCGTCATGCGGATGTTGCCTTCACTCTCCACCAGCATCAGCGAGCCGCTGTCGGCGGCAATCAGGTTCGCGCCGGAGATGCCTGCGTCGGCGGCGATGAACTGTTCGCGCAATTTTTCGCGGGCGAATCGCGTGAGTTCTTCGCCGGTGTCGAGCGGCAGATCGGTGGTGAACTTGCGCTTGAACAGTGCGGTAATGCGTTCGCGGGAATAGTGCAACGCCGGCGCGATAATGTGCGACGGCTGCTCGTCCGCGACCTGCAGAATGAATTCCGCCAGGTCGGTCTCGGCGACGGCAATGCCGGCAGCTTCGATGGCGTGGTTCAGCTTAATCTCTTCCGAGGTGATGCTCTTGCCCTTCACCACCCGCTTGACCTGGTGCCGCACCAGCACGTCGCAAATGTATTGGTTGGCGTCGGCCGCGGTCTTTGCCAGGTAGAAATGCCCGCCATTGGCTTGCACGCTCGCTTCCAGCCGCCGCAGAAGTTCGGGAAGATTGGCGAGCGCATTCTCTTTAATCCGGCGCGCTCGGTCTTTCAGTTCGTTGTAATCGGCGATCAGGGCAGTCGCGGCGTAGCGGTTTCGGTTAAAGGTCTGGGTATTGTGCCGGACGGCGGCGCTCTGCACGTCCAGGGTCATGCGGATGGCGTCGAGCAGGGCTTTCTTGTTGCTCTTGTTCGCTACCTGTCGCGGTTGGATCTCTGCCGAATTCGAGGGTGCGGCCATGGCTCACCTTACTACAATAATGTGCAGCTTGTGGGGCCCATGTACGCCACGCACCAGCGGACCCATGTCCGCGGTGGCGCTAGGGCCGGTGACGAACACAAAGTCCCGCCTCAGACCCTTGCCATCCAGGATGTCGGCGCGAAACAGGTCGCGCGGTTTCGGCACGATGGTCTCGGCGGCGACCACCGCGATTTGCAGCGGGGCCAGCAGGCTCACCATACCCGTGCGTTCGTAGCTGACATCCACGCAGACCGAACCCGTGCTGGCGACCCCGGCGAAGGCCTCGGTCACCCCTGCCGCTGAGTGGATCATCTGGTCGGGAGTCGGATTGGCCGCCACCCGCGGATCCGCCGCGAACTCGCTGAATAAGGCGATCGGAAGGTCCTGCGGCAGAGCAAAGAGGATGCGCCTCGCGTCTCCTGCCGCGCGCAGGATGGCATCGCGCAGCGTAGCTGGGTAGCGTTCGATGACTTCGACAGTGGCCACCGCTTTGACGGCGGCCTCAGCGAACTGCAGGACGGAAGATTCCAGGGCCATGAGCTGCTGCATACGGAAACTCGCAGATTATACCGAATGCCTGCCGAAAGCACGGAATTCCTTGGAGCTTCTGCGGAGTCGCCAGCCTGCTTTTCTGGGTGTCATCCTGAGCGAGCGTAGCGAGTCGAAGGACCCCTATACCCGCAAAAAATCACGATGTAGCCGCTTTGCACAGCAACAGATCCTGGATTGCTGGCAGCCAAAGGGATCCCTCGACTCCTCGCTGCGCTCGTCGCTCGGGATGACACCTCCAAAACAACCCTACGGCCAGATGCCACGCTCCATGACCGCCTTGGCCACACGGCCGACGGCGACAATGTATGCCGCAGCACGATAGTCGCAGTTGTACTTCTTGGCAGTGTCGTTTATCTCGTGAAACGTCTTCACCATCACCTGCTCCAGCCTGCGGTTCATCTCGGCCTCGTCCCAGAGGAGCTGCTGCAGGGCCTGCGTCCATTCGAAATAGGAGACGGTCACACCGCCAGCACTAGCAAGAATGTCGGGCAGCACCATCACCTCCTTGCGACTGAGCATAAGGTCGGCTTCCGGTGTGGTCGGTCCATTGGCGGCTTCGGCTACGATCCTGGCCCGGATATAGCCCGCGTTCTCCATGGTGATCTGGTTCTCCAGAGCTGCGGGAATCAGAATGTCGCATTGCGTCTTCAGAACATCGTCGCTGGGGATCGGGCTGCAACCGGGAAAAGCCTCGACCCCGCCGCTCGCTACCTTGAAGCGCAACAAGGCGGGAATGTCGATGCCCTCCTTATTAACGGTGCCGCCTTTCGAATCGCTGACGGCAATCACCCTGGCGCCTTCGTCCCAAAGCAGCCGCGCCATCGCGCCGCCAACGTTTCCGAAACCTTGGATGGCGACGGTTGCCGTCTTCAGGGATATGCCCCTCACTTTGCAAGCTGCGTGAAGCACGAACAGACATCCCCGCGCACTGGCTTCGAAGCGGCCCAGAGAACCTCCCATGAGGGTGGGCTCGCCGGTGACCATAGCTGGAGCGGCGTGACGCGTCGTCATGCTGTAGGTGTCCATGATCCACGACATGGTTTGCGCTTCGGTGTTCACATCGGCGGCGGGGATGTCCTGGTCAGGGCCGATCAGCGCCGCAATTTCATAGGCATAGCGGCGAGTGAGGTGCTCCAGTTCGTTCCGCGACAGGTGTTTGGGATCGCAGGCAATACCGCCCTTCGCTCCCCCAAACGGTACGTCCACCAAGGCGCACTTCCACGTCATCCAGGCAGCCAAGGCCGACACTTCGTCGCAGGTGACGTTGGGGCGATAGCGGATTCCACCCTTGCACGGTCCGCGGACGTTGCTGTGCTGCACCCGGTAGGCATCGAAGACGCGGATGCTGCCGTCGTCCATCTTGAGGGGAAGCGTCAGTGAAATGGAGCGGCGGGGACGGCGCAATACCTCACGCAATCCGGCATCAAGTTTCAAGTAGTCCGCAGCAATTTCGAACTGCTGAGACGCGATGTTTAATGGGTTCAGGTCTTCTACAATTCGTCGGGCGGGAGCAATGGCGGGCATGGTTGCCGGCCTTTCCGGTGGCGGGCCACCGTAATCGAGCTCAGGCGGACCCTGAGAGCGGTCCGGTTGCGACTGACCACAGGCCGTTTCCGGCGCCGGTTGCGGCGGACGGCGGGCCGTGGCTAGTCAGATTCGTTGCTGTAAACAGGCTCTTCAATCTCAAACGGACTGTCGAGACCGCCAGTGGTTCCAAAGGCCGCTTCGTCGGCGATATTCTGCAGCGCCAGCTCGAACTCGCGGCTGCGCCAACGCACGACCAGACGCTCTTTGCGCTCGCGGCCGTGGCCGTGACACAACGGGCAGAGGATTTCGTCTTTTTCTAATGGCATGATGATTCCGACCTCCCGGCATAGAGCCGGATATGAAAACCGCTCCGCAGGGCAAACCTACGCTCCAGCAGGCCTCTGTATTGCAACGCGAATCGCCCGGCGACGCAGTGAGCCAGGTCACGGATTATTGTGAGACGGGCAAGGCCCGAAGCAGAGCCAGACTGTTACGCCACTCAAAATCAATACCTCACTGCACCTGCACTTCGATTTGCAGCTTGCCGTCGCCGGTGATCTGGATAGCCTCCCCGCCCTTCAAGTAGGGCTGCAACACCGCCGGATTGCCCCACTCCAAGTCCCAGCCATTGGCCAGAGCAAGCACGGTGTACTGGCCGGGCACAACATTGGGCAGGGTGAAAGTACCATCGCTATCGCTCTGGTCGCGGCGGAATAACGGCGAATTGTTGGCGGCATCCTGGGGGACGAGCACGATCATCGCGCCAGAAAACGGCTTGCCGCCGCGCAGGGCAACTCCATTCACTTGCGCGACCCCCCGACCTACCGTGGCTGCAATGCGGACGCTGCTGCTGCTGGAGATCTCCAGAGTGCGCCCCGTTAGCTTTGCCCCAGTCGCCGACATCTTCCGGAGGAAATATCCACCACCACTTTGAAGAACCACGACGTAACGTCCCGGCTTCACGCCCTCGAACTCGAACCGCCCTCTATCCGAGATTTTGCTTCCGAAGTTCTCGCCGGTCTCTTCGTTCAAAAGCCGCACGGACACTCCCTTCGGTGCTCGCTGCGCGCCCTCGAATAATACGGAACCGGCAACGGTAGCGAATCCGGAGCTGTCACTGGCATTCACCTCGAGATCGCCCGCCAGATCGACTTCGCGGTATCCGCTTCGATTGGCCTCCTTTTCATTAGCCGCCTTCGAAACTGGCATCTCGATAACGTAGTGGCCAGGCGCCAGACCGGCGATATCGACTACGCCTGGCTCAACCGATGACTCGGGAGCGTTGAATACGGAGTCCAAGTAGCCATCGAAGATGCGCTGGGACACTCGCGGAAACCCCACCATCCCGGGGGCGCCAGCGCTGCCAGAAATGCTGGTGCGGATCCTGAGATGCAGCGAGGGCACGGCGCGCATAACCACATCCGCCGTGACCCGCTCACCGGGATGCAGCACGATGGGACTCGCGCCTGCTGAATCCGCCGAATCGGGGTAGAAGGTGAGAGGGTAGGTCACGTCCAGCGTAGCGGCTTCTTGCGCCGCGCGGGCATCGGCGTCGCGATTGTTCGATTTCCGGCGGAGAGTGACACGATTGTTTTGTGCATACCAGGGGCGCGCCGAGACGGCGAGGTAGTAGGTCCCGGGCGCCAGATGGCTGATGCGGAACCGGCCCTGATCATCGGTCTGCCCCTGGTTCATGGGGATGGTTCTCTGTCGTCCATCTTCCAGCGATTGCTGAAAGAGGCGCACCATTGCGCTCTGCACCGGGTCATTGTTCTCGTCGTTGACCTGGCCTTCGACAGAGGCGTCCGGTTGCAAGCGGAAAACCAGGCGCTCCGAATCCAGATCTGGGCCAGCCACAATGGCAGTAGAGTACATGCTGTGGCGATCGAAGTATTGCAACATGAACCCGTGTGCGGCAGCCATCAGCGAATACTTGCCGCGACTCAAGTCGGCGAAGTTGAAGCGGCCGTCGGCGCCGGTAATCACGGAGCGAGATATTTCGCGGTCAGTGCCTTGCGCAGTGGGAGCAATCGCAACCGAAGCCCCAGCAACTGGTTGTCCGGTCACCCAGTTCACCAACACTCCCGCAATGCGATAGCCCTGCTGGACCGGTGGCGCATGAGCCGCCTGATTCGATTGCGCAGACAATCCGGACAATCCGAAGACGAAAAGCACGAAAAACGCGAGCCGCGCAAGCATTGAAGTCATTCTCCAGCCCCGGCGCGTATCAGGTCGATGGCGACCTGCGATGTCTGGTTTGGCGACAGTGTGACGTGCGCGGCTTGCGAAGCGTACGTTTGCAGGACGTCAGGGTTGGAATACTCGATTCCGTCGGCGTAGTCGAAGGCGTAAATCAGGTACTCGCCGGGAGCAACCCCATTAAAGATGAAACCGTTCCGCGAAGACGAATACGCGACCTTGGCGGCGACCCTGGAAGCAGGTTCGGGGACCGCCACCACGGTTGCTTGTGCCCCTGTTCCATCGGGGGACTTCACCGTTCCCGTCAGGGTTGCGCCGTCGTCGCGCAAGACGATTTCCATCGGATAAGTTTGTCCCGCGGAGGCGATGGCGAGGTCGTCGTAGAGCAAGTTCGTCTGTCCATACTGGGCAGACTGCACGTACCACGCACCGTGCGGTATCAGATCAACCGAATACCTCCCTGGATCTACGTTCTGCAGTACCACGGAATAAGTCCCCGAGTTGTTGCGTACGACAGTCGAGTAGGATTCGGAATTGGTTGGGTCGGAGGAAATCAAACGCACTGAAATCGGCGCACCCTGAATTCCTCCCGCTCCAGTGCCTTGATTCAAAGACGCTCGCGACTCCATCCGCACGACCACAGGAATGGATATGGCCGGTCCAAGAATCAGATGCAGGTTTTCGACGTTGGCAGCGACGTTCAGGTGCGCCTCCGCGCGGAGTGGCTGGTCCTGACCTGCCTGCGAAAATGCCTTCACGACGTAACTACCCGGGGGCACGCTATCTACGTCAAAACGTCCGGTTTCCATGTTGAATTTAGTAGGGAGGGACAAATCGTCCCCCGACGGGCTCAAGAACTGAAACCCTACGCCTTGCTGCGGAGGATATCCGGTGACACTGCCACTGACATGGTAGACGGCACCCACGCTCATGGAGAAATCCGCTTCTGCGCGCTGGCCTGCGGCAAGCTGGATCGGCGACGCTGACGCCAAGTTGGGAGCGCCCGGATAGTACATGCTGGGGTAGCCACTCTTTGCCCTTTCGGTTCCGGGCCGTGGGACGCGGCCAAAGAGCATTTCGTCGCTACCGGGTCCAGCCACAAGATAGTACGTGCCGGGCATCAGGTTGGCAAAGCGATACCGGCCATCTTCATCCGTCTGCTGCTGACCCCGCGCCTCCCAATGTTTGCGGCCCTCGCGTATGGGCTTGGCCGTCAGTCGCACTGGCATATTCTCGATCGCCTGGCCTGCTGCATCCGTGACGTGGCCCGAGATCGTACTTTGCGGGGTAAGCTTAACCACCACCGAGTTCGTGGAGCGACCGACGTTCATCAGTTGGTTGGCGCTGGGGCGCAACTCCTGCTGAGTAAAGTAGCCCGGCTTCTGCGCGCTGACGGTGACCGTTCCAGGCGCCAGTCCTTCAATCTGGAAGTGCCCTTCGCCGTCGGAAAAAACGGTACGTTGCGAACTGCCGTCTATCCGCACGAGGGCGTGGCCAACGGACTCGCCGGTCACGGAGTTTACGACTGACCCACTCAGGGTGAAGGTGGCGTCGCCCTTGGTCGATGGCGATGGAGATAGCTGCGCCACCGCACTTGGGCTCAACACAGCCCACAAGCTCCAAACCAGCAGCAGCGATGGCCGTTTCCCGCAGAGCAGTGGAGGCCAGGAGAGGTTCAGGTCCGCGAAGCAGTGCGTAAGAGATTGCTGTTTACAAGGCACAATAGATTATTACGATCTCAACCAGGTCTCGGCTGATGCCGTCATCATAAACCCGGCGGCCCGCATCACGACTCGCATTGGCAAAAGGCGGCACGGTCGCGCAAGACCGCTCCTTCAAAGCGTTGAGGTCCCCGCGGGCGGCTTGGCCGGTGCAGCCGGAGCTACATCTGCCGCTTGGTGGCGCGCTCGATGAGCGTCTCCTGGCTGTTCAATGCACCCGTCTCCTGGAAATCCGGGTCACGCACGTACTTGCCGTCGGAGTTCATATGTCGAGCTTTGGCGGTGTCTTTGAGGTACGTCCCGAGAATCTCGTCGCGAAGCACGCGAATCAGGCTCTTGTCTTGAACGGGGAAATCCACTTCGACCCTGCGATTCAGATTCCGAGGCATCAGGTCGGCGCTACCCAAGTACACTTCTTCACGTCCGCCGTTACGGAAATAGAACACCCGGCTGTGCTCCAGAAAACGTCCGACAATGCTGGTGACGCAAACGTTGTCACTGATCCCCGGAACCCCCGGCCGCAAGCAACAGATACCCCGGACCAGCAGGTCCACCTTCACCCCTGCCCGCGAAGCTTGGTACAGCAACTCGATTATCTTCCTGTCCACCAGGGCATTCATCTTCATGATCAGGTGGCCGCCGCGTCCCTTGCGCTGGTGCTCAATTTCGCGCTCGATCATTGCTTGCATACGCTCGCGCAGGGTTACCGGCGCCACCAGTAGCTTGCGATACCCGGTTTTCGCGGAATACCCGGTGAGAAAGTTGAACAGGTCGGTACAGTCGGCGCCGATGGCCGGGTCGCAGGTCAGCATTCCGATGTCGGTATAAAGCTGCGCGGTGATGCTGTTGTAATTCCCGGTGGACAGATGGGCGTAGCGCCGGATGACGTCGCCCTCTTTGCGCACGATCAGCGCGGCCTTGCAGTGCACTTTTAGTCCGAGCAAACCGTACACCACGTGAACGCCATATTCTTCCAGCTTGCGTGCCCACCCGATATTACTTTCCTCGTCGAAACGCGCCTTCAGTTCCAGCAGGACAGCCACCTGCTTTCCGTTCTCCACGGCTTCCAGCAAGGCGTCGACGACGGGGGCGTTCTGTCCAATCCGGTAGAGCGTGATCTTGATGGCAAGTACGTTGGGATCGCGCGCTGCCTGCTGCAGAAGACCCAGGATGGGCTGAAAGGAATCGAACGGATGGTGGAACAAGATGTCTCCGCGCCGGATGGTGGCGAAGATATCCTCCTCTTCCGCCTCCTTGGCCAAGGGAGCCGGCAGAGCGGGAGTAAAGGGAGGAAACTTCAAGTCGGGACGATCCAGCCGGCAAAGATGCCGCACTCGCACCAGAGACAGCGGACCACTCAGCTTGTAGATGTCGTCGCGCTCCAACTCCAGGTTTTCGACCAGGATGTCGAGGACGGTTGCCGGCATCGCCTCATTGATTTCCACGCGCACCACATCCGCGAAGCGGCGCTGCCACACCCCTTCCTCCACCGACTCCAGCAAATCGCCTGCTTCCAGGTTTTGGATCTCGCTGTCGGCATCGCGCGTGATATGGAAAGGATGCGCGTCAAGGATCTCCATGCCCGGGAAAAGGGTCCCCAGATTCGCCGTGACCAACTGCTCAAGCCAGACGAAGGACTGTTCCTTGATGGCCGTTTTCGCCCGGCCCTTGGCTTTGGGCGCCACGCTCACGGGGACGAACTGCGGCAGCGTGTCGGGAATCTTGACACGCGCGAAGTGCTGCTCACCTTCACCGGCCCGCAAAAGTACCGCCAGGTTCAAACTGAGGTTGGAGATGTGTGGAAACGGGCGGCCAGGGTCGAAGGCCAACGGAGTCAGGGTAGGGAAGACAGCTTCCTGAAAGTAGGAGTCCGCCACAGCGCGCTGTTCGTCGGTGAGATTGGCATAGCTGAGGATGCGAATTCCCGAGCTCTCCAGAGCGGGTACCAGTTCCTTGCTCCAGCATTCATGAGCGCCGCGATACAGGCGGATCACCGAAGCCCGGATGGCACGCAGTTGCTCGGCGGCGCTCATTCCGTCGGGACCGGTGTCCATGACGCCCTTTTCGATCTGTCGCTTCAGGCCGGCAACCCGCACCATGAAAAATTCGTCGACGTTGGAGCCAACGAAAGACAGGAACATCAGGCGCTCCAGCAGCGGGTTGAGGCTGTCCTGCGCCTCTTCCAAAACGCGTCTCTGAAATTCCAGCAGGCTCAGCTCGCGGTTGATGAACAATTCAGGATCGTCGAGTTGCCAGGGAAATGGCACGGGAACATGCGCCTCGGAACGGGGCGTTGCGCGGGCAACGCTTCGTTTTGCCTTGGATGGCGCGGCCTTCGCGGGTGTGCTCATAAGGGGTCGGAGCTAGGTAGCCCCTAATTGTAACGGGGCGGCCCACAGTTGAACACCCCGATTGGCGTGCCAGGCGCCGGAATCGCCCACTGTTTAATCCAATACTCACGTTGGCGGGAGGCCGGCAAGCACTTTGCTGAAAGGCTTTCTCCCACCAGCACGCCGAGTTGGTGAGCGCCAATCGCTGACCGCTATCGCTGTAAACGAAAGGGCGATTGCGCCTAGGGCGTTGGCCACAAGCTTACAATGCCGCCACCAAGGCTGGACGGTAACGCCAAGCCGGTTACGGAGTTCACCTTTTCGAGAAGCGCAGACATATTGGGCTGGGCGGTGACCTCCGGGGTCGCAGCAAGCATTGCGAAGTCGCCTCCGCTGGCGCGCGATCAAGCCAGGACGGGCTCTTCCACGACGGTGCTTACCCCATTCTCCCGGGTTTGTCCCAGTGACTGGGCTGAAACTGCATCCAGGGCTTGACGCAGGTCCGCGATCAAGTCCGTGTAGTTGCAACGAGAAAATGTCGTATTAACTGCAACGAGACTCTGTCACCCCCTTATCGTTTAAGTAACGGCCGCTAAAGCGGGGCGGCCGGAGAGGTTGTAGATGCGAGGCATCGTGGGTTTTCGTTTCTGCGCGGTGGGGATGGGAGCAGGGCGGCGGTGGGCGTGTTCTTCGAGCGGCAGGGGCAGAGCGCGCAGCAGAACGTCGCCGCGATAGACGCGCAGGGTGCCATCGAGCTGATGCGAGAGTTCGACGGTTTCTCCGGCGTAGCCGCGATGGCCGGGCAAGGGCGGCAGTGCGATGGAATGAGCGCCTAAGGTGACGGTGTGGTCGGCGGCGACGACGCGCTGATAGCGCAAGCTGAGGCAGCGGGCCAGATCGAAGCGACGCGGCAAGGAGCGAAAGTCACAAGCGGCCTCGGCGGCAGGACGGGCAAAGCGCTGGTTGTAGTCGGCGCAGAAGCGATCGAGCACGACGTTGGCTTGCTGCAAAGTGGTGGCGTGAGCGAGGCGAAGTTCGCTGACCAGACGGTCCTGGCAAGTGCGCCAGGCGCGTTCGATGCGGCCCTTAGCTTGAGGTGAGTAGGCGGGGATCTGCTGGATGCCGAGTTCCTCCAGAGCGCGTCCCAGTTG
>ODAK010000557.1_pt1 | contig 42780 bp, 33 predicted proteins | sample 1539591 | NCBI WGS metagenome assembly ODAK01 (sample SAMEA3539303, study PRJEB22396) | soil metagenome | biome: tundra; feature: field; material: soil | place: USA | collected 2010-05 | depth 0.15 m
CCGAAGGTGTCGTTCACTTCCTTGAAGCGGTCGAGGTCAATCAACAGCACGGCCAGCTTGTGGCCCGCCCGTGCCGCGTGCGCCACGGCCCGTTCCAATCGATCTTCGAGCAGTCGCCGGTTAGGCAGCCCGGTCAACGCGTCGTGATAAGCCAGATATTCATTGGCGCGAATCTGGTCCTCCAGAAGCGTGAGAATCATGCCAACGGCCACGAAGTACTTGGGAATGTTCCAGGTCTCGGATTCAACGCTCGTCGATGGAGAGTAGAGTTGCAAAAACATTGAGATTGGAAAGACTGCGCCCCAGGCGATGAAGCCAAAAACCGTGGTCAGCACGCCTGCCGTAGTACGCTGGAAATGGCGCCAGTACTGAACCGCAACAACGAAGTTGAGGCCAGCCAGGATGACGTTGATACCGAGGTCAGCATGATTGCCGGCAACCATCCAGACCAATACGCAGGAGAACACCGCAGACCCAAACAGCAAACCGAACAGATAGGAGGATGTGTCGCGATACCAGTTCCAAGCCAACAGCGAGGTCGCGGTGAAGGCCACTACCACCACGCCATAATAGAAGCTGTGCGCCGTCAGCTCCCAAACCACCGCGGCCGTGTAAGCCAGTGCGGGTAAACCGAGGATGGCTCCGAGCAGGAACTGACGGCGACCATTAGTCGCCCGGGGCGACATAGAGATCAGGAAAGATATGCTTGCGAGTTCCAGAGCTCCCAGGCCAACCGCGGATGCCACATGGTCCCAAAGACCGTGTCCCACGTCCACAAACTGGGCGCCGAAGTGTATGAGTACGAGAATCCAGCCGATCAGCCATAGCTGCAGGCGCTCGGCCGCACCCTGACCCAGAATGGCCCGGAAAACGACGACCAGAATTGCAAGCGCAATTAGATTGGGCAGAACGTTGAAGTTCATTTATGTAGTCTTGGCGCTAAGCGGCGCCCTTTGAAGAGTATGACAGCGATTTGCCGGAATTCTAAGGAAAATCGAGGAATCTACCCGGAATTTGCGCAGTTAGTCAGGGATGAGCGCAACCTTGAGCTATTCAATCGCCTGTGGCGCGGGGAACGGTACGTGAGTTGTTTTGACATGGGCAGCCGTGATCCTGAGCGGGCATGTGTCCGTCAGACTAAATCCGAACCGCACCCTGCAATCTTATTACCGCACCTTCACGTCGGGCACGACTGACATACCGGGACGCAGCAGGCCATCCTTATTGAAGTCGGGTTTGTCGCTACCATCGAAGTCGATTCGTACGGGAATGCGCTGCACCACCTTGACGTAGTTACCGGTGGCATTCTCCGGTGGTAACAAGCTGTACTTTGCCCCCGTTGCTCCTCCAATACTGGTAACGTGTCCATCCCATTTGCGACCGCCGTAGGTATCAACCTTGATCTTTGCGGATTGTCCTGGCCTCATGTGGGCGAGCTGGGTTTCCTTGAAGTTGGCCGTGACCCAGACTTCACGAAGCGGAACAATGGCCATCAGGTCCTGTCCGTTGGATACGTTCGCTCCTACCTGCACGGAGCGCTTGCCTACTACACCATCTACCGGTGCCACGATGGTCGTGTACGCCAGATTGAGTTGTGCTTGATCGAGGGCGGTCTTGGATCGTTGCGCCAGGGCATCGGCGGACTTCGCCTTAGCTTGGGTAGCGGCCACCATGTTTGGCGTCGCCCGCGCGTTACGCACCTCGGCGGTGGCCTGTTCGATGCGGGATTGCGCCATTTTCACCTGTGCCTGGGCGGCCAATAATGCCGCCTGACGGGCGCTGACCGTCGCATTGGCGGCGGTGGCTGATGCCGTGGCCTGGTCGAACTGCTGCTGCGAGATCTCGCGCTTGTCCAATAGTTGGCGATATCGCTCAACATCAGTATTGAGCCTGTGGGCATTTGCTTGCGCTTCTTCTACTTGCGCTTGTGCGGCCTCTACTTGTTTCAGGGCAGCGATCACACCGGCTTGCGCGGAGTCCATATCGGCGCTGGCGGACCGGATCTGGCTGAGCGATCCAATACTGGAAACGGGCACTCCAAATTGTGCTGCTTCGGCTTGCGCTTGCTGGTCCTGGTAGTCGGCCTGCGCACGCGCCAGCGCTACCTGGTAATCGGTAGGGTCAATTTGCACCAACACATCGCCTTTGTGCACCACCTGCCCGTCGTCATAGTTCACCTTGACCACCTGGCCACCGACACGAGCACTGATGGGATAGATGTGGCCGTCAATCTCAGCGTCATCGGTGCTTTCCCAGTGACGGCTTTCCCACCAGAACCAACCGACCAGTACGACGGCCACGATCGCCACTAAAAAGACTATCGGTTTGGCGGCGGGATGCTTCTGGAAGAAGCCGCGACGGTCTTCCTCGTACCGCTTCGCCTCCGGATCGACGTGTTCTTCCTCAGGCTGATGCGGGGCTTGGGGCCGTTCCAGATAGTTTTTATCAGTCGTGCTCGGACTCATCTATTCACCTGTCGGCAATTACTCGTGAGGAACTGAGGCAGCCGGAGCACTGCTATTGCCTGTGCTGTGCGGCGCGGTTGCAGGATTCTGCGTACCCGGGGCCGCGTTCTGCTGCGGTGGGGAAGCATAAACTGCTCCCGCCATCCCAGTCGAACCAGGAGCAAGGCCGGGCGTCGTTTGCCCCGTGTTGCTCGTCCCCATCCCGGCGCCTCCCTTCGGGGGCAGCGTACCGCCCGGCTCCGCCAAGTATTGCTGCACCGCCTGCTCAGCATTGCCAATGGCGCGCGCCAACAATACCTTGGCAATATTGTGGGCATACAAACTGGAAATGTAGCGATCGTTCGCCGATGCCAACTGTTGCTGCGCCTGAATCACCTCGACATTATTGGTCACACCTGCGGCGAAGCGATCTTGCGATTGGCCGAGCGCCTGTTGCGCGTACTGAAGGCCCAGCTTTGCTACCTCCACTTGTTGCGCTGCCGCCTTTAAATCGAGCATTGCATCTTCTACATCCTGCTCGATGCGTCCTTTCATATCATCAACTTGGGCTTGCCGCTGTTTCAGGACGGCGTCGGCCTGTTGCACATCGGCTTCTACTTTTTCACCTTGAAATATGGGAATTTTCAGAGTGGCCGCAGCCGTCCAATTAGGCGACATGGAATCGGGAGTGGTTCCCAGCACACCGTATTCGCCGGCAAATCCAATGGAAGGCAGCCGCTGCTTCCAGGCCGCCTCTCGGCTCAACTGTGCCGCGCGCAGTGCGGCCAAGGCCGCCTGATAATCGGGGCGCGTTTGCAGCGCTCGCGCATAGGCATTTTGCAACTCCATCTCGGGAAGAGGATGGTAAGGAACGCGATTCACCAGGCTGAACTTTTGTCCTACCGGCAATCCGATCACGCGGGCCAGAGCGATGCGCTGTTTTTCCAGATCGTTCTGCGCTTCGATCAGCGCCTCCTGCTGGGCTTGTAACTGCACCCGCGCGCGCAGAGTATCGATGTTGGGCGCAATCCCGGCCGCCTCCTGGTCCGCCGCCAACTGGTAGAGCGCCTGCGCAGTTTTCAATTCCGCCTCCGTGGCCTCCACTCGCGATTCGTTGGCGATGGTAAGCAGGTAGTTGGCCCCAACGGCAAGCACCACGGTGTCGCGCGCATCGCGGTAGGTGAACTGCGCAGCCTTCACGCTCTGACTCGCCGCCCGGACGTTATCAATGGTATGCAAATCGATGGCATTCCACGAGCCCGTGGCGCGAAGATCGCTGATGCCGAAGGGGCCTACCGAACCCGGAATTCCCGGAAAAATGGAGGAGTTTAATCCCAATGCCTTCAGGTTGATCTTCTGCTCTTCTTCGGCAAACGACCCATTGACCACAGGCAGCATGTCGCTGAGAGCGCGCAGCCGCGAAGCCCGCGACTGTTGCGTGACCCGGTCAGCCAGGTACAACCCGAGGTTGTACTTCAGCCCGCGCTGCAGCGCGTCTTCGATGGTGAGGTCAATGGTCTCCGCCGTGGCTTTCGCCTGAGGAATCGAGCCCGCGAAGGCATCGTGATTGCGATTCAGAACCTGTTCGGCCGAGGGAAGGGAAGACGATGCTTGCCCAGAATTCTGTCCCATCGCCGAACACCACGCCAGCAGGACGCTGACGACGATCAGCCCTGCGCAAAGTGCAGAGCGCGGCTTCTTGGGAGGATTGCTTTCAGGTCGTTCCATGTTGTAGATAGTACATACATGACATGTGTGACATCGTACAAGCCAACGTCTTAGATGTATTTTCGGGCAGCGGCGTTGCGCCAATCCAATGCTCGTCGAGTCATTCAAAGCGTGTTAATTCCGGTAGAGTCCCACTTCGCTGGTCGAGGGTCGCCTCATCAAGTCTCGTATGGCGTCCTGCACCGATTTCCCTTGCTGAAGAATCGCGTGCATCTGCTGGGTAATTGGCATTTCTACCCCCATCCTCTGAGCCAGTCCGACCGCAGCATTGGTGGTGAGCACGCCCTCCGCGACCATGCCGTGCATCCCAGCGATGATGTCATCCAACTTGCGCCCGCGTCCCAATTCGACGCCGACGCTGCGGTTTCGCGAAAGTCCGCCGGTGCAGGTGAGGACCAGGTCGCCGAGTCCGGCCAGTCCGGCCATGGTTTCCGCTCGGCCTCCGCAAGCGACGACCAGCCTGGTGATCTCGACCAAGCCCCGCGTGATAAGTGCGGCCACGGTGTTGTATCCGAGGTCCATGCCGAATAGAACTCCGGCGGCAATGGCAACGATATTTTTCAAGGCTCCGCCCAGTTCCACTCCGATGACATCGTCGTTGGTGTATACCCGGAAGTTGGGATCGCTGAATTCTCGCTGCACGATGGCCGCGAGTTCCTTGTCGGATGAGGCGATGGTGATGGCGGTAGGATCGCCTTTCGCTACTTCCTTGGCAAACGTCGGCCCGCTCATCGCGCCGATCCGTGGAACGAAGCCGCTGGCCCCACCGCTCAACAGTTGGGTAATGACTTCAGTCATGCGTAGCAGGGAATCGTTCTCGATTCCCTTGGTCGCGCTGACGAACAGCATCTCTGGCCGAAGTTGTGGAAGCATGGCTTGAAACACGCGGCGAGTGTGATGAGAAGGCATCACGCTCACCACAATCTCGGCGCCGCGCAGGGCCTCTTCGAAGCTGTTGGTTGCGTGGACCGTTTCCGGTATCGCGTTTCCCGGCAAAAACAATTCGTTCACCCGCCGCGTGCGGACGCTCTCGCACACCTCACGCTCATGCGCCCACAGCCGCACCCGGTGCGTCTGTTTGCGGCCGAGCACAATGGATATCGCCGTACCCCATGCTCCCGCGCCGATGACTGCGATCTCGCTCACAAGCAGGTCTCTTTCAATGAAACCGGTTTTCGGTGCCCGCCAACAGGCGCCCGATGTTGTCTTTGTGCCGCGCAATAACCAGCGCGGCCGAAGCCGTAATCACCAACAGAATAGGAGCTGTGTTGCGCTCCGGTGGGTTGAGCCATAGCACCAACCAGGGGAAGGCCGCGGCCGCCACAATGCTGCCCAAAGAAACATAGCGCGTCAACGCGAAGACGACGGTAAACAGGAGAAGAGAAAGCAGCAGGCACTTGGGCGCAAGCGCTACAAAAGCGCCCGCAGCAGTTGCCACTCCCTTGCCGCCCCTGAAGCGCAGCCACACCGTGAACATGTGTCCCAGGATCGCGCAAAAGGCGGCGACCGCCGCGAGCAGGAAGATGGTACGGCTATCCATCATCTGTGGCGAAGAATCGTAGAGGCTGGCCGGAACGTCAGCGGCAGTAAAGCGGTGTGACCCTGCCAGCCAGAAAGCAAACGCCACGGCGATATAGCCTTTCAAAGCGTCGAGAAGCAGGGTCGCAATCGCAAGTCCCTTCGATCCCGTGCGCGCAACATTGGTCGCACCAATGTTTCCGCTGCCGGTGTTACGAACATCCTGCCCGCGAAAAATGCGCACCAGCAGATAGCCGAAGGGTATCGAGCCCAGCAGATAGGAAACCACGACGGTAATGAGCAAAAGTTTCGTCAAAGTCATGCGCTGGGCAGCGAGACTATTCCAGGGGAAAGCGCGACAGCTTTGTATAACGCGCACCCGCCGGGGACAGCTTGCTTTCGTAGAGATAGAACTCGTGCGCGGTCATTGTACCGAACTCCAGTGGCCCAAGGGTTTCGAGTTTGGCCCGCACCTGCTGCAGGCCTGGCGCGGAGCGTTCTCCAGGGACCGGACGCGGACGTCCGCTGCCAGCACGCGCCAGCGTCAAATGTGGATTGAAAGGGGCGGCATCCCGTTCGAATCCCAGCGGCTGAAGGGCTTGGCCAATTGAGTTTGCGAGCTCCGGGAGGTGTTCGTCGCCCTCAATACCTACCCAAAAGACGCGCGGGCATTTTAGGGAAGGGAAGAATCCGGCGTTCCGGAAGCGCAACTCGACCGGCGTGCCCCGTGCGGTTAGCAAGGCCCGCTGAATCGCGTCGAGGTTCTTTGTCTCACCTAGGAACTGCAATGTAATGTGAAATGTTTCTGGGGCTACCCAGCGAACATCCGGCGCCAGCGGTCGCATCTGATTGCGGAATTCGGTAATTCGCCGGCGTATGTCCGCATCGATATCGAGGGCTACGAAGAGGCGCATAAATCTACATGAGCATACGCCGCACCAGGTCGAGCGCCTGCTGGCTCGCCCATCGGCGAATGCGGTCGCGGTCTCCAAAGAAATGCCGCTGCACAACTTCCTGCTTGTGGCCGTTGGTAACCGCGACGTACACCAGGCCAACCGGCTTCTCCTCCGTGCCGCCGCCGGGACCTGCGACGCCGGTGACCCCGACGCCGATGTCGGCATTGCAAATCTCGCGAATGTTCTCTGCCAGCGCCAAGGCCACTTCTTTGCTTACCGCGCCGTGGGCCTCGATCATCAGCGGAGGGATGTCGGCAAACAGCGTCTTCAGATCGTTGGAGTACACCACCGCTCCGCCCAGAAAGTAGCGCGAACTTCCGGGCACCGAGGTGATCCGCTCCGCAATCATTCCGCCGGTGCAGGACTCGGCTACCGCTAGCTTTGCATTGCGCATCTGTAAGTAGTAGCTAACGATCTCTTCCAGCGATTCGCCTGCCGAGGAGAATACCGCGTCATCCAGTTCATCTTCCAACTCGCCGGCAAGGCGATCCACGTCCGCTTGTGCCTCGGCTTTGGTGGCGGCGGTCGCCCGCAGATGGAACTCGACCTGTCCCTGGCCGGCCAGCAGAGTGGTTTCGACATGGGGATATTTTTTGTAGATCGGGGCAGTGCGCGCATCCACAGCCGACTCACCCATCATTGCAACCTTCAGGACGCGCGTCGCAATCGCGGCCAGTGGTGCTTTGGCGCGCAGCCGATCCATGCACTGCTGGTCCCACATCTCATGCAGTTCGTGCGGAGGCCCGGGAAGCAGCACGACAATCTTCGGTTGTTCCTGCACCGAGGTCTCCAGCCACTGTCCCGGCGCCGTACCTCTGGAATTTGGCAGCACCGTTGCGTCCTCAAGGATGTCAGCCTGCTGCGCGTTGTTCCCCGGCATCTGAATGCGACGTTCGGCGAATCGCTTATACAGCGCAGTGACGATCGCGTGGTCACGCTTCAGCGAAACTCCCAGCGCGGCGGCCACACTCTCGCGCGTCAGGTCGTCTTGCGTCGGTCCCAGACCCCCCATGAAGATGGCGAGGTCGGCGCGGGCGATAGCAGTGCGAGCTACCGCCGTAAGATGCTCGCCGTTGTCTCCGACCACGGTTTTGAAAGCAACGCTGATTCCCAGATCATTCAGGCGCTCGGTGAGGTACAGGGAATTGCTGTCTTGCCGGTAGGGAGTCAGCATCTCCGAGCCGACGGCGATGATTTCGGCGATCACGGATTCAGTCTAGCAGCGTTGGGGGCTTAGTAATTAGCAATTGGCACTTAGCAATTAGCACCCATCTCATGAATCGGTGTGAGGCGTATCACCCGCAAAAAACGGCGCGTGTTGGGGATCCCGGCACGCCCTGAGCTAACATGACTGCAGCGGCGGAGGTCTTTTGTTCGCGGCGAACGCGGCGCGAAATCGCCGTTATACCCATTTGGGCAACAGAGGCAAACGATTCGCAACTGTAGGTTGCGGTAAACTAAAAGTCGTCCAGCCTGCTACGGCGAGTGGCCCTGTAGCTCAGATGGATAGAGCAGCGGTTTCCTAAACCGTTGGTCGGCAGTTCGACTCTGCCCAGGGCCTCCATCCTATCTCACTGAAAGCACACTAATTGACGGCAGGGGATGCCGGGGCTTGCCAGTGGTCAAACTTGGCAGGCTGGTATGCCGGGAAGCATACCTAGCCTGCCGATGGTGCAAACCATGCGTCCAGTAGCATGGCATGGATGGCTTTACCGTTTTGACTTAGCGCGCTTTTTAGGCTTGGCTTTCGTCTTCGGCTTCGGCCTTGCTTTCGATTTTGATTTTGCCTTCGCTTTGGTTTTGGGCGTCGGTTTTGCTTTGGACATCGCCTTCGCCTTCGTCTTAGGTTTTCCCTTCGCTTTGCGCGCAGGTTTTGCCTTTCCCTTCCGTGTCGTAGCTCCGAAACCCGAGCCTACAATAATGATTTTGCCGGTCAGCTCGGGGCCATATGGCGAGCATGGCATTCCTGGAGGAGAAGTGTTGTAGGGAATGTGGTCATCCACGGAGGGTGGTACTGGAAATGGATGGGTTGTGCCGGCCGTCCACTGGAAGGTCTGGTTTTCAAGCCCAGGAAAACTACCAGGTGGCGTGGCGGTTCCAAAGCAAACTGTGCAATTGGACACTACCACGAAGGTGAATGTTCCTCCTGATGGGTAAATGGTGGCGTCCGCCGCAGGCGGAATGCTAATGATGTTTGGCATGTGCGAATCTCCTGGTCGTGCGCGTTAATGGCGCGGGTTTATTTACTACTGCTGATGAAACTTTGGATCGGAAATCAGTTCTGTCAATTCTGGATCGATCTTGGCCTGCTCGAGGGCGAAGCCCTTTTGAACCGCTTTTTGCATTTCAGATATAGCCTCGCCGCGTTTGCCCAGAAGCTCATAGGCCTCGGCCACCTCAGCCCGAACGCCGGAATCGTCAGGAGCCAGGGCCAAGGCTGTCTGAATCCGGGATGCCGCTTTGTCGGCAAGACCATAATGAGCATAGAGCACAGCCAGCGTGGCTTGCGCCGAAGCATCTTGTGGCTTCAACTTGACTGTCTGCTCCAGCAGCGCCAGCATCCGCTGCCGGGCCGCTTCCGCCTTGTCCTTGTCTTTCAGCCACTCGTATGCAAGGACAAGATTATTCCACACCATGTAGTCATGGTCGTTGAGTTTGAGGGCGTTCTCGGTGACCGATGCTGACTCGGCGTAACGCTGCCCGGTAAGGTAAAGATTGCCGAGGTTAGCATAAGCCGGATAACTGGGGCTGAGTGCAATCGATTTCTTCAAGGCACGCTCGGCATCTGCTTGCAGCTTGGGATCGCCTGAATCCAGATAAGAGGCCCCTAGATTTAAATAAACTTGGGCGTTATCGGGCGTGAGATCCAACGCACGGCGATACTGCTGAACTGCCTCCTGAAACTTGCTTTGGCGAACATAAAAATTGCCTAACTCATCGTAGCTGTCCCAGGAGTCCGGGCGGAGTGCGGCGGCTTTCTGGAAAGTAGCTTCCGCATCGGGAATCCGGCCCGAATCTTCATAGGCGTGGGCGAGGCCGTTGAGCGCTGCGGCGTCACGAGGATTGATATCAAGAGCGCGCTGAAACTCCTGCAAGGCAAGGTCGTGCTGCCCCATCAGGTCGTGGATGCGCGCCAGGGTGACGTGCACCGCCGGAATGCGGTTGTCGAGCTCGGCTGCTTTCTTGCAGTTTGCCTGAGCTTCAGCTAGCCAGTTGGGGTTCTGATCGAGGCGATTCTTCAGCCGGTACGCTTCTCCCAGCTGCGCATATCCCAAGGCGAAGCGCGGGTCGGTCTTGACGGAATCGGTTAAAGCCTGGATTGCAAGGTCGAGATTACCCGGCTTGTCGTAGCGTTGCATGTATCCCAGAGCGGTCAGGTAATTCTCGTAGGCTGCAGGATTGACCGAGCCGCCCGTGCTGCGAAGCATGTCGGCGGTGACGGTTATGTTCATCAAGTGGGCAAGTTTAGCGACCGCTTCATCCTGTAGCGTCGCCAGATCTCCCGCCTGGTCCTCGAGATCAACCGAACCGATTTGCCGCAGACTCTTGGTGTCGATCAGGCTCATGTTCAGGCGAATCTGCTGACCTTCTCGCGCTATGGTTCCCTTGACCACCAGTGTGGCGCCCAGGTCGCGTAAGGCAGAGGTTGGATCCGCCACTTTTAGCCGGCGCACTTCACTGCTGGGAATGACCCATAACGACTGCTTGCCGACTTCCAGGTTCGACAGTCTGCCGGACAGCGAGTCGACCATGCCCTCTACCAGGGGTTCGTCCTGCGGATTGTTGCCTATGTTGTCGAAGGGGAGCACGGCAATGTGCTTTTCGTCGGGACTGCCCAGCAAGGCATTGCCGGCGCGCTCGCGAACCGAGGGAAACAGCAGCGGGATGACAACAAGAAGAACGGCGGTTGCGGTTGCGGCCAGAGCGCGATTCCGGGTTCGGTTGGACTCGATTGGCAGCGGCCAAGCAGAACGCGACGCTTCGTGGCGTGACTCACGTAACGCCTTGGCTTGCCAGCTTCGCCTCAGGCTGCTCAACTCGGGCACCATGCCGGAATTGGCGAGCGCGGCCTTTGCTGCTACCAGGTCTCGTAGCATTTCGGAACATGACTGATAGCGCTTGATTGGGTCCTTGGAGAGAGCGTGATAAACAATCTGCTGGACCTCCAGCGGGACTCTCTCCAACGGAGGGGGTGCTTCATTGAGGATGGCCACGAAGGTCGCGGCCATGCTCTCCCGCTGAAAAGGGTTCTCTCCAATCAGGGCTTCCAGCATGGTCACTCCGAGCGCCCAAATGTCGCTCCTTTGGTCAGCGGTCTTGCCGGCCACCTGCTCCGGCGAGACGTAACTAAGAGTGCCTGCCGCACCATGGGTGAATGTTGCCGTCGCTTCGTTAACGCGAGCCAGCCCGAAATCAACGATCTTTATTGTTTCTTGGCTGGTGAGCATCACATTGGAAGGTTTGATATCGCGATGAATGATGCTACGGGAGTGCGCTTCCGCCAGCCCACGCGCTATCTGGATGACAATTTCGACGACATCGGCAACGGAGAGCGGAGTGGGGCCCTCATATATTCGGTGCGCCAGCGACTGACCTTCATAGAAGGCCATAACAATGAAGGTGCGGCCGTCGGAAGTCTCCTCGATTCCGTGGATCACACCAATGTTGGGATGGTCGAGCGATGACGCGATCCTGGCTTCTTTCAGAAACCGTCCCTTGTCAAGATCGCTGGCGTTCAGTCCGGGAGGGAGAAACTTGAGTGCGACGGTGCGTTCTAACTTTCGATCACGGGCCTTGTAAACCACACCCATAGCGCCCGCACCGACTCTGCCAAGAATCTCATAAGTCGTTCCGACCAACTCGCCAACCGACAGAACGCTCTTAGTTGCGGCCATGGCGTCACTCTTTGGGCGCGGTTTTTACTTCGCTAATCGAAAGGCACCAGATAAGACACTGATAATAAAGCTTGCCACGCTGGCAAGCAAGACACCTTCCATTTAGGTACTGCCCTAAATTGGAACACTGCCTGCACCTAACACAGGCCGCGGCCCGGAAACAGCTTGGCACGACGGGGATCTTTGGTTCCGTATGGCCGACTACTCCGTGGAGTTGGGCCGGTCCGGAAGGCGACACCTGGGAAGTCACTGATAGTGGCACTGTTGCCGAACCTGCTGTTGCGTGTGATGAAGACAGGGCCTGAAACCGCTCTTGCAATCCGCAGGATTTCGGCTATGATTAACGCCTTCTATGAAGCTTTCTTTCCAACGCGAACGCGAAGCGCCTTCCCGGGCTGTGCCGACCGAGGCAGATTTTCCCGCCGTCTCCGGTGCCGACATCGCCGGGATGGTTCATGGGCAAAGAGTGGGTGGCGACCTTTACCATTTTCTTCGTGCCAACCCCAACCGAGTTGTGTTTGGGATGCTCGACGTTGCCGGGAGTCGCGAAGAGAACCAACGGATCGTATCCGCGGCACGGCAGACATTCCAGAAATTGGGCAGCGAGAGATTTGCCGATGAGGAAATCAACGAGGCCGATACCATGATGGAATTCTGTCTCGAGCTGAACCTGAGTATTCGCCGAGCCGCCGCCGGGGTCCGCTCCTGTGCTGCTTTCCTGGGCTGCTACAACGAGGTGCTCGGCACGATCTGCTACGCCAACGCGGGGCACACTCCGGGATTGTTACGCGATCCTTCGGGAGTCACCGAATTGCCTGCTACCGGCCTTCCCCTGGGGCTGTTTTCTGCGTCGACGTATGAAGCGCCGACCGCTGCTTTGCAACCTGGCGCGTCATTGCTTCTGGTATCGCGGGGTGTGGTGGAGGCTGCGTACAAGAAGGAAGAGTTTGGGCTGGAGCGCGTCAAACAGCAATTTGAGCGCTCCTCGGTGGAAAGCGCGAAAGGTATGGCTGCCGCGATCCTCGACGGGGTGCAGGAGTTTATGCGAGCGGCGCCCGCACAAAACGATTTTACCGCGCTGGCGCTTGTCCGGGCGGCAAAAGGCCAAGTCGCCATTAGAACTTGAACGCTTATCGACAGTTGTCGCGGTCACTCCGCCGCTCCCGGAAAAAACTCTGCACTAGGTTCATGCACCGTGCGGCCAGCACTCCTGAGCTGACTTCGACCTGGTGGTTCAGCTTGGGATGATTGAGGACCTGGAGCATGGAATGCACAGCGCCTGCCTTCGCGTCTTCCGCTCCGTAAATCAGCCGGCGGATCCGCGCATGAGTGATAGCGCCGGCGCACATCGAGCAGGGCTCAACCGTCACGTAGATTTCGCAGTCGAGCAGACGGTAGTTGCCGATGGTCGTTCCGGCTTCACGCAGCGCGAGGATCTCAGCGTGTGCCGTGGGATCGTTGGTAGAAAGAGGACGGTTGCATCCCCGGCCTACGATTCGGCCCTCGCTCACGACGACTGCTCCGACGGGGACCTCGCCCAGCGCCAGCGCACGTTGCGCCTCACGAAGCGCTTCTTCCATCCAGAATTCGTCGGAGAGGGACATGGCGAAGAGGCTAATGCAGCGACTCGCAATTAGCAATTGCCGGCACTATTTCTGGCGCAGCATGATGCGCTGGACCGCAGTGGCCCGGCCGGTCGTGGGATCGCAATCGATCAGGGTTGCGCACAAGCGCACGTCGTCGGTCGCTGCCTCGAACCGAGCCGGCATATTAGTCAGAAAGCGAGCGAGGATTTGTTCCTTTTGCACGCCGATGACTCCGTTGTAGGGACCGGTCATTCCCACGTCGGTTTGCACAGCTGTGCCACCCTTCAGCACCTGCTCATCGGCTGTGGGCACGTGGGTGTGGGTTCCGAGCACCGCTGTTACTCTTCCTTCCAGGTACCAGCCGATCGCAATCTTCTCAGACGTGGCTTCGGCGTGGAAGTCCACCAGGATTACCTTGGCCGTGATCTGCTTGAGCAGCTGATCGGCAAAGCGAAAGGGGTCGTCGTTGTTGGTCATAAACACGCGGCCCTGAAGGTTGATGACGCAATAGGCGACCCCGCTGCGGGTGCGTCCCTCGTACCAGCCGAAGCCCGGGGAACCTGCCGGATAGTTTGCCGGACGCAGCACACGGCGGGCCAGGGACGCCTCATTTCCATTGGCGGAGTTCAGGTAATCGATAATCTCGCGCTTGTCCCAGACGTGGTTGCCGGTGGTGATGACATCAATGCCGAGTTCGAACAGCTCTTCGGCAATTTGTGGGGTGATGCCGAAGCCACCGGCGGAGTTCTCGCCGTTGGCGATGGTGAGTTCGACGCTGTGTTGCCTTTGCAACTCCGGCAGACGCTCGTGAACGATGGTGCGCCCAGGGCGCCCGAAAATGTCACCGACGAAAAGTATGCGCAAGCTGCTGCAGCCCTTCAGTAATGCTGTATTTTGATGTTAACACGCGTTCTGAAAATTGGGTTTCACTCAGGGGGCCAGCTCTGCCGTGCGCAAGAAATCGTAGTTGCCCGAGGGACTCAGCTCGATTCCCCGCACTCGGTTGGTGTGCACCAGCACGTTATCGAGATACCAAAGGTTGATGTACGGCAAGTCCTCCGCGATGATGCGCTGGACCTCGTCATAGATGGTCTTGCGTTCCTGCTGGTCCACCGTGCCGCGGGCTTCACGGATCAGCTCGTCCACGCGCGGATTGGAGTAGAAGGTGCGATTGGCGCGCTTGGGCGCGAAGCTGCCGGAATCGAAGACGTGCTCGAAGATGTCAGGGTCAAGATTGCTGCCGCCCACCCAACGCAAGGAATGTATCTGGTAAGCGCCTTTGGTCACGTCCGCAAAGAACGTTGCAAATTCGAAGGTGCGAATATCGAGCGCGATACCGACCTCGCGCAATTGCTGCTGCAACACCGCTGCCAGCAACCGCGTCGACTCGTCGGTGGAAGTCTTCAGGGTGAGGTGAAATCGAATACCGTTGGTGGCACGATAGCCGGCGTCATCCAGAATCTGCGTTGCCCGCGCCGGGTCGTGAGGATACTTTGCAACGTCCGCATCGTAGGCCCAGTGCTGCGGTGGCAGTACGCTGTATGCAGGGTGCGCCTGGTCGCGCAGCAGGTAATGAATAATGGGCTGCACGTTGATGGCATATGCGATTGCGTGGCGGACGCGAATGTCCTTCAGGATGGGATCGCGCAGGTTCATCGCAATGTAGGCGTAAATCGTGCCGGGAGATTGCGTGACCGTGAGGTCGCGATTGCCTTCGAGGGCCACTACCGTGTCGGCCGCCAGAGAGTTCAGCGCGATGTCGGCACTTTGCTTGCGCAATTCGAGCGCGCGTGTAGTGGCGTCGGGAATTACCTTGAACTCCACGCGCTCCAGCTTGGCCGGCGTCGCCCAATAGCCGGGATTGCGTTCGATCACCACCTCTTTGTCCATCTGCGCGCGCACAAAGCGAAATGGCCCGGAGCCGATGGGTTTGCGATTAAACTCATCGCCGCTGCCATAAGGCACAATGCCGATCGCGCCGTCGGAGAGATTCCACAGCAGCGGCGCAAATGGTTCCTTCAAATGAAAAACGACGGTGTAGTCGTCGGGCGCGTCAATGCGGTCGACGGGCGCGTAGGTGCTTGTTTTAGCGCTGCGGATTTTGCCGCTAAGGAGCGAATCGAACGTCCACTTGACATCGCGGGCGGTCAGAAGCTGCCCATTGTGGAAGTGGACTCCATGATGCAGGTGAAAAATATATGTCTGCGCATCAGGTATTTCCCAACTGTCAGCCAGCCACGGCGTCAGGTTGAAGTGGTCATCCCGACGGACCAGCGAATCGAAGAGAAGCGTGTCGATTCGCTCCGACTGCGCATCAACCCCTACACGGGGGTCGAGGTTCGTCGGACTAAACTCGATGACCATGACCAGCGTGTTGGGATCGGGCTTACGCGCGCAACCGGAAAGAAGCAGGGCAAGGCAGAGCTCAACCACAGAGACACAGAGGCACAGAGACATTCGAGGCTTGAGGCTCGGGCAGTACTGGCTTCGCAGCTGGCTTATGAGTTTGTTTGATTTCTTGATTTCTTGTTCTTCTCTGTGTCTCTGTGTCTCTGTGGTAAATGACTTCTGGAATTTCCCCGTGCCCTCCGTGTTCTCCGTGAAAAGCGACCTACGCATAGCTTACTTTGCCAAGGATTACCGGACGCTCAGCTCCGGTGGCGGATGGGATGTTTGAAGGCAGGCACCGCCATGTCTGGTAGGCCAGCAGGGCGAACGCGACAGCTTCCTTCGCCTGTGAGGGAAGTCCAAAATCGTCGCTGGCGCGCACTCGCATCTTCAGAGGCGCCAGTTCCTCGCGAATCATTCGCATCAGGGTCAGATTGTTCGTTCCTCCACCGGAGACCACGAATTCGCGAAAACGCACTGGAGGCTCCACCAGCGGCAGAACAAACTTGCGCACGGCGATGCCAATGGAACGTGCGGTAAGCGCAGTTGCGGTGGCGACAATGTCATGCTCGTCAGCCCGGCGGCACAGTCGCAGAAGCTCGCGCACAAATTCGCGGCCGAATTGCTCGCGCCCGGCGGTTTTCGGCGGTTGCTGCCGGAATAATGGATTGCGGAGCAACTGTTGCAGCACGCGCTCAATGGGATCGCCGCGGGCGGCGATCCGCCCGTTGCGATCGAAGGGGCGCTCGAACAGGTGCTCGGTGACGGCGTCGATCACCATGTTGCCGGGACCAGTGTCGAAGGCAACCACATCCTCGGGAAGCGCGCGCGGCGGAATCGCGGTGAGATTAGCGACGCCGCCGAGGTTTTGCACGATGCGCCCGTAACGGCGATGGCGATAGAGCACGTAATCGATAAAAGGCACAAGCGGTGCGCCTTTGCCGCCTGCAGCCATATCGGCGGGACGGAAATCGGAAACCACCGGCACTCCGACCTTCGACGCGATAATGGCGGCTTCGCCGCTCTGCCAAGTGCAAGCAATGCGGCGCCCCAGAAAGAGCGCTGGACTTCCCTGATGATAGAGTGTCTGCCCATGGCAGCCAACCAATGCGCACTCCAGACGCGCGCGTCGCTGGGCGGCACGGACCGCGTCCGCGTAGAGGTCACCAAGAAGGAAATGCAGTCGCGAAAGATCGGCGACGCTCGCGGAACCCGCGTTCATGGTTGCGAGGATGACTCGCCGAACATTAGCCGGATAGGGAAACTCGTGATGCGCCAGCAGTTCGAAACGCGAGCGAAAGCCGCGCCCCTGAATGCGCACCAGCGCAACGTTGATTCCGTCGGCCGAAGTACCGCTCATCACTCCCGCGACGATCACAGAGCGCCCCCCAGCGCATCCATCCGCACTTCTTCGCTGAATTCCCAGATGTCGCGGCGGAGCTTGTCCACGGTCTTTTGCGTCGGAGCGGCAGCCACGCGTGACTTCAGCGCGCGAAACTTCTTCTTCGCCGCCAGTACCTGTTGCGACTTCTCGTCAACGAGCTTGGCAAATTTCTTGTCACTCTCGGCCTGCTTGTAAACCGCCTCGAACGCTCGCCATACGCTTTCTTCTTTCTGGCAAACGAGGAACATGTCGGCCCCAGCGCGAAGGGTCTCCACGGCTGCGTCCTCGATGGGCGCGGCTGCCAGCACTCCACCCATGTCGAGATCGTCGGTGATAATGAGCCCGCGATAACCAATCTTTTTGCGCAGGATCTCGCTCATCCATTTCTTCGACAGCGACGCAGGAGTCAGGTCATCCGTAACCTGGGGATAAGCCGCGTGTGCCACCATCACGAATGGCAAATCTCGCCGCAACTCGCGATAGGGAAGCAGGTCTTCATTCCAGAGGCGCTTCCAAGGCTTGTCGATCACGGGCAGTTCGTTGTGCGTATCGAGATTCGCTTCCCCTAGCCCCGGGAAATGCTTGCCACAGCCGAGAATCTTACAGTCGCCGAGTCCGCGCAGGAACTCGCGCGCGTATTGGAATGTCTCTTTTGGATCAGCCGAAACCGTTCGCGAGGTCAGCACACTTTTCGATGGCTCAAGCTGAAGGTCGAGCGCCGGCGCGAAATCGGTATTGAACCCCAACGCGCGCACCTCTTCGCCGATGATCCGGCCGTGCTTGCGGAAGAGCTTCTTTGAGCCGACGGCTGCTACCTCGGCAACGGCTGGCGCTGGCGCGATCACGTCACGCAGGCGATCGACCGTTCCGCCCTCCATGTCCACGCACAGAAATAGGGGAGTGGAAACCGCCTTCTGCACATCGTGCAGCAGCGCGTGAGTTTGGGCGGCCTCCTCGATGTTGCGCTGGAAGAGGATGATGCCGCCCGGATGCAGCGTGCCCAGCATGGATCGCAGGCGCGCCGACATCGTGGTCCCCCCGCAGCCCATGATCAGCAACTGGCCGACCTGCTGGCGAAGTTCAAGTATGCCTCTGGAAGACATAGGGAATAACAAAGTGTAACGCTTGGGGCACAGAAATTCAGGTACGCAGGGAGGTACGCCTTACTCCATCTGCTTTTTCAGTTCATGCAGTAGCGTCAGCGCCTCCATGGGGCTGATACGATTCAAGTCGGTTTCCTTGATGCGATCCACAATCTTCTGCGAAAGCGGAGTGAAGATCGTCAGCTGCAAAGGCGCCGCCTCCTGTGTTTCATCGTGTGCCAAGTGCTTGACCGCGTTCCGCTCGGCGCTCTCATGCTCGGCCAGCACTTCACGCGCGCGATTCACTACGTCGGCGGGCAACCCGGCCAGTTTGGCGACCTCGATACCGTAGCTTTTGTCAGCCGCGCCTTCTTCCACCTTGCGCAGAAAAACGATTCCGCCGCCGCTCTCTTTCACCGAGACGTGATAATTCTTTACTCCGCTCAGCCGGTCAGCCAATTCGGTCAGCTCGTGATAATGCGTGGCGAACAGCGTCTTAGCGCGAGTGTTGGCGTGTATATATTCGATGGCCGCCCACGCGATCGCCAATCCATCGTAGGTTGAAGTTCCGCGCCCTACCTCGTCGAGCAGGATTAGCGAGCGCGCGGTCGCGGTGTTGAGAATCGCCGCGGTCTCGGTCATCTCCACCATGAAGGTCGAGCGCCCCCGAGCTAGGTTATCGGCAGCGCCGATGCGTGTAAAAATGCGGTCTACCATTCCCAGGCTTGCCGAGCGGGCAGGAACGAACGATCCCATCTGCGCCATCAGCACGATGAGCGCAGCCTGCCGCAAGTACGTGGACTTGCCTCCCATGTTTGGCCCGGTGATGACCAGGATCGAATGGGTTGTGCCGTTCAGATAGAGATCGTTGGGGACGAAGCGATTGGCGGCTCCGGGAATCTCCGCCTGCTCGATCACGGGATGACGGCCTTCAACAATTTCGATGTCGGCGCCATCTTTGAATAGGGGACGACAGTAGCTGCGATTGGCAGCGAGCGCGGCGAACGCAGCGAGCACATCGATTTCCGCCAGCGCCAGCGCGGTCTGCCGGATGCGCCGCGCCTCGGCGGCAATTGCGGCGCGCAACTCCGCAAACAGACGCCGCTCGATCTCGACCATCTTCTCCTGTGCGTCGAGCACCTTGACCTCGTACTCTTTCAACTCCGGCGTGGTAAAGCGCTCGGCATTGACCAGGGTTTGCTTGCGTTCGTACTCCGCGGGCGCGAGGTGCAGGTTCGCCTTGGAGATCTCGAGGTAATAGCCGAAGACGCTATTGAACTTGACCTTCAGCGAACCGATGCCGGTCCGCTGGCGTTCGCGCTGCTCGATCTGCGCGATGTATTGCTTGCTGTTACGGCTCAGGTTGCGAAGTTCGTCGAGTCCCGCATCCACTCCTGAGCGGATGACCCCGCCATCAGCCAGCGTAAGCGGTGGGTCGTCTTCGAGCGACGTCACGAGCCGGTTACGCAGGTCTCCCAGTTCGTCGCACTGCGAATGCAGCGACAGGAGGCGCTCAGCAGGGAAGTGCGACAGCGCAACGCGCACCGTAGGCAGCTTAGTCAGCGATATTGCGAGCGCCAGCAGGTCTCGCGGATTCGCTGTCTCCAGAGTGACGCGGCTCAGTAGTCGCTCCAGATCGAGAATGCCATCGAGGGAGCGACGAAGTTCTTCGCGCTCGACCACGTCCTTCACGAGACCTTCGACGGCATCAAGCCGCCGATTGATCTCGCCGGCATCAATCGACGGCCGCAGCATCCAGGCGCGCAGCAGGCGTTTGCCCATGGGGGTGATGGTGCAGTCCAGGCTGCGGAACAGCGTGGCATTGTCGGCGGCGCCGGCGAACAATGGCTCGATCAACTCAAGATTGCGCACCGTGACCGCGTCCAGCACCAGGCAGTTTTGCCGCTCATAGAAGCCAATGCGGTCCACATGATCGAGCGTGCCCCGCTGCGTAGTGCGAACGTAATGCAGAATGGCTCCCGCCGCGGTTGCCGCTGCTGATCGGTTGGCCAGTCCGAAGCCCTCCAGCGAGAGCACACCAAAATGATTTTCGACTTGCGGAATGGCGTAGTCGGGAGAGAACACCCAATCGTCGAGCGGGGTCTCGGCCCAGGAGGCATTTTCCAGCGACGTGATGCGTGGCGCTGAAGCAGCCAAGGGCGCAGAGGCGCTGCTACCTGGTTGATCGAAGAGGGGAAGAGATGAAGCGAACAGCACTTCACGCGGACGGAGCACGAGTAGTTCCTCGCGCACGCGGCGCTCGGCATCTTCGCCCTGGAATTCGGTCGCGCGAAATTCTCCGGTCGAGAGGTCCAACGCCGCAAAGCCAAAAGCATTTCCGGCCCGCGCCACGCAGCCGAGGAAATTGTTCTCTTCTGAGCAGAGATGAACGTCAGCCGCAGTGCCTGGCGTGAGCACACGAGTGACTTCGCGCTTGACCAGCGTTTTGGCGATGCGCGGGTCTTCCATCTGTTCGCAGATGGCGACCTTAAATCCTTTGCGGATCAGCTTGGAAATGTAACCTTCGGCCGAGTGGTATGGCACCCCGCACATCGGTATTGCGATGCCCTTTTCTTTGTTGCGCGAGGTCAGCGTGATCTGCAGTTCTTGCGACGCGACCACGGCATCTTCGAAGAAGAGCTCGTAAAAGTCGCCCAGACGGAAGAAGACGAGCGCGTTGGGATGCTCTTTCTTGACCGCGGCATACTGCCTCATCAACGGGGTGGACGGCTCAGTCATCGGATTGGCGAAAATTACCCGGATTATAACACTCAAGAGTAACGCATCTCGCTGCGCGCGAGCGGTGATGGATGTTACACTGCGAGGTTTTTGGAGGCAATCATTCCATGGCGAAGATTATCGGTTTCCAATGCAGTAAGTGCGGCGCGACGTTCATGGCGGAGACAGCTCAAAACGTTTGCTTGAAGGACGGCGGCCCGCTGTACGTGCGCTATGATCTCGCAGAGATTCGGCGGAACATCACTCGCGAGTCGGTCAACGCTGGACCGAAAAGTATGTGGCGCTACGCGGCGGTGCTTCCCGATGCGGAGCCGGTGACGCTTGGCGAGGGATTCACACCGATGCTGCCGAGCCGCAAGCATCCTAATTTGCTGATTAAGGACGATGGGTTGAATCCAACAGGCTCGTTCAAAGCGCGGGGCATGAGTGCGGCGCTGACCGTGGCACGTCATTATGGGCTCACCAAGCTGGCGGCGCCTTCGGCAGGCAACGCCGGCGGAGCACTGGCCGCCTATGCCGCCGCCGCCGGGCTGGAGGCATACGTCTTCATGCCGAGGGAGGTGCCGATCGCGAATCGCTTGGAGGTCGAAGCGAGCGGCGCGCACTTAACACTGGTGGATGGGCTGATCAGCGATTGTGGGCGAATGGTCGCCGAACGCAAAGACCAGGAAGGCTGGTTCGATGTCTCGACGTTGAAGGAACCGTTCCGCGTGGAAGGCAAAAAGACGATGGGCTACGAGGTGGCCGAACAAATGGGATGGAACTTGCCAGACGCCATTCTTTACCCCACGGGAGGAGGTGTGGGGCTAATCGGCATGTGGAAGGCGTTCGAAGAAATGGAGGAATTGGGCTGGATCGACAAAGGGAAGCGGCCCAAGATGATCTGCGTGCAGGCAGATGGTTGCGCGCCAATACCTAAAGCATTACATGAAGGTAAGTTGACGGCAGAAATGTGGCAGAATGCGCATACGCTGGCCGCCGGACTACGCGTACCCAAAGCGTACGGCGACTTCATCATCCTCGACATTGTGCGCCAGAGCGGCGGCACGGCGATTGCCGTCAGTGACGACGAGATCATGGACGGAGTTAAAGAGATGGCTTCGAGCGAGGGCATCTTCGCAGCTCCCGAAGGAGGCGCGGCGCTCGCCGCCTACAAGCAGTTGTTGCAGAGCGGATTTCTCGCTAACAGCGATCGCGTGGTACTGTTCAACACCGGTTCAGGTTACAAATACCTGGACGTGTTCGCGAAATACTGGGGCGCAGAGGCCTCTGCGACAATGACGAAGCTGCCTCCCTCGCGAAACATCGGGGGCATTATCGGGCCGTATTAGAAACCGAACTCAGCATGCATGGCAAGCCAACCCGAGGAGGGTGGTTGGCGCTATACGGCCCCTCGGCCTCGCTCGGGTAGGGTTGACTGCTAACTGCCCTAGATTACAAGCTGCCGTGCGCCGGACCAACGTGAATACTGCCGTTCACGTTACTCAGTGCGATTAACGTTCCGCCATTGCCCAGACTGCCGGTCAGGTTCTTACCTACGTATCCGCCATGCACTTCAAGAGGGAAATCCGATCGAATGCCGCCGCTGACGGTATTAGCTTTGATCTGGGCATTCGGCGAGTCTGGCAGTCCCAGTTCGATGGAACCATTGACCGATTTGAGCTTGATCTCGCGGACGTTGTTCAAGGAAGCGTAGTTGGCTTCGATTCCGCCATTGACGGTGGATAGATCGGCCCGTCCGGCCAAGTCGTCGACCCGCACCTTGCCGTTCACCAGGTTGGCAATTACCTCGCCCCTGAGCTTCCGCACAGTGAGCGAGCCGTTCACCAAGGTGCCCAGGTTCTTCCGTGGTCCTTATTTCGAACATTACCCCCTGACCGGATCTCCCGCACCGGCCTGCTGCTTCCTGCTGCTGTTCAGCCACTTCCAGGCTGAAGCAACAATCTCCTCCAAAGACCGATTGGCACTCCAGCGGAGTACCTGCCGAGCTCGGGTGGGATCGGCAACCAAGCTGGGGGGGTCTCCCGCCCGGCGCGTTGTTATGCGGAGTGGGACTAAACGCCCGGTGACCTTTTCAACGGTGGCCACCACCTGCTGAACCGAATGGCCGTCGCCAGTGCCAAGGTTCAGTGCGGTAAAACCGTCGCCGCTCTGCCTTTGAAGGAATTCAACGGCCATCGCGTGCCCTTCGGCCAGGTCGGTGACGTGGATGTAATCCCGAATGCAAGTGCCGTCGAACGTGGGATAGTCGTTGCCGAACAGTTCAAGATGAGGACGCAATCCCGCAGCGGCCTCCAGTGCCAGAGGTATCAAATGGGTCTCGGGATCGTGTAGTTCACCGATTTCGCCGCTGGCGTCCGCTCCTGCTGCATTGAAGTAGCGCAGCGCAACCGCTTGTAACCCGTAGGCCTGGCTGTATGCATCGAGGACGCGTTCAAAGAATAGTTTCGTTTCCCCGTAAGGGTTCACAGGCTGGCGGCGAGTGTCTTCGGTAATCGGCACCTTGTCGGGTACGCCGTAAACCGCACATGAGGAAGAGAAGATGAAATTGCGAATCCCTGCGTCAATGGCTGCATTCACCAGCGCCAGGCCATTCTGCACGTTGTTGCGGAAATACTTGCGGGGATTTTGCACCGACTCGCCAACATAGGCATTTCCCGCAAAATGCATGACCAGCTCGATATCAGCAAGAGCGCGGAAAAGCTGGGGCGCATCGTCGAGATCGGCAACAATCAGTTCGAAGCCGTCGGCAAGGAATTTATGGCCAGTGGACAGGTTGTCGTACACGGTAACCCGGTGCCCATGCCTCGCCAAGGAGCGAATGGCGTGACTACCGACATACCCGGCCCCACCAGTAACCAGAATTTTCATGAGTGCCCTTTATCTAATCTTCCACTATGGAATTCATGATCGGGAGCTTCCATCGCAAGTGGACTCGATCGGAAATCCACTTATAAATACTGTATACTCGGCAGTCCAAAACGAGAATTCTCAGCCAATCGGGTTACGTCGGCTTGGACTCGATCGAGCATTTTTCAGCCATGGGTCTGTCGGTTGCCATTGTCGCTATAAACGAGGAGGCCATCCTCGGCCAAACCTTGGAAAGCGTGCGCTGGGCCGACGAAATCGTGCTAGTGGACTCTGGGTCGACGGATCGAACCTGCGACATCGCGCGCGAATACGGCGCCAAGGTATTGCTGAAAGCATGGCCTGGGTTTTTGCTGCAGAAAAGCTATGCCTTCGAGAACTGTGCGCAAGACTGGATCCTATCGCTGGACGCGGACGAAGTCGTGAGCCCTGAACTGGCGAAGGAAATCCGCTTGGCGATCAACAATCCTGACGCGTTAAACGGATACTGGATACCGCGCAAGAACCTGTTTCTGGGTAAGTGGATCCGATTCGGGGGATTCTATCCCGATCCCAAGCTGCGACTTTTTCGCCGTGGTCGTGGATTCATGACCGGCGCCGAACCGCACCCCCGAATCGATTTGAAACCACAATTCGACCAGAGGACAGGACGTCTGAAGAACCCAATGGTCCATGATGCGTATCCCACTCTTTCTTCCTACACGGCGCACATGAACAGCTATTCTTCGGCAGGCGCGAGGGCGGCTGTGGCAAAGGGCTATCGTGGCTTTAGTGTTGTTGACATCGTCTTGCGGCCGATGGCGACGTTCGTCTACAACTACTTTTTTCGTCTCGGGTTCCTCGATGGCCGTGAAGGTCTACTGCTGCACCTTTACCACGTGGTGTACGTCTCGCATAAATACGCCAAAGCGTGGGAGCTAACAAGAGCAGGTTCCTCCGAAAAAGAAGGGTCCTGAGGTTTCAATTCTCGACCCGCGCCGCACTTCGGACGCACCCACAACAGCCGACATCGAGTGGCAAGTATACTTGTGTATACACCATTCTTGGCATGGGAACTGCCTGTTGTCAGCCGCTCGGTTCGAGCAGAGGCAAAAAAGGGCCCCGAGTCCGTAGCGATGCAGCGACAGCAGACTTGAGGTGCTGGTAGGGATGTCGGCAGTGAGCGTAATCGCGACCGTGCTTAACGAAGTGGCGGACATCGACGGACTGGTTTCGAGTGTCATCCACCAAACTCTCGAGCCCGCAGAAGTCATCGTCGTAGACGGCGGTTCCACGGACGGTACATGGGAGCTCCTGCAGGCTAGCGCCTTAGCTTACGCAAATCTGAAAGCCATTCGAGACCCGAGTTGCAGCTTGAAAGAGTCACCGGGGCCGATCGCTCGTGGAAGAAATGTTGCCATCGCTGCCGCATCCTCCGAGGTGATTGCCTGTGCCGACGCCGGATGCATTTACAGCCTCGACTGGCTGGATAGGCTCACCGATCCTATTCGTAACGGCCAGGCTGAGTATGCGCTTGGTGGGTCTTGCCTCGATGCAGATGGGCAAACCACGTGGGACATCGCCTCAGCGCCCTTTTTTGGAATTAAGCTGGATCCAAACCAAGAAACCAAGTCATGCACCGCTCGTTCCATGGCCTTTCGGAAAGATCTATGGCAACGGGTCGGCGGTTTTCCTGAGACCAGCCTTACGGAGGATAGCCTCTTCGATCAACGTGTCCGGGCAATCGTACGGCCGGCCTTTCCAGAACGCGCCAAGGCGCACTACAGGCCTCGTCATAGCCTGAAGACCGCTCGGAGGGACCTTGGTCGCTACGCAACCCTTGACGGGGTCATGGATATCAGGCGAGGGCGTCTGTTCCGAAATCTGGCGCGCTGCCTTGCGGAGGTGCTTGCCGTTGCCCTTCTGACTCGCACGGTGATCCCGCTTGTGTTCGTGCTCGTTTTGGAAATCTATTTTGCGTTTCGACTCGACTGGAAAAGCTTCCCCAAGACTTCAGTCCGGCAGTTGAGCGCCAGGCTGTTCTTCTCTCTGATTGTTCCCTGGTTGGTTACATGGAACCACATCGCGGGCGCGCTCACCAAGACCAACCAGCCCAACCGGCAAAATGTGGCTGGGTGAGGAAAATCACTCACCACGGAGACACGGAAGACACGGAGTTTGTGATTTCAATTGCGTTTTCTCCGTGATCTATGCGCCTCCGTGGTGAATCTTAATCCTTAAAGCGATAGCGCACGAGGTGGTAGACTGCGACAACTCCGTCGGTCCAGCTGATCTTCTTGCCCTCTGCGTAGGTGCGTCCGTGATAAGCAATCGGCACTTCGTAGATGCGAACTCCCAGCTTCGCCAACTTCACCGTCATCTCGGTTTCCACGCTGAACCGGTCAGAGCGCAAATGGATCTGCGAGAAAATCTCGCGACGAAACACTTTGTAGCAGGCGGTTACGTCATGAATACTCAGCCCGGTGAGCACGTCGCACAAAATAGAAAACGCGCGGTTGAGAACATATCGCCAATAGCGCGGCACGCGGTGCGCGCCAGCGTGGAACCGGTTCCCAAACACCGCGTCGGCATGTCCCTCAAGAATGGGAGCGATGAGCGCAGGATAATCGCCAGGATCGTATTCCAGGTCGGCATCCTGGATCAGGATTAACTCGCCACTGGCGTGTTCCAGCCCGCTTCTGACTCCAGCGCCTTTGCCCTGGTTTCGCTCGTGCAGCACCAGTTGCACAGTGTTGGCGCCGTTGCCACCCAAGAGCTTTGGCAAATCGCTTTGCTGCAAGTATTCCCGGGTGCCATCGGTTGAGCAGTCATCCACAATGATCAGCTCTTTACGCAGGCTGAGCGGTTGCCGCGCCACCCGCTGCAAAAGTTCCATTACGGTTTTGCGTTCGTTGTAAACCGGAACAATGATGGAGAGCGTCTGGAATTGCGGCAGGGCCTCGCTTTGGGAGAGCTCGGGAAACTCTTCCGTGTGGTGCTGCGTTGCTTTTGCGGATCGAGTTTCGGAGACCAGATAAACTCCAAGGATCAGAAGCTCCGGATCGATGGGATGCCGATAGCGCAGCTCCGGAAAACATACATAGTAAACCAGGGGATAGAAAATCAGCAGAGCCGCAAACAGGAAGACTCCGTGAATGCCCCGCTTCCACGCCAGCAGCAAACCCCAGATGGCCACCAGGGAAGTCGCCAGGAAGAGCAGATTCTTGGCCGCAATCAATCCCGCCACGTCGGAGACTCGGGGCATGCCATCCCAGAAAAAGATGAAGCGTCGCAAGGTTAACACCAGGAAACGGCTGGGGTGCTGTTCGATCCATTCCCTGGCCAGGCGGCCCTGTTCCGCGCCAAACGCCGCTTCGCCCATTTGCTTGTACTTCGCGTATTGAGAGACGCTATTCGCAGGATGGTATGCGAGCACGTAGATACCCTCGGCCAGCGGATTATTTCCAATCCGTAGTTCAACTCCAAAGTTGTCGCGGATAAATACGGGCCGGCCGAGTGCCTCGTAATTGCGCACCAGCCAGGGCATGATCGTCATCCAGAAAATGACGGCACTCAACACAGCCGGCACGACATATCGCTTCCCGCGACGGTGCAACTGATAGACCAGCCAGCATCCGGCGAATGGCAGGAACGACAGTGCCGATGGGTTGGTCAGCGCCGCGACGCCCCACAGCAAGCCGTAGCCAATCCATGACGACAGCCGCCCGTCACCCTCCATTTCCACCGTTAGCATGAACAAGAGGCTCAGCAGGAAAGCTGAAACGCTGGTTTCCCAGATCTCACGCACCGACCAAAAGATGGTGTAGGGAAGCAGCGCCCAAATCCAACCTGACCAGACAGCCACAGTTTCGTTGAACACGCGACGAGCAGTGCGATAGATCGTCCAGCAGGTGAGTGCGGCGAAAGCGCTATTGAACACCAGTAGCCAAAAAGCCGCAGCACGAGAGTAGTTGCCGAAAAGCCGGAAGGCCACGGAGACGATCCAAGGATAGATGGGCGCGGTCCACGCCGAGGGGCCGGTGTTTCCGCCGAAGGGAGAGCTAAACCCACGGCCGTTGGCGAGTGAATATCCCAGGCGGCCGATTTCCCAGCCAAATCCCCAGTTGTCCTCTGAGGTGCGGAGGCGATAGGTGTGCGCCACAATGATCCACAAGACGCGTACTAGAAACGCGACCATCACCATCCAGCCGACAGAGTGCGCGAAAGTATGCCAACGCGATCGGGGCGCAGATTCTGATGGGCCTGCGGTGGGCGCCGTCTGCGCTGGCTGGGTCTTTAAATGCATGGAAATCACGCAAATTGTACCGTACGCAAGCAGCTACTCGTTGCCCGACGCGGGTGCTTGCACGTCCGCAATCCGCTTGAATACCCTACTGGACACGCCTAGACTGGTTCTGTTGGCAACTGTGATGCTCATCACAGCTTGGGTGTGCGGCAATCGGCGAAGATGGTGGGTCGAGAAAAAGCAGACCCCTCCACTCGGTCGCCGCGGCGACCCTGGTCGGGATGACAATTTGCAGGGTTCGGAGTTTGGGATCGAGAGAAGGCATTCATGGGATGGATTGACAACCGGTTCGAGAAGAATTTTCTGGTCACCACGGTCGATTACGTCTTCAACTGGGCGCGCAAGTCGGCGATTTGGCCCATGACGTTCGGCCTGGCCTGCTGCGCGATCGAGATGATCGCCGCTTCCACTTCGCGTTTCGACATCGCGCGCTTCGGGTCGGAGGTGTTTCGCCCCAGCCCGCGCCAGAGCGACCTCATGATTGTGGCCGGAACGGTTACGTTGAAAATGGCTCCGGTGGTAAAGCGCATCTATGACCAGATGCCCGATCCCAAGTGGTGCATCTCGATGGGCGCTTGTTCGTCGGTCGGCGGCCCGTTCAATACCTACGCCGTGCTGCAAGGGGTGGACCGCATCGTGCCCGTGGACGTTTACGTCGTTGGCTGTCCGCCGCGGCCGGAGAATCTTTTCTATGGGTTGCTGCGCCTGCAGGACAAAATCGACAAAATGACCATCGCGAAAAAGCCCACTGAAGTTCGCTTACATGAAGGCATGATGGACGACTTCAAACGGCAGATCCGCATAGCCCAGGCGGCGAGCGAAAATCCAGATCAGCTTGTGCAACCCATCGAGAGCCGTGTGATCGCCGCCGGCCGCTAATTTATTGTGAGCAAACTGCGCAGCCCCCTCGGCTTTGCCTTCCTATGGGTACTCTGAATCGGCCGTGCTAGCGGCACTTGACTACACGTCCGGCTTTGCCTCGCGTAAGAACGAACGGTTCCGGCCCCTGGTTTTTGTCTCCGAGCATGATTTCCAGCCGCATGGTGTCCCCATCAACGCTGCCCTGGTACGTGGCCGGGAGGTCGCGGGGTGGATTGTCCCGCATGATGGGCCCACCGCGCTCCGGCGTGTAAGTACCACGTGCCGCGAATTCCCCTTTCGCATTGGGTTTGATCGCTTCCAGTAGGGAGCCGTGCGCGCAATCGAATTCCAAGGTAGCGCCTTGCGGGGTAACTTTCATGCTGACGTGATTGCCGCCCCACACGTCGGGCGTCGTACTCGCGTCCTGTCCCCGCTGCAGGTTTGTTGCCGGCGCACTCACCAGCATGAGAGCGCCAGTGAGCACGACTAAGAGAGTGCCAATCCAATGCAGTTTCATTCGATGCCGCTCCTTTGCACTCGCCACGAAATCCATCTTAGACCTAGGGTGGCAACTCGGGCGCTCACAAAACCTTGGATTCCCTGCGACGTTGTCGGGTTTCTCAGCATCTCCTAGCAGATACGATACGTCGCATATCGAGGAACCAAGCATGTACCACTACAATCCCCAGACTGCGCTGGAAGAGTTGAACGAAGAGGCCGTGCTACCCAACCCGGTTCGCGTGCGCGATATGATGCTGCGAGCGCATCTGGATGCCGAACATTCGCTGGAGTATAACCGCCTGTTCGTGGAATATCAGAAGGGCTTTGGCGAGTTGCAGGAACTCGGGCGCCATTTGCTGGGAGCACTGGCTGGACCACAGAAGAAATAAGAAGGCATGAATATTAGCGAGGAGAGTGCATGAAACTCTTGTTGCTGTTGATTTCGAGTTGCTTGTTTACCTTGACGGCGTTTGCGGCGGAATCCCGCAACGTGTCGTACAAAAGCGGCGATGAGACGGTGAACGCGGTGATGTACACGCCGCAGGGCAAGGGGCCGTTTCCTGCGCTGGTGGTGATCCATGAATGGTGGGGGCTGAACGACTGGGTGAAGGACCAAGCATCGAAGCTGGCCGATCAGGGATACGTCACGCTGGCCATCGATTTGTACCGGGGAAAGGTGGCCACCGCCCCCGACGAGGCGCACGAGATCATGCGGGGTGTGCCCGAAGACCGCGCCAATCGCGATCTGCTGGCGGCAAGCAGCTATTTGCGCGCGCAGAATAATGTCGATCCCAAGCGCGTTGGTTCAATTGGTTGGTGCATGGGAGGCGGCTATTCTCTCGATCTTGCGCTGCATGATCCCAAGCTAAAGGCGGCGGTGATTAATTACGGCCATCTGGCAACGGACGAGGACGCGCTTAAGAAGATCAATTCGGCACTTCTCGGTATCTTCGGTGGACAAGATCGCGGTATTCCGGTGGCGGACGTAAACAAGTTCGAGGCACAGCTTAAGGCGCTGGGCAAGACGGTCGGGATCCATATCTTCCCCGACGCAGGACACGGCTTCGAGAATCCCACTAATAAACAGGAATATCGGGCAGATGACACGGCACAAGCCTGGAAGTTGACCGTCGACTTCCTGGCGAAGAACCTGAAGTCGAAATGACGATGTTGAATCTGCGGTTGCGATACCGGAAGCGTCTGCTGTGGATGCTGCTGGCGGTGGTTGTGGCGTCGGCCCTGTGGGTGCTGAAGGTGGAGTTTGTCTACGAGCGGAACGTGAGACACATGCCTACGAACCTCCGGTTGCGGACGCACCAGAGGCCGTACAACTGGAAAGCATAGAAATGGACTACACGCGTTCCAGAATAATGGCGACGCCCTGGCCGACCCCGATGCACATAGTGCACAAGGCGTAGCGCCCGCCAGTGCGTTGCAGTTGTCGCACAGCCGTCGTGACTAATCGCGCCCCACTAGCGCCCAGAGGATGACCAATTGCAATGGCTCCGCCGTTGGGATTGACGTGCGCAGCGTCATCGGGAATTTCCAGGTCGCGAAGCACGGCGAGTCCCTGCGCGGCGAATGCCTCGTTTAATTCGATCACGTCCATATCCGCGATGCTCAGGTTAGCCAGCGCCAGCACCTTGCGCGTCGCTGGGGCCGGGCCCATCCCCATAATGCGCGGGGCAACGCCTACTACCGCAGAGGCAACCACACGCGCCGTTGGCGTTAGGCTGTAACGCTTCACAGCCTGTTCCGATGCCAGCAGCAGCGCGCAAGCGCCATCGTTGACGCCTGAGGCGTTGCCGGCCGTGATCGTGCCGTCGGGTTTCACGATCGGCTTCAACGCGGCCAGCGCTTCCAGTGTCGTATCCGGACGTGGATGCTCATCCTGGTTCACGAATACGGGCGCACCTTTGCGTCCAGGAATCGTCACCGGAACGATCTCTTCCGCCAAAGTGCCACTCTTCATTGCGGCCGCTGTGCGTTGCTGGCTGCGATAAGCAAACGCGTCCTGGTCCTGACGAGAGATATGGAACTCCTCAGCCACGTTCTCGGCAGTCTCCGCCATGGAGTCCACACCGCACTGGGCTTTCATCAGTGGATTCACGAATCGCCAGCCGATAGTGGTGTCTTCCAGCTTCACGCCGCGGGAGAAGGCAGCATCGGACTTCGCCATGACGAACGGCGCGCGCGACATGCTCTCCACGCCGCCGGCAATCACCAGGAAATTCTCTCCGGTCTTGATGGCGCGGGCGGCGATGGAAATGGCATCCATACTGGAGCCGCATAAGCGATTCACGGTGCTGCCGGGAACAGTCTGCGGAAGACCGGCGAGCAACAGCGCCATGCGCGCGACGTTGCGGCTGTCTTCACCTGCCTGATTCGCGCATCCCAGCATTACGTCGTCAACCGCACTCCAATCTACGGAAGAGTTGCGCTGAACCAGGGCTTTGATCGGAATCGCCGCCAGATCGTCGGTGCGGACCGAGGAGAGCGCTCCGCCGTAGCGGCCGAAGGGGGTCCGGATTGCGTCACAGATGAAGGCATCCCACATTCGGTAAGACCTCCGTGTTTAACCATAATAATCGAACACACGAGATGGACATTGTCGAAGCAAGACAACGGCACCGGTACATGGAGATAGAGGACAGAGAAATGCCAAGCGAGCGCCGGCTATCTGGTCAGGAGATGAAGCAGGAATCCAACCAGAATCCAGAAGGGTGTGACGAACAAAAAAGCGCATAGCAGGCCTTCGGGAAACTGCAAACTGATGGCCGAATCCGTCGGGTCCCAGGCCAGGTCAACGGAGCGATACGCTCTATCGAATTGTTCAAGCCGGGTTACCGCCCACATACAAACCGTAACTATACCGCAAAAGATGGTCCGATGGTGGCGCGGGTTGGCTCGGTTGCAATGGGTCTTTCTTGTCGACGATGCTCTCAATCTGGGTTGATGCGCCCCGTTCCGGGGGGGATTTCAAATCGTTTCATCTTGTTGTAGGTCGGCAACAGGGATTCGACTCCCTTACACGATAGCTGGCTGGCCACCTGGTTCTCATGACCAGAACGGGTATAAGCGGCCAGCCAGCATCGTGCGTGTTCCATGCGATTTGCACTCCTTTCGCTTGCTACCGTAAGGAGAATGCAAGGCTCCGCCGTTGCGAGTCCCATAGGCGGAGCCTTGCTGTGAAGACACAGGAGGTTCGACCGAGTCACTTCGCTTTTCGAGCTGGGCTCAGCGCAATACCACGATAGTGCTTACGCAATGTGATGCTTACGTGGTGTCAATTTATCTTGCAATCCTAATGCCACATACCTCGGTTCATGGGTTGCACCCGCAAACCGCGATCGTACAGTAAGTTGGGAAATTGTGGGTGAAGCCGATGGCGGAGATGGGCGGGGCATCTCGTCCAGAAAATGTACATCCAGCGTCCAAAAGCTGGATTCGCAGCCCAGGCGCGGATGGCCAACTTCGAGAAGGCTCCCCAGGAGTCGGGCTGGAAACCGGTGAGGCGTCCCATCCTTCCCTTCCTGAGACGAGTTGGAAACCTCCACGACCACCGTCTATGATTTATTAAAATGTTGTCAAAAAAATGCTTGACATCTTGACAGACTGGGAACACTATGATCCCACTTAGCCGACGAAATTCTTCCGTATCGGCCCTTTACGTACGACAGCTCGTGCCCCCTTTCGAGCCGTGGGTGAGCAAGCATTCAGTTGTAGGAATTTAGGCAGGGAACTCTTGCATGGTATCCGCTGATTGTTTCGCGGAGCGGCAGGAGTAAGGAAGCCTTTTCCCCTCGAGCCTTGTGTGATTTGGCGCTCGCTCTCGTCGTCCTTGACTCCCGGCGGCGTCCGCATCGCGAACTTTCTCTTTTCGAGCCAAGGCACTGTATTCCATCGAGTATTAGCGGCAGTGTGCGACGTGAGAGTTTTACTTGCTCGGCCGGGCTACAGAACGTAGCAAGGGCGCCTTTCTCAGGGGCCCCATAACTTATTCACTTTGGTTCCACAAAGGAGAACCTTATGCGCCGTTTCCGCACGACCATCGTTCTTGCTCTCGCCACCTTTTTGTCCATCTCCATCTGCTCAGCCCAACAAACAGCAAGCACATCCGTTCCCAACCTCGTTCGCTACAGCGGAACCTTGAAGGACGCGCAGGGCGCGGCGCTCTCGTCTACCACCGCGGTCGGCGTCACGTTCTCCATCTACAAGCAGCAGGATGGCGGCGCCGCCGTCTGGATGGAGACGCAAAACGTCACGCCTGACGCCAATGGCCAATACAACGTGATTCTGGGCAGCACCACAGCCACAGGATTACCGGATGACCTGTTCTTGCAGCAGGAGCAGCGCTGGCTGGGCGTGCAGGTCTAGGGAGAAGCTGAGCAGGCGCGCGTGCTGCTGGTGAGCGTACCTTATGCTTTCAAAGCGCACGAAGCAGAGACCCTTGGCGGACTGCCCGCGTCGGCCTTCGTCAAAGCACCGTCGGCGGGTAGCGCAATTGGCACATACGGGGATGGAACGGCCGTGAATGCATTGAGCACCGGCGGGAATGCAGGGCGGCCCTCGAAAGGAAAAGGCAAGAATTCCGCGCCTACACCAGCAGCGATCTGCACACCTGTTCCAGGTCACCTGATCTTGTGGGACAGTCAGGGCTCGGAATGCCCTTCGAATCTCTTCCAAGTCTTAACGGGACCATTCACAGGAAATATAGGCATCGGCCCGATCCCGGGCGGCCCCTCGGAGCCTCTCGACGTGTTCGGCGTGATCAGCACGTACACGTGGTACGGCATCAATGAGAACAGGATCGTGGGCGTCCACACTGGGACAGGGCAGGCTCCTGCGTTTCCCAATACCAACAATTTATTTCTCGGCTGGTTGGCTGGTGGCAACACCGTCCCCCTTCCAAACAACGGGTCCTTTAACACATTCACCGGCTTCAAGGCCGGCTTCAACAACGCCCCCGGAGGCGCCAACACGTACAACGGCACAAATGCGGGCTTTTCCAACGTGACGGGCCACGATAACGCCATGGTGGGCGCCAATGCTGGCTTTGCCAACATCGACAGTTTCAATACCTGCGTCGGCTCCAACGCATGTTCACAGCACAACACGGGCGGCGGTGGCACCTACGTCGGAAACGCGGCGGGCTTAAATGACGTCAATGGCAGAACCAACTCCTTTTTCGGCGATGCGTCTGGTCTCAATAACCGCGGAGACTTCAACACCTTTCTTGGCGACAGAGCTGGTTTCAATAACCACGGCAGCAACAACACCTTCTCCGGCTTCAGCGCTGGTTTCAACAATGGCGGTACCGGCACCGCAGACAACAATGTCTTCTACGGCTACAAGGCCGGGTTCAGCAACACGATTGGAATTAGAAATACCTATCTTGGCTATCAGGCTGGCTTCAACGGCACCACCGGCGGGTACGACGGCTTTACTCAAGGAAATACGTTCGTTGGTTGGCAGGCTGGCTTCGCCAATGTCAGCGGAGCTGGCGACACCTTCGTGGGTAACGGTGCCGGTACAAACACGCAGGGGTTTGGCGGCAATACCTTCGTGGGTAACGCTGCAGGCGCCCTCGCCGCGAACACCGGAAAGTTCAACAACTTTTTCGGCTACTACTCCGGGGCATACAACACCACGGGAGAAAACAACGCCTTCTATGGGAAATATTCTGGTGTCAACTTTGGGGTCGGCGGGAACACCACCGGGTCCCGAAACACTTACCTAGGCGTGGGAGCAGGCGGCAGCGGCGTCACCACGACCGGAAGCGACAATATCTTCGTTGGGTATAACGCCGGCGGTTCCGAGAGCAATGTCAGCAACAGCATCGAGATCGGTAATGCTGGGCCAAGTCCGCTGGGCAGCCTGAGCAACACAATACTCATCGGGACGAGGGTCTCACACTTTAAGGTTTTCTTTGACCCCATCCTTAACCATCCCACCTCCATCACCCAGGTAGTGACTATCGATGGCGCCGGGCAACTGGGCTTCAACAACATCCCCGGCGGCGGCAATGTTAACGGAACTTGCGCGCTCGGGGCGAATTTCCTCACGAAATGGATGAACACCACAGGCGGCGTCGAGTGCAGCAACGTTTACGAGAAACCAACCAACTTCTTCGTCGGGGTCAACTTGCCGACACTCAACAATCCGTTGGGAGCGCTCGACGTCAATGGGGGTACTAGTTCGGGTACCAATTCGGGTATCAACACCACCGACACCAGGAACTCCTACATGATCGGCCTGAACCCTGTGCTCAGCATACATCCTGCCGGCAGTTTGAACCTCTTCGTCGGGTCGGCTACTGGCAGTCCTTCGGGTATGGCCAACACCTTTGTTGGCGAATTCGCTGGCGAGTTAAACACTTCGGGCCTCGGAAACACGTTTGTTGGCGCCCAGGCAGGCCAGATAGGCGCTGCAGGGCAAAACAACACTTTCGTCGGAGACACTGCTGGGAACCTAAACGGGGCTTCAGCCAACACGTGTCTGGGATACGGTGCATGTGCAAATAACGCATCCGGTTCCTTTAACACGTACCTGGGTAGCGGAGCGGGCCAGGGGCAGCTCAGCGGGAGCAATAATACTTTTGTCGGCGATAACGCCGGAAACATCAATAACGGTGGTAGTTTCAACATCTTTCTCGGAAGGGACGCTGGCAAAAGCACCTTTTCGGGTAGCAGCGACATATACCTTGGAAATAACGGCTGTACAAGCTTCGGGTGCAACGAATCCAACACCATCCGCATCGGGACCCAGGGAACTCAGACTGCCACTTTCGTTGCCGGCATCTATCCGAACAATCCCGCGACAGGACTCAATTCCTACACGGTTTGCATCGGCGGCACGGGAGGCTCGCTCGGACAGCTATTGTTTGCAGCGTCAGGAACAGTCTGCGTGCCTTCGTCCCGCCGCTTCAAGGAAGGAATTAGCGACATGGGGGACCGCAGCAGTCAGCTGCTCCAACTCCGACCGGTAACCTTCTTCTATAAATCCCAATACGACGATGGATCACATCTGCTGCAATACGGCCTGATTGCCGAAGAGGTGGCGAAGGTCTATCCCGACCTCGTGGTCTATGACAAAGATAGCCAAGCGTTAACTGTAAGATATCAGTGGCTTACGCCCATGCTGCTGAACGAGCTGCAGAAGCAGCACAAGGTAGTCGCGGCGCAGCAGGACGAACTTCAAACCCAGCTTCAGCAGATCAAAACGCAGCAGCAGCAGATGCAGGCCCAGCGACAGGAGATCGATGGCCTGAAGCTGCAACTGCAACAGCAGAACGCCTCGTTGCAGGAGCGCCTGCAGAAACTGGAGTCCTACGTCGCAACGCAAATGAAGGTTGCTTCGGACAATGCGCCGCGGACCATCCCAGGCGCCAACGGCGGTTTGCAGTAAATGTGACTTGATCTGCGGTAGCTGGGTGCTCCGGCCAAGCGTAGTAGAGACGCACGAGAGCCTAATCGGGGTGCCCCGTTCTAGCCCTCTTTTGGCTAGGGCGGGGCAATTCAATCGCTGAGCGCCTGCGTCAGTGCTTGTAGCCCGCCCCACGTAATGCGGCGGCGAAACAATCCGCAAAGTCGTGGACGTGGTCCATGGTCGCCAGCGGGCCCATCAGGCCAATGCGGAAGATTTTTCCGGCGAGTGGACCGAAGCCGCCAGCGATCTCAATGCCGTGCTCTTTGAGCAGCGTGGACCGCACCTTGGCTTCGTCCACACCTTGCGGGACTTTCGGCGTGTTCAAGTTCCAGATGCGATGCTCGGGCGCCACCAGCATTTCCAGTCCCATGGCTTCCAGCGTCTTGACGAACTCCAGATGCGCCCGGTGATGGCGCTCCCAGCGATTCTGCAAGCCTTCCTCTTCGATGAGCGTGAGGCCTTCATGCAGGGCATAGAACATGGTCGCCGAGGCGGTGTGATGATAACGATGCGACACCGTCAAGTAGTCGGCGATCAGCTTCAGATCGAAATACCACGACCGATTGGGGGTCGGGCGCGCTTGCAGCCACTCGGCGGCGCGCGGTGAAACCGTGATGGGCGACAGTCCGGGAGGGCAGCTCAAGCCTTTCTGGGTGCAACTGTACGCGATGTCGATGCCAGTCTTGTCCACTTCGACGGGCATGGCCCCGAGCGAGGTCACGCAGTCGGCGATCACCAGCGCGCCGACTTCATGCGCGGCCGAGCAGATGGCGTTGCCGCGTTGAAAAGCTCCCGCCGACGTTTCGGCTTGCACGTACATCACGACTTTGGGTTTTTCAAGGCGGATGAACTCAGCGGCTTCCTGGTCGCCGAAAACTTCGCCCCACGGCTTCTCGAAGCGCACCAGTTCAGCGCCCTGGCGGCGCGCCATTTCCGACATGCGATCGCAGAAGAATCCGTTGGCGAACGACACCACCTTCATCCCCGGCAAAACAAAGTTGGAGATGGCAGTCTCCATGCCGCCGCTGCCGGTGGCGGAGATGACAAAGGTCAGCTCATTCTTGGTCCCGAAGACGGTGCGAAGCAGCCGTTGAATGTTGGAGGAGATCTCGAAGAAGTAGGCATCGAGATGGCCGACGACGGGTTGAGCCAGCGCCTGATACACGCGTGGATGCACTTGACTTGGACCCGGGCCAAACAACAGTCGCTTGGGAGGATGAATGGAAATTTCTTCCAGAAGGGCAGCTCTGTCATCGGAACTAATCATTGCGGTTCTCCTAATCAACAACCATCCAGTATAAGGCGACTGCGACCATAGCGCTGGCGTAATTATTGCCAGGGACTTTGCTTCACATCTGCCGGATGGCCAGCCGCCAACAACCGCAATTCGACTCGTTAGCTGCCGAGCCCGATGGCCATCTGGTTGCATCTCCGCATTCAACATCTGCGGCTTCGGTGTGCGAAGATACACGGATGTTGCGCTCGCGCCGTCTTGCGATTGCCGCGGTCATAGCACTCATCTTCCTGGTGACGCAGCTTAGCCTTTGGGCCGCTCCGCCGCCGCAGGATTTGCGGGGCGTGGTTAAAGATCGCAGTGGCGCGGTGATTGCCAAAGCGCAGGTCCTGTTGCGCGCTGACGGGCAGGAGAGCAGCCGGACGACCCAAGCCGATGGCAGTTTCGTATTCACTGGGATAGCTGCCACCAGCGGGACTCTTGTGGTGAGTGCATCCGGTTTCGCGACCCGCACAACCGCATGGCAAGCGGGAGCGAACCAGCTCACCATCGAACTGGTTCCGGCGGCGGTGCAACAGAGTCTCGACGTGACCGCGACTCGCACATCCATTCTCCCAACCGATGTGGACGACGTCGAGGCGCAACCCGACGCTGTCACGATCAGTTCCACACAATTGCAGCAATGGGGCGCGCTGGCCACCGACGATAAATTGCGGAACGTGGTCGGCTTTTCGCTGTTGCGCCGATCGGGCAGCCAGACCGCCAATCCCACATCGCAAGGGGTGTCGTTGCGCGGACTGGGCGCGAGTGGCGCGAGCCGGGCGCTGGTTTTGGCGGATGGCATTCCACTCAACGACCCCTTCGGCGGCTGGATCTATTGGGCGCGCATACCGCAAGCGTCATTGGACGAGGTGCAGATTGTTCCGGGAGGCGTCTCTGCGCTTTATGGGAACGATGCCTTGGGCGGAGTGATCAATCTGGAGACGCGTCATGCGGTGCAGACGGATGCTGTGGTCGAAGCGTCGTACGGAAATGAGAGTTCGCCGTTCGGTTCGGGCTGGGGCACGATGCGCTTCGGGCAATGGGCAGTCGTGGCCAGCGGCGAAGGATTTCGCACGGACGGATACATCGCCGTCCCGAAAGATGTGCGGGGCCAAGTGGACACGCCAGTCGCTTCGCAGTACGGCAGCGGAACCTTGCGGGTGGAACGCATGTTCGGCAATCGCGGACGCGTCTTTCTCAATGGCTCGCTCTACGGCGAGGACCGGCAAAATGGCACGCCGCTTCAAATCAACGACACGACCATACGGCAGTTGGCATTTGGCACGGACTACGATAGTTCCGCGGCCGGATTGTTTACGCTCCGTCTGTACGGCGGAACGGAAAACTATCATCAGACGTTCTCCTCGATTGCGGCTGACCGCAACAGCGAATCGCTGACCAACATTCAGTACGTTCCTTCGCAGCAAATGGGATTGCTGGCGCAATGGTCGAAGCGGATCGCGAGCCGCTTGACGTTGCTGACGGGACTCGACGGCCTCTATGTGCAGGGGTTCAGCAACGAAACTACGTTTTCGCGTGGCCAGCCGACGGCGCATTTGTCGAACGGAGGCACGCAGCAATCGCTGGGCGCATTCGCCGAAGGCATCATGCAGATTACGCCCAAGTGGTCGGTGACATTTTCCGGACGCGAAGACTTGTGGAGCAACCTCGATGCCAGTTCGACGCGGATTCCAACCCAGGGCAAGCCGACACTCATTGTTTACCCCGACCGCGGCCAGAATGCTTTTAGCCCGCGGCTGACCACGTCTTATCACGCTGGCGAACATGCGGTGCTTTATGCGTCGACCTATCGCTCGTTTCGCACGCCCACACTGAACGAACTCTATCGCAGCTTTCGAGTTGGCAACGTGCAAACGCTGGCCAACGCCTTTCTGCGCGCCGAACACTTTACCGGCGGCGAAGCTGGAGTGCGCGTTACTGCCCTGCAAGACCGCATCACACTTTACGGGGTCGGCTTCTGGGGTTTCGTCACCGATCCAGTCTCCAATGTGACCCTCAGCACGACTCCGCAACTTATCGTGCGCATGCGCGAGAACCTGGGTCGCATTCAAACGCCCGGACTTCAGACCGGCATCAACTACACCGTCAGCAACCGCATTTGGCTGAGCTGCGCTTACCAGTTCATCGACTCCACCGTCTCTTCGTTTTCTGCGAATCCGGCCCTGGTTGGGAACCAGGTTCCGCTGGTGCCGAAAAACGAGTTCGTTTTCCAGGGGACGTGGGCCGCTCCGCAGAAAATCTTCGTCGCAATACAAGGCCGCACCGCCAGCAACGAATTCGATGACGATCAGAACCTGTTGCCGCTGGGCGCCTACTTCGTGCTCAGCGCAACTGTGTCGCGTCCGCTGCCGAAGGGATTCGACGTGTTCTTCCAGGGCGAGAACCTGACCAACAATCAGTACGAGATCGGACGCACGCCAGTAGCGACTTTGGGGCAGCCGATCCTGGCTCGCATTGGGCTGCGCTGGCAGAGCAGGAAGTAGGGAAACGCTCTTCGCTCGTCGCCGTTCGCTGTTCGCCAATCGTTCTTCGCGATTCGCTTCGCGCCTTTCGCCATTTCCCCCTCTTGCTGTCATCCCGACCGAGGTCGCCGCGGCGACCGAGCGGAGGGACCTGCGGTTCATTCATGCTGTGCTCGGAGAGACAGTCTCCTCCTCTTTCATCTCTCCGGCCTTCACGTTGGCCGGCTGCTTTTTTTCAGGCTGCACTTTTTCGCACGCTGCACTACTCGCATCCATCAGCCTCAGGTTGGCCGCTGCGCCGTGCAAGGCCGACAAGATCATCCTCGCCCGCCACTCTTCAATCCGATGTTGCGACACGCCGTAGATGAACTGCATGAAAGCAATCTGCACCGCGGCCGCGTCCTCCAGATACGGAAACTCGAATGCGTAGTAAGGGTCATTCTCTTTACGGCCCGGATTGTCCAGGAAGACGAACAGGTTGTTCTTGGGTACCGTCTTGCGCACCTTCGAGTGGTAATAGCAAAACCTGTCATTGCGTAAGGCGGGCGAGCCGCAGTGCGTCCCGCTCGGCTTGATGTGCTCGCAGATTGTCAGCGAGCATCCGGCCCCGTCGCCCAACGGAAGACTTGGCGTACTCTCTTGGCTGCTGGCCGGACTCTCCAGCATGACATCCTCAATAGCTGTGAGATCCATAAATACTACCCCCTCCCCGTTCAATAAAGTATTTAGTATGAATACTTTGCCTGCAAAGTATTCATACGATTAGAGTTACAATGATCCATAAGTTGCCTGTTTTGAATATTTTGACGGATCTATGCAAAGTATTGATTCCCAGTAACTTGCAGGCAAAGTATTGCGGAATAAGGACTTACACGATTGACTCCTCAACAGCAGGCAATTGGCAGCAAGCAATAGTTGCAACCGCTGGCCGCAAATCCCTAGCCCCAGACCCTGCCTTCCACAGACACAAATGGGCAGGAGCGCCGGGCGTGGCGGATCCTGCCCTACAACCTGAGTATGGGTCTGGTCGGCAAGGCGGTCAAGTTACGAAAGTAGCAATTGGCGGGGCCTATTTTGCTCCGCTTCCCGGAATGGGAATAACGTCGAAGCCGTTAGCTCTCAGCCGTCAGCCATCAGCTCTCGGTGACCTGTCGTCCTGAGCGAGGTCACGTTAGCCATGGCGAACGCATCCGAGTCGAAGGACCCCTATAGCCGCACGAATGGCACGGTTTGCTATCTGCTGACCACTAACCACCACTTCATGAGCGCCTCGGGCGCGAGAGATGATAGCCCACCGTTTCAACGGTGGGTAGGCATAAAAAAAAGAGTCGAGTCCCCCGGGGGCGACACAAGAATCTATCTCGGAATTTGCAACCAACCATGAAGCTTGTGACGGTAGTTGTCTATAGGTTGGTATCTATGCAAAAAACAATTCGGCTCAATAAGAATAATTTATAGCTACCACCACTTCAGCGCTATTGACTTTGCTTTGAACCCATCGTAATGTCGCTCATCTTTTCTTCCCATAAGTTGGGATATAGATTTCGCAAGCGCCGAATAGTCATTATTCAGGGAGCAGCCGCTTCGTCTACCACCGCCTGCCCCCGCCAAAGTAGTGTGGCCTCATAGCACGACACCAGGACAGCTGCACTCAGGATAGGTTGGGTGGATTCCCGTCGCTGTTTGGCACAATCCCTCCGGTTCTGGGGATTTCTAGCTCATGGTTGAGCCATCTGGAACTAATGGCTGAGGTCATCCGCCGTTTGGAAAGGTGAAGTGTGAGCAATTTGAGACATATGTTCCTTCGTCCACGAGTTCCTGGGCGTATGTTTTTCTTGGTTCTTGTGGCTGTGTTGTTCGGCACTGACTACCGAATGGCTGCACAGGCTCCTCCGACTATCACGCCACCCCTCTCCCCCGCAACGGCGGCCCCGGGCGAAAGCGTAACTATTACCGGCACGAATTTCGGTGAACAGCCAAACGGTGCCCCACCACCACGAAGCACCGTGACGTTTGGCTCCGCGCTGGTTACCGACATCCAGTCTTGGTCCGCAAAATCGATCACTGTAGCCGTCCCAAACGTTATACCCGGGTCGGCCAAGGTGGTCGTCTCCATTCCCGGTGGTACTGCTTCCGCAGATTTCACCGCGACCGTGCCGGCAATTCCAATAACTGTGAGTCTCCCAGTGATTCAGCCCGTCAATGGGAAGCTCCCCACATCCATGAACTTGACAGTGGCTGAAAAAAACGGCTCTGTGCAGGAATCTGGAGAAGTGGCCAATTGGCGGGGATTTGAACGTTTGGGCCCAGGAGGTTGGTTGTTGAGGTTGGCCTCCCTGGCTGCAAGCCCGAATCTTC
>ODAK010000558.1_pt1 | contig 42776 bp, 35 predicted proteins | sample 1539591 | NCBI WGS metagenome assembly ODAK01 (sample SAMEA3539303, study PRJEB22396) | soil metagenome | biome: tundra; feature: field; material: soil | place: USA | collected 2010-05 | depth 0.15 m
GCGAAAGGCATCGAGCCGCAGACGCGAAAACTTTTTGAAGTCTGCCGCCAGCGCGGCGTGCCGATTTTTACGTTCATGAACAAGTGCGACCGGCCGATGAAAGATCCGCTCGCGTTGCTCGACGAACTGGAGCGCGTGCTCGGCATCGGCGCGTTCCCGGTGAACTGGCCGATCGGCGATGGTTTTGATTTTCGTGGCGTCTATGACCGCCAGACGAGCCAGATGCACCTCTTCGAACGCACGGTCGGCGGCAAATATCGCGCACCGGTTTCCGTCGGCGACCTGCACGATCCCGCCGTGCGCGGCCAGCTCGATGACACCACGTTTAACCGAACGGTCGAAGAACTTGAAATGCTCGAACACGCCGGCGAAATTTTCGACGATGCCGCGGTGCTCGCGGGCAAGAGCACGCCGGTCTTCTTCGGCAGCGCCAGCAATAATTTTGGGGTGCAGCTTTTGCTCGATGGTTTTCTGAAACATTCGCCCGCGCCGAAATCGCGCGTGATGGGCGGCATTGAGATTTCGCCGGAGAATCCGGAGTTTTCCGGTTTCATTTTCAAGATCCAGGCGAACATGGATCCGCGCCACCGCGACCGCATCGCGTTCATCCGCGTCTGCTCCGGCAAGTTCGACCGCGACATGACCGTGCATCACTCGCGCTCGGAAAAGAAAGTTCGCCTTTCCAGCTCGCACAAACTTTTTGGCAACGAGCGCGAAACCGTGGACGAGGCGTATCCCGGCGACGTCATCGGCCTCGTCGGTCACGACAGCTTTGGTATTGGCGACACGCTGACGACCGATCCCAAAATTCTTTACAAGGAAATCCCGCGCTTCACGCCCGAAGCTTTTAGCTACCTGCACAATCCCAACACGGGAAAATACAAACAATTCCGGCAGGGATTGGACCAGCTTTTGCAGGAAGGCGTCATCCAGGCGTTGTATCTCCGCAACTCGTCCATCAAAACGCCGCTACTTGCCGCCGTCGGTCCGCTGCAATTTGAGGTCGTGCAATTCCGACTGGAAAGCGAATACGGCGCGGAATCACGGCTCGAAGCCGCGCCATGGAGTGTCGTCCGCTGGCTGCCGACGGACATCAAGGAAGACGATCTCGATTCGCTCTCGCTGCCCACCGGTGCGCGCATCGCCTACGACATCGGCAAGAATCCGGTCATTCTTTTTCAGAACGAGTGGTCGGCGAATTATTTCGGCGAGACGAACAAAAACTTTCCGCTCTCCGCGCTGCCGGTGCAGACGGCAAGGGAATAAAATCGAAATTCGAATGACGAAATTCGAAAACTGTCCGGCGCATCAGTCTTTGAACGCGCTGGTGCGTTTTGTGATTCGTCATTCGTCATTCGTCATTCGGATTTCCTGACATGTCCGACGTCACCCAGCTTCTTCAAGCCGCCGCGACTGGCGATTCACGCGCCGCCGCGGAATTGCTGCCGTTGGTTTATGACGAACTGCGCCGGCTGGCCGCGCACCGTCTGGCGGGCGAACAAAACAACCACACACTTCAACCCACCGCGCTGGTTCACGAAGCGTGGTTGAAAATTTCCGGCGACGATCAACGCGACTGGAACGGGCGGCAGCATTTTTTCGCCGCCGCCGCCGAGGCGATGCGTCGCATTCTGGTGGATCGCGCGCGTCGCCGGCTGGCCGCCAAACGGGGCGCGGGCGAGGTGTGTCTCGACGCGGACGATTTGGACATTCCCGCGCCCGCGCCCGACGACCAGTTGCTGGCCGTGAGCGACGCGCTGGAGAAATTCGCGGCGCTGGATGCGCGCAAGGCCGAGCTGGTCAAGCTGCGTTACTTCGTCGGCATGAATTTTGAGGAAGCCGCTGCCGCGCTCGGCATCGCGGTGCCCACGGCCAAGCAATGGTGGGCTTACAGCCGCGCTTGGCTCCGCGTGGAGATGGGCGGGGCGGACAAAACTCCAAGCGCCAACATCCAAGCTCCAGAGAAATTCCAATGACCAAGCTCCAATCAGAACCGCCTCGCCGTTTGGTGATTGAAGCTTGGAGCTTCTCTGGAGCTTGGTGCTTGGATGTTGGAGCTTTCGCCGTGGCCCGGGCTACGCCTGCTTCCCCTTCGGCACATGCGTGGCCCAAGTCTGGCCTGATTCCGGCTGGACATGGGTGAAGCCCATGCCTGCCGGGGGATTCGGGATACGGATGAGGATGTTGCAAGCCGGACATTGAATCTGCCGCCCGGCGAATTGAGGTTCGCACTTCAGCGGTTGATCGCAGTGGGAACAATAAAATTTGAATTCGTTGGTGTTCATCGTCTCTGCCCACATAAGCGCAAAATCGGGGGAAAAAGTATATCAAAATTTTCCACATACTTTTTGCCGACAAATTGCGCTTAATCTGGTAGATGAATGAATCTGATTCCAAAATGAAACCAGAACCGCAGCGTGAGGAGAGCCTGTTTCAAGCTGCCGCCCAACTGTCCGGCGCGGAGCGCGCCGCGTTTCTCAATGGCGCCTGCCTCGGCGATGCGGCCTTGCGCCAGCGCCTCGAAGCCTTGCTCGCGGCGAATGACAGCAAGGATTCTTTTCTTGAGCCTGAAGCGCCGCAGCCCCGCCGCGAACCGGTCAAGACGATGAAGTTGGAACTCGACAACCAACCCGATGAAGCCGTCGGCCAGAAGATCGGGCGCTACAAAATCATGGAGCGCGTCGGTGAAGGCGGTTGTGGCGTGGTCTATGTCGCCGAGCAGACGGAGCCGGTGCGTCGGCGCGTCGCGCTGAAGGTCATCAAGCTCGGGATGGACACCAAGCAGGTGGTGGCGCGGTTCGAGGCGGAGCGGCAGGCGCTGGCGATGATGGATCATCCCAACATCGCCAAGGTGCTGGATGCGGGCACCACTGACGTGGGCCGGCCCTACTTCGTGATGGAACTGGTGCGGGGCATTCGCATCACCGATTACTGCGACCAGGCCAATCTCTCCACCAAGGAACGGCTCGATCTGTTCATCAAGGTTTGCCAGGCCATCCAGCACGCGCATCAAAAGGGAATCATCCATCGCGACATCAAGCCTTCGAACATTCTCGTCACGCTGCACGACGGCGTGCCGGTGCCGAAGGTGATTGATTTCGGCATCGCCAAGGCGACGGAAGGTCGGCTGACGGACGCGACCGTTTACACGCAGTTGCATCAGTTCATCGGCACGCCGGCTTACATGAGTCCGGAACAGGCGGAGATGAGCGGGCTGGACATTGATACGCGCAGTGACATCTACAGCCTGGGCGTGTTGCTTTACGAATTGCTGGCTGGCAGCACTCCGTTCGATGGGAAAGAACTGATGGCTTCCGGCATTGACGCGATGCGCAAGACGATTCGCGAGAAGGAGCCACAGCGCCCGAGCACGCGGTTTGCGACGCTCGGAGCCGATCAACTCACGACCACGGCCAAACGCCGTTCCGCCGACACCTCGAAGCTGCTGCACCAGCTCAAGGGCGACCTCGACTGGATCGTGATGAAGTGCCTGGAGAAGGACCGCACGCGGCGTTACGAAACAGCCAACGGTCTTGCCGCCGATTTGAAGCGGCATTTAAGCAACGAACCGGTCACCGCTCGGCCGCCTTCGACGGCCTACCGATTTCAAAAAGCATTTCGTCGGAACAAGCTGGTGTTTGCTGCCGGAGCGGCTGTGGCGATGGCGCTGATCGTCGGTCTGACGTTCAGCGCGTGGCAGGCGGTGCGGGCGACCCGCGCGGAAGCGCAAGCCATCGTGGAAAAGGCCCAGGCGCTCACCGAGAAGGCCAATGCCCAAGCCGCGTTGCAGTTCATCCAAGAGGACGTGTTGAGCCAGGCCAGTCTCGGTTATCAGCCGGATCGCGAGCTGACCGTCCGCGTCTTGCTCGACCGCATCGGCGGCCGGCTCGACCGCGCCACCGGACGTCCGCCGCTGGTCGAGGCTTCCATCCGCCAGACGCTGGGCTCCGTCTATACGCAACTCGGCGACTACGCCAAGGCCGTCGAGCATTATGAGGTCGCGCTGCGCGTCCAACGCGAGCACCTCGGCGAGAGCCACCTGGACACCCTGCGGTCCCTGAATGGTCTGGCCAATGCCCGCTTGCTGGGTGGCGAGACGTCGCTTGCCGAGCCGCTCGCCCGCCAGGGACTCGAAGCGAGTCGGCAAGCGTTGGGTGAAAAGCACCCGCTCACGCTTCAGTTCATGCAAACGCGGGCGTTCGTCATGATGCTCCTGGCCGAAACGCCATGGACCGAAGTTGAGGCGCTGTTTCTCCGCACGCTGGCCTTGCACCGTGAAGTTCTGGGTCCGGACCACCCGGAGACACTACGACTGATTTACGAACTCGGTGTGGGCTACGTTTTTCATGAGGAGCCGGCGAAGGCGGAACCATTCCTCTTGGACAACCTCGATCGCGCCCGTCGCGTGCTGGGCGAGAAACACCCCATCACCATGAACCTGACGTCACTCGCGGCCGGCGACTATCGGATGTTGAACCAACTTGAGAAGGCTGAAGCCCTGGCGCTCCGCACCTTGGAACTGCGCCGCAGCGCCCTCGGCGAGGAGCATCCTATGACCGTGGGCTCCATCTGCATATTGGCCAACATCTATGTCAGGCAACAGCGGTTCGACCAAGCCGGGCTACTCACGGAACAGGCCCTCACGCTCTGCCGTCGCCTGCCCTTGGAGAAGAGTGTTTTTTTGGCTGGGCATCTGAGCAACTTGGGGGGGGCTTACCTCGAACAAGGCAAGGTTGCCCAGGCTGGCACTCTTTGTGAGTTGGCGGTGCAGGCGGCGCGGCGCAAGCCGGACGGCAACTCGCTGGCGAACGCTAGCACCATCATTCAGCTAGGTGCTGTCCGTCTCGCGCAGGAGAAATACTCCGAGGCTGAAATGCTTCTGCGCGAAGGTTCACCTTTCGCGGAGAAATACTGGGCTGATGCGGCGTATCGGTTCTATGTCGTGAGCCTCCTCGGCGCGAGTCTGTCGGGTCAAAAGAAATACGCCGACGCAGAGCCGTTTCTGTTGCAGGGCTATGAAGGACTTCAACAGCGCCAGGCCAGCCTGCCCCCGTATCTCAACGCCCCGCGCCGGATCACGGAATCCCTCGAACGGCTGGTGCAACTCTACGACGCCTGGGGCAAACCCGCCCTGGCCGTCGAGTGGAAACAGAAACTGGCCGCGTTCCAACAGGCCGCCAAGGCGGCTGAGAAGAAAGCGCCGCAGCCATGAATAATAATCGCGAAGAAGCCCTGTTTGCATTGGCGTTGAGCAAGCCGGCGGCGAAACGCGCCGCATTTCTGGATGCCATGTGCGACGGCGATGCTGCCTTCCGCGCCCGGCTCGACGCATTGCTCGCCGCGCACGAGCAACCGGACGCTGCGCTGGCCACCGCAGCGCCCCAAGCCAAGGCGACGATGAAGCTGGAGTTCGCTGATGCGCCGGATGAAGCTGTGGGCCAGACGCTTGGCCGCTACAAACTTTTGGAGCGCGTCGGCGAAGGCGGTTGCGTTGTAGTCTATGTCGGGGAAATTTTCCGTCGCTGCGCTCGGCGACGGCTTGCTCGCAGCGCGAGCAAGTCCACCGCAGGCATATCACGACACATACTTCGGCGCGAACACCGGACCGAGGCGGTGTTTCTGAAGCAATTCGCTGAATCGGGCGATGGCGCGCTTTTCATCTTCCCCGAGATGAAAGTGGATGTGCCACTCGAAATAATCGCGCCGGAAATCCTCGTCGAACTCAATGCGCGCACCCGCCCACCGACGCACGCATCGCCCTACGACATCGGCAAAAATCCTGTCATTCTGTTTCAGAACGAGCGGTCGGCGAATTATTTTGGCGAGACAAACAAAAACTTTCCGCTCTCCGCCGTGCCGGTGCAGACGGCGCGGGAGTAAGGTTTAGATAAATTCAGTCGGCGCGAAACCGGGCGTGACTTCAACCGCTAGCCTTGCTTTTCGTTTGCCGGCCGGGACAACGGCGGAGGCGTGCGCAGTTTTTTATAGACCCAGCCTTCCAACGGCCGCAATGGCCGCAGCAGCCGGTAAAGTCGCGGCGAGTTGATCAGCCAGATGCGCACCACCGACAAAAACATCGCCAGCGAATTGCGGAACAGCGACGCCGTCACTTTGGAACCGACGATGTCGGTCCACTCCACCGGAATTTCCAGGATGCGGAAGCCCGCGCGATTGAGCGCCACCAGCAGGTTCACGTCAAACGCCAGGTCCGCGATGCGCAAGGACGGATGAATTTTTTCCACCGCCGCCCGCCGCATGAGTTTGCACGGGCATTGCGTGTCCTTGATGTGCAGCCAGAACAGCAGTTCCACGATGAGATGGAAACAGCGGCTGATCACCTGTCGGAATTTCGGCTGCGCCTTCAGCAGCACGCTGCCGGGCAACCAGCGCGAGCCGACCACGCAATCCGCTTTTTCCAAATACGGCAGCAACTCGAGCACCGCCGCCGGGCCGGTTGCGCCGTCCGCGTCCACATAACCGATGATCTCGGCGTGGCCGGCGAGCTTGAGGCCCTCGATGAGCGCGCCGCCCTTGCCGATGGGCGCGGGAAAATCCAGCCAGCCCACCGCCGGGAACTCCTTCGCCACGCGCTGCACGACCCCGAGCGTGTTGTCGCGGCAGCCGTTGAGGACGACGACCAACTGGAAGCTGCCCGAAAAATTCTTCCGAAAGAATTCCGCGTATTCACGCAGCACCGGTTCGATGCGCGCTTCTTCGTTGTAAGCCGGGATGAGGAGCAGCAGGCTTGGTTCGGGCACGGCGATTCAATAGCAGAATATTTTCGCACAGGCAATCAAACGTGACGCGTGATGCGTTGGAGCGTCTTCACGCATCACGCATCAACCCCTCAACAAATTTGCATTCGCCAAGCGTCCGCGTTTTGTATAGCTTATGCGACATGCCCAGACTTTTTCTCGGATTCGATTCCAGCACGCAAAGCTTGAGTGCCGTCGTCATTGACCTCGACACGCGCAAGGTCATCTACGAAAAATCGCTCAACTTCGACCAGGCGCTGCCGCAATTCAAAACCAGGAACGGCGTGCTGCCCGGCCGCGACCCGCTGGTCAAGCACAGCTCCCCGCTGCTCTGGGCCGCCGCGCTGGACCTGCTGTTCGCGCAGATGAAAACGGACGGCGTCGCGCTCGGAAAAATTCTGGCGGTGAGCGGCTGCGGCCAGCAGCACGGCTCGGTTTATCTAAACGAAAAAGCGGCGGCGGCCTTGGAAAACCTGGACCCAAAAAAATCGCTGGTGGAAAATCTCACCGGCGTTTTCGCGCGCAAGACCTCGCCCATCTGGATGGATTCCTCGACCGCGAAGGAATGCGCCGAGATCCGCAAAAAACTCGGCGGCATCAAGTTCACCGCCTCGCGCACCGGCTCGGACACGTTCGAGCGCTTCACCGGGCCGCAAATCCGCAAGTTTTACAAGACCGAGCCAAAGGCGTTCGCCAAGACCGCGCACATCGCGCTGGTCAGTTCGTTCATGGCCTCGCTGCTCGCGGGGAAAATTGCGCCGATTGATTATGGCGACGGCGCGGGGATGAACCTCATGGACATCCGCCGGAAAAACTGGAACCACGACGCGCTCAAGGCCACCGCCCCGGGCCTGACAAAAAAACTGCCGCTGCTCGCGGAATCGGGACGCGCCATCGGCCCGGTCAGCGCCTATTTCGTCCAGAAATTCGGACTCAATCCCGAAGCCCTCGCCACCGTCTGGACCGGCGACAATCCGGCGAGCGCCGTCGGCCTCGGTCTCATCCAGCCCGGCCAGGTCGCGATCAGTCTTGGCACCAGCGACACGTTTTTCGGCACGATGGAAAAATGCCAGACCGACGAGAGTGGCGAAGGCCATGTCTTCGGCTCGCCAGCCGGCGGCTACTTGACGCTCATCTGTTTCAAGAACGGCTCGCTCGCCCGCGAAAAAATCCGCGAGCTTTACAAAATTTCCGACTGGAAGAAATTTGGAGAACTCGTCGCACAGACCCCGCCCGGCAACGACGGCGGCGTTTTGCTGCCGTGGTTTGAGGCGGAAATTGTGCCGCGCATCAACCAGCCGGGCATTCACCGTTTCGACCTCGACGAAAAAAATGCGGCCGCCAACTGCCGCGCCGTGTTCGAGGCGCAGATGCTTTCGATGCGGCTGCATTCGCAATGGATGCAGGTCGCGCCGGAAAAAATCCTGGTCACCGGCGGCGCCTCGAACGACCGCGCGCTGCTGCAGGTGCTGGCCGACGTGATGAACTGCCGCGTGCTGCGGATTGAAATTTCCAAGAGCGCCGCGCTCGGGGCCGCGTTGCAGGCCGCCTACGGCTGGCTGGTGGCCGCCGACCAGAATCCGAAGTGGGACAAGCTTGTCGCCGGCTTCACCGCGCCGGTGCCGGGCAGCGAAATCCGCCCGGACAAAAAGGCCGCGAAACTTTACGACAAGCTGCTGGAAAAATACGCCGTGTGCGAATACGAGGCGCAGTAAAAAGCGGGGGTGCCCAACGCGCGTAGCCTGCCTTTGCTGGCGGAGGCCGGCGGTGTCGTCCATATCGTAATTGCCGGCAAGCTGCCCTGCCTCAATAAATACAAGGTTTTTATCTTGGCGTGTGGTTCCGAATCCGGTTTAATGCAGGTTCAACAAGCAACATTATTAACCAAATCGAACAAATAAAATTATGGCAAAAGCCCTGAGCAAATCGCAAATCGCAGCCGAAATCGCGACCAAAAACAACCTCACCAAAAAGACGGCGGTGGAGATTCTCGAATTCCTCGCGGAACTGGCCTACAAAAACGCCAAGAACACTTTCACCATTCCCGGCCTCGGCAAGCTGGTGCTGGTCAATCGCAAGGCCCGCGTTGGCCGCAATCCAGCCACGGGTGAATCGATCCAGATCAAAGCCAAGCGCGTCGTGAAATTCCGCGTCGCCAAGGCAGCCAAGGACGCGATCCTCGGTGTGAAGAAGTAAGACTGGTTTCCGTTTTCCAAGGCATCCCGATTAACTCGGGGTGCCTTTTTTGTTTCTCGCGCGGTTCCTGCTATCACTACGGCGTGTTTTCAAAACTTGCCCGGAGCGCGTCTATGTCGGAGACCAGCCGCAGCAAATTCTTTAACGCAAAGGCTTCCAAGTGGTTCACGCGTTGCGGCTGGTCTCCGTAACAGATTTTGAAAACACGCCTCAGCGTTCACCCTTCAATTATTGGTAACGCGTCTTATTGCTGAAAGCTTCCGGCTTCAGCGCCATCGCCGACGGCGGCAAATCCGCCGGACTGGCGCCCAGTTCCTTGTTCGGCGTGTTGCCCATTTGGAGTTCCAATACGCCACCGTTGCATATGTCGGCATGTTTGACCCAGACGTGTGACTGTGCACGGCCATCGAGCTTGATGTCTTGGATATATTTGTTGTCCCGGGAATTGTTCCAGCAAACAATTTGCAGGGTTTTGCCGTTGTGGAGACGAATTGTAATTTTATCAAAAACAGGGCTGGTAAGATCATAGATCGGCACGCCGGGAGTGACCGGGTAGAGGCCCATCATGGAGAAAACCACAAACGCACTCATGCCGCCACCATCCTCGTCTCCCGGCATTCCCAAGGTGGTGTCCGTGAACCAGGTGTCGAGCAACATGCGGACACGCTTCTGGGTTTTCCACGGCGCACCGAGATAGTTGTAGAGATAGGGAATGTGCAGGCTGGGTTCGTTGCCCATGGAAAACTGGCCGACGAGACCACTGGCGTCCGGAAACTTGGACCAGAATTCATACTTGCTCATGCCCAACGATTGACGAAATAGCTGATCCAGTTTCGCCTCGGCTTTGGCCCGCCCGCCCATGAGTTCAAACAATCCCTGCAAGTCATGTTGCACGTCCCAATCGTAAGTGTAGCCATTGTTCTCGGTGGTATAGTCGCGTCCGCCCATGCCGCCGGAAATGCCCGGCTCGTAAGGCTCGATCCACTTGCCATCAGCATCTTTCGGCCACACATGGCCTTTGTCCTGCCGGAATACGTTCTGGTAATTGCCCGCGCGTTTTAAGAAAGTTTCTTGATCTGAATCTTTGCCCAAAGAGCGGGCCAGTTGCGCCAGGCACCAGTCATCATAACTCTGCGCCAGCGTGACCGAGACGGCTTGGCGGCGCTCGAACGAGTGAACCCGCGAAACGGTTTCCTTTTCGCCGGGATGCAACGCTGGCATGTAACCATGTTCACTTAGAAAGTCATCCAAGGAACATTTCGGCCCCTTGCGCCACGGCAGCCAGGTGCCTTCGAGCGAATTTTTCTTCAACCCGGCATAGGAAGCGACCACGTCAAAGTTAGTCACGCCTTTGACCCAGGCATCAGCCATCCACGGTGCGGCGTGGTTGCCGGTCATACATTCATGGTTGCCCCACAATACCGCGAAGCAAGGTAGCCAGCCCAACTGTTCATACATGCGGACGTAGGATTGAAGCTTGTCGGCTTCCATCTCCGGGTTCAACAAAGTCTGCAACGGTTCCAGCGCGCGATAAGTGTCCCACAGCCAGTTGTCCACATAGAAAGGCCGCGCGTCCTGATGCACCTGATGATCGAAGGCGCTGTAATATTGGCCGTCTTCGGTGATGTTCACCATCCGCTCGTAGCAACGATACAGCGACGTGTAGAAAACGCGCTTCTGTTCCGGCGTGCCACCTTCGACTTGGATTTGTCCCAGTGCGGCATTCCAGTGTTCGCGAGCGGCGCTTTTGATTTTTTCAAAACTCCACGCGGGAATTTCCTCCCGTAAATTCTTCTTGGCCTGCTCGGGGCTGATGAAGGAAATGCCATAACGAAATTCCAAAACCTTTTGCCCGGCGGTCGCCGAAATAGTCAAACGGCGGTCGTTACCGCTGGCCTGCACTTGAACCGGCGCGCTGAATTCACCGTAAAAAAACGCCTGCATGTTGTTGAATTTCTCTACGCCGGAAACACTATTGTTGTCTCCGCTGGCAAGACTACCTTCCATCCGGTTGGCCAGCAGCACCTCCGGTTTGCCGGAAGGAAATGTAAATCGGAAATAACCACAGTGTGCGGCGGGCGTGAATTCCGTCTGGATCAGCGAGGCATCAAACCGGGTTGAATAGTAATATGGCTTCTCCACTTCTTGATCATAAGCCGCCGGGCGGTTCCATGCGTCCGGAGAACCGTTGCCGGGCATGAGCCAGAACAACTCGCCCATGCGATGGGAAATAATCGTCAGCGGAAACGAGCGGATTTGATCATCCAACTGATCTTTGCGCACGGGATATACGCGGACCAGGCTGTTCGGCAGCGAAACGGTCGGGCGCGTTGGTTCGAGCATGAAACCTTGTCCGCCCATCGAGGGATCAACATATTCTACCTGGGCGCAAGCCTGGCTGGCAACCAGCAGCGAGCCGGCCAAGAGGAACTGGGCAAACATATTTTTCATAATCATTTTTCAGCGGGGATTCGGTCGGGAATCTGTTTAGAGAAAGGAATCTCATTGCGCAACATTTTTCCAGCCAGACCGGTCAGCCAAAGATAGTGATCAGTCGGCACGCCTTCGTAGTCACACAGCCGGACGCCCGCCGGCGGATGGTTGGAACATTTGAAGATGGCCGTGCCTTCATCCATTTCGTCGAACATGGCCACATACAGCATTTTGGCCTTGGCGTGAACGGCCCCGCTGATTTCATTCCAATAGAACCGTCCTTTTTGACGCGGAATCTGGTTGACTGGATAGAGCATGGCGTTGTCGTCTTCGCCGTGGTGGTGCATGTTATACCAACTGAATCCGGGGGAAACACACGGCACATAGTCCACCTTGCGCGCGTCGCACCAGGCCATGTCCGCCTTCACCTGCTCTTCATAGCGCGGCGCGTCAAAAAATTGCAGCAGCGGCGTGAACCGCTGCACCATCCACGGCATCACGATGTCCGCCGACTCGATCAACTGATGCAGATAAGGATCGGGATTAGTGTCCACCTTCAAATCACGGAAATAGTTAGGCACGCCGAGCATGACCGAACAGCCGCCGTATTCAGGATCGTTCTTGAGAAAACCGATCACTTTTTCAATTCCAATTTCGCGGATGTCATAACCACGATCCGGAAAACCCAGTCCCCAGATGACGACCAACGGCTTGCCCCGGTGATAGAGATAGTTGTTGGTGGCCTGCGAGGTAATCTTCAACTCATCCACTAATTCCTTCCAGTCCTGAACGAGCATCGAACAATCTTCTCCCCGGTCGCGCAGGCCGGACAGGTCATACATCACCGCAATCGCCCGGCCATACTTTTGCGATGATTTCAGCGCGTGTTCGAGCACCAGCCGACTTTTCTTTCGTCCGTCAGCCGTGCGCAGTCCGCCGAAAAAACGCTGCACAAAAACGCCGTCAATTCCATACTGTTGCATCCATCGGAAATGCAGGTCGGTCGTGCTTTGATCCACCGAACTGAAAACCCGGGCGGTGGTTCCATCCTGATTGGTCAGCGCGGTCGGATAGGTCTTTTCGTATTCGGACACGTCCGGCCAGAAATCAGGATGCAGCGTCGTCGCCACGAGCGGACCGCGTTCACTGTAATGGCTCCAGCCCTCCCCGGAACCGTCGCCACCGGCGCGAAACCAGCCTTGGTAGCCGCACATCACCCGGCCTTCATAGGATGGAAATTGCGATGCCGCATTATGCTTGCTCTGCGCGCGAACCGCGCCAAGATCAGTGCTCAAGATAAGCACGGACAGCCATATTGTTTTCACAGTTTAGTTTTCAGTCTGGAGCCACTGGTGACAAGCCGCAAATCTCTTGGCTGACAATGACGGTGTCGCCTCCGTGAGAATTTGCCGGCGGATTTGAAGAAGTTAGCAGAGCCTGGCAACGTCAAATATCCCCGAAAACGGGGATGGCCATGCGGCAACGAAGAGGTTACAACATGTCGAGGCAGCACGCCCGGTTCGTTCCCAGCATCCAACCATTTTATGTTTGCGCCGATGAGAAATATTGCGACCAGATTTTTTGCCGTCACCTGCCTGTTCTTTTTCCTAGCCGGAGGACCACTCCAAGCCCAGTCGGTTCCAACATATCGTCAGGAGACAAACATCATTTATAGCACGGTCGCCGGAAAAGATTTAAAGCTGAACGCATTCATGCCGGCCGATGCCACTGCGCCTATGCCGGCCATTGTGGAGATCCACGGTGGCTGGTGGTTCGGCGGAGAAGCGGCCACGCGGCCTGAAGGCGTTGGCGGCTGGCAGATTTTCATGCGTCGAGGCCTCGCGATTTTTTCCATCCAGTATCGCCTGGGCGAAACGGGCGGCTTCCCGGAAAACATTCGTGATTGCCGCAATGCAATCCGCTTCATTCGCCAGAATGCAAAACGATTTAACATTGATCCCAATCGAATTGATGTCACCGGCGGCTCGGCGGGCGGACACTTGAGCCTGATGGTGGCGATGGTGCCGAAAGACTTTGCTGATGGCGGACCGACGCCGGGACTTGAAGGTGTCAGCGCCAAGGTTGCAGGAAGTTTCAGTTATATTCCACCCACGGATTTCGTCCGGTTCTGGAACCAAGGGCCGGACGATGTCATCACCAATGCCGATGGGAAAATTTCCTTTCGCGGGCCGGATAGCAAAATCCCCTACGACTCGCATCCGCGCCTGCGCGTGCTGTTTCACGGCATCACTCCTGATTCTGATGAACATAAAGCGCTTTTCCATGCGATGAGTCCGACAGGCCAGGTAAGAAAAGATGTGCCGCCGCTATTGATTTGTGACGGGGAAAAAGATCCGATCGTGCCCGGACTCCATGGCCAGGCGCTCTACGAGAAATTGAAAGCCGCAGGCGCGGATGCGACCTACTGGGTGACGCCGGGCGGCGGCCACTCTTTTCCCAGCGGCGCGGGTTTTGACAAGGTATTGGATGATTTTCTGGTGCATACCCTGCAACTTGATTCCAACCGGCCATGAGCAAGAGATTTGAAGAACCCAAATTCGTGTCGGCTTATCGGCCAAGTTGAGCAAGAACGATCTGTTCATGAAACAATCAAGCGTAACAAAACATTTTTTGCATTATTGGCTGCTTCTGGGCTTTGTATTCACCTTCTCGCTTTTCTGAACAAAGGCTGATCAAATCAAGACAAACAATTTTAGCGGTCTCGAACTGGGCAATAGTTGGGTCAGCAGGGTTGCGCCGACGGTAGCCGCCGGACGTTCCGGCGCGGTTAATTCACCCAACACCGGAAATTTTATGGTCACCAAAACCGGCGGCGGCACTGGGACGACCAGTGGCAACGGCGACAATGGCAGCACCGGAATCACCGTAAACCACGGCACCGTGAATGGAAATGCCGTTGGCCGCTGTCCGCCACCTTCTATCCTCCATTCTCCCTTTTCGCTTTGGTGTTACCATGCCAGGTGAACCACATGCAGACGCCGAGCAGCAGCAGGTTGAACGCGCCGAGGGTTTGAATCATCATGCGCAATCCCGTCTGGGTGTCCGCCAGACTTCCGGCATGGCGGCCCACCAAGGCCAGCGCCACGGCATAGCCGACCGCCACCAGCACCAGCCAAGGCACGGCGGCAAACCGCGCGCGCGCCATCAGGCTGTTGACCAGGACGAACGACAGCGTCAGCGGCAACATGCACCACGCGAACCACGGCACGAGCGGCGTGGAAATTTCCAGGAACGTCTTGTCATACATCGCCGCGCGCAAGGGCAGCCACGGCAGCAGCATGCAGCCGATGGCCGCCGCCGCGCCCGCCAGCGCCGTCGCGCCGAGCGTCAAGGCCAGCACGTCGGTTTTTTGTGAACGCGCCGCGCTGTGCGCGATCTTCGGGAACATCACCATGGTCATTGGCTGCGTGAAAAAAATCAACGCGCGGCCGATCATGCCGGCCGCCGCGTAGAATCCAGTCTGCTTCGCCGGGAAAAATTTCTGCACAAAAATCATGTCCGCGCTCAACATGAACGTCGCCACCCCCAGCCCCAGCGTCAATGGCACGACGCGCCGCAGCCATTCACCCCAGTTTACTTTGGATTTTTCCACGCCCCAGACATCGCGCGTTTGCCAGACACCCACCGCGATCGCACCCGCCATGCCCAGCAGCACCGCGCCAATGGCGCCCGCCGCCCACGCGCCCAGCAGCAGGATGACCAGGCAGATCATGACGAAACGCCCCAAACCATTGATGACATTGAGCCAGCCCAGCCAGATGAAATTCTGCCGGCCTTGCAGCATGCCCGTCATCACCGGCATCAGCATCGCCACCAACCCGACGCCAACGGTGGCCGCCAGCGCGGCGGGATTGTTGATTTGCAGGCTGGCCAGCGTCTGTTTCCAAAACACCGCCACGACCACGGCCATCGCCAGCCAGATGAAAAAAATCGCCCGGCACACGCCGTGAAACGTGCTGACGACCGCGCACTGCTGCGCCTCGGTCACCGCTGCCGCCGCCTGTTGCGCAAACACCGGTGCCAGTCCGGCGGCGGGAATGCCCATGAGCGACACGACTTGCAGCAGGGTGGTGAACACGCCGTATTCCTCCTTCGGCACATGCCGCGCGACCACCGGATGCACGGCATACATCAGCGCGCCGCCCAGCGTCATCGTCAACATCACCCAGCCGCTTTGCCGGAAAAAAGCCAGCCGGTGGTGCGCCGCCGAATGCGCCGGCGTCGTTTCAGTGTTTGCAGAAATCATGAGCGTTCGACAATACGAAAACGAATCCGTTCAGGAAAGCGTTTTAAGAAAACCCAGCAGCAAATTTTTACCGTGCTCCAGCGACGCCAGCGAAATCCATTCGTCCGCCGTGTGCGCCTGCGCGATGTCGCCCGGCCCGAAAACCACGCTCGGAATGCCGCCCGCCGCCAGCACCGCCGCGTCGCAAAAATAACCGACGCCCGCCGGTTTCGACTGGCCGACACTTTGAAAAAATTGGCGGACGAGTGGAAGCTTGGGATCGGTTTCCAACGCGAGAGCCGGCGCGAGCTTGGCGTTGAAAATTTTCGCCGTCAGCTTCTTTGCCCGCAACAGCGCGGCAATCTCGCGGCGCACGCCCGCTTCGGTTTCGCCCGGCAACGTGCGCCGGTCAATCGCAATGGTGCAGCGGTCCGGCACGATGTTTGGCTGCGTGCCGCCGGAAATCTGCCCCACGTTCACGGTGGCCGTGCCCAGCAGCTTATGTTTTCGCCGCCGCAACTGCGCCGCGTAATCCTTTTCCAAAACTACGACGACGGGGGCCATTTCATGAACCGCGTTTCTGCCGAGCTGCGGCGTCGCGCCGTGCGCCGCCTGACCGCGCGTTTCCAGTTGCAGCCACAAGCTGCCCTTGTGCGCGGTGACAACCTGCAATTGGGTCGGCTCGCCGACGATGGCCAAAATTGCAGGACAGGCGTCGCGCCTGTCTCCACTTTTCTGAAAAGTCAGAGACAGGCGCGACGCCTGTCCTACGAATGCCCGCGAGCCGGCCTGGGCGTGTTCCTCGTCAATCAATCCGGCGAAAATAATTTCCGTTTCCAGCGGGCGCGATTTCGACTCCGCCAGCTCGCACAGCGCCGTGAGCATCGCGGCGACGGAGCCTTTAGTGTCGCACGCGCCGCGCCCGTGCAGACGGCCGTTCTTGCGCTGCGGAATGAATTGCGTCTTGTCTGCGCCCACCGTGTCCAGATGCGGCGCGAGCAAAATGGTTTGTTTGATTTTATTTCGCGGCAGCAATCGCACGATGATATTGAAACGGCCGGGTAAAACCTTTTGAAATTCGATTTCGAGTCCAGCCTGCGCCGCCGTGGCCGCCAGAAAATCCGCGACGCGTTTTTCGCCCGCGTGCGGATGGCGCCGCGGCAGAAAGGCCGGGTTTACGCTGGGCAGCGCGATGAGTTCCGCCAGCAGTTTTTCCGTGCGCGTCATGCGGCGGAGTTTAACGGCCGGGCATACGAATGTCGAGAATCGGCGGTGACAGAATCGGCGGTGACGGCGGTGACAGGCAGTTGGCCGGGCGGAAGGAAACATCGAACATTCAACATTCAACATCGAACTTCCAACGTGACGGGCACCCGGTCGCATGCTTGGGAGTTGGGCGTTGAATGTTCAATGTTGAATGTTCCCCCAATCTGTGGCGGTTTCCCGATTTACTCCCGATGGCTGAAGTCGCGGATCATCGCCTTCCACCACGGCGCGAGCTTTTCCTCCGGGCGCAGCCAGACCTGCTGGTGCAGCCACACCATCACGCCTTGGTCCGCCAGCACGGCCATGCGCTCGGACGCCTTGATTTTTTCGGGGCCGCCCGCCAGCAGTTTCTCGCCGAGTTCGCGCACGGCATCCGTGCCCGCCCCGATTCGCTTGAAATCCTCGGCATAGACAGGATTCAAAATTTTCTCGCGCAGCAGCGAGACGTGGACGGCGTTGACGTAGGGATCAAGCACGGCGTCGGCCAGTCCGGCGTGGACGCGACGGCACGGCGATTCATCCTCGGTCAGCTCGTGGATGCGCATCCGGGACCGCAGTGAAACGAGTTCCATCGGCGGCTTGGTTTCTTCAGGCGTCAGAAACAGGCCGAGGCTTTTGGCCCGCGCGCCCAGATTGCGGCGGCTCGTGAGCACGCTCAACGGCACTGAAAAAACCATGCCGGCCAGCACGGGCGTGAACCACCAGAACAAGCCCGGGTCCAGCTTCCAAGTAAACCAGCCCCACACGAGGCCGATGAGCGTGTGGCCCCAATGCCGCTGCGCGGCGTAAATCCAGTCGGTGCCGTCGGCGGAGCGTTTTTGCGTGGCCCAGCCGACGCTGATGCCGGCAATGTTCGTCAGCACAAACCGCGTGTGCCAGAGCATGAGCAGCGGCGCGTGCAGCGTGGAGAAAATCGTTTCGCCGACGACGCCGCCGGTGGCGGTGAGCAGGCCGCCGAACTCCTTGCGTCGCGGCCAGTCGCGCGCGAGGTCAATCAGCGACAAAAATTTTGGCAGCATGATGACGACCATGCAGATCACGAAAATCAAAAATGCGTGCGCCGTGCCGCTCCAATTTTTCAAGTAGGGATTGAAGGATTCCACCGTGATGTCGGACAGGCCGGTGAACTTCTGCATGCAGTAAATCCAGTCGAACGTGACGAGGAACGCGAACCAGAGCGGGCTGGCAACGTAGCCAAAGATTCCGAGAATCAGGTGCATCCGGCTCACGCCGCGCAGACCTTTCGCGAACAACACGAGACCGTGCTGCAAATTGCCCTGGCACCAGCGGCGTTCGCGCTGCGCATTTTCGATGAGCGCCTGCGGGGCTTCCTCGTAGCTGCCTTCCAAATCGTAGGCGAGCCAGACCGTCCAATTTTCGCGCAACATCAGCGCGGCTTCGACAAAATCGTGGCTCAAGATTTGTCCGCCGAAGGGCTTCCGCCCCGGCAACTGGGGCAGGTCGCAGAACTGCATGAACGGCTCGGTGCGGATGATGGCGTTGTGGCCCCAGTAATTTCCAAAATCCAGCGCCCAATAATTCAGCCCGGCGATGAACACTGGCGCGTAAAGCCGGTTTGCAAATTGCTGGATGCGCCCGAAGAGCGACTCGGCATTCACGAGCGCCGGCACGGTTTGAATCAGGCCGACGGTCGGATGCACCTCCATCAATTTCACCAAATCCACCAGCGTTTCGCCGCGCATCACGCTGTCGGCGTCGCAGCAAACAAAGTAGCGGTAGCGCTTGCCCCAGGTGTTAAGGAAGTCGCGGACGTTGCCGCTCTTGCGTTCCTCGTTGAACAGGCGGCGGCGGTAGTAAATTTTTCCGAGCGCGTCGAGGTCGCAGACGAGTTCGGACCAGCGGCGTTCCTCCTCGATCCAGCAGTCGGGATTCGTGGAGTCGCTCAAGATGTAAAAGTCAAACTTGTCGAGCTGGCCGGTGCGTTCGAGCGATTCGTAGGTCGCGCGCAGGCCTTCGATCACCCGCGCGGAGTCCTCATTGTAAATCGGGAAGATGATGGCGGTGCTGACGCCGTCAATGCTCTGGTCCTTGAAATTCTTTAGCGCGGTGATGCGGCGTTTGGTGCCAAAGATGCGGATGAAGAACCCATAGACGCCGTGCATGCAGCCGATGGCCGTGAGCAGGAACAAAACGATGAACAGCACCAGCAGCACCGTGCGCGATGCGCTCCAGCCGGTGCGCCAGAGCAAATCGGCAAAGAGCATCGCGACGAAACCGGTCAGCAGCACCGCCGAGGAATAAAACAGGAAAAGCCTCCAACCGCGTCGGAGACGCGGGGCGGAAACGTCGGCGATGTTCGGTGCGTCGGCCATTCAGCAAGGTTCAGCGGGGCAACGAGTGCAGGGAAATGACCTTCAATTCTTTCACCCGGAACATGGGTTTGGTGGATTTTTCCGTGGTGTAAAATTCCTGCACGCCATGGCGCAGGGCGGCGGCGATTTGCAGCGCGTCCGGGCCGGACAGTCCATAGCGTGTTGCCAGCTTTTCCGCTTCGCGCCCCAGTTCAGTGCTCAAAGGTTCAATCGCCTCGGCTTCGGAAAAATGCGAAGTGTAAAACTGCTCCTCTTTTGATTGTCTGGCAAAGCGCGCCTTTGGCAGCACTTCCAGCATGACCATTTGAGAGGTGAAAAACTGCCGTGTATCGTCCGTCAAAATTTTCAAGGCCGCGCTGGCAAGCTCGTTCTGCCGCCATGCGGTGATCAGGACGCTGCTGTCGAGAAACGTTGTCAAAAGTTTCTTCCCCGACGTTCCCTGATCTCACGCTCCAATTCGTCCGGCGACATGAATGCCCCGCGTTCAGCCTCGCCGGCCTTGAGCAGCCGGGCATACATCCGCCCGCGTTTGGTGGTGGGCTTCCATTCTACCGGACGCTGCCGCTCGATTTCCTTTTCCAGGGCGCGGACGATGAACCGGCTGCGGCCGTTGCCGGGCGCGGGGATGCGCTCCAAAATCCGCACGGGAATTTTGACGCTGACCGTGGTGCTGCCATTTGTCATACCTAAAAGTAATACCACGCCGACCGGATCGTTGTCAAACCGGCGGCGTAGTGGCACGGGCGTCCCGCCCGTGAGTTTCAGGCCGACGGTAGTTTTGTCGGGGACGGAACACACGGGCGGGACGCCCGTGCCACTACCGTTGTCGGTCAGGCATTTTGCTTGAACCATTCAATCAACAGTTGCAGCCGGGCATTGACCTGCTCGAATCCGCCGTGGGTGAGCCAGAAAACGGCGATGAGCAGCAGCGCGAAAAAAATCCACGCGAGCGCCATGCGGACGTAGGGCAGGTTGCCAAAATTGGTGAGTGTCGTGATTGGGCCGAGATCTAGCGGGCGCGGCGTCATTTTGGACAATTGAAAATCCGGGCCGGCGCGAAAGAAGCTTTCGCGCATGGCGGCCACGAATTCCTGCGGCCACGGGCCGGGGCGGAGAAATTGATCCTGCCATTTGCCCGGCATGTCGGCCAGCAGCAGGGCCAGGCGGCCGCGCGTCGAGAGCATCTGGTCGGTGCCGGTGGGTGAGGTTTGCAGCACTTCCGCGAACCAACTGGTGACGAGATGGTCCATCTCCTCGGCGGCGATTTCCGTGGCGGTGCGTTTCGGCTCGACCGGCGCGCGGCGCTGGGCGCGTTCGAGGACGCGCAGCACGAGCTGGCCGAGCAGCGGCTTGTTGCGGATGCGCAGCGCGTGGAAATAGTTTTCCACCTTCACATAAGCCGCGTTCCATTCCTCCAGCGAACGCCCGGCGATCTCGCCGGAAACGTCGGGCAGAATTTTCAGGGCGGGCTCCATTGATAAGTCCAGGTTTCGCTGACGACATTCGTGCCGCGCTGCAGGGTGCAGCGCAGATCAACCGCCTCCTTGCTGCCGGCCTCCGGCCGCATTTTCAGGATGACGCGCCAGGTTCCAAGAAACGGGTTGCGCGTGACAAAATTGTCCACGATGGTGGCACCGGCGCTGCAATTCGCAATGGCCACCGGCGGTTTTTCTTCGGGAATGGCGTCGAGCTTCGGCCCGTCAAAATCAATCACGAACTGCCGCGCGCCGGCAAACTGCGCGTCCGGCCCGATGCGCGTGGAAACCACGCGGTTTTCCGAACGCCTCAAGTCCGCATCGCCGCCCTCCCAATGCAGGGTGTAGCCGAAACGGAATGGTTTCAGTGGCGCGGGCTTGGTCTTCGGATCCCAGAACGCGACGATGTTGTCGAGGCCTTCGTAGCCAGTGCTCAGCTCGACGAGATGCAGATCACCCTCGCCCCAGTTGCCGTCCGGCTCCACCCACACGCTCGGCACCTGATGGTAGAGGTTGAACATGTCCTGATACGCGGCGAAATTCCGCTCGCGCTGGAGCAGGCCGAACCCCTTGATGCCCGGCGCGGAAAAAACCTGGTGGCGGGTTGCCGGCGGATTGTCGAGTGGTCGCCAGAAAATTTCGCCGTTGCCCATGTGAACGAGCAGGCCGTCGCTGTCGTGAACCTCCGTGCGATAGTCGTCAAACTTGCGTTCGGTGTCCTTGCCAAACCAGAACATGCTCGTCAGCGGCGCGAGGCCGATGGTCTTGACCGGTTTCCGGTTCTTGTCCACGGCGGCGACTTTCGCCGGTTCGCGGAAATACAGAACGCTCTTGATTTGGGCGGTCGTGGTTTCGCCAGGGCGGATGAAAAATTCATACGCGCCGGCACAACTCACGCTGTCGAGAATCGCGTAAAGGCGCAGTTCGTTGTCCCCGCTGCTCGGTTTGCCCAGCCACCAGTCGGTGAAGATGGGAAATTCCTCCGGGCGGTCGCCTTCGCCGGAGTCGAGCGCCAGGCCGCGCGCGGATTCGCCGTAACGCAGGTTCTTGCCAAGCAGCCGGAAATAACTCGCGCCGAGAAACGCGCCGAGTTCGTCCAGTTGTTCCGGCTGGTTCAGCGGATACAGCACGCGGAATCCGGCGTAGCCCGTGTTGACCGGAATTTGATTGGCGATGTGCAGCTTGCCGTAGTCAAAAAAATCCTGCACGAAACGGATCGGCTGCGTGCGCGTCAGTGTGAATTCATTCACATGCACCGGCTCCTGGTAAAGATAGCCGGGATGGAAAAATTCCACCCGGAAGGGGAGCTTTTCCGCCGACCAGAGCGCGCGGTCGCGGCGGAAACGGATTTCACGGTATTTGTCGTAGTCGAGATTATCCTGGCGCAGCACCTTGGGCAGATCGGCGCGGGGCGAATGAAACGGGGTCCGGGCGCGCTCCAGCGCCCGTTGCGCGACGTAATCGAGATTCACCTCGGCGGATTCCGAGGCCGCGCAGAGCCACGCGAGCGACAGACTTCCGATCAAAAACGACCGCCTAATGTTGTGCCACATCGGGTTCAATGAAAGCTGAAAATGAGGCGATTTGCAAGTTCAGCCGAAAGTCCGCTTCTCCACTGGCTTTTGCCTTTGAAAAACATTGATCGCGTGTGCCGGTCAAAGCGGTGCTCAAACACCCGCCGTCCAGGTGCTCTGCGAATACGGCCAACGCGGAGCGCTTGGACTGCGCGCGGTTCACCGCCGCTTTCGCGCGCCATGAATGGTCTCGGAGCGCGGCTGTGTCGGAGACCAACCGCAGCATGCAAGGCAGTCCGAAAGTTCTCCGAACAACGCGCGTGCCGCGGCTGGACCGGCAGGCACAGCCGCGCTCCAAAAGCAGATTTTGAAGACACGTCCCCACGATTTTGTCGCCAGCCCGACAGTTGGGTTGTATGTTGTTTCCACGGTGAAAATGAAAAATTTAAATTCGTCAGACTCGGAACCGGACGGCGTGCGCGAACGTCTGACCCGATTGCGCGAAGCGCTGCTCCATTTGCACAAAACCTTGCTGGAATCCGAGCGGGTCAGTTACGAGGCGAGCTTCGGAAAGATCGCCTCGCCGTATCAATTTCTGCATCTGCTCACGAACGACCCGTGGTTCGGGTGGCTGACGCCCGTGACGCAGCTCCTCGCCGCGATGGACGAAATGCTCGACGCCAAGGAACCGCTGACCGTGACCGGCGTGGAAGCGCTGGTGAATCAAACCAAAACATTGCTGGTGCCAACCGAAGGCGGCGAGGGTTTTTCCCGGCATTACGATGAGGCGTTGCAGCGCAATCCGGATGTGCTGTTCGCACATGCCGCGCTGGCGAAACTGATCCGGACGCAAACTGCCGGGAAATGATTTTCAATCCAGTGTCTGCTGGTAGCGCTTGATGCCGATGGGCGGCATGAAAAAGCCGGTTACTCATTGAGACCCCAGCGTTCGATGCCTTGGAACAGCAGATCCTGTCGCGCCCGCGATCTGGCGTTGGCCGCCTGGCTGTGACCGTGCGCCGGGGCCGGTGAAATCCGGGGCGTGGCCGGACTGGCGGCGGCGGTAAAATTAGCGGTCACCACAAAAGTGATGAGCAGCAAGCGGACGGGACTTTTCAAAAGTTTTTGCGCGGACATGCAAGCTTTGAAACCGGAAGAGCTGGCGGCGTTCAATTAAACTGCGGAATCTTCCCCGCTGCGGGCTATTTGCCGGATTGCGCGAAACGGGGCGGCGGGATAGTCTCGACCGGTGCATAACAAGATCGAGCGTTTCATCGAGACCGTGCTGTGGAAATCGCGCTGGATGGTTTTCCTGGCGGTCATCGGCAGCATCCTGGCGGCGTTGATGCTGATGATTCTGGGCGCGGCGGACATCGCGCTGGTGCTGAAGAACGGGCTGCTCCTGGCCGTGGGCGCGACCGGCTCCGAGCATTTTCAGGAAACTTCCGTGAGCATCATCATCCGTGCCGTGAACGCGTTTTTGATCGGGACGGTGATGCTGATTTTCGGGCTGGGGCTTTACGAGCTGTTTATCTGCAAGATTCACGCGGCGGAGGGCGAAGGCAGTTCCGCGAACGTGCTGGTGGTGCACAGCCTCGACCAGTTGAAGGAGAAAATCGGCAAGGTCATCATCATGGTGCTGGTGGTGACGTTCTTCAAACACGCGCTGGACATGACCTACGGCACCATCGTGGAATTGGTCTGGCTGTCGGTGGGCATCCTGTTCTGCGCGACGGCGCTTTTCCTGCTGGGTTATCGCAACCACAAGGCGGGTGAAAAATAATTTCCGGCGAGCTTTGGATTTTTTCCTGGATTTCGTCAGTGCGGAAACCGGCATCAATCCAGCGTCTGCCGATAGCGTTTGATGCCGATGGTCAGCATCACCGCCACGAACAGCGCAATCGGCCACAGGTCGGGCACGCATTCCGCGAGGCCGTTTCCCTTGAGCAGGATGCCGCGCACGACGCGCAGAAAATGCGTGAGCGGCAGACATTCGCCGATGTCCTGCGCCCAGCCGGGCATCCCGCGAAACGGAAACATGTAGCCCGACAGCAGCAGCGACGGCAGGAAAAAGAAGAACGCCATCTGCACCGCCTGCAACTGGTTTTTGGCGATGGTGGAAAACGTGATGCCCACCGCGAGGTTCGCCACGATGAACAAAAACGTCAGCCCCACCAGCAGCGGCACGCTGCCGATGAACGGGACGTTGAACAGAAATTTCGCCGCGAGCAGCACCAGCGCCACCTGCACATAACCGACCATGATGTAGGGCACGATTTTGCCGATGATGACTTCGCCCGGATGCGCGGGGGTGGAGAGCAGATTTTCCATCGTGCCGCGCTCGCGTTCGCGCGTGATGGCGAGGCCGGTGATGATGATCATGGTCATGGTGAGCATCACGCCCATGAGGCCGGGGACGATGTTGTATTGGCTGATGCTTTCGGGGTTGTAATGCTGGTGCGTGACGAGGTTGAACGGCGGCGCGGAGGCGCGCAATCGCGTCAGCGGCCCGATGAGGTCGCGGTTGATGACGGTGGTGGCGAGTTGGCTAACCGCCGCCTGCGCGAAACCAACGGCGGAGGGGTCGGTCGCGTCGGCCTCCAGCAGCAGGCTCGGTTTTTCGCCGCGCAAAAGTTTGCGGGAAAAATCCACCGGCACGGTCACGGCGAACTGCACTTCACCTTCGGCGAGCATCTGGTTGATTTCCGCCGCGCTGTGGGCTTCGCGCGTGATGTCGAAATAACTGCTGTTGCGCAAGCCCCAGATCATCGTCCGCGAAAACGGGCTGTTGTCCGCCGCGTAAATGGCCGTCGGCAGATGCTTGGGATTGGAGTTGATGGCGTAGCCGAATAGGATGAGCTGGATCATCGGGATGCCGACCATCATGCCGAACGTCAGCCGGTCGCGCCGCATCTGGATGAACTCCTTCATCACAATCGCCCAGAAGCGCTGGAGGTTGAAGGAATACTTCTTCATGCCGGCACCCCTGCTCGCGCAATCACTAATGACGAAATCCGAATTCCTAAAGAATGACGAAGTCCGAATGACGAATACACTCGCGCCGCGCTTTCAGCACATTCGTCGTTCGTCATTTGATATTCTTTAGTCATTAGGATTTAGGAATTAGTCATTTCACGCAAAATTGTCCTTCGCGGTTTCCATCAGGCTGATGAACACATCCTCCAGGCCCGATTCAATTTTCGTCCAGCGATGCGCGTTGGTCATGAACGGCGCGACGCTGGCGCGCAATTTTTCTGCGTCGCGTCCGCTGACATGCAGCGTGGTGCCAAACGCAACCACTTGTTCCACGCCCGGCAGGCTGCGAATTTTATCCGCGAGCGTCGCCAGATTTTCGCCCGAAACTTCCCAAGTTGTCAGCCCGCCGGCTTTCACGACTTCGTCCACCGTGCCGCTGGCGAGCAAATTTCCGTAGGCGATGTAGGCGAGGCGATGACAACGCGACGCCTCGTCCATGTAATGCGTCGTGATGAGCACGGTCAACCCGCCCGCCGCGAGCTTATGAATCTCCTCCCAAAAATCGCGCCGCGCCTTCGGGTCCACACCCGCCGTCGGCTCATCAAGCAACAGCAATTGCGGTTCATGGATCAAGCACGCCGCGAGCGCGAGCCGCTGCTTCCAACCGCCGGACAAAGTGCCGGCGAGCTGTTTGCGCCGCTCGACCATGCCGAGCCGTTCCAAGCTTTTTTGCACGGCGGCTTTCCTTTCCGTCATGCTGTAAAGCCGCGCGATGAAATCCAGATTTTCCTCAATGGTCAAATCCTCGTAAAACGAAAATCTCTGCGTCATGTAGCCGACACGTTTTTTGATCTCGCCAGACTCGCGGCGGAAATCCAGGCCGAGGCACTGGCCGCTGCCGCCGTCCGGGGTGAGCAGGCCGCAGAGCATCCGCAGAAACGTGGTCTTGCCGCTGCCGTTGGGGCCGAGGAAGCCGTAAATCTCGCCGGGCCGCACCTGCATGGCGATGTCGTTGACGACCGTGCGCGCGCCGAATTTTTTCGTGACGCCACGCACGTCTATGGCGAAGTCAGTTGCGGTCATGTTGCGAAGGATTCAATTATGCAGCGGGTGTTTGAGGCTTCGAGCATGGAATGATTTCCTTTGAAACATTAAAGTCTGACAGGTCAAGAAGAGTTGACAACGTTTTCCCAAGAGCATCCGGGCCTCCGTAAATTCCATAAGCATCAAGACCCAGCTCTGCCAAAGTGCGGCGAAGTTCCAGTTTTAGTTTTGCGGGAACAGGAAATTTACGAATCGGCATCTTTTGTTGGGGCAAGCCGATTTCATCAAGAGGCTTCACGGCATAATCATTTTTAAAACTAGCTATTGAAAAAATGCTCTGTTGTCGTTCCGTCCTGTCAATTTTAGTGGGACTTACGAATAGATGAATGGGCTTCTTGCAGCCACAATTTTCCGCGCGTTCAAGTTTAAAGTCGCCTACCGAAGGACTCACCAAATCAGAATCGCCTGCCACTAACTGAAAAACCATGCCAGACTGAGAATCATAGTTTTTATCTGATACGGCAAACCATAACCCAACGAAAGGATTGCTGGACCAATCTAAAAGGCGCGTTGGGGCACCGTGGTGGCGCGCATAAGCCAAAATTTCCATATCGGTATAGTCCGACAATTTAAGTCTGCTTCGAAATTCCCGTATAATTTCGTCTTCAAATTGTTTTAGCACTCGAGTGTTAAAATCTTGGCGACACAGGCTTGGAATCAATTTCCATGATTCACGCGCATGCCCCCGGTATGCGATCAAGGGCATTCTTGTAGCATAAACGCGATATTTTCTTGCCCATGACAAATACGACGCAAGAAAAAAACAAACACCGTCAAGTTCGATATTGTTGACTCCAACGTTTTGGTCTAACGACATAAATTTTCCTCGATGCTTGCAATTACCTTGAAAGCTCCACATCCACCGGTTGTCCCGGCCGCAATTCCGCCACGTCCGTGACTGAAAATTTCGCCTCGATCATGAAGACCAGATTCGCGCGCGTCTCGCGGCTGTAAATCACCGGCGGCGTGTATTCGGCCTGCGTGGAGATATAATTCACCGTGGCCGTGAGCGGATGCGCCGCGCCGTCGGGCTTGACGGAAACGGTTCCGCCGACTTTGACCCGCGCCAGTTTTTCCTGCGGCACGAAGAAGCGGACTTTTAAATTCGCGGGCGGCAGCAGCACGACGACGGGGCTTCCCGCCGCCACCCATTCGCCGCTGCGATACAGCGTGTCATGCACCGTGGCGGCGGCGGGGGCAAATTGCTGCTTCTGGTCGAACGCCCACTTCGCCTTGTCGAGCGCGGCACGCTGCGATTCGACGGCGGCCTGCGCCGCGCGGACAGCGTCGTCGCGCCCACCAAGTTTGGCCGTTTCCAAATCCGCCGTGAGTTGGTTAACCTGCGCCTGGCTCGCATCATTTTGCGCGCGGGCCTGATCCAATTCTTCCTTGGAACCCACGTCGGTGACATTGAGTTTTTCGCGTCGCGCGAGCTGCGTGGCGGATAATTTCAAATCCGCCTGCGCGCGTTCCAACTGCGCGGCGAGCGACGCGATTTCCGTCGGGCGCCGGCCCTTCGTCAAGTCGTCCAGTTGCGCCTGCGCCTGCGCGATATTCTTTTCCGCCTGCGCCTGCGCGGCGGCTTCGGACTGTCGTTCCAATTCAAACAGCGGCTGCCCGGTCTTGACGGAATCGCCGCGCGCGACGGCCAGATTCGTGAGCGCGCCACCAAGCGGGGAAGCGACATAAACATATTCACCCTCGATGTAGCCCTGAAAACTGCCGGTGGAATTGTTACCGCAGCCAGCCAGCAGCACGGCGGCGGACACAGCGAGAAGGACGGAGATTTTCATGCGAACGCATTTCGACGTTAGCACAAGGCCGATTTTTGGCGAGCCAAACGATGCGGCACCATTGCCGGCATTGCCACCCCGGCTGCCGGCAGCATAAAAACCGCCACGTTTTATTATTAGCATATGTTTATATTGACATTTTAATCTTAATCGCAATAATAATAGCATGAAATCCTTGGCCGTATTCTTCGCAAGTCTGTTGGCCGGTTCCGTGCTGGCCAATAATCTTACCGTCACCAACGTCACCGTGCTCAACGCCGCCAACGGCGTGGCGGATGTCCGCTTCGATTTGAGCTGGGATAATTCCTGGCACAGTTCCTGGCCGGAATACGGCGGTGCGCTCAACATGACCAATTGGGATGCCGCGTGGGTGTTCGTCAAGTTCCGCTGCGCTGGCGGGCACTGGCAGCACGCCATTCTCAACGCGTCCGGCCATGTGGCCACGGGCGGGACGCAAATCGAGCCGGGCGCGAACCCGGCCGGCCAGCCGGTGGGTGCGTTTGTGCATCGCGCTGCCGACAGCAACGGCACGCTCAATTGCCCGCAGATGTCGTTGAAGTGGAATTACGCCGCCACCGGCCTGGGCGGCACGAACGCCGTGGATGTCAGCGTTCATGCCATTGAAATGGTTTATATTCCACAGGGCGCTTTTTACGTCGGCTCGGGTGGCACAGAATACAATGCTTTTTACGCGGGCACAAATTCAACGCAGCCGTATCAGATCGCCAGCGAGACGGCGATCCCGGTGGGCACGAACGGGTTGAACCATGTGAATAACAACGGCGCTTACAATTACATCAACGGCTATAACAGCAATGCCGGCGACTGGATCGGTCCAATTCCCGCTGGCTTTCCCAAGGGCTACAACGGGTTTTACCTGATGAAATATGAGATTTCCCAGGGCCAATATGCGGAATTCCTGAACTTCATTGATCCCGGCATGGCGGCCACACGCTTCCCGAACGCCTATGGCAGTTCTCGCAACACCATAACAAAAACCGGCATGGTCTATACCTGTGACGCGCCGGATCGCGCCTGCAATTACCTCAGTGGGCCGGATTTGCTGACTTATTTGAAATGGGCGGCGCTGCGGCCGATGGATGAACTGGAATATGAAAAGGCCTGCCGTGGCCCGGTGTATCCGGTCCCCAATGAATATTCGTGGGGCGACACGCTGATGACGCCGATGACAGGATTTGGCGGCGTGGACGGCAGCGGCACGGAAACCGCCACGCCCACGAACGCCAATGCCAATTTTAGCGGCCAAATCGTCGGCCCGGTGCGCGTGGGGATTTTTGCCACGACCACTTCCAGTCGGCACGATGCCGGCGCGGGTTATTATGGGGCCATGAATCTGGCGGATAATGTTACGGAACTGGTGGTGGCCACCGGCGACGCCACTGGCCGCGCTTTCACCAATGAACCCGGCGACGGCAACGAATGGACACCCGCCTCGACTTGGCCGAGCAATGGCCAGGGTCTGGGTCTGCGTGGCGGCCCCTCGCCAGATCCGACCTTGGGCCAAACTTCGGGTCGCTTCTTGGCACTGTGGAATTACTTGAGTCGGCATCCGCTAATTGGCGGGCGCGGCGTGCGGTCCGCCCCTTGAATGGGTCATGCAAAAAGCAATCCTCATCGCGCTGACGCTGGTGGTCAGTTCCGCCGGGTTCGCCAGTTCTTCCGCCGGCTTCACCGGCGGTCGGGGCGACGGCTACGCGTATGGGGATTTCCTCACGCTGCGGTTGACATCGGTGGCGTCTCATTTTCTCGGCGGCGGTCGGGATGGCTACGCGCATGGGGATTTCATCACCCCGCAACTGGCCTCGGTGGCATCTCATTTTCTTGGCGGCGGTCGGGATGGCTATGACTCATGCATATATCAGCAAGTAATTTTATCGGCCCAGAAGCGCTTCACCGGAAATGGTTATGATGGTTACGCGAGCGCCAGATTTTTTTCAGTCGTGCCGCCGGCCCGGCTCGCACAATTTTCCGGCGGCAACTCCGATGGTTATGCCAGTTCCAAACAGCTTTCGCTTTGGTGGCAAACCAAACCCAGGCGCTTTTTCGGCGGCAGTTTTGATGGCTACGACCGGAACGCTTCCTTTGGCATTCCCAATTGGGTCCTAGGCGATACCGATGCCAACGGCCTGCCGGACTGGTGGGAGTTGCAATATTTTGGCGTCCTCACCGGCACCGATCCCAACGGCGACCCCGACCACGACGGCGTGTCCAATTTGAACGAGTATCTCACCGGCACGAATCCCACCAATGCCGTTTCTTATTTTCACATCACGCGCCTGACCCCGGGGTCGCCCAAAAAGATATTCGTCTATTGCGCGCCGGGCTTTTTTTACACCTTGCAACGGGCGGACAACCTCGTCCTCGGCTGGATGGTCGTCTCCAACCAGACCCGGATTTCGCCGGCGGCGGAAGGCGTTTTGGAAATGGATGATTTCTTCAGCGGCACCAGCGGTTTTTATCGTGTCCTGCTGGAGCATTGATTGGGGAATGGCTGCATTCCGCTGGTTGATCTTCACCGGGGCCAGAAACACGCGTCACGATTCATTCGACTTTCAACCTACCGAATGGTAGGATGTCCGCGCTGATATGAAAAAACTGACGACGTTGTCCCTGTTTCTCGGTTTCACTTTTGCCGTGGCCGCCGCCGACACCAATACGGCGGCGTGGCTGACGCGGTCGTTGTCGCTGGCCGACGCGCTCAACACCGCGCTCCTGCAAAACGCCACGATCCTCAAGGCCAAAAACGATCTTGAAGCCTCGCACGGCCTCGTGGTGCAGACGCGCGCGGTCGCGTTGCCGCAGGTGACCGCCAGCAGCCAGTTTAAACACACCGACCCGGATGCGATTGAAAGTTTTCCGTTTGCCACCTCCCAGCCGAATGATAATTGGAACGCCAGCATCCAGATCGTGCAGGCCGTTTATGAGGGCGGCAAACTGCGCGCCGCCATCAAGGCCGCCGACGCCACCAAGCAGCAGGCGCTGGCGCAATACCAGACGGTCGTCGCCGACACGCTGCTCGCTGTGCGGCTGGCATATTACGACACGCTGCTTGCCGGCCAGCAGATCACCGTGCATGAGGCCTCGGTAACACTCTTGCAAAAGGAACTCGAAGACCAGCAGCACCGCCTCGACGCCGGCACCGTGCCCAAGTTCAACGTGCTGCGCGCCGAAGTGGCCGTGGCCAACGAACGTCCGAATTTGATCCGCGCCAAAAACCAGTATCGCATCGCCAAAAACAATCTCGCCAATCTGCTCGGCTACAATCTGCCGCGTGAAATCTGGGAAAACATTCCGCTGAATTTGACGGACGCGCTCGAAGCCGCGCCGTATGAAGTGAATTTGCCCGAAGCCATCCAACAGGCGCTCACCCGTCGCACGGAACTCGCGGCGTTGCGCAAGCAGGTTGAATTGCAACAGCTCAACATCGTCAGCGCCAAGGCTGGCTACAAGCCGACGGTGTCGGTGTTCGCCGGTTACGGCTGGTATAATGCGCAGTTCACCAAGCCGGTGGAACTGGACCACGACATCAATGGCTGGAGCGCCGGCGCGCAGATGAGCTGGAACATTTTCGACGGCCTGTTGACGCGCGGCAAAGTCATCCAGGCCAGCTCGCAGTATGCCCGCGCCAAAACCGATCTCGCCGACCAGTCGCGCCAGATCGAACTCGCCGTGCGCACGGCGTATTCCGATTTTCTCGAGGCGAAGGAAGTGCTGGATTCCCAGGCCAAAGTGCAGGAACAGGCCGATGAAGCGTTGCGTGAAGCCAAGGCGCGCACCGACGCCGGCACCGGCACACAGCTTGACGTGCTGGATGCCGAGACTTCGCTCACGCAGGCGCGCACCACGCAGATTCTGGCGCTGCACGATTACACCGCCGCCCGTGCCAAACTCGAACGCGCCATCGGGGCCGATCTCGCGCCGGTGAAATAACCGGAACGCGAGTTGTCTCAACTCGCAGCGCGGAGACAGGCAGATTTTAATTGGGGGAAACATCGAACAACCAATATTCAACATCCAACATCCAATGTCGCGCCCGCCGCGCGTTTCAATAGATGTTGGGGGTTCGATGTTGAATGTTGAATGTTATTTTGGTTCGCCCGCCGTCTGCGGCGCGAACTGGGGAGGATGCCATGCGTCAGGCCCAGTCGCGGGAAAAGCGGCGGAGTGCCGGCGGGAATAAGCTTTGACAGAAATTCGCCCGTCCGCTTTCATAAACCCATGCTTCCACAGGCCCACGCGAAAACACCCATGCACAACCCCTTGCACGCGCCGACGTCGAATGTCTGTTAGGCCACATGAAGACCATTGCGGAACTTCAAGCTGAAGAAGCAGCCGATCTATCGGAGCGGCTCAAAAGCAAAGCCATTCCCGTTGAGGTTCGACCTATTACACAAGAGGGCGGGTTAGACATGAGCGAGCTTTTGGTCGAGGATATTTTTTACGAGCGCGCTTGCGATGCAGCGGATTCGTGGCAGACAGAGCGACTTGCCGAAGCAGAAAAGCGTTGCACCTGGAGCTGTCCTAAATGCAAGTCTCGGCGGTTGGAATGTATTCCAAACGATAAGGTCGAGTATATGTTCAGATGCAAGGATTGCGGCAGTGAGTTTATAACTTGTGGCCCGCCGTCCAAGCCGTCGGAGTCAAGGCCGGTTGGCGCTGGCCGTTCCGCTTCGCAGTCCACGGTTTCTCGTCCGGCGTTGAAGCTCACCATATTCATTGTGTCTTTGACCGTGGCGACCTTTTTCTTGGGCTGGTTGGTTACTCAGTTCAGCCACACATTTCACCCAGCGCTATTTTGGGCATATTTCTTGTCCTCCATTGTTTGTCTGGAGCGAGGGCGATATATTCTCAAGCGCGACCGACTTTTAGGCTGGCTTTGCATTGTCATTGGCATCATTCCTTTGATTATGGTTTGGGTGGTAATTTTCCGTCACGAAGTGAAGATTCACACCTAGATTTGGAGATTTGAGAGTTTCGTGGCCTAATGTGTTGATAGGCTGCAAAGCCGCTTAATCTGCGGCTCCTCGCACAATCCAAGCGTGCGCTCCCAGCCAGCCACCGGCGGACGCCAAGATTTGTCGCTCGAATCACCATTTGCCGGTTGCAGTGATGGCGGCTTTCGCGGATTTTTGTGCGCGTGAAAATTCAACGCGCATTGCTCTCCGTTTCCGACAAGACCGGGCTGGTTCCCTTCGCCCAAACGCTCGCCGCGCAGGGCGTGGAGTTGATTTCCACCGGCGGCACCGCCAAGGCGCTGCGCGGAGCCGGCCTCGCGGTGAAGGACATCAGCGAACACACCGGCTTTCCCGAAATGCTCGACGGCCGCGTCAAGACGCTGCACCCGAAAGTCCACGGCGGCCTGCTCTACATCCGCGGCAACGCCGCGCACGAGGCGGCGGCGCAGGCTCACGGCATCACGCCGATTGACCTGGTGGTGGTGAACCTGTATCCGTTCGAGGCGACGGTCGCCAAGCCCAACGTGAGCCTGCACGATGCAATTGAAAACATTGACATTGGCGGGCCTTCGATGCTCCGCAGCGCGGCGAAAAATCACGACAGCGTGACGGTGATCGTGGACCCGGCGGATTACGCGGAGGTGGCGAAACAAATCTCTGAAAACGGCAATACAACGCTGGGACTGCGCCGCAATCTGGCCGCAAAAGTTTTTGCGCGCACGGCGGCTTACGACGCCGCCATCGCCGCGCATCTGCAAAACGTTTTCAACGTAGGACAGGCGTCGCGCCTGTCTCCATCTTCATCTCGCGCCTCAAGCGGAACGGAAAATAATGAGACAGGCAAGATGCCTGCCCTGCTTTCCATTTCCGCGCCGCTCGCGCAGCCATTGCGCTACGGCGAAAACCCGCACCAGACGGCGGCGCTTTACGGCAAATTCCACGACTATTTCAAACAGCTCCACGGCAAGGAACTTTCCTATAACAACATTCTGGATCTCACGGCGGCGGCGGCGCTGATCGCGGAATTTCACGGCGAAGCCCCGACGCTGGCGATCTTGAAACACACGAATCCGTGCGGCGTCGGCCAGGGCGCGAACCTGCGCGAGGCGTGGGACAAGGCGTTCGTCACGGACAAGCAGGCGCCGTTCGGCGGCATCATCGCGGTGAATCAGCCGCTCGACGGCGCGTGCGCGGCGGCCATCGCGGAAATTTTCAGCGAGGTCATCGTCGCCCAGGAATTTTCGGCGGAGGCGCTGGAGATTTTGCAGAAGAAAAAAAATCTGCGGCTGCTGCAAATTGTGAAAAGCCCGTTGTCGGCGCAGCCGTGGGATGTGCGCAGCGTGGGCGCGGATTCGTTTCTGTTGCAACAGCGCGATTTGAAAACGACGACCGTCGCCGATCTCAAAATTGTGACGAAGCGGCAGCCGACGGAAGCGGAGTTGAAAGCGATGCTGTTCGGCTGGCGCGTCGTGAAACACTTGAAATCAAACGCGGTTCTTTACGTCGGCGAAGGCCGGACGCTTGGCACGGGCGCGGGCCAGATGAGTCGCGTGGATGCCAGCCGGATCGCAGTGTGGAAGGCGGGCGAGGCGAAATTGCCGCTCGCCGGCAGTGTGGTTTGCAGCGATGCGTTCTTTCCGTTTCCCGACGGGCTCATCGCGGCGGCGGAAGCGGGTGCGACGGCGGCAATTCAGCCAGGCGGTTCGGTGAAGGACGCGGAAGTCATCGCGGCGGCGGAGGCGCGCGGCATGGCGATGGCGTTCACGGGCGCGCGGCATTTCCGGCATTGAATTACATCGTCCTCGTTCTCGTCCTCGTCCTCGTTTTTCGATTACGAGAACGAGGACAAGAACGAGGACGATAATTTAACGGATGAGCGCGTAGATCAGCGCAATTTGCGCGGCAGTGACGCCGGCGAGCAGCGCCCACACGAACAATTCCCGCGCACGCAGGCCGCGCTGCTGCGGAGCGGCGAGCCAGAATTGGATTTTGGCGGAGCCAAAGGAAATGATGTCACCGTTGCGCAACCGCGTGGAGGTTTGCGGCTGATCGTTGACGGCCGCAAAAGCCTCATCAAACGTCTGGAAGGTGAACCCTTCGTTTTGCTTGAATTCCAGCATGAAGTGATAATCCCAAATGCCCGCCGCATCGAGGCTCAAGTCATTGTCCGCCGCGCGGCCGATGTAAAAAGGAAAACGGCGGACGACTTGCAGGTCGCCCGCCATCGAACCGGAAAAGATGCGGAGTTGAACCATTACCAACGCCGTTTGCCAACTTCGATCTGGTCGCCGGGATAGACCGGCGGGTCGGGCGCTCCGTCGTTGAGAATTTTGTCGGCGTTGAGTTTGAAGCGCTGCCCGTTGGCGCGGATCAAAAGAATTTTCTTGCGGTTGGCGAAGTCGGTAAAGTCATTGGCGGCGGTAATGGCCTTGGTCACGGTGATTTGCCCGACGTAAATCACCCGGCCGGGTGACTTGACTTCACCCCGGACAAAGAAAACGCGGTCGCCAGTGGTTTTGACCGTGACGCTCAAGTGCTTGTAAATGGCGGGAACGTAAAGGCCGTGGATCGCATCCTCCAGTTCGCCAGCCGTCTTGCCGGCGGCCTGGATGCGACCAACTTCCGGCAACGAAATGGAGCCGTCTTCCTTGATGGGTTTTTCCTCCGGTGCCATCGGCTCAGGCAGTCCAGACAAGGTGATGGTGACGGTGTCCCCGATGTGCAGTCGCGCAACATTAGTATCACCGGGATTACCCTCCAGACCCGGCGGAATCATGGCCTTGGAATAATCAGGGGTCGAACACCCGGCCAAACCGAGCGACAGAAGAGTCGCGACCAAGCAGAGATTCAGACGAACAAACAGGACGTTATTGGCTTTCATCAGCGTTAAAATTTGCATGGGCGACGGCACTTAATATTTTTGTTTGATGTTGGTTTCGGTGTCTGCGCCGTCGGGAGTTCCGGACTTGAGCGCGGGCTTGCCTTCGGCCTTGACCTCGGCTTCCTGTTCGCTGGCGCTGCGGGAATAATAGTAATCGTGATAATAGCCGCTGTAGTAGTAATAGCCCTCGTCCTGCGACATGTTAATGTTGTTGAGCACCATGCCGATGAAGTTGCCGCCGACTTTTTCAATCATCTGCTTGGCACGGATGGTCATCGGCTGCGGATAGCGGCGATATTGGATGACCTGCATGACGAGGTCCACTTCGCTCGCCAGAATGGAGGCGTCGCTCACCCCGAGAATGGGCGGCGAGTCGAACAGGATGAAATCATAGCGCTGCTTGAGTTCGGCGATCATCTCCTTCATCTGGGCCGAGCCAAGGATGCCCATGGAACTGTTGGGCAGACGACCGCTCGCCATGAAATCGAGATTCGGCACGGGCGTGGTCTGCACCAACTCAAGCAGGGTGTTCTGCTTGAGGAGAAAGTTGGTCAGCCCCATATTATTCGACACCTTGAATAATTTGTGCAGCGTGGGGCGGCGCAAGTCTGAATCCACGATCAATACCCGGTTGCCAGCCTGGGCAAACACCGTGGCCAGATTGATAGTGGTGGTGGACTTGCCTTCACCGGCACCGGCGCTAACGACCACAATGGTGTTCAGTTTTTCATCCTTGCGGGAGAACAGGAGGTTGGTGCGCAACACCCGGTAGGCCTCCGCGTGCTTGCTTTCGGCCCCTTCCTCAAACAGATAGCCGATATTTTGCGGAATGACGCCCAGCACCGGCGCCTGGAAGGTCCGTTCGACATCGTCAATCGTCTTCACGCTGGTGTCGAGATATTCGATGAAAAAGGCCAGGCCAATGCCCATGATAATGCCGAAAACGAGGCCCAACACAATGTTGACGGTTTTGTTGGGCTTGACTGGAGCCTTGCCGGGTTCGGCGAAATCGGTCTGTTGCACCATCGAATTTTTCGGCAGTTCCAAGTCGAGTTTTTCCGCTTGCAGTTTGGCATACAGCATCTCATGCATGCGCAGCTTTGAATCGAGATTCCGCTTTTGATCGTAGTAAGGCTGGTTTTTCTTGGCTTCTTCCTGGTCTTTTTTCTTGGCGGTCTCAACCGCTCCGGTCAAGGCTTCGAGCGCGGCCTTTTTGGCGTTCACCTGGCTCTCCAAGCCCGCCATGATGCCGACCACGCGGTCGTTGATCTGGCGGTTCAATTCATCCATCAACGATTGAACCCGGGAGACGACGGCGTTGGAGATGGAATAATCGTTGGTCAACGTCACCCATTTCTGCTGGGATTCATGCAATTTACCCAGCAAATCACTTAGCGCCGGGTCTTGAACCATCTGGGGCAGCACATCGCACAGCTTGTCCTTGTTGGTTTCCTGGATGGATTTGAGCTCCTGCAACTGCACCAACTGTTCCTTGTAAAGCCGCGTGCCTTCTATCTGCTGCTGGTTGATCATCTGCAACTGTTGATTATCCAGGGTGGGAGTGGGGGAGGAAGCGTTGGCCTGATCGGTGATGTGCAACTCCTGCCGCAACTGCTCCACCACGGCCTGGTTCGTGTTGATTTCCTGCTCCTGCTGGTGAAATTGTTCCTCCAGCGTCCTCAAGCCATTCTCCGTCAGGTCCCGGCGCGATTTAAAGCGGTAGTTTTTGTAGGCGTCGGCGATGGCGTTGGCCAGATCCGCCGCCTCTTTCTTGTCATCGCTGTAAACGGTGATGGCGATCAGCTTGGTGTTTTTCACCGGGGCGAGCTGCATGCGCTGCTTGAGAATTTCCATCGTCTCGGTGGTCTTGAGCGTCTCGCCGTTGAACCACTTTTGGCCCCACGCCGCATTCAGACCCAGCGTCGAAATGACATTGCTCAAGACCAGTTGCGACCCCATGATTTCAAACGTCGTCTGGATGAAATACGGATCGTAACCTTGATAACCTGATTGACCGGTCATGCTGGCAATGTCCGTCACGTCATTTTCCACCTTGATGCGGGCGGTGCTGGCATAAGATTCGGGCAGGATGAACGTGACCGCCGTGGCGATGATGGCCGTGATGAGAAAAACCGTGATGATGATGGCCTTGCGGATTCGGATTACGCGCCAGTAATCCAAGAAATGCAGCCTGGTTTCCGGCGACGCGGAGGTTTTAAAATCGTCCATACTTATAATATAAAAAAATAGCGGGAGCCTGTTTTAGACTCGGCTCCCGGCTTTGCGTTCAAACCATGTGAGGTCGGCTGGCTTTCAGTAATTGGCTGACAGGCCGAGATAAACCCGGTTGCGGGTGTAACCCTGACCAGATAACGTCGTCACCACATCGTCATAATTGTAACCCGCATCCACCGAGAAGTGCTGGTTAATCTGGTAATTCAGGTTGAGTCCCAGACCGTAATCCGTCTGATCCATGCCGCTGGCCATACCGCTTTGATAAGTGGAATATTGCACGCGACCGATCACCGTGCCGAGCAATTTCGGCGTGAACCGGTGATTCACGTCGAGGTAAACCACCGAGCTTTCGGCATATTGCGTGATGTGTCCGGCACTGTCCGCCGTCACCTGATCCGTCGCGCTGATGTCGTGCGTGAACCCAAGCTGCACATAGCTGCCCGGAAGGTAGGTGTAGGACAAAGACACATCCGCATACGGAACCCACGAAGGAGACATATGCATCGGATCATTATAATTATCTGTATATGACACGCCGCCACGAACCATGCCGCTCAAATTGGAGGTGAATTGATGTTCCACACCCAGATAGCCGTAGTGGGTCAAGCTGTCACGGTCGCCACTATGATAAACGCCGTTGAATGTTGGTGTGGTAAAAGGAACAATTGCGATCGGCTCACCCCCGGTATAGTTCGCAATGCTTAATTTGTAGCCCACAAACAAGGTGGTTTCCCGCTGCAGGTGCCACTTAAGATCCAGCGCCACGCTCTGCTCCACTCGATCCAAGATGCCCGCCAACGATGGCGCGGATGTCGCCAGCGAAGCCTCGGTCGCCCCGCTGCTGGAGTAATCGTAAAAATTGTTGCCGTAGGTCAGGACGGTGCTGAACAACCGCGTCCAATCCGTGCTCAAGGAAACAGCACCGTGGTTGGAGATGTTGTCTCCGTTGACGCGATAAGGAATCGCCGTCGCCAGCATGGGATTGTTATTGAGCAACTCCGGTTCCTGCCCGACGGAAAAAGTATCGGTGACTTTTGTGTGCCAGCGTTCGTTGAAGGCGTGATCCAGCCACAAATCCACCTGATGCGTCTGGTCGAACGCATTCAAGCCCCGTGAATCGCGATCTTCATAATAATAAAGCCCGTAAGTGTAGCGAATGCCCATGTCCGTCTGTTGCAGCGGCACATGGAAGGAAACCGACGGCAGCAACTCAAGGCCGAAACTCCCGTTTTTGCTGGTGCCGATGTTGTAGTTATCGTCGTAAAACCCGCGCAAGGTCGCGGAGACGTTCCAGTATTGCGGCGAAGTTGCCGAAGCTGGCGAGGCCATTGCGGTTTGTAATCCGGCAGCCCCAAGAGCCACCAGCCCGGCGGAGACAAAAAGTTTCTTCATAATTCTTCTGGTTGAGTTCTTTGACCGCTCACACTCCCAGCCATTCAAAAAAAGTGCTTGCAGCCGATTTCGAAAACAATTTACCAGCCCGGCCAGATGTCCGTCAAAGGTTTTTTTTAGGAATCGGCAGGCCAAGATCGGCATAAAATTGTGCTGTTTACATTTTTACAAACCCAGTTTGTCTTCATTTTGCGCCAGTGCGCTTTGCAGCCGCGCATACGGCAGAGCGTTCACCACGTCCGCCTTGGTCAGCCAGCCCTTGCGCGCGATGCCCGCACCCAGACGCAGAAAACCCGCGTGTTCATTGCGATGCGCGTCGGGATTGATGACGCACTTCACGCCTTTGCTTTTCGCATAAGGCCAGTGTCGCCAGTCCAAGTCAAAACGGTGCGGATTGCAATTCAGTTCAAGCCAGGTGCCGGTTTCGGCGCACGCATCAATCACTGCCGGCACGTTCACCGGATACGGATCGCGCTCCAAAAGCAGCCGCCCCGTCAGGTGCCCAATGATGTGAACGAACGGATTTTCCACCGCGCGCATGATTCGTTTCGTATTCTCCGCCTCGCTGCTCGATGGCACATGCAAGCTGGCCACCACGACGTCCAATTCCGCCAAAACATCGTCGTCAAAATCCAGCCGGTCTTTCAAAATGTCCACCTCGCTGCCGGTTAACAACCTAAAGCTGCCGCCGCGCGCCGCATTTTGCTCGTTTAGTTTTTTGATCTCCAAAATCTGCTCGCGCAGCCGTTTTGCATCCAGCCCGTTCGCCTGATACGAAGATTTTGAGTGATCCGTGATCGCCCAATATTCGAGGCCCAGCCCCTCCATATATTCCGCAATTTCTTCCAGCGTGTTTTTGCCGTCGCTCCAGTTCGAGTGATTGTGCAACGCCCCTTTCAAATCCGTCCACTCAATCAATTTTGGCAGGCCGTTTTTTTCCGCTGCCGAAAACTCGCCGTGATCCTCGCGCAATTCCGGCGGCACAAACACCAGGTCCAGCTTCTGAAAAATCTCCGCCTCGTCCTGGCACGGCACGAGCAATTTCGCATCACGCGTCTCCTCCTTCGATTTGAACAAGCCGTATTCGTTCAGCCGCAGGCCGCGCTGGATCGCCCGTTGCCGCATCACGATGTTGTGTTCCTTGCTGCCGGTAAAATACGCCAGCGCAAACGGAAATTCCGCGTCGCTCACCACGCGCAAATCACATTGGATGCCTCCGTCCAGAATCACGCTCGCCTTCGTTTCGCCTTTCGCGATGACCTTGCTGATGCCCGGCTGCGAAACAAAAAACTCGATCACGTCCGCCGGTTTCTTCGACGAAGCCAGCAAATCAATGTCGCCGCAAATTTCCTTGAAGCGCCGCAAACTGCCCGCCGTGCTGCAACGGATCACCTCGGGATGCTCGCGCAAATTTCCCTGCAGCGGCTCGGCGGCGCGCAACGCCTGGTTCAGCAAATGTTTGCTTGCGTAAGTCCTCTTGCGCTCGATGCCCTCCAAAATATTCGCCTGCGTCTTCTCGCCGAAACCATCCAGTTCCGACACTTTGCCCGCCTTGCAGGCCGCTTCAAGTTGCTCGATGGAATCCACGCCGAGATGTTTATTGAGCGCCTGAATCTTCTTCGGCCCCAGCCCGGAAATTTCCAGCATTTCGATCAGGCCCGGCGAAATCGAAGCCTTCAAATCATCGTAGTATTTCAATTTCCCCGTCTCGACCAGCTCCGTGATTTTTTGTTCCAGCGCCTCACCAATGCCCTTGATTTCACCCAGCCGTTTTTCCGCGACGAGTTTTGTGAGCGGCTCGCTTAAACCCTCGATCGTCCGCGCGCCATTGGCATAAGCCCGTGTCTTGAACGGGTTTTCACCTTTCAATTCCAGCAATGTTCCAATCTCCACCAAAATTTCGGCCACTTTGTCTTTGTCCATGCAGCCAATATAATTTCAAACCGCCGCGTTCAAAGTTCAAAGTTGTCTGGCCCACTTTTTGCCGTCATGCTCAACCGGATGAATGAACTGCTCATCCGGCCACTGCGCGGCGACGCCGAGGCACGCGATTGCACTGCGCACCTGGTCAAGTTTGGCCCGTGGCGGGCCATCGGCATCACCGCGGAGCGCCTCTTCAAGGACCTCACGAATCCCGAGCGCGCCGTATTTGTCGCGGAGCGCGGCGAAGAAATTGTGGGCGTGCTGGTGCTGCACCTCGGCGGTTCGTTCGACGGCTACATCCAGCTCATCGCCGTGTTTCCTGAATTTCAAAGCCGTGGAGTGGGCAGCCAGCTTATCCAGTTCGCCGAGGAAACAATTTTTCCCCGAACGCAGAATGTTTTTTTATGCGTCTCGTCGTTCAACGACCGCGCGCAAAAATTTTACGAACGCCTCGGCTATCGGCGCGTCGGCGACTTGGAGAATTTTTTAGTTTCCGGCCAAAGTGAAATTCTGATGCGCAAAACGCGCGGCCCACTCGTCGGTTTTGCCGCGCAAAAATGAAATCATCCACCCTGACCAACCGGAACAAGCTCCCCATTGCCCTCACCATCGCCGGTTCCGACAGCGGCGGCGGCGCGGGCATTCAAGCCGACCTCAAAACTTTTGCCGCGCTCGGCGTCCACGGCACCAGCGCCATCGCCTGCCTCACCGCGCAAAATCCGCTGCGAGTTCTGGGTGTCGAGCCATGTTCGCCCAAAATGCTGCGGCAACAAATCGAGGCGGTGTTTGAGGAACTGCCACCGTGCGCGGTTAAAACCGGGATGCTGTTTTCGGCGGAAAACATCCGCGTCGTGGCGGACTTTTTCGGAGTGCGGGTGGCCCGCCCGCGAGTCCCGCTGGTGGCTGACCCGGTAATGGTTTCCACCAGCGGCGCGAGGTTGTTGCAGCCGGCGGCTGAAATAATTCTGAAGGAAAAGCTCCTGCCGCTCGCCACGCTCGCCACGCCAAATCTGGACGAGGCGGAAATTCTGGCGGAACAGAAAATCTCCTCGCCGGAAGATTTGCGCGCCGCCGCGCGGGAAATTTTTTCGCGTTTCGGTTGCGCCGTGCTTGTCAAAGGCGGCCACTTGAAAAACTGCCGCGAGGCGATTGACATTTTCTACGACGGCAAAACAGAACTGCTCCTGTCCGCGCCGTTTGTGAAAGCGGTTTCCACACATGGAACCGGCTGCACTTATTCCGCCGCGATCTGCGCCGCGCTGGCGCTCGGCCACGATT
>ODAK010000560.1_pt1 | contig 42737 bp, 34 predicted proteins | sample 1539591 | NCBI WGS metagenome assembly ODAK01 (sample SAMEA3539303, study PRJEB22396) | soil metagenome | biome: tundra; feature: field; material: soil | place: USA | collected 2010-05 | depth 0.15 m
ACGGGGATCGGCGGAGCGATCCCGATGGCGAACCTGTCCGCCAGCGAGACGATCTTCGGCGGGGTCGGCACCGGCCTGTATTCGATCCTCTTGTATGTGATCCTGGCGGTGTTCATCGGCGGGCTGATGGTCGGGCGCACCCCGGAGTATCTGGGCAAGAAGATCGAGGCGCGCGAGATCAAGCTGGTCGTGCTCGGCCTGCTGGCGACGCCGTTGATGGCGCTGTTCTGCACCGCGATGGCGGTCGCGAGCAAAGCCGGACGCGCGTCGATCTTCAGCCCCGGCAAACCACAGGCGTTCTCTGAGACCTTCTACGCGTATCTCTCTCAGGCCAACAACAACGGCTCCGCGTTCGCCGGCTACACCGGCTACATCCAGCCCAACGCGGGGAACGTCGGCGCGCACGGCGTCACGTTCGCCGATCTGCTGGGTGGGTTTGACATGATGATCGCGCGCTACGTGCCGATCCTGTTCGCGCTCGCGGTCGCCGGCTCGCTCGCCGGCAAGCGGATCAGCCCCGAGGGCCTGGGGACGATGCGGACCGATAACCCGACGTTCGTGGTGCTGTTGATCGGCGTGATCGTGCTCGTCGGCGCGCTCACGTTCTTCCCCGCCCTGCTGTTGGGACCGCTCGTGCAGGGCCTGACCGGACACCTCTACTAACGATGAGAAAAGACATCACCACATCCGCGATCGGGATCGTCGTGCTGACGCTGCTGCTCGGGGTCCTGTACCCGCTGGTGATCACGGGGATCAGCCAGGTCGCGTTCCCCGGCAACGCCAACGGCCAGAAGGTCTACGTCGCCGGCAAGCTCGTCGGGTCAAAGATCATCGGCCAGCAGTTCACCGACCAGGTCATCAACAAGAAGACGGGCAAGCCCCAGGTCGACAAGAACGGCAACCCGGTCACCGTTCCCGACCCGCGCTACTTCCAGACCCGCCCGTCGGCGACCGTGCCGGCCGACAACGCAGCCGCTAGCGCGTTCTCCAACGCCGGTCCGAACAACATCGCGACCGAGCAGGCGATCGCCGCCAACATCCAGGCCTACCTGTCGCTGGAGAAGCCCTATGACCCCGGCCTGACCACGGCGAAGATACCCGTCGACGCGGTCAACACATCGGCGTCGGGGATCGACCCTGACATCTCGCCGGCCAATGCCGACATCCAAGCCCATCGCATCGCCGCGGTGCGCAAGCTGCCGCTAGCCCGGGTGATGTCACTGGTCGCCCGGTACACGCACGGCCGTGGACTCGGATTCTCCGGTGAGCCCGGCGTGAACGTGCTGCAGCTCAACCTAGCCCTCGACCGGATCACTGGAGGCCACTGATGGCGGTGAATGCTCCGATCGACAGCGCCCCCCGCAGCCCCGGCACCGAGCGCCGAGCGATCTCGCTGTTCCGGCCTGACATCGTCAGGCGAGCACTGATCAACAGCGTCGTCAAGCTCGATCCACGGGTCCAGATCCGCAACCCGGTGATGTTCGTGGTCGAGATCGGCGCCGTCATCACCACCGTCACCTGGTTCATCCAGGTGTTCGGCGGCAAGCCGCTCGGCGGCGGCAACGAGCCCGCCTGGTACGCGCTCACAATCTCGATCTGGCTGTGGCTGACGGTGGTATTCGCCAACATGGCCGAAGCGTTTGCGGAGGGGCGCGGCCGCGCGCAAGCGGACACGCTGCGCTCGATGCGCCAGGAAACCGTCGCCCTGCTGAGGGACGGCACGAGCAAGAAGGCGTCCGAGCTCACCAAGGGTGACGTGGTGGTCGTCGAGGCGGGCGAGCTGATCCCCGGCGACGGCACCGTGATCGAAGGGATCGCTTCGGTCGACGAGTCGGCGATCACGGGCGAGTCGGCCCCGGTGATCCGCGAGTCCGGCGGCGATCGCAGCGCCGTCACCGGCGGCACGCGAGTGCTCTCAGACCGGATCCTGGTCGAGATCACCCAGGAGCCCGGCCACTCGTTCTTGGACCGCATGATCGCGCTCGTCGAAGGGGCAGCGCGGCGCAAGACCCCCAACGAGATCGCGCTCAACATCCTGCTCGCGGGGCTGACCCTGATCTTCATGATCGTCGTCGCGACGCTGCGCCCGTTTGGCCTGTTCGCCGACACGCCGATCTCCGAGACCACCTTGATCTCGCTGCTCGTCGCGCTGATCCCCACGACGATCGGCGCGCTGCTGTCCGCGATCGGGATCGCCGGCATGGACCGGCTCGTGCGCCGCAACGTGCTCGCGCTCTCCGGACGCGCCGTCGAAGCCTCCGGCGACGTCGACGTGCTGCTGCTCGACAAGACCGGCACGATCACGATCGGCAACCGGCTGGCGTCCGAGTTCATACCGATGCCAGGCGTCTCCGAGGCCGAGCTCGCCGAGGTCGCGCAGCTGTCCTCGCTCGCCGACGAGACGCCGGAGGGCCGCTCGATCGTGGTGCTGGCCAAGCAGTACGGCATTCGCGAGCACGACATGGCCCAGCTCCACGCCAAGTTCGTCCCGTTCACCGCGCAGACACGGATGAGCGGAGTCGATCTCGACGGTCGCCGGCTGCGCAAGGGAGCCGGCGACGCCGTGATCGCGTTCGTAACGGCCGAGGGCGGCCGCCCGCCCGCCGAGCTCCAGCCTGCGCTCGACCGCATCGCCCGCGAAGGCGGCACCCCCCTCGGGGTCGCCCGCGACTCGCAGGTGATGGGCGTGATCTACCTCAAGGACACGATCAAGGAAGGGATGCGCCAGCGCTTCGATCAGCTCCGCGCGATGGGCATCCGCACGATCATGATCACCGGCGACAATCGCCTCACCGCCGCCAAGATCGCCGAGGAGTCCGGAGTCGACGACTTCCTCGCCGAGGCCACGCCCGAGGCCAAGCTCGCCCTGATCAAGGAGCAGCAGAGTCAGGGCAGGCTCGTCGCGATGACCGGCGATGGCACCAACGACGCTCCCGCGTTGGCCCAGGCCGACGTCGGCGTGGCGATGAACACCGGCACCCAAGCCGCCCGCGAGGCGGGCAACATGGTCGACCTCGACTCCAACCCGACGAAGCTGATCGAGATCGTCGAAGTCGGCAAGCAGCTGCTGATCACCCGCGGCGCGCTCACGACCTTCTCGATCGCCAACGACGTCGCCAAGTACTTCGCGATCCTGCCGGCGATCTTCGTCACGACCTACGCGACGACCAGGCAGGGCCAGGGCGGGGGGGTGGGGCCTCTTCATGTGCTCAACATCATGGGCCTCGGAACCCCGAAATCGGCCGTGATCTCGGCGATCATCTTCAACGCGATCGTGATCCCGCTGCTGATCCCGATTTCACTCAAAGGCGTCAGCTACCGCCCGATCGGCGCCAGCGCGCTGCTCCGGCGTAACCTGTGGATCTACGGCCTCGGCGGACTCATCGCGCCGTTCATCGGCATCAAGCTGATCGACCTGATCGTCCACAACCTGCTCGGCGCGTAGTGGCCCTGGCTTCCGTGAGCGCATGCTCGGCGATGACCCAAAGGGCCACTACAAGGTCTTTCTCGGGATGGCGGCCGGAGTCGGCAAGACCTACCGGATGCTCCAGGAGGGACAGGCCGAGGCGGAGGCCGGACGCGACGTGGTGATCGGCTATCTGGAGCCCCACGGCCGGGCCGAGACCGTCGCGCAGGCCGAGCGCCTGGAGACGATCCCCCGCCGTCGCTTGAGCTACCGTGACACGACGCTCGAGGAGATGGACCTGCCCGCGATCCTGCACCGCAGGCCCGAGCTGTGCCTGATCGACGAACTGGCGCATACCAACGCTCCCGGCGTCGAGCACGCCAAGCGCTTTGAGGACATCGCCGACGTGCTGACGGCTGGGATCGACGTGTACTCGACGGTCAACGTGCAGCATCTGGAGAGCCTCAACGACCAGGTCGCCGAGCTGACGGGCATCCGGGTGCGCGAGACGGTCCCGGACTCTGTGCTGGGCTTGGCCGATGATGTCGTCCTGGTCGACGTTACGCCGGCCTCGCTGATCGAGCGCCTGCTGGCCGGCAAGGTCTACGCCGAGGCGAGGATCGAGCCCGCACTGAACAACTTCTTCAAGCTCGAGAACCTCTCGGCCCTGCGCGAGGTGGCCTTGCGACAGGTGGCCGAGGAGGTCGAGGCCAAGCGCATCCCGTCCGACGCCGGCGGCCGAGGGCGCGATGAGCGACTGGTCGACATCGCGACGCCACAGGCGATCGGCGAACGGCTGCTGGCGCTGATCACCCCGCAGCCGCAGTCCCAGCGCGTGGTGCGGCGCGCCTGGCGCTCGGCTCAGCGCCTCGGCGCCGAGCTGGACCTGCTGTGGGTCGCCGACCACGAGCCCGGCGACGGGGATCGAGACCAGCTCGACGCGTTGCGCAAGCTCGCGAGTCTGCTCGGCGCTCATCTACTGGTCGAGCGCGGCGAGGACGTGGCGGCCGTGACCCAGCGGGTGGCCAAGGAGCGCGGGACGACGTACATCCTGATGGGCACTCCCAAGCCGCGCAGCCCCCTGCGGCGGCTGACGTCGCCGCCGCTGCCCTCGAGACTGCTCGCACTACTGCCCGGCGTCGATCTACGGATCGTCGCCGATCGCACCCGACGTTCAAAGGAGGAGGACTCATGATGGCCCTGATTGTCGTGCTGATCCTGGCGGTGCTGGCGCTCGCCGCGGTCGCGCTGAAGCTCGCCCCCCGGCGGCGCCCGGTCGCCCTATCGGCTCCGGCGCCGGGTGCAGGTTCGCGGCGGATCCTGTTCCCGTTCGTCGCAAACGCCCTCTCCCAGCGTGCGCTCGACGCGGCGCTGCGCCTCGCCCGCGCCGACGACGCGACGCTGGTGCCAGTGTTCCTGGCCTGCGTGCCCCTGCACCTCCCGCTCGACACGCCGCTGCCGCGCCAGTCCGACATCGCGATGCGGCTGCAGGAGGCGATCGAGCAGCGGGCCGCCGCGTTCGGGATCCCGGTCGATGCGCGGGTCGAGCGCGGGCGCACCGCCCGCCACGCTCTGCGTCAGACGATCGCCGATGAGACCTTTGCGCGGATCGTGATCGCGGCCGCGACCCACGGTGGCCAGGGATTCGGTCCTGAGGACGTCGCCTGGCTGCTCGAACACGCGCCAGGGGAGATCGTCGTCCTGCGACCGGGCGAGGAGGAACGGCTGGTCCCTCCTCCGCCACGGCGCCGGATCAGTTCCGGCGCCCGGCGACGAGGGGGTCGTGACCACCACGCCCGGCGCGGCCATCTGCTGAGATTCTAGTGGCCACTAGTCGCTGAACTGGGCTGGCTCCCGCTCGGCCCACTGAGTTAGGGCTCGCGACGGAATTACTGACGGCGCCACAAATTTCGTCGCGAGCCGTTAGTCGTGCAGGCGAAACGGCAGCGTCGCGACGATCACGTCCGTGCGGGCCTTCAGCACCGCCGCCAGCAGCCGCCCGCGCTGGTTGTGGAGGATCTCGTGCCGGCGCTTGCGCGGCAGGATCTCGGCGATCAGCACCGTGACCGTGACGTCCGGTTCGTTGATCGACTCGATGTAGCGGAGCACCGACCGGATCAGTGAGCGACGCGGATCGATGATCACCTCAATCGGCGCCCCGCACTCCCATTCGCCCCAGTTGCGCCGGATGCGCGTCCGCTCCTCCTCGTCGGCGGCGACCGCCACGGCGACCACCGTGTCACCGAGCGAGAGCGCCGCGCTGAGGGCGCGCTCGGTCAGCAGGTTGACCGTAGAGCTCGGCACGATCACGATGCTCTCCCGCTTGCACGGCAGGGGGGGCGTCAGGCCGAGCTTCAGCTCCCGCGCGACGTCTCGGTAATAGATCTCGGTGCGCGCGAACAGGAAGATCAGGAGCGGCACCGCCAGCGTCACCACCCAGGCCCCCTCCAGGAACTTGCTGGCCAGGAACACGACCACCGCTATCGCAGTCATGACCGCTCCCGCTCCGTTGACCGAAGCCCGCAGCCGCCACCGCGAAGAGTGTTCCTGGCGCCAGTGTTTCACCAGGCCGATCTGGCTGAGCGTGAAGCCGAGGAAGACGCCGATCGCGTACAGCGGGATCAACCGGTTGGTCTGCGCGCCGACGGCGAACAGCAAGAGCATCGCCGCCAGCCCCAGCGCGATGATCCCGGTCCGATACACGGGCCGCTCGGCGCGCAGGTAGAAGACGTGCGGGAGGCGGTGGTCCTTGGCCAGCAGGCTCATCAGCACCGGAAGGCCGCCGAAGCTGGTGTTCGCGGCCAGCGCCAGCACCGCGGTGATCGCCAGGTTGGAGACGTAAAACGGCCAGCCGGTGCCAAACGATCCGGCCGTCAGCTGAGCCAGAACCGTGACCCCGTTGCGCGGCCTGACATGGTGGATGTGGACCAGGACCGCCAGCCCGACCAGCATCACACCCAGCAACACTCCCAGGGCGATCTCCGTGCGCTGGGCGGTCCTGACCCGGGGCTTGCGGAAAGCCGGAACCCCGTTGGCGATCGCCTCGACTCCGGTGACGGCCGAGCAGCCGGCGGCAAAGGCCTTGAGCAGCAGCACGATCCCCAGTGCCTGGGTGCCCGGCGCCAGGCTCCTGCCGATGATCGCGTCGCTGTGGGAGTGGACGAGTCCGATCACGATCGTCGTCAGGACGCTCACGATGAAGATCGCTGCCGGGAACAGCAGCAGCCTGGCCGACTCGGCGATCCCGAACATGTTGACCGCGGTCAGAATCGCCAGTCCGATCAGCGACACCAGCAGCAGGTGATTTGACAGCGACGGGAACACGCTACCGAGGCTGGCCGCCCCGGCCGCCAGGCTGACGGCGACCGTCAGCACGTAGTCGACCACCAACGAGGCGGCCGCCAGCAGCGCCGAGCCCCGGCCGAGGTTGCGCTTGCAGACCGCATACGCCCCGCCGCCGTCAGGGTGGGCCTCGATCACCTGTGAGTAGGAGATCACCAGCAGCACGAGCATGCCGGTGATCACCAGCGTGATCGGCAGCGTCCAGTGCAGCGCCCCGCTCCCGGCGACGATCAGGACCAGCATCATCGCCTCGGGCCCGTAGGCGACGCTCGACAGCGCGTCGAGGCTGAGCGCCGCCAGACCGGTGATCAAGCCGAGGTCGTGCCCCTCGTCGGCATGCTTACCGGCGCGGCGCCGCTCCCCTTCGCCGGCACCGCGACGCAGCAGGCGCCGCCGGAACGCGCCGCGGCTAGCTTCTATCGCTCCGATAGCGAGGATTCTGACCTAACGGACACACGCGCGCTCGATTATCTGAGCCGCGGTTCTGACCGCCTCGCTCGCCGCCTCCACCTGGCGGGCGATCCGCTCGCTGGGGCCGGCCACCGAGATCCCGGCGGCGATCCGCCCGCGGCGGTCGAAGATCGGCGCGGCGACCGCGCCCGCACCGTGATCGACCTCGCCGTCGGTGGCGGCCAAGCGCTCGGCCCGGATCCGCTCCAGCGCGGCTCTGAGCCCCGGCTGCCCGGCGGCTAGCAACAGCCGCTCGCGCTCGGGTGCCTCCAGGAACGCGGCCAGGATCTTGCCCGACGCGCCGCGATGCATCGGCGCGCGCCTGAACAGGGTGTAGGTCAGCCGCACCGAATGCAGCTGGGTCTCGACGACGTGCAGCACGATCGCCTCCAGCCCGCACGGGGCGGTGAGGATCGCCGTCTCGCCGACCTGCCGTGAGAGTCGCTCCATCACCGGCGCCGCCGGAGCCACCAGCCGCTCGCGCAGGCCGTCCTCGGCCGTGCGCCCAAGCGCCACCAACCGCGTTCCGAGCGCGACGGTCCGGTCGGTGCCGCGCTGGATCAAGCCGTGCCGCTCCAGCTCGGCCAGCAGGCGGTAGGCGGTGCTGGTCGGCATGCCGGCGTCGCTGGCCAGCTGCGCGACGGTCAGCTCACGCGACTGCTCCCCCAGCGCGGTCAGCAGTGACACAGCTCGCTGCAAGGCTCCCGCGGGCATCAGCCCGCGCTCTGACGGCGATCACGCACGAGCCGTCTTGGTGCTAACACTTAGATACCCGGCGGCGCGTGCTCGGAGAGCGCCGGGCGCTCGCCCGCGACGCTGGCCACGCGGCTGGCCAGATCGCCGGCGCCGACGAGCCGGGCCAGACCCTCGACGTCGGCGTTCCAGTCGGTCTCGTCGACCAGCGTTCCCGCGTACTCACGGACGACCACGTACGCGCGCGCAGTGCCCTTGCCCAGCCGCCCCGGCCCCCCGCGCAGGTCAATGGCCTGCGCGGCCACGATCAGCTCCAGTGCGATCAGCCGGTGGCAGAGGCTGACCAGGCTGGAGGTGGTGCTGACCGCCAGCGGCGCCATCGAGGCGTGGTCCTCGACGCCCTCGGCGAGCTGGCCGCGGTAGTCCAGCGACACCGGGTTGGCCAGGAACCGCGCCTCGGAGGCCAGCGCCGCGAACGAGCGCCCGAGCGGACGCAGCCCCCCGGTCACGCCCTCGCGGTGGGCCAGGCCGGTGGGCAGGCCGCTGAAATGTGACCACAGCAGCTTCTGCACCCGCTCGTTGGCAACCTGGGCGGCGTGAGCGATGCCCAGGCGCATGTAGTCGAACGCCATCGCCAGGGAGGTCACGTCGAAGTTGCCGACCGATACGATCGCGTCCTCCTCGATCAGCACCAGCGGATTGTCAGCGGCCGAGTTGAGCTCGATCTCCATCATCCCGCGTGCCACCGAGAGCGCGTCGTAGACGGCGCCATGGGTCTGCGGAACGCAGCGGATGGAGAGCGGATCCTGGAGGTTGCGCGCGGCGCCCGGACGCCACAGGTCGCTGTTCTCCAGCAGCTCCCGCAGCCGTGCGCTGGCCGTTGCCTGGCCGCTGTGCGGCCGCACCCGATCGGCCGCCGGGTGGATGATCGAGAGGTTGCCGACGAACGCCTCGATGCTCAGCGCCGCCGCGATCTGCATGCTCTCGATCAGATCGGCGGCATCGATCAGCACCAGCGAACCGCGGCCCATCGTGACGCCGTTGGCGCTGATCAGACCGAGCGCCTCCTTGGGCCCGAGCTTGATCGGATCCAGGCCGGCGCGCCGCAACGCCTCCTCCCCCGCCAGCATCTCCCCCTCGTACTCGGCCAGACCGCGCCCGATCAGCACCTTGCCGATGTCGGCCATCTCGGAGAGGTCGCCCTGGCCGACCGATCCGACCATCCGTACGATTGGATGGATCCCGGCGTTGAGCAGCGCCACCAGCAGCTCGATCAGTTCGCGCCTGACCCCCACGCCGGCCTTCAGCATGCCGTTGATGCGGGAGAGCATCATCGCCCGCACGACGTCGGTCTGCAGCGGCCGGCCGTAGGAGGCGACCTGGTCGGCAACGGTGGCGAACGAAAACGCGCCGATCTTCTCCAGCGGGATGTGGTTGCGCGCCAGCGACCCCAGGCCGGTGTTCAGGCCGTAGACCGATTCCCCGCTGGCCAGCACGCGGTCCACCACGTCGCGGGCGGCGCGCACGCGTACCAGCGCCGCCGGATCCAGCGTGACCTGCGCGTGCCGGCGGGAGACGGCCAGCACCCGGTCCACCGTGAGCCCATCTCCGCTTAGGCAGATGCTCTCGTTGGATGAGACCGTAGTCATGCTTGACGCGCAGAATATCCTAATTCCATCTCAATGATCGAGAACATTGCCGGCCGCGTCCTGATGGCTGACGGAACCTCGGCCCGCGCCGGCCTGACGATTGCCGACGGTCGCATCGACAGCATCGGCGAGGCCGGTCGGGGCGCGCCGGACTTCGGTGACGCGCTGCTGCTCCCCGGCGCGGTGGACGTCCACGTCCATACGCGCAGCTACGCACAGGAGGGAATCGAGCGGGCCACCCGGGCGGCCGCGGCCGGCGGCGTGACGACGATCGTCGACATGCCCTACGACGCCGGCGGCCCGGTCGATTGCGTCGCGGCGTTGCAGGCCAAGATCGCCGACGTGGCGCGCGAGGCCCACGTCGACGTGGCGCTCTGGGCGACGGTGCCGCCGCGCGGACCGATCGCCGAGGTGGCGGCGCTGGTCGACGCGGGGGCGGCCGCGTTCAAGCTATCGACGTTCGAGACCCACCCGCAGCGCTTCCCGCGGATCCCGGACGGACAGCTGCTGGCCGCGTTCGCGGCGATCGCCGCCGCCGGCGGACTGGCCGGCGTGCACGCCGAGAACGACGAGATCGTGCGCGCCGGGATCGTGGCCGAGCGCGCGGCCGGCCACGGCGGCGACCCGCTGGCGCACGCGCGCTCGCGCCCCCCGGTCGCCGAGCACGAGGCCATCGCCCGCTGCCTGGAGCTGGCGCGGGCGACGGGCGTGCGTCTGCACATCTGCCATGTTTCGACCCCGCGCGGCGTCGAGCTGGTCGCGGCGGCCCGCCGGGCGCGGATCGACGTGACCGCCGAGACCTGCCCGCACTACCTGCTGCTCGACGAATCCGAGCTCGCGCGGCGGGGCGGTGAGGCCAAGATCAACCCTCCCCTGCGCGCCGCGCCGCTTCCGGTCGACGGCATCGACCTGATCTCCTCAGACCACGTCGGCTGGCCGCGCCAGGCCAAGCACGGACCGGACATCTTCGAGCTCGCTTCCGGAGCGCCGGGGCTCGAGCTGCTCGTGCCGCTGGTCCACGACGCGCTCGGACCGGTGGCGCTGGCCAGGCTGGTGTGCGAGGCTCCGGCGCGCCGCTTCGGCCTGTGGCCGCGCAAGGGCAACCTGCAGCCGGGCGCCGACGCCGACCTGCTGGTGCTCGACCCACAGGCCGAGTGGGAGATCGACCCGGCGACGCTGATCACCCCGGCGGGCTGGAGCCCGTACACCGGACGCCGGGTGCGCGGCCGGGTGATCGCCGCCTTCTCCCGCGGGGTGCAGATCTGGGACGGCGAACGGGTGCTGGCGGCACCCGGGCACGGCCGCTTCGTAGCCGCGTCGACGGGGCGCGCGGCCGCAACGGCTGGGAGATTTCCCCCCGGGAAATCTCCTAAGGGGAAATCCCGCCAGGGATTTCCCCTGCGGTGCCGGGGCTGGCGCCAGGAGGCGATCCTGCGCCTGCTGGAGAACAACCTGGCGATCGCCGAGCGGCCCGATCAGCTCGTCGTCTACGCCGCCCATGCCAAGGTCGCCCGCGACCGGCCCAGCCTGGAGGCGATCATCGCCTCGCTGCACGGACTGGGCGACGGCCAGACGCTGATCGTGCAGTCCGGCAAGCCGATCGGGGTGCTGCCGACCGGCCCGCGCTCGCCCGCGGTGCTGCTGGCCAACGGCAACCTGGTCGGGCGCTGGGCCACGCCCGAGGTGTTCTATGACCTCGAACGGCGCAACCTGATTGCCTGGGGCGGCCTGACCGCGGGCTGCTGGCAGTACATCGGCGCCCAGGGGGTCCTGCAGGGAACCTATGAGACCTTCGCCCAGGTGGCCCGCGAGCACTTCGGCGCCACGCTGGCCGGCCGCCTGGTGGTCAGCGCCGGGCTGGGCGGGATGGGCTGCGCGCAGCCGGTGGCGATCACGCGGATGCTGGGTGGCAGCTCGCTGATCGCCGAGGTCGACGCGGCCAAGGCCCGGCAGCGATTGCAGGAGGGAATCGTCGACCTGGTGTGTGCAGACGTCGACGAGGGACTGGACGCGGCGCTGGCCGCCCGTGACGAGCGCCGGCCACTGGCGGTGGCCCTGATCGCCAACGCCGCCGACCTGCTCGACGGTCTGCTGGCGCGTGAGGTCACGCCGGATGTGGTCACCGACTTGACCGCCGCCCACGATCTGCGCAGCGGCTACCGCCCGGCCGGGATCGACGCCGATCAGGCCGAGGCCCTGCGCCGCGGCGACCCGGGCAAGCTGGAGGCGCTGGCGCTCGCCACCATGGTCCGCCACGTGCGGGCGATGCTGGCGCTCCGTGACCGCGGGGCGGTGGTGTTCGACTACGGCAACAACATCCGCCCTCATGCCGCCGCCGGCGGGGTTCCGGAGGCGTTGAGTATCGACATCTTCACGGCGCGCTACCTGCGCCCGCTGTTCTGCCGCGGGATCGGCCCCTTCCGCTGGATCTGCGTCTCGGGCGAGGACGCCGACCTCGACGTGATCGACGACCTCTGCTTGGAGCTGTTTGCCGAGGTGGAGCGGATCACCGACTGGATCGCGCTGGCCCGGGCCCACGTCACCCGGCAGGGCCTGCCGGCCCGGATCGCCTGGCTCGGTCACGGCGAGCGGACGCGGCTGGCGCTGGCCGTCAACGATGCCGTGGCCGACGGCCGCCTGGCCGCCCCGGTGGCGTTCACGCGCGATCACATGGACGGCGGCGCGATGACGCATCCCAACATCATCACCGAGGCGATGCCCGACGGATCGGATCCGATCAGCGACTGGCCGCTGCTCAACGCGCTGCTCAACACGGCCGCCGGCGCCGACCTGGTCGCCCTGCACGCCGGCGGCGGCGGCTACGCGGGCTATTCGCAGAGCTCGGGCGCCACCGTCGTGGCGACCGGCAGCGCCGACGCTGCCGCCCGGCTGCAGGCGGCGCTGGGCGCCGACACGGCGCTGGCGGTGCTGCGCCACGCGGACGCGGGCTGCCCCGAGGCCGTGGCCAGCGCGCGCGAGCACGGGCTCGGACTTATAGGGTCCCGGCCATGAGAGAGCTCGACCTCGACGCCGTCCATGCCGCGGTGGCCGGGGGATCGGTGCTGGCCGCCGGCGGCGGCGGCTGGGTCGAGCATGGCCTGCTGGTGGGCACCACGGCCGTGCGCTATGGCACGCCTCGCCTGGCCACGCTGGACGAGATCGCCCCGGACGCGATGGTGGCCACGGTGAGCGCGATCGGCGCCCCGGCCGCCGTCGGATGGGAGATGCAACCGGGTGACTACGTGCGCGCCCTGCAGCTGCTGATGGACGCCTGGCCCGAGCCGATCGTCGGGACGGTCACGGCCCAGAACGGATCGTCGACCACCTGCAACGGCTGGGTCGCCTCGGCGGTGCTGGGAACGCTGGTGATCGACGCGGCCGGCGACGGGCGCGCGCATCCGACCGGCAAGATGGGTTCGTTCGGACTCGCCGCGGATCCCGATTACCAGACCGTCCAGGCCGTCGCGGGTGGCAACCGCGCGCAGCACCGCTACCTGGAGACCGTCACCCGGGGTAGCGTCCGCCACACCGCCAACGTGCTGCGGACCGCCTCCGACCAGTCGGGAGGCTTCATCGCCGCGGCCCGCAATCCGGTCCGCGCCTCGTTCGTGGCCCGCCACGCTGCGGTGGGCGCGATCAGCTTCGCCCTGGCGCTGGGCGAGGCGATCCTCGCCGCCGAGGGGCGGGGCCCGCGGAGGATGATCGAGGTCACCGCCGAGCATCTCGGTGGCTCGATCATCGCGCAGGGCCCGGTCCGCCGCCGCGAGCTGGTGACCCGCAACGCGTTTGACATCGGCACGGTCGAGGTCGGCGAGCTGGAGCTCGGCTTCGTCAACGAATACCTGACCGCCGAGTCAGACGGCCAGCGGCTGGCGACCTTCCCGGACGTCCTGACCACGCTCTCGACGGCGACCGGGCGGATCATCTCGATCGCCAACCTCCGCGCGGGCGACGAGGTGGCCGTGCTGCACGTGCCCAAGGCCAACGTCCCGCTCGGTGACGGCGTCAAGGAGCCGAGCGTCTACCCGGAGGTCGAGGAGATGCTCGGCAAGCCGCTGGCCCAGTACGCCCTTGCCTGACGAAGACCGGATCGCCGCCCGTCTGGAGACCCTGTGGCAGATCGCCCATGGGCCCGCGGGCGGCGCGGACCGTCCCGCGTTCTCGGCCGCCGAGGCGCGGGCGATGCTGCTGGTCGCCGGCTGGGCCCGCGAGGCGGGCCTGGAGCCCGGAGTCGATCGCCACGGCAACCTCTGGGCGCTGCCGCCCGGGTGGACCGGGCCGCTGGTCAGCGCCGGCTCCCACGTCGACACCGTTCCTGACGGCGGGCGCTACGACGGCGCGCTGGGCACCGTCCTGGGGCTGGAGCTGGCCCACGAGCTGCGCGACGGCACCGCGGCCGGCGCGCGGCCGGCGCTGCTGATCTGCGCGGCCGAGGAGGCGCCGCGCTTCGGCGCCGGCACGATCGGCTCCCGGCTGCTGGTCGGGACCCTGCCCGAGGACGCGCTGGAGGCGATGCACGATGCCGGAGGCACGACCGCGGCGCAGGCGAAAGCCGCCTATCTGGAGGCGCTGGGAGAGCTGGCGGGGATCGAGGCGCCGGTGGGGCGGATGCTCGCGCACGCCGAGATCCACGTGGCCCAGCGGCGCTCGCTGCGCGAGCTGGGGATCGTGACCCGCGTGGCCTCCCCGCGTCGCTTCGAGATCGACTGCCGCGGCGAGGCCGGGCACTCGGGCGAGATCTCGATGGAGGAGCGTCGCGACGCGCTGGCCGCTGCCGCGGAGTTGATCCTCGCCGTCGAGGCCGCCGCCCAGGCCGAGCCGCGGCAGACCGTCGCCACCGTCGGGAGCATCGCCGTGGCGCCGGGCGCGGTCAGCGTGATCCCCTCCGACGCGCGGCTGGCGCTCGACGTGCGGGCGATCGCCTCGGACTCGCTGGCGCGGCTGGACGCGGAGATCCGCTCGCGCGCTGCCGAGATCGCCGCCCGCCGGCAGGTGACGATCACCGTCAGGCTCGTGCGCGGCGGCGAGCCGGTGGCCCTGGACCCGGGCCTCGCTCAGGTGGCGTTGGCCTCGGCGCAACAGCACGGGATCGCGGCGGTGGAGACCTGGTCGGGCGCCGGACACGACGCCCAGCACCTGGCGGCGCTGATGCCGACGCTGCTGCTGTTCGTGCCGCTGGAAGGCGGCGAGAGCCATACGCCTCAGGAGGGCGCATCGCAACCGGGTATCCTTAATGCAGCCTTAATCGCGTGCGCGGCGCTGGGCACATTCAGGCCTTGACATACATCCGGTTCTGTGAAAGAAAAGTAATTCTGTGGGGTTCACCAATTCGGGCGGCTGAACCATCCGCCGCCACCATGTTCAGCGATCCCGGCGCAGGGCCGGGGACACGATGCGTTCGGCGCGACCGCGTTGAGCGCACCAGAAAGGTGACGCAGGATGGCTGAGAACGAACGCAGGCTGGACGCGATCCGGGCGGATCGCAGTGAGCTGGAGAACCACTACATCGATGAGCTGGTGTCGGGCTCGATCAGCCGGCGCCAGTTCGTGCGCCGGGGCGCCGTGATCGGCATGTCCACGTCGCTGATGGGGGTGATCCTGGCCGCGTGCGGGAACGCCAACTCGCCGAGCTCGTCGTCCTCGTCGAGCGCCGCCGCCAGCGGCACACCGACCAAGGGCGGCTCGCTGCGGCTGGCCACCCAGGCCCCGACGGCGGCGATCAACCCGCTGACGATCTCCGACGCGGGCGGCCTGTGCATGCTCGCCCAGACCGGCGAGTTCTTGGCTTTCGACGACAACCAGGCGCTGGCGCTCAAGCCGATGCTGGCCACCAGTTGGACGCCGAAGAAGAACGGCACGATCTGGACCTTCAAGCTGCGTTCCGGGGTCAAGTTCCACGACGGCAGCCCGCTCACCGCCGACGACGTCGTCTACACGATCCAGCAGCTGGCCGACCCCAAGAACGCCTCCAACGCGCTGTCGACGTTCGCCGGAGTGCTCAAGCCCGCGGGGGTCGTGAAGGTCGACTCCGGCACGGTCGAGTTCCACCTCGAGGCCGCCAACGGCAACTTCCCCTACCTCGTCTCCTCAGACAACTACAACGCGGTCATCGTGCCCAAGGGAACCGACTTCGCCAAGTGGCAGAGCACGTTCATCGGGACCGGCCCGTTCAAGCTCAAGAGCTACACGCAGAACGTCAGCGCAGAGTTCGTCGCCAACCCCGACTACTGGGGCGGCGCGCCGCACCTGGACTCCACCACGTTCAACTTCTACGCCTCCCAGCAGCCCCAAATCCTGGCGCTGCAGGGCGGCCAGGTCGACGGGATCGTGCAGTTCGTCGTCCAGGGCGCCCAGTCGCTGCTCAACAACTCCCAGTTCAACATCATCAAGCTGAAGTCCGCCAACCACCGCGAGCTGTCGATGCGCAACGACCAGGCGCCGTTTACCGATCCGCGCGTCCGCCAGGCGATCGCGCTGTCGCTGGACCGCCCGGGGATGGTCAAGGCGCTGCTCGACAGCTACGGCGACCTCGGCAACGACAGCCCGTTCGCGCCCAAGTTCCCCTCGACCGACACCAGCGTCCCCCAGCGCGCTCTGGACATCGCAAAGGCCAAGGCGCTGCTGTCCGCCGCGGGTCACCCCAGCGGCTTCTCCACCACGCTGACGACCGAGGAGTACCAGGAAATCCCGCAGCTCGCTCAGGTGATCGCCGAGGCCGCGACCAAGATCGGCGTCAACATCAAGCTCAAGGTCGAGAACCAGACCAACTACTACGGCAAGGCCACGTACGGGAACTCCGATTGGCTCGACGCGACGATGAGCCTGGTGGACTACGGCGACCGCGGTGTGCCGAACGTCTTCCTGGAGGCGCCGCTGAGCTCCGGCGGCCCGTGGAACGCCGCGCACTTCAAGAACCCCACCTACGACAGCCTGGTCAAGCAGTACGTGGCCAGCGTCGATCTGCAGACCCAGAAGCAGCTCGCCGGCAAGATCGAGACGCTGCTGCTGGCCCAGACCCCACTGGTGATCCCGTACTTCATCAACGCCCTGACCGCCACCGCGTCCAACGTCCACGGCGTCGTCCCGACCGCGATCAGCGCCATCTACCTGAAGGACGCGTACAAGTCGTAGGCTCCCCGGCCGAAGGCCGCGACCGCCAGTGCTCAGCTTCATCGCCAAGCGAATAGGTCTGGGACTGATCACGCTGTGGATCCTGAGCGTGATCGTGTTCTTGGCGGGTCAGGTGCTCCCGGGCGATCCCGCCCGGGCGATCCTCGGCCCGCTGGCGGCTCCCTCGGCGGTCAAGGCGCTGGCCCACCAGCTCGGCACCGACCGGCCGCTGCTGTCGCAGTACTTCACCTGGATCAGCCACTTCGTCACCGGCAACCTGGGCACCTCCTACCAGTACTCGTCCTCCGTCGGGCCGCTGGCGCTGACGGCGCTGGGACATTCGCTCAAGCTGGCCGTGGTGGCGTTCGTGATGGTCGTCCCGCTGGGGATCCTGGGCGGCGTGGTCGCCGCGCTCAACGTCGGCAAGCCGATCGACCGGATCATCAGCGTGGTCGGCCTGTCGGCCACCGTGATCCCCGAGGTGGTCTCAGGGATCGTGCTGATCCTGATCTTTGGGATCGCGCTCAACGTGCTCCCGATCTCGGCCACGCCGCCGCCGGGGTCGGGCATCGGCACCCAGATCTACCACCTGCTGATGCCGGCAATCCCGTTGGTGCTGATCCTGTTCGGCTACATCCAGCAGATGGCCAGGGCCGGGACCGTCGAGGCGCTGGCCTCCGACTACGCCCGCACCGCGACGCTGAAGGGCCTCCCCCGCGGGGTGATGATCCGCCGCCACATCCTGCGCAACTCGCTGCTGCCGACGATCACCGTGATCGCCACGCAGACCGGTTACCTGATCGGCGGCCTGGTGCTGGTCGAGGTGCTGTTCCACTACCAGGGGATCGGCAGCTTGATCTACAACGCGGCCAACAACAAGGACTTCCCGATGCTGGAGGCCGGCGTGCTGATCATCGGGATCGTCTACATGGTGGCCACGCTGACCGCCGACATCATCTACTCGCTGCTCAACCCGCGGATCCGCTACCGGGGCGTAGAGTGAGCATCGGGACGGTTCCGGTCGAATCGGCCGCGGCGGTCTCCTCCGCGCAGGCCGACCTGCGGGGCGAGTTCGTTCGAAACCTCGTCCACCAGAAGGCGTTCGTCGTCGGCGCCACGATCCTCGGCTTCTGGATCTTCGCCGCCATCTTCGGCAACCTGCTGGTCCCCCACGACCCGCTGGCCCAGAACCTGTCGGCGATCAACCAGGCGCCGTCGGCATCCCACTGGTTCGGGACCGATCAGCTGGGGCGCGACGTGTTCGCCCGGGTGATCACCGGCTCGCGCGACATCCTGATCATCGCGCCGCTGGCCACCCTGATCGGAACGGTGCTGGGGACCGCGCTGGGTCTGGTGATGGGCTACTTCCGCGGCGCCGTGGACGAGATCGTCGGACGCTTCGTGGAGGCGTTCCTGGCCCTGCCGCTGGTGGTCACGGGGATCCTCGGCGTGGTGGCTCTGGGGCCGTCCAACAAGACGCTGATCATCGTGATCGGGATCGTGTTCACGCCGCTGATCGCCCGCACCGTCCGCGCCGCGGTGCTGCTGGAGCGCGAGCTGGACTACGTCTCGGCCGCCCGGCTGCGCGGCGAGAGCTCGCGCTACATCATGTTCGTCGAGATCCTGCCCAACGTCCTGACGCCGATCATGGTCGAGTTCACCGTGCGCCTCGGCTACGCCGTGTTCACGATCGTGACGCTGTCGTTCTTGGGCTTCGGGATCCCGCCCCCGTCGGCCAACTGGGGCCTGGAGATCTCCACCAACTACGGCCAGGTGACCGCCGGCTACTGGTGGGAGGTGCTGTTCGACGCGCTGGCGGTCGCCTCGCTGGTGGTCGGGGTGAACATGATCGCCAACTCGATCGAATCGGTGCTGGAAGCGTGACCACGGAGACCAGCCACACCCCCAGTGCGACCGAGTCCGAGGCCAGCGACGCGCTGGCGCTGGCCAACGTCGCGATCACCTACAAGGTCCGCCGCCGCGACCAGACCGTGGTGCGCGACGTCAGCTTCCACGTCGCGCGCGGGGAGTCGTTCGGCCTGGTCGGTGAGTCGGGCTGTGGCAAGTCGACGATCGCGCTGGCGATCGTCCGCTACCTGGCGCGCAACGGGCGCGTCAGTGACGGCAGGATCGAGATCGACGGGCGCGACGTGCTGGCGCTCGGCCGCAACGAGCTGCGCCAGCTGCGGGCCAGCCAGGTCTCGATGGTCTACCAGGAGCCGGGGCGCGCGCTGAATCCCTCGATCCTGGTCGGCCGCCAGGTCGCCGAGGTGTACGAGATCGCCGGGATCGACCGCAAGCCGGCGCTGGCGCGCGCTGAGGAGATGCTGGCCAAGGTCCGGATCTCCGATCCGGCCGGCGTGATCAAGCGCTATCCACATCAGCTCTCCGGCGGGATGCTGCAGCGCGTGGTGATCGCGATGGCGCTGGCCTCTGAGCCGTCGCTGCTGATCCTCGATGAGCCCACCACAGCGCTCGACGCCACGGTCGAGGCGGAGGTACTGGACCTGGTCAAGGGCCTGCGCAGCGAGTTCAACACCTCGCTGCTGTTCATCAGCCACAACCTGGCGGTGATCGCCAAGATGTGCGACCGCGTCGGCGTCCTGTACGCGGGCGAACTGGTGGAGGAGGGCACCGCCCAGGAGGTGTTCCGCGACCCCCGGCATCCCTACACGGTCGGATTGCTGCGCTCGATCCCCCGCCGCGACGTCGCGCGCGGCGCCGGCGCCCGCTCGACGCTGGCCACGATCCCCGGGGCGCTGCCCGCGCCCGGCTCGGTGACCCAGGGTTGCATCTTCGCCGACCGCTGCGGCTTGGCCGATGATCGCTGTCGCACCGAGACGCCGCCGCTGTATGAGATCGGCGGCGGACGCGGCTCGCGCTGCCATTACCACGAGCGGGCGCAGGAGCTGCCCACCGAAGCGATCGACGTGCCCGTGGACGACCGTGGACCGGCCCAGCCCAGGCGCGACGAGCCCCTGGTCCGAGTCCGCTCGGCCAGCAAGACCTTCCACATGTCCGGGCAGTCCGTCCGCGGGCTGTTCGGCGTCGATCTAGATATCCGGCCGGGCGAGACGGTCGGCTTGGTGGGGGAGTCGGGCAGCGGCAAGACGACGCTCGCCCGCGTGCTGCTGGGGATCATCGCGCCCGACGAGGGCGCCGCTCTGGAGCTCGACGGCCACGAGTTGGCGCCGCTGGCCAAGGGCCGCCAGGCCGATGATCAGAAGGCGCTGCAGATCGTCTTCCAGAATCCGGACTCCGCGCTCAACCGCCGCCATTCGGTCCGGCAGCTGATCTCGCGCTCGCTGTCCAAGCTCGGGGGCTACACCGGCGATCAGCTCAAGGCCCGGCTCCTGTCTCTGGTGGCCTCGGTGCGCCTGTCCGAGCGCTACCTGCCGATGCGGCCCTCGCAGCTGTCAGGCGGGCTCAAGCAGCGGGTGGCGATCGCGCGCGCGTTCGCCGGCGATCCACGGATCGTGGTCTGCGACGAGCCGACCTCGGCGCTCGACGTCTCGGTGCAGGCGGCGATCCTCAACCTGCTCACCGATCTGCAGCAGCGCAAGGAGGTCGCCTACCTGTTCATCAGCCACGACCTCGGCGTCGTGCGCTACCTCGCCGACCGGATCGCGGTGCTCTATCTGGGCCGCCTGATGGAGCTGGGCCCGGCCGACCGGGTGTTCGCCGGACCCCACCATCCCTACACCGAGGCGCTGCTGTCGGCCGTTCCCAACCTGGACGAACTCGACCGCCCGCGGATCCGCCTGGAGGGCGAGATCCCCAGCGCGGCCGATCCGCCCAGCGGCTGCCCGTTCCACACCCGTTGCCCGCGTAAGATCGGCGAGATCTGCGAGACGACCGAACCCGAGCTGCGCGAGGAGGAGCCCGGGCACGGAATTCGCTGCCACATCCCGCTGGAGGAGCTGCGGCGCTTGCAGGTGACCGACAACGGACCGGCGGTGGATGGGCAATCGCCTTGACGGTTGGCTTGGAGAATGCCTTGACGAATACCTTGAACATACGCGCCTGCGTGCTGCGCGAGCCCGGCCGGCCCGTGTCGGTGGAGACGGTGACGCTCGCGCCACCGCGCAAGGGCGAGGTGCTGGTGCGGGTCGCCGCGGCCGGCGTCTGCCACTCCGACGTGCGTCTCGCCGACGGCCGGCTGGGCGACGGCCGCTGGCCGATGGTGCTCGGCCACGAGGGCGCGGGGATCGTCGAGGCGGTGGGCGACGACGTCACCGGGCTGGCTCCCGGGGATCACGTGGTCTTCTGCCTGGTGGCCTCCTGCGGGGTCTGCCCGGCCTGCCGCAGTGGACGCCGGACCCTGTGCGAGCCGGTGGGACGCCACTCCGTCGCCGGCACCCTGCTGGACGGCAGCTCGCGGCTGCGAGCGGCCGACGGCACGGTCCTCCAGCACGGGCTGACGATCGCCTGTTTCGCCGAGCACGCCGTCGTGGCCGCGGCGGGCGCGATCCCGATCCCCGACGACATCCCGCTGTGGCAGGCTGCGCTGCTGGGGTGCGGGGTGGTCACCGGCTTTGGCGCGGTCACGAACGCCGCCCGGGTGCGGATCGGCGAGCGCGTCTGCGTGATCGGCTGCGGCGGCGTGGGGCTGCAGGTGATCGCCGCCGCGCGCCTGGCCGGGGCCGCAACGATCATCGCCGTAGACCGGCGGGCGGCCAAGCTCGAGCCCGCGCTGCGGCGCGGGGCGACGCACGCCGTCGACGCCAGCGCCACCGACGCCGCGGCGGAGATCCGCGGGCTCACCGGCGGCGGGGTCGACCACGCGTTCGAGGTCGTCGGCGCGGCGGCCACGATCCGGACCGCCTGGGACGCGCTGCGCCCGGGCGGGACCGCGGTGGTGGTCGGCCTGGTGCCGGCCGGGGTCGACGTGTCGCTGCCGGCGATCGAGTTCCTGTCGGAGAAGTCGATCACCGGCAGCTACTACGGCTCCGCGGACCCCGCCGCGACGTTCCCCGGCCTGATCGAGCTGGTCCGCTCGGGACGGCTTGAGCTCGGCGACGTGGTCTCTGACCTGATCGAGCTCGACGACGTGGAGGATGCGTTGCAGCGCCTGCGCCGCGGCGAGGGCGGGCGCTCGGTCGTGATCCTCGACCCCGAGCTGGCCGGCGCCGCGAGCTCGTCATGAGACCCCGGGCCGCGCGCGGCGAGCGGACAGCGAAGCCCGGCTGGGGCTACGACGGCCTGATCGGTGAGGGCTGGAGCGGCGTCGATCCTGACGGCGCCCACGTGAACGTGGTGCTGGCCGAGCGCGGCACGCCGACCGCGGCGGCCCTCCTGACCACGTTCACCTCCCCCGCTCCCGGTCACGCCCCGATCCTGGTCGTGGTCGGCGAGGACAAGGCGCACTACGAGCCGGTCTGGCCGCCGACGATCATGATCAACAAGGAGACCGCAATCGAGCCGCGCCACCAGAGGATCACCTGGGGCGCTGGACAGCTGGGGATCGCCCAGGGGGTGCTCGATGCCGTCGCCGAGGAGTTGATCGTCAGCAGCGTGGATCTGCTGGTGTTCGTGGCGATCTACATCGACCCCGGCGCCACCGACGAGACCGCGGTGCGGATCGCCAGCCGGGCGGCGACCCTGAAGGGCATCCGCACCGCCGCCGACGGCCGTGACCCTGATGCCGCCCGCGCGCTGGTGGAGCGGCGCGATTCGCTGCGCAGCCCGTTCTACGGCGGCGACTGACCCGTCCCGGCCGTGAAGATCACCGCGATCGCCATCCAGCGCCTGCGCTTGCACCTCGACCCGCCGTTCTTTGCGGCCTGGGACCCCGATCCGCGGGTGCGCTTTGACGCCACGATCGTGCGCGTGGAAACCGACGAGGGCATCACCGGCATCGCCAGCGGCGACACGATGGCCGGCTTTGATGAGTTTGAGCCCCTATTCATCGGCCGTGATCCGCTCGCGCTCGCCACCCATGCGCGGACGCTGGAAACGATCTCGTTTCACGCCGGGCGCTACTGGCCGCTGGAGGCGGCGCTGTGGGACCTCGCCGGCCGAACGCTCGGGCTGCCGGTGGCGAGGCTGCTCGGCGGCGCCGTCGACCGGATCCCCGCCTACGCCTCGCTCGGCGAGCTGCGCACGCCCGAGCAGCGCGCCGAGGACGCGCTGGCGCTCGTGGCCGAGGGTTTCAGGGCGGTCAAGGTCCGGATCGCCCGCGACCGTCTCCCTGAGGGGATTGCCGGAGTCGCCGCAATCCGAGATGCCGTCGGCGACGCCGTCGAGATCCTGGTCGATCTCAATCAGTGGTGGCGGATGCCCGGCGACATCACGCCGGGCCTCGGGCCCCAGGAAGCCCGACGCGTGGTCGAGCGCCTGGCCGAGCACGGCGTCCTATGGGTCGAGGAGCCGCTCGCCGGCGACGACCTGCAAGGGATGCGGATGCTGCGTGAGACCACCGGCGTACGGATCGCCGGCGGGGAGATGGCGCGAACGTTCGGCGAGCTGAGCACCGCGCTCGAGCGCGACGCGCTGGACGTATACCAGCCAGATGTCGTGCTCGCGCTCGGGATCTCAGGCGTGCGCACGCTGGCCGAGATGGCGCTGCGGCGCAACCGCTGGTTCACGCCGCACACCTGGACCAACGGCATCGGGTTGCTGGCGAATCTGCACGTCTGCTGCGGCGTCGGCGGCGGCCCGTTCATCGAGTACCCCTACGACCCCCCCGGCTGGACGCCCGAGCGGCGTGACTTCATGCTCGCAGAGCCGCTGCGGATCGCGGCCGACGGCTGCTTGGCGATCCCCGAGACGGCCGGTCTGGGCATCGAGCTCGACGAGGAGGCGGTCGCCTACCACGCCCGCCAGGCGGACGCGTGAACGTCTCCGAGCTGACGATCCGCTCGCAGGCGTTCTTGGACGGCGAGTTCGCGCCCGCCGCCAGCGGGCGCACGTTCGCCACGGTCTCGCCGCGCGACGGGCGTGAGCTGGCGCAAGTGGCGCGCGGCGACCGCGAGGACGTCGACCGTGCGGTCCGCGCCGCGCGCCGCGCCTTCGAGCGCGGGGATTGGGCGCTCGCCGGCCCGGCCCAGCGCGGGCGCGTGCTGATCCGCCTGGCCGAGCTGATGGATGCCCACCTGGAGGAACTGGCGCTGCTGGAGGCTCTGGACACCGGTCACCCGATCGGCGACGCGCGCGCGGTCGATGTCCCCAACGCGGCCCGCTGCTTTGCCTGGTACGGGGAGGCGATCGACAAGGTCTACGGGCAGATCGCCCCCACCGCGGCCGACGCGCTGGCGCTGATCAGCCGCGAGCCGCTGGGCGTCGTCGGCGCCGTGGTGCCGTGGAACTACCCGCTGATCATCGCCGCCTGGAAGCTCGCGCCGGCGCTGGCGACCGGCAACTCGGTCGTGCTCAAGCCCGCCGAGCAGTCGCCGCTGAGCGCGCTGGCGCTGGCCGAGCTGGCCGCCGAGGCGGGGATCCCGCCCGGCGTCCTGAACGTCGTGCCAGGCTACGGCGAGGAGGCCGGCGAAGCGCTCGGTCGCCACCCCGAGGTCGACAAGATTGCCTTCACCGGCTCGGTGGCGGTCGGGCGCCGGTTCCAGCTCTACGCGGGCGAGTCCAACGGCAAGTCGGTGTCGCTGGAGCTGGGCGGCAAGAGCCCGCAGCTCGTGCTCGCCGACGCGCCGGATCTGGACGCCGCGGCCAGCGCGATCGGCTGGGGGATCTTCTACAACGCCGGGCAGACCTGCCACGCCGGCTCACGCGTGATCGTGGCGCGCTCGATCGCCGACGAGCTCGTGGCACTCCTACAGGAGCAGGCCGGGCGGTTCGTGCCCGGCGACCCGCTGGAGGAGTCCACGGTCCTCGGCGCACTGATCAGCGACGAGCACCTGGACACCGTGATCGGCCATGTCGAGCGCGCCCGCGCCGACGGCGCCCGGATCATCGCCGGCGGGGAACGCTGCGAGCCGGTGCCCGGAGGCGCCTACATGGCGCCGACGCTGATCGAAACCGAGGATGCATCGCTGCCGATCGTCCAGCAGGAGGTGTTCGGTCCGGTGCTGGTGATCCAGCCCGCCGACGACGTCGACCACGCACTGGCGCTGGCCAACGGCACGCGCTATGGGCTCGCGGCCGCCGTCTGGACCGCGAACATCACCACCGCCGGGCGCCTGGCGCGCTCGTTGCGGGCCGGCACGGTGTGGGTCAACACCTTCGACGCCGCCTCGCTGGCGACGCCGTTCGGGGGCATGAAGGACTCCGGTCATGGCCGCGACCGCTCGCTGCAGGCGCTCGAGGCCTACACGCAGTGCAAGACGACCTGGATCTCGCTGGCATGACCCGCGTCGGGTTCATCGGCCTCGGGCAGATGGGAGGCCACATGTGCCGCAATCTGGTCACGGCCGGCTTTGACGTGTCCGCATTTGACATCGACGCCGAGGCGCTCGCCCGGGCGCGGGAGGCCGGGGCCAGGGCCGCCGGGTCGGTCGCCGACTGCGCCGGCGGCGCCGACGTCCTGATCACCAGCCTGCCGGGACCGCCTCAGGTGGAGCAGGTGCTGACCGGGGCCGGTGGGGCGATCGCGGCGCTGGCGCCGGGCGCGCTGATGATCGAGATGAGCACCAGCTCGCAGGAGGTCGGGCGCCGCGCGCTGGAGGCGGCCCGCGCGCGCGGCGTGGAGCTGATCGACGCCCCGGTCGCCGGTCAGACGATCAGGGCCGAATCAGGCACGCTGGCGATCTATGCCGGCGGCGAGGCCGGCGCGCTCGCGCGCGCGCTGCCGGTGCTGGAGGCGATCGGAGATCCCCAGCAGATCTTCCACGTCGGCTCCCACGGCAGCGGCTACGCGGTCAAGCTGCTGCTCAACCTGACCTGGTTCGTGCACGCGGTCGCCACCGCCGAGGCACTCGCGGTGGGCGTCAAGGCGGGGGTCAACATCGACAAGCTGCACACGGCGCTCGTGCACTCGCCGGCGAACTCCAACTTCCTCGAGCACGACGTGCGGATGGTGCTTGACCGCGGCGATTTCGACGAGGGATTCGCGATGAAGCTCGTGACCAAGGATCTGGGCCTCGCCGTCGACCTCGCCCGCGACGTCGGCGTCCCGGTCGAGCTGGCGGCACTGGTGGAGCAGATCCACCTCCGCGCCCGGTCGCGCTACGGTGATCATGCGGGCGAGATGAGTGCGATGCGGTTATACGAGGAGCTGGCTGAGGTGGAGTTGCGGTGGCATACGTCGTCATAGCCAGGTGGGTTGCCAACCAAGGCGAACAGGACGCCGTGGCGGCCGCGATCGAGGCGCTGACTGAGCCGTCGCGCGCCGAGCCCGGCAACCTCGTTTACCAGCCACACCGCGATCCGCAGGACCCGCACGTGTTCCTGATCTACGAGCAGTACGCCGACGAGCAGGCGTTCGCCGCCCACGGCGCGTCCGAGCACTTCCAGCGCCATGCGCTGCAGGACGCGATCCCGCGGTTGGCCAGCCGCGAGCGCAGCTTCTACGAGACCTGGTGAGCTGCCGGCCCGGTGCCGGCGGGCACCGCGAGGCCTGCGGCGGCGCGCGCCCCGAGGGCAGCGCCGGCCGGGACCTCGAGCGCGGCGCCCGCGACGGGCTCGCCCAGCTGCAGCACCAGCCAGATCCGCTCGCGGTCCAGCAGCAGCTCGGGCTCGGCCAGCACGTCCCCGTCAAGCACCACGAGGTCGGCGAGCCGGCCGGCCTGCACCGTGCCGAGCCGATCCTCCAGCCCCAGCGCCTGGGCCGCGGTCTGCGTCGCCGCCGCGAGCGCCTCGGGCACGCTGAGCCCGTGGTGGACCATTCGCATCAGCTCGAGCGCCGTGTCCTCACCCGATAGGCCGTCGCGATCTGAACCAAGCGCGATCTTGACCCCAGCGGCCCGCGCGGCTCGCAGGCTGCGCGTGCCCTGCTCCAGGTTGTGGTGGGCCAGCGCAACGATGCTCGGCAGCATCTCGGGCTCGAGCTCGGCGCCGTCGGGGTCGATCGCGGTGCCGAAGCCGCCGACCCAGTAGTAGCCGCTGAGCGTCGGCACCAGCACCTGCCCGCCGGCCGCCATCGCCTCCAGCAGCTCGGGTCGTTGGTTGAGGTACATGCCGTGCTCGATCGTGTCCATCCCGTGCTCGATCGCCGCCGCCGTGCCGGCCAGCCCCTCGGCGTGGGCCGCGACCTTGACCCCCATCCGGTGGGCCTCGTCGACGAGCGCCGCGAACTCGGCGTCAGTCAGCTGCGTCGGCTCGGGGTCTTCGAGCTCGTTGGAGCGAGCGCCGGTGCTCATCACCTTGACGAAATCGGCCCCGGCGCGGAGCTGCTCGCGCACGGCCTTGCGGATCTCCTGCGGCCCGTCGGCCTCACGGTACATCGCCCCGTAGAAGCGCCCGCCCGGGGCGGTGGCCGAGATGATCAGCCCGCAGGTCAAAAGGCGCGGACCGCGGAAGGCCCCGTAGCGCATCGCCTGACGGGCCTCCTGGGGCTGTTGGGCCTGGGATCCGACGTTGCGCAGCGTCGTGGTGCCCATCCGCAGGCTGTCGCGCAGGCTGGCCTGGAGGAAGTGCGCGCTGGTCCCGGCCATGACCGGCTCGGCCCCGTGGGCCGGCACCGGCTGGCGGCCCTGCACGTGGACGTGGACGTTGATCAGCCCGGGGATCAGCGTGCGGCCGGCGAGGTCGATCACCCGCGCGCCCTCGGGCGCGGCTTCCGACGCGCCGCCGACGCGCTCGATCACACCGTCGCTGACCAGCACGGCGGCCGCTGCGCGGATCGCGGCGCCGGTGCCGTCGAACAGACGCGCATTGGTCAGCCATAGCCGGCCGGGCGCGACCGGAGGGGCGGCGAGCAGAGAGGGGTGACGGTGGGGCATGGTTCAGTCCGGGATCGAGGGTGCAAGCACGGTTGCTAGGCGCTCGAGGTCGGGGCCCAGCGAACGGCGCCGCTCGATCGGCGGGCACGCCTGCAGGACCTTGACCAGCAGCGACGCCACCATCGCCGCCGTCGCCAGGCCGAACACAGATTCGGCGACCCCCAGCGCGCGCGAGGTGGACAGCGTTGCATCAGCCAGCAGCGCCGGAGCGCAGGGAGCGCCGTTGATCAGCGACATGCCCTCCTTGACCCCGAGCGCGAGCTGGGCGGGAATTTCGCCGAACAGCCACCCGAGCGCCCCTCGATGAAGTTCGCCCGCCGGGCGAGCACGATCCCGCGGATCACCCGCAGCGTAACCGTCATCGCGCCCTCCCTACGCCGGCCCCGCCCACCCCCGCGCTGACGACCCCCGCCGACGCGCACGTGGCCAGCGCCAGCGGCAGGTCGGCGGGTGCGACACCGGCCAGGTCGGGATGGTCGAGGTCGAGCTCGATCTCGGCCGACGGGCCGCTCAGCCCCAGGCTGGCGCGGCCGTTGGCGAGGATCTGGCCCCACAGGTCCCCGCCGGCCGCCGCCAGCAGCGCGGACCGGGTTTGACCCTCGCGGCGGGCCAGCGTCTCGAGCTCGCGCAGCTCCTCAAAGGGGTCGATCCGGATCTGCTCGTCGGTGCCGATCGCCAGCCGCACGCCGGCGTCGCGGTAGCGCAGCGCGGGCAAACTGCCGTCGCCGAGATTGCCCTCGGTCGTCGGGCAGGTGACGACGATCGAGCCGCTGGCGGCCAGCCGCTCGGTGTCGTGCTCGTCGACGTGGATCGCGTGCACCACGCTGGTGCGCTCGCCGAGGAAGCCGCAGCGGTGCAGCAGCTCGATCGGCGAGCAGTGATGCTCGGCCTGGCACTCGGCGAGCTCGCGCCGCTGCTCGGAGGCGTGGACGTGACGGACCAGGCCGTGTCGCTGCGCGTACTCGGCCACGGCCTCGATCCAGTCGGCGGGCACCGCGCGGACGCTGTGCACGGCGACCCCGACGCTCACGCCGGGGTGGCCGGTCGCCCAGGCGCGTAGCGCGTCGACGCGAGCCAGGAACGTCTCCACGTCAGGGTCACAGAAGCGCCGCTGCCCCGGGTCGGGCTCGCGGCCGGGACCGCCGCGGTGGTAGGCGGCCGGCAGCAGCGTGATCTCCAGCCCCTGGGCGACGGCCGCCTCGGCCAGGGCGATCGCCATCGCGTTGGGTTCCCCATAGGGCGTTCCGTCAGGCTGGTGTTGGACGTAATGGAACTCCCCCACCGCGCCGTAGCCGGCGGCGGCCATCTGGGCGTAGACGCGCTCGCCGACGGCGCGCATGCTGTGGGGATCGTGACGCGCGGCGAGCCGGTACATCTCGTGGCGCCAGCTCCAGAAGTCGTCGCCGGGGTGCAGGCGCTCGCCGGCGCCGCGGAGATCGAGCTGGAAGGCATGGCTGTGGGCGTTGGCCATCGCCGGCACCGTGGCCGTCCTCATCGCCCGGCCCTCATCGCCCGGTCCTCATCGCCCGGTCCTCATCGCCCGGTCCTCATCGCCCGGTCCTCATCGCCCGGTCCTCATCGCCCGGTCCTCATCGCCCGGTCCTCATCGCCCGGTCCTCATCGCCGGCTCAGCCGCGCCGCGGCGCGCTCGTCGCGAACGTACACCGGCTCGCCGGCGATGAACGCCATCTGCACCGGGTTGTGGCCCAGGCGGTAGGCCACATGCTCGGCCGGCGCGTCGAGCAGCACGAGGTCGGCCTGCTTGCCGACCTCGATCGAGCCCCGCTCGGTCTGCATGCCCAGCGTCCACGCGGCGTTGAGCGTCGCCGCCGCCAGTGTCTCCAGCGTGCTCATCCCGTAGAGCCTGACCGCGAGGCCGATCACCAGGGGCATCGAGACGACCGGCGCGGTTCCCGGGTTGGCGTCGGTGGCCAGGACCACGATTGCCCCGGCTTCCAGCAGCGCCCGTCCCGGCGCGCGCTGCTCGGCGCCGAGGAACTCCGCCGCCGGCAGCAGGACCGCCGCGCAGTCGGCCTGCGCCAGCGGCTCAACGTCCTGGGGATGCAGGGTGCAGAGATGATCGACCGAGCGCGCCCCCGCCGCCAGCGCGACCGGCACCGAGCGGTGGCCGCCGAACTGCTCGACGTGGCAGCGCAGCGCCAGCCCCGCCGCCGCCGCCAGCTCGCCCATCCGCTGCAGATGGGCGTTGGAGAAGGCGACCGACTCGACGAAGATGTCCAGCGCGCTCACGCACCCCGGGGCGAGCACCTCCGGGAGCATCCGCTCGACCTCGTCCATCCACCCGTCGGCCGTGTAGCCGCTGGGAACTGCGTGCGCCAGCAGAGCCGTCGAGACGGTCGTCTGCGCAACCTCCGCCTCCAGCTGCCGGGCCAGTCGCAGCGCGCGCAGCTCCTGCTCGCGCGACAGGCCGTAGCCGGACTTGCACTCAAACGTCGTCGTCCCGGCCGCCAGCATCTCGGTCGCCAGCCCGCGTGATTGCGCCAGCACCTGCTCGTCGGAACTCTCGCACAGCGCCTGGGCCGAGGACGCGATCCCGCCCCCGGCGAGGGCGATCTCCGCGTAGGCCACGCCACCCACCTTCTGCTCGTACTCGCGGGCGCGCCAGCCCGCAAACGGCAGATGGGTGTGGCAGTCGATGAATCCGGGCACGATCGCGCAGCCGTGCGCGTCGATGGTCAACTCGGCCCGCGGCTCGGGCTCGAGCGCCGTGATCACGCCGCCCGCGACCGTGAGACCCCCGGGCGCGAGCGTCTGGCCCGCGAGATCGGCTCCGCGGAGGTGATCCAGGCCGTCGCGCGGCGGGCGCAGGATCTGAGCCGCGCCGGTAAAGGAGACCGGGCCCGCGCTCAACGCACGTCGGGCTCGGGATCGAGCATCGGCATCTTGATCGACGCGTCGCGCGCGGCAGCCAGCGCCTCCGGGTAGCCCGCGTCGGCGTGCCGGACGACGCCCAATCCCGGGTCGGCGGTCAGCGTCCGGCGCACCCGCTCGCCGGCGGCGGGGCTGCCGTCGGCGACAACCACCTGACCGGCGTGGATCGACTTCCCCATCCCGACGCCGCCGCCGTGGTGGATCGAGACCCAGCTCGCCCCGCAGGCGGTCATCAGCATGGCGTTGAGCAGCGGCCAGTCGGCGATCGCGTCAGAGCCGTCGCGCATCGCCTCGGTCTCGCGCTCGGGCGAGGCGACCGAGCCCGCGTCCAGGTGATCGCGGCCGATCACGATCGGCCCCTTGAGCTCGCCGCTGGCCACCATCTCGTTGAAGCGCACGCCGGCGCGGTCGCGCTCGCCGTAGCCCAGCCAGCAGATCCGGGCCGGGAGGCCCTGGAACTTAACCAGCTCGGAGGCAAGCTTGATCCAGCGCGCGATCTGATCCTGGTCTCCGAACAGCTCCAGGATCGCCCGGTCGGTGGCGTGGATGTCGGCCGGATCGCCGGACAGCGCCACCCAGCGAAACGGGCCCTTGCCCTCGCAGAACAGCGGCCGGATGTAGGCGGGGACGAAGCCCGGATAGGCGAAGGCGTCCCGATCGCCGTGGGACTCGGCCAGGCCCCGCAGGCCGTTGCCGTAGTCAAACGCGTCCGCACCGGCGCTGGCCAGCGCCCGGATCGCCGCGACGTGGGCCAGCGCGCTCTCCCCCACGCGGCGCAGGTATTCGTCGGGGTCGCGGCGGCGCAGTACCTCGGCCTGCTCGACGGTGATTCCCGCCGGGACGTAGCCGTTGAGCGGATCATGGGCGCTGGTCTGATCGGTGACGATGTCGATCGCCACCGCGCGGCGCACCAGCTCGGGCAGCACCTCAGCGGCATTGCCGGCCAGGCCGATCGACAGCGCACGACGCTCGGCGCGCGCGGCGTCAAGGCGCGCCAGCGCGTCGTCGAGGTCGGCGGCGCGCTCATCCAGATAGCCGGTCTCGATCCGCCGCTCGATCCGCTGCAGGTCGACTTCGATGCACAGTGCGGCGCCGCCGAGCATGGTGATCGCCAGCGGCTGGGCGCCGCCCATCCCGCCGAGGCCTGCGGTGACCACCAGCCGGCCCTCCAGGCTGCCGCCGAAGCGCTTGCGCGCGGCGGCGGCGAACGTCTCGTAGGTCCCCTGCAGGATTCCCTGACTGCCGATGTAGATCCATGACCCTGCGGTCATCTGCCCGTACATCATCAGCCCGGCGGCGTCGAGCTCACGGAACTTCTCCCACGTGGCCCACTGAGGTACGAGGTTGGAGTTGGCGATCAGCACGCGCGGCGCCTGATCGTGGGTCTCGAACACCGCCACAGGCTTGCCGGACTGGACCAGCAGCGTCTCGTGATCGCCCAGGCGCTGAAGCTCGCGCTCGATCGTGTGGTAGCTGGACCAGTTGCGCGCCGCCTTGCCGATCCCGCCGTAGACGACCAGCTCCTCGGGTCGCTCCGCCACGTCGGGATGCAGGTTGTTGCGCAGCATCGCCAGCGCCGCCTGCTGCGGCCAGCCCCGGCAGGTCAGCTCCATGTCCGCTCCCGTGTCATCCCGCGCGCACGCTAGCGCGTCGTGGCGCGTCAGGCCGACGATACTGATCGGCGGCCCGTGCGACCCTTCGGCCCTCGCTGACCAGCGTCGCCGCCCGGCCTTGCCCAGACCTGCGCCTTTAGAGTCACACCATGCCGCGTCATCCAGCTGTCGAGAACCCCCCGCGCGCCACCGCGGCACTGGTCCTGCTCGACGGCGCCACGCTGACTCCGGACGCCGTGGCGCGGATCGCGCGTGACGGCGCGCCGGCCCAGCTGGCGCCCGAAGCGCACGCACGTAATGACCTGGCGCGCGAGGCGATCGCCGCCCTGCTGGCGCGTGGAGATGACCTCTACGGCGTCACCACGGGCGTGGGCGCGCTACGGGCCTATCGGGTGCCCAAGAACCACCGCGAGCAGTACTCGCTCAGCCTCCTGCGCAGTCACGCGTGCGGCGCCGGCCGTCCGCTGCCGGTGCATCTGGTGCGCGCCGCGATGGCGACGCGGGCCAATCAAATCGGCGCAGGCGGCGCCGGCATCGCGCGTGAGCTGCTCGATGTCCTGGTAAGCGCGCTGAACGCCGGCCTGACGCCATTCACGCGTGAGCTTGGCTCGCTCGGCACCGGCGATCTCACCAACCTGGCCGATATCGCGCTGGCGCTGCTCGGCGAAGGACAGGTGTGGCGAGACGATGAGCTGATCGACGCCGGGATCGCTTTGGCCGGCGCCGGCCTCGCGCCCGGGCGCCTGGGGCCGCGCGACGGGCTGGCATTCATGAGCAGCAATGCCGTGAGCATCGGTCACGCGGCGCTGCTGGTGGTCGACGCCCGCCGCCTGCTGCACGCCTGGCTGTCGGTGGCGGCGCTTTCGTTCGAGGCCGCCGCGGCCGATCCGGTCGCGCTCGACGCGCGGATCCACTCGGCCAGCCACCGTCCCGGCCAGGCGGCGATCGCGCGGGAGATGCGAGCGCTGCTGGAGGGCCTTCAGGCCCGTACCCGCAAGCCCGGACCGCTCGGGATCCAGGATCCGTATCCATTCCGCGCCCAACCGCAGGTCGACGGCACCGTGCACGACGCGCTGCGCGCGCTGGCCGAGACGGTGGAGCACGAGCTCAACTTCGCCGGCGAGAACGCGCTGATCGTCCCCGGCGACGACGTCGCCCTGCCCAACGGCAACCCGCACGCGGCGCCGCTGGCCAACGCCATCGACGGCCTGCGCACCGCGCTGGCCCAGTCCGCGGCGCTGATCGCCGCGCGCGTGAGCACGCTGCTCGACACCAGCCTCACGGGTCTGCAGCCGTTCCTGGCCCGGCGTCCGGGACCGGAGTCCGGAGCGCTGGTGCTGGAGTACACCGCCCACGCCGCTGTCGCCGAGGTCCGATCGCTGGTCACGCCGGTCGCCGCCCAGACCGTGTCGGTGTCCCGCGGCGTCGAGTCGCATTCGAGCCTGGCGCCGATCGCCGCGCGTCGCGCGCATCAGACGCTCGACGCGCTGCGCGTGGCGGTCGCCACCGAGCTGGTGGTCGCGGTCCGGGCGCTGCGGCTCGCCGGGCAGGAGCCGGTCGGGGCGGGTACCCGGCCGCTGTGGCGGGCCGCGACCGCACGGCTCAACCCCGATCTCCGCGACCGGCCGCTTCACCCTGACTTGGAGGCGGCGCGACAGCTGATCGAGGCCTGGGAGCCTGGCCACTGAGCCGCCGCAGCCCTACGGAGCACCCTGGGCGCCTGAGTAGGATCGAAAATCGCATGGTGGCGCGATCCGACCAACCGACCGAGCCCTCCTTCAGTCGCCGCGGACGGCTGCTCGTGCTCGGGATCTGCTCGATGAGCCTGCTGATCGTCGGCCTCGATACGACGATCGTCAACGTCGCGCTGCCGGCCATCCACCGCTCGTTCCACGCCTCGCTCTCAGGGCTGCAGTGGACGATCGACGCCTACACGCTGGTGCTGGCGAGCCTGCTGATGCTGTCGGGCTCCACCGCCGACCGGATCGGTCGAAAGCGCGTGTTCCAGATCGGGCTGCTGGTGTTCTCGCTCGGATCGCTGCTGTGCGCGCTGGCGCCGAGCCTGGAGCTGCTGATCATGGCCCGGATCCTGCAGGCGATCGGTGGATCGATGCTCAACCCGGTCGCGATGTCGATCATCCGCAACGTGTTCGAGGATCCGCGTGAGCGAGCGCAGGCGATCGGCGTGTGGGGCGGCGTGATCGGCATCAGCATGGCGCTCGGTCCGCTGGTCGGTGGGGCGCTGGTCGACTCGGTCGGCTGGCGGTCCGTGTTCCTGGTCAACGTCCCCGTCGGGCTGCTGGCGATCGCGCTGACGGCCGGATTCGTTCCGGAGTCCCGCGCGCCCCATGCGCGCCGGATCGATCCTGTCGGTCAGATCCTGGTCGTCGCGGCGCTCGCGTCGCTCACCTACGCGATCATCGAGGGTCCGACCAGCGGCTGGCTGTCGGCGCAGACGCTGGGACTGTTCGGGTTCTCGATCGCGGCCTTCGCGGGGCTGATCGCCTACGAGTTGCGCCGCCGCGAACCGCTGATCGAGGTCCGCTTCTTCGGCAGCGCTCCGTTCTCCGGGGCCAGCGCGATCGCCGTCTGCGCGTTCGCCGCGCTGGGCGGATTCCTGTTCCTCAACACGCTCTACCTGCAGGACGTACGTGGCTTCTCCCCGTTTCACGCCGGCCTGTACACGCTCCCGATGGCCGGCGTCATGCTCGTGGTCGCGCCGCTGTCGGGACAGCTGGTCAGCCGTCGCGGGTCGCGCTCGTCACTACTCATGGGCGGTGTCGCGGTCACGGCGGCCGCACTCATGCTCACCAGGCTGACACCGACCACGTCGATCGGATACCTGCTCGCCTCATACGTAGTATTCGGGCTGGGTTTCGGCCTCGTCAACCCGCCGATCACCAACACGGCCGTGTCAGGGATGCCTCCTTCGCAGGCGGGCGTCGCCGCAGCGGTTGCGTCGACCAGTCGCCAGGTCGGCCAGACGCTGGGGGTCGCAGTGCTTGGCGCGCTGGCGGGGGGCGGGATCACGGGTGCGCTGGGGCCCGGTTTCGCGGTCGCCACGCATTCAAGCTGGTGGATCATCACCGTTCTCGGCGTGATGATCTTCGTCCTCGGGCTGGTTACCACCACCGGCTGGGCCAAGCAGACCGCCAGCGAAACCGCCGATCGCTTCCGCGAGTCGAGGCCTCCAGCGCCGGCCCGCTATGAGCCCAGCGAGGTGCCCGCAGGGTGACACGGCGCGCGGGACAGGCTCGCCGCGCGGCCAGGCGCGGAGGTATCCTGCTCGTGATGCCCAACGCCGCGGAAAGCCCCGTCAGGACTCCGAATGTCCATCCGCGCTGCGTCAACGTCCCCGGCCGCAACGAGGACGACTTTGAAAAGCTTTGTCACCTCGTGACCGAGCAGGATCCCGATACCGCGCTCTGCGGCCGGGACGTGACCGGCTATCCCTGGAACCCGCCCTGGCCGCGGTGCGAGTCCTGTCTGGCGGTCGCCCGCGGTGAGATGAACTAGGCGGCACGCCGCCCACGATCGTTCAGTCATCCCAGCCCGGGGCATTCGCCTCCAATGGAATCGGCGCCAGCCGATTCCACTGTCAGCTGGCGGCGGTGCGGCGGTAGCGGGCGACGGCCAGCGGCGCGAACACGGCGATGATCACCAGCGCCCAGACGACGGCGCCCCAGACGTAGTTGTGGGCGGGCTGGCCGATCCACAGGTGGCGCATCGCGTTGACGACGATCGTGAACGGATTCACGTTGGCGAACGCGCGCAGGACCGAGGGCATCGTCTGCACGCGGACGAAGGCCGAGGAGATGAAAGTAAGCGGAAAGACCGCGATGAAGCCGGCCGAGTTGGCCGCCTCGGGCGAGGAGACAAGCAGACCGACGAGCGCGAACACCCACGAGAACGCGTAACCGAACAGCAGCAGCACCCCGAACCCGGCGATCACCTCCAGCAGGCTGGCGTTGAACGAGAAGCCGATGATCACGCCGGTGATCAGCAGCACGCAGATCGACAGCAGGTTGGTGGCAACGTCTGAGAGCGTCCGCCCGGCCAGTACGGCGGGCCTGGCCATCGGCAGCGAGCGGAAGCGGTCGATCAGCCCCTTGTGGACGTCCTCGTTGAGGCCGAGCGCAGTTACGAACCCGCCGAAGGCGATGTTCTGGACGATGATGCCGGGGATCAGGAACTCGACGTACGGGACGCCCGGGGTGTTGATCGCGCCGCCGAAGACGTAGCGGAACAGCAGCACGAACATGATCGGCTGCACGGTGAAGGCGAGCAGCAGGTCCGGCGCGCGCGGCAGCCGCACCAGGTTGCGCTCGGCGATGATCAGCGTGTCGGAGACCAGCCGCCTCATCCCCTCTCCTCCTCTTCCTTTGCCTCCTCGGCAGCGTGCCCGGTCAGGGCCAGGAAGACATCGTCGAGCGTCGGCCGGCGCAGCGTGATGTCGTCGACCCCGACCCCCGCTGCGCCGAGCCGGCGCACCGCGTCGACGATCACGCCGCTGCGCTCTCGCACCGCCACCGAGACTGTGAAATCCTGCGCCGTGGGCCGCTCGTCGGACAGCGGGGCCAGCGCCTCGACGGCGCGCCCGGAGTCATCGGCCTGTTCCAGGCGGACCTCCAGCCGCTCGCCGCCCACGCGGTCCTTGAGCTCATCCGACGTCCCCTGGGCGATCACCTTGCCGTGATCGATCACCGTGATCGAGTCGGCCAGCCGGTCGGCCTCGTCCAGGTACTGCGTGGTCAGCAGCACCGTCGTCCCGTCGGCCACGAGCCCTTCGATCGTCTCCCACAGTCTCAGACGGCTGCGGGGATCAAGGCCCGTGGTGGGCTCGTCGAGGAACAGCACCGGCGGCTTGGCCACGAGCGCCGCGGCCAGGTCAAGCCGCCGCCGCATCCCGCCTGAGTACGTCTTCGTCGGCCGGGAGGCGGCCTCGTCCAGATCGAAGCGCTCCAGCAGTTCCATCCCCCGGGCCTTGGCGGCGCGGCGGGGCGTGCCGTACAGGCGTCCGACCATGGTCAGGTTCTCCAGCCCGGTCAGATTCTCGTCCACGGCGGCGTACTGACCGGCGAGGCCGATCTGCTGGCGCAGCGCGGCGGCGTCGTGCACGGCGTCGAGACCGGCGACCGTGATCGTGCCCGCGTCCGGTTTCAGCAGCGTCGTGAGCACACGCACGACCGTGGTCTTGCCGGCGCCGTTGGGTCCGAGCAGCCCCAGGACCGTGCCGCGCTGGGCGTCGAGGTCGACGCCGGCGACCGCCTGGACCTTGCCGTAGGACTTGACCAGGCCGCGGACCGTGATCGCCGCCTGGTCATCGCCGCGCGGCGTCGTCTGGCGATCGTGGGCGTTGGCGGGCATTCGCGGAAGTTACGCGATCGCGACCGGCGGCCGCGGTCTGCGGCGGGCGATCGGCGAACTGCTCAGATGTCCCTCGCGTTGGCCGCCGGCTCAGCCGCGCAAGCGCCTGCGTGGCCGCGCACGGCTGTCCGTCGCCGCGCGCCGGCCACGGTTGACCTTCGCCGCCACGCCGATCGCGGCACCCAGGAAGAGCGCGCCGAAGGCGAAGCTCAGCAGGAGCATCACCGCGACGCTCAGCATCGCGAGCCAGATCGCGGGACGGTAGTGGCGCCAGCTGCCGGTCATGCCCGCAAGCCTAGTGCCACAAACCTCATCGCAGTCCGCCGCTCAGGTCCGAGGCGACCCGCTTCTGGATCGAGGTCACGGCCCGGAAGGCCTCTCTGAGGTGGCTGCGGGTCAGCGAGCTCAGCTGGGCGGGATCGACGTAGTCGTCGGGCGGGGTCCCGGCGCGCAGCTGCGACACCTGGTGCTGGAGCCGCAGCCCGGTGATCAGATCGAAGGCGTCGAGCAGATTGTGAGCCTGCGCGGTCGAGAGGACTCCGGCCCGTTCGGCCGCTTGCAGGCGCTCGCTGGTCGACGCGCTGGTCAGCCCGGCGACCATGCCCGCCCACCGCGCCAGGTCGACAATCGGGGTCACGCCACCGTGCTTGAGGTCCAGGCGGCCACGGTGCTCGCCGCTGTGCTCCACCACGAGCCCGCGCAGAAAGCCCGTCGGCGGTCGATGCGACAGGGCAAAGCGCGCCAGCATCCGCAGCAGCGCCGGATTGCTGGGCGCCAGGCGGAACGCGTCGGCCACCGGTGTGCCGGTGTGCAGGCCCCAGACCGGCCGGCTGTCGACCAGCACCGAGACGAGGATCAGCGCCTTCTCCTGGGTCGGGTCGGCGATCCAGCTGCGCACCGCGCGCTGCCATGAGGCCAACGGCCGGATGAACAGCGCGTCTGATGCCGTCGCGCCGTGCGCGTCGGGTTGCAGACCGCAACGCTCCAAGCCCTCGACCACCGTGCCGGAGATCGCCTGCAGAGCGGGCCTGACCGCGTCGTCGTCGAGCTCGCCGAACCACACGATCGCGCTGTCCACGTCGGAGCTCGGGAGCGCTTCGCGCCGCGCCTGGCTGCCGAGCGCCAGCCAGGCGAACTTCGCCGGCGGCTCGGGACCCGATGCCAACGCCAGCTCCAGCAGGCGACGGGTGAGCGCGTCGATGACCACGGCATAGACCGCCATCGTGGTCACAGCGGCAACCCGTGCGTCGTGGAGCGCGATCACCGTCGGGCGCAGCTCCGCGGCGGCGCGCACCAGCTCGTCGACGCTGTCGGCACCGGAGATCCGCCGCCGCAGGAAGAACCACGAGCGCGCATGCACGGCCAGGAGATCCATGTCCTCCACGACGCCGAGCACCTCGCCCGCGGCCGTGACCACCGGGAAGTGATGAAAGCTACGGTCGAGCATGTCGAGCAGCACCTCACCGCCGGGCCGCTCCGGGCTGCAGGTGTAGGCCGGTGTGGTCATCGCCGCCGATACGGGCGCGTCCGCCGGCAGCCCCTCGGCGAGCACTCGTGTGCGCAGATCGTGGTCGGTGACGATCCCCAGCGCGCCGCCGGCGAGCTCCACCACCAGCGACGTCGAGTGACCGGCGGTCATCAACCGGGCCGCCTCCCGGATCGGTGTGTCCGGCCCGCAGACGATCGGAGGCGATCGGATCAAGGTTCCGACGGGCTGGTTGGACGGGTCCTGAAACGGCTCGGGCTGCCGGTCGCCGGCGGCGACCGCCTGTCCCAGCAGCGAACGCGCGACGTACCTGAGTCCCTCGGGGCCCGACAGCAGGCTCTCGGCCACGAGCGCCCCGATCCGGTAGCACTGCGTGTCCTCAGCCGCTCGGGCCTCAAAGCCGGTCGGATAACCGGACAGCATCGACGCGTGACCGAACAGCTCCCCTTCGCCGAGCAGGTCCAGGACGCGGCCGCCGGCCACGATCTCGACCCCGCCGCTGCGCACCACGCGCAGATGCTCCACGGCCCTGGCACCCTGCGAGAAGATCGTCGTGCCGGCGCGATGGGACTCGAGCTCCACTGCGCCCGCCACCCGCTGCAGATCCTCGGCGCTGAGCGCGTCAAACGGCGGATGCTCGGCCAGGAAGCTGACCACCTCCGGCGCCGCGGTGGCGCTCATGGCGTGTGCTCAACCCGGGACGGGACCGCTGAGCTGCTCCGCCCCTCGACGCTGATCGGCGGCCACCAGCTCGGCGCACTTCTCGCCGATCATCATCGTCGTGATGCATGGGTTGATCGCGGGCAGGAACGGCAGGATCGACCCGTCGGCAATCCTCAGGCCGCTGACGCCACGGACCCGCAGCTGCGGATCGACCACGGCCATCGGGTCCGAGTCCGGGCCCATCTTCGCCGTGCAGGCCGGGTGATAGACGGTGTTGTGGGTCTTGTGCATGTAGTCGACCAGTTCGTCGTCGCTCTGCGCGTCAGGACCCGGAGCCAGCTCCGCACCGGCCCACTGGGCCATCGGCGACTGCGAGACGATCTGGCGGGCCAGCCGGATCCCGAACGTCATCACGCGCTCGTCGTGACCGTCGGGATCGGTGAAGTAGCGCGGATCAACGCGCGCGCGGTCACGGTAATCGGACGAACGCAGGCGAACGGTCCCGCGTGATCGCCCGCGGCACACGTTCGGCGTCAGGCAGAAGCCGTTCTCGGTCGTGGGATAGCCCCAGCGGGCGGTGTTCATATCAAACGGCACCGAGCCATAGTGCATCATCAGGTCAGGCCGGTCCAGGCCCTCCTCGGAGGTCGCGAACAGCCCGATCTCCCACCACTGGGTCGAGCGGCGGATCATCGGCTGCTTGGCGTCCCACTGGACGATCCCCTCGACGTGGTCGTCGAGATTCGCGCCGACCCCGGGAGCGTCGACCAGCGTCTTTATGCCGAACTCCTGCAGGTGCTCGCCCGGGCCGATCCCCGACAGCATCAGCAGCTTCGGGGTGTCGATCGCGCCGGCGCTGAGGATCACCTCGCGGCGCGCCAGGACGCTGGCCTGGGTCAGCAGATCCGGAGTCAGGTACTCCACTCCGGTCGCGCGCCCGCCCTCGATCACCACCCGCTTGACCCAGCAGCCGGTCCTGATCTCCAGGTTCGGGCGCGTACCGATGATCGGGTGCAGGTAGGCGTGCGAGGATGACATCCGCGTGTTGTCGGCCGCCGAGTTGATCTGAAACCAGCCGGCACCGTTGGTTACCGTGTACCCCTCGTTGAAGCGAGACGTGGGCAGGCCGGCCTGCGCGGCCGCCTCCAGGATCGCCACGCCACAGGGATCCTCGGGTCCGACGGTGCGGATGTTGACCGGGCCGCTGCGGCCGTGGTGCTCGCCGGGGCCGTCGTTGGTCTCCAGCCTGGCAATCAGCGGCCAGCATTCTGCCGAGCTCCAGCCCTGACAGCCCGTCGCCCCCCACTCGTCGAGATCCTCCTTCGGGGTCCAGAAGGCGATGCAGGAGTTGTGCGACGAGCAGCCGCCCAGCACCTTGGCCCGGGCGTGGCGCATGAAGCTGTTGCCCTTCTCCTGGGGCTCGATCAGGTAGTCCCAGTCATAGCCCGAATCGAGCAGGTACATCCAATCCTCCAGGCGCAGGATCGCCTGATCGTCGACGTCCGAAGGCCCCGCTTCCAGCACGCAGACGGCGACCGAATGATCCTCCGACAGCCTCGCCGCCAGTACACAGCCGGCGGTGCCGCCGCCCGCGATCACGTAGTCGAATTCGCCGGCTTCGATCATGGCGCCATCTCCCCCAGGGGCACGCGGTCGAGCGTGGGAACGTCGGCGCGGTGCTCGGCCAGCACCTCGGGTGGCTTCCGGGTCTGGACCAGGAAGTAGTAGAGGCAGCCGACGATGAACGAGGCGCCGATGAACTCATACGCACCGAAGCGAAAGTACCACTTGGTCCCGTAGACGGCCGCGCGCGGCCAGGCGATCTCGAACGCAATCAGGGTGCCGTAGACAACCGCGAAGATGTTCACCGGAAGACCCCAGCGGCCCAGGTTGAAGTAGGGACCGTGCTCCGGGCGAGGCCACTCGCCGCGCAGACGGCGGCGGAGCATCGAGCCGGTGACGGCCAGGTAGGGCAGGTAGAACATGATGATCGCCACCGAGGTGAGCGTCAGGAAGGCCGACTGGTTGGCGAGGTTGACCGCCAGCAGGATCAGCGACATCACGCCTACGAACAGCGCCGGGACGATCGGCACGCGGGCGCGCCCGGAGACACGAGCTACTTGCGGGCCAAACGGCAGGCGCCCATCGCGAGCCATCGAGAACAGCATCCGGATGCAGGCGGTACAGACCGCCAGCGTGCAGACGGTGATCGCGATCGCCGAGTCGATCAGGAACACGTTGCCGGTCGTGTTGCCGAGCGCCTGCTTGATGATGTAAGGCAGGCCCAGCAGGCCGATGTTCTTGTCGTTGATGTTCTTGACCGACATCAGCGCGAACAGGATCAGTAGGGCGCCGATGACCGCCGCGGTGATCAGCGCGCGGATGATCGCCGGCGGCGCCGCCCGCCGCGGATCGTTGGTCTCCTCGGCCAGCGTGCCGGCGGTGTCAAAGCCGTACATCACGTAGGCGCTCATGATCCCGCCGATCAAAAAGGCGCCGAAGTAGCCCCACGAGTGCCCGGCGCCCGTGCCGAGCGTGTGGTTCACGATCCCCGGTCCGCGGTGGAAGTGGAAGATCAGCAGGATCACCAGGATCGTCGAGCCGATCAGCTCGGCGATCACCCCGAAGTTGTTGATCCGGGCCATGATCTTGACGCCGAGCATGTTGATTGCGGTCGCGAACACGACCAGGATCGCCCCGAGGATCAGCGCGTTCTTGGCCCCGTTAGGCGTGCTGTAGGTGCCCGCGTCCGCCGCCGTGCCGACGAACTGGAACTTGGTCGAAACCTGCGGCAGCACGACCTGCCAGGCCACCGCCACCGCGGCCACGGTGACGATCGAGCCGATGATCAGGATCCAGCCGGTCATCCACGAGGTGAAGTCGCTGCCGATCCGCTTGGACCACTGGTAGACCGAGCCGGCGAGCGGGAACTGGCCGGCCAGCTCGGCGAAGCACAGCGCCACCGCCATCTGCCCGGAGAGCACCACCAGCCACGACCACCACACCGCCGGTCCAGCGTTGTTGAAGCCGAAGCCGAACAGCTCGAACACGCCGGTGAGGATCGAGATGTAGCTGAAGCCGGCCGCGAACGACGAGAAGCTGCCGAGCGAGCGGTCGAGCTCCTGCTTGTACCCGAAGCCCGCCAGTTCGTTGCTGTCGCCACCCGATCCGGCGCTGTACGGCGCCTCTGCGGTTGCCATCGATCAACCTCCCCTTCCGCGCCGAACACGCGCG